>Ga0101944_10008154_pt1 | contig 10104 bp, 12 predicted proteins | sample DewCreD2012metaG_FD_75245 | JGI IMG/M metagenome (GOLD analysis project Ga0101944, IMG submission 75245) | Hot spring sediment bacterial and archeal communities from British Columbia, Canada, to study Microbial Dark Matter (Phase II) - Dewar... ...
TGTCAGGAGCATTGAGAAAGTTTCCGTTCTGGTAGTTATCGGGGTAGCCGAAAACGGTCAAAAACAGGTCATTGGCCTGCGTCCAGAGACAAGGAATCGGCCACCAACTGGCGGGAGCTTTTCAAGGACCTGATACGCCGCGGCCTGGATAGTCAGACCGTCACCCTGGGCATCATGGACGAACTTCCCGGTCTGTAGAAGGTGTTCAGGGAGGAGTTACCCAAAGGCAAGGTACAGCGGTGCCAGGTGCACGTCATGCGCAACGTCCTGGCCAAGGTACCCCAGAAGCTGAAGCAGCAGGTGGCGGACGATATCCGCTCCATCTTCTATGCCTCCAGCAAGGATAAGGCTCTGGAATTTGGCTCTCAGTTCACCCTGCGCTGGCAGAAAGAGATTCCTTCGGCGGTGAAATGCCTTGAGAACTTTCTGGATAGCTGCCTGACCTTCTTCGACTTCCCAGAAGAGGAATGGATTTCGCTGCGCACCACCAATGTTATTGAGCGGCTGAATAAAGAGTTTAAGCGGCGGACCAAACCAATGGAAATCGTGGCAGGAGAGAATGTCTGCTATACTCTGCTGGCCTTTATCAGTATCAAGATGGAGGTTTATTGGAGGTCGAACCCTGTGGGGAAAGTGCGCTATAATCTCCCTTCCCTGCGCAGTTTAATCCAGGGAAATTTCACACAATCGTGTTGACAGTACCCCTTACTGGCGCTCATGAACCTGGCGGATTACGGTGTATCTGGTTTGCACGCAAACCTGGATGTGGGTGCAACTAGCTTTGATCAGAGCTACGTCTTCCATCCTGGCTCATATCCCCGCAACCGGTTTGATACGTCTGTGGTAATACCTGCCCGTGCGCTGGCACAGCTGCAGGTTAAAGTCAACGCGCCTGCTGCCACTGTTGTTGATGCCAACGGCGCAATCACCGCGGGTACCTATTATTATGAAGTTGACGTGGTCAAGGACCTGCCAATTACAAAAAATACCATGATGCCGGCCGGTTATCCCATGGTCTATTCAAACGATGCTAATTATCCTGCTTTCGGCAAAGAAATTGATGTCCCGGCTGGTGGCTATCTCAGACGCATCGTGATCATGGCTCTTGATAACACAGCAACTGCTCCATTACGCAAGGATGATCAAATTACCGGCGTGAAACTTTACATGCCCAAGAGCTCAAAGGTGGTTATCGAATCCAACTGGGAAGAACTGAAGGCTGCTACCGTGACCATCACGGTTAATGCGGTTAACGATGCTCCAGGGGCTGCTGATGACAGCAAATCTACTAATGAGGACATGGTTCTAACCCTGGCAGCACCGGGTGTACTGAGCAACGACTCTGATATGGAGAGTAATCCGCTCACAGCTATCAAAGTCACCGATCCACAACATGGCTCAATCACGCTAAACAGTGACGGCTCGTTTACCTACACCCCGGATGACGACTACAACGGTATTGACTACTTTACGTACAAAGCCAATGATGGAACACTTGACTCTAATATTGCTAAGGTAACCATCACGGTTAGGGCGGTTAACGCTGTGCCGGCACTGGGACCGATCACAGCGCCTGTGAACCCGATCCCGGTAAGAACCAATATCAACGCCAGTGCTATCTTCACCGACCCGGATAGTGGAGACGCCTACAACGCGATATGGGAATGGGGTGATGGTAGCAGTTCAACAGGGGAAGTAGATACAGAAGGTGGTTCTGTTCTGGGGGATCACACCTATACAACCCCTAGTGTCTACACAATCAGGCTTATGCTTAAGGACAACGCTGGCGCAGAAGCCCAATCCTGTTTCAGCTATGTTGTCGTTTATGACCAGAGTGCCGGTTTTGTGACAGGCGGTGGATGGATAACCTCGCCATGTGGGGCATATGTCTCTCAGGCTTCGCTTACCGGACAGGCAACTTTCGGTTTCGTCGCCAAATACGTGAAGGGAGCTAGTACCCCGGTGGGCAATACCGAGTTCCAATTTCAGGTCGCAGGAATGAACTTTCAAAGCCATTCGTATCAATGGTTGGTGATAGCCGGTGAAAAAGCACAATTTAAGGGTACAGGTACGATTAACGGCGTCGGTGAATATTGCTTCATGCTTACAGCTATAGATAGTCAGATTAAAGGCGAAAGCAGTATGGATATGTTCCGCATTAAAATATGGGACAGGGTCAGCGAGCAAGTAGTCTATGATAACAAGCTAGGAGAAAGCGAAAACAGCGATTCAGCCACAGAACTGTGTGGCGGCAGTATCGTAATACATTCTAAATAAAAAGCATGCAACGAATGGTGTGGGGCAGGATGGTAATCCAGGAAGGATTATTGTACACTGAAGTCAGGTTGAATCGAAAGACGGGATCTCAGATTGGAAGGCATAGCATAGAACAGATAAAGAAAGGAGTTTCGGCAGGAAGCGGTGAAGCCTGCAGTGGAGGATGGGTTGTTGAGAGGAAAGGCTGGCCGACGGTTATCATCACTGTCAGCAACATTGAGCGACAGTGAGAAGATTGATTAGATCCACCGGGGCTGGAGATCTCTTGGAAACGGGCAGGAGTAATTGGCTTTTAACCGGGATTAAGATGGAACTATCCAGGGTAATTAAACCCTTATAATGAAAGTGAGGCGAAGGAGCCAGAATGAATAAAACAGTAAAGTCTCGCCCTGTTGTAGCATGGGTATTAATTGTGCTCCTGTTTTTTATTGGAATTGGTGCTCTAATCAGTGGAGCCATGCTTTTTGCGGCTCCCGATGGGCATCTGATGAAATGGTCGACGGATGATCTGGCAGGGACTCCATTCTCAAATTATCTTATACCGGGAATAATTCTCTTTCTGTTTGTTGGTGCCTTTCCGTTGTTCGTGGCATATGGTCTGTTAAAACTGCCGTCCTGGAGCTGGCCGAATATGATAAATCCGATGAAAAAGATGCACTGGGCATGGACGGCTTCCTGGGCTGCCGGCGTTATAATGCTTATCTGGATTACTGTCGAGACTGCTTTATTGGGATACCTCAGCTTCCTGCAACCAGTTATAGCTGTATATGGCATAGTGATAATAGTGTTGACCGTGCTTCCTGAAGTCCGCAGATATTATCTACGCTGAGATAACATGTTCTTTTTAGATATCCATAATCAGGTTTAAGCTTACTATTTATAATATCAATAGTTATCGATTTAGATATAGAATCTACAAGTACTCGGCACGTGTTCATGAAAGAAATGGCGATGTTTATTATAAGTGCGCTGGAGACAATGAAGAGTAGCCAGCAGGGTCGCGGTTTTGCTGGCTTTGACTTTATTCTCAGGAGACTGAGAATAAATAACAAATAGCGAATGGTTTTTGGGGATTTAAATTAACACCCCGGATTTTCATATGGAAATCCGGGGTATATTTTTAATTTAGCCGGGTTGCGAGCTTGCTGGTGATTTCGCCATGATTTTGAAGAAGTATCCAGAGAAGCTTACGAACTTGTCCTGCTTAGAGTCTGCCTATTACCAGTCCGGCGGACCGACAGGTTTCTGCTTGTCATAAATATCATTATAGATGATTGTTCCGAAGTTCTTGATCACTTCCCAGCGAGCCTCATTGCGGGGTTCGTCAGGTATTGCTCGAATGATCGCATTATGACGTGATATGTAACCATCCCGCCACTCAGGGTGTGTATGAATGTAGAGGTCGTTATTCCTGATTCCGCGAATGACGCGTTCACCCGTCTCATCTGGATCCATGAATACCTTCCTCACTTCTTCGATTGGTCGGCGGGGCTGGTCTTTCATGCCCGGAGGTGGATTGGGTGGCATTTTGGGAGGCCAGGTTTCACCTTCTATGCGGAGATGCTCGGGGCGATTTTCAAAGGAAGAGCGACCGAGGTCGGATACTGTTGGACCGGGTATCAGTATCGAGACTCCGATGTTTTTATCCTGAAGCTCCGTAGCCAGACACTCCATCATACCGACCACCGCGTATTTGGTGGTGCAGTAAATAGTGAAGCCGAGTGAGCCCATGAATCCACAGGTTGATGAAGTGGTGACGACATGCCCTCCTTCACCATGCTTGATGATCCGCGGTACAACGGTCATAATGCCATTGATCACACCGCCGACGTTGACACTCATTGCGTAGTCCCAGTCTTTATAGTTTAATCTATCAATCGTACCACCAGGAGTACCGACTCCGGCGTTATTGACCAGCACGTGTATCTTACCGAAGACCCTTTCTGCTTCGTCGGCAGCCCTGACGTAGGCGTCACGGTCAGTGACATCCAGCTGGATAGGATATACGGAGTCCTTGTTCTTCTGGAAATAGCCCATTGCATCCTGTAAAGCATGCGGACGTTTATCAACAATCAGAACCTTCATTCCATATTTTACACATGCTTTGGCGATGCCCAGACCGATGCCGCTGGCACCACCAGTAATAAAAGCAACTTTACCTGCCAGATCTTTCATCGCTTAACCTCTTTTATTCATTTTTTTATTAATGTGATATACCACAGGTGCCGTCCTTGCACATCGTGGCGACGGGCATCCGCAGAGGTTTTGGATCTTTCTTGATCCCCGTTTTTGGAATCCACGGGTCGATAGAAACCGTCTGGAAGTAAGAGAAATCGGTGGTAACCCACATTGGATTCATCTCCCCGCCAACCACGACAAAGTTAATCATTTCCGGCCTCTTAAAACGGAAATTGAGTTCGTCCACCATCTGCCTGCTCAATTTAGCAGGGTCATCGTACCCTTCCTGTTTGAGGCTTTTGGATACCAGCGGATCAACGACAAAGGTAAAAGATCCTCCAAAAGGTCCGCTGATGCCCTTAATGACCTCCAGCATCCTTTTTGCCGGCCCGGTGTTGAAGCCAATAACAGTCCAGCCCCGGAAAAGGCTGATTGTGCTTTCATCTTTCCTGTAGCCTTTTCGCACATGGAAAGGTTCCCATGCACTCAGTTCTTCGTTTTCAGCGCAGCACATGTTGTTGTAATTGATCGTGGTGCCTGTACTGGCAGTGAATGTGATGCCGGGACGGACATCACCGAAATTAATGCTCATCAAAGTCCAGGCTCTACCAATCACGGAGTTGGCATAATTGATTGGACTTAACGCGCCCAGTCCACAGTTCATACCGATCTCGTTGCGGATCGGACCATTTACTACCATCATGCTGGCGAAAGATGTGGTAGAACTGGGCATGGAAGGACGCCCTGAAGCAGCTAGAGCCAGAATGACCGGGAAATGCTCGGGTCTGGCGCCGGCCATGACAGCAATTACTGCCACCTTCTCGACCGTGTATTGCAGTCTTTCTTCGTGAGTTGTTACCGACATCATGCCGACTATCTCGTTGGGGTCATGGTCGGTACCGGTGAGCATCTCTGCGACACGCTCTTCCGTGGGCAATATGATCGGCAGTCCATCTGTCCAGCCGTTTTCCAGAAAGAGCCGGTGGAGGTTTTCTTCAGTATCCGGCTCAAGGAGGCGTGGATGTTCAGGTCTTTTGATAATCCTGGGGTGCTTTTCTTCCTCGGTTAAGGGCTGGGTCAAAGCGCTGGTGATCTCTTCCATCAGGGGCAGACCAGTAACCGGGTCATTCCCCTCGATATAACCTCTGAGAGTTTCGCGAGAAACCCAGCCGACCGGATAAGGTGGGAAGCTCCAGCGAAGAGCCGTACCATGGCTCATGTTGTCCCGCATGACGTACTCCGCAAACCGGGCGGTAACGATAGGAGCTACCGGAATTCCATAATCGTTCTCCAGAACACGGGAGAATTCGGCGATACTCGCCGAGCAGCCGTCTCAGCCCCCCACCCCGAGGATAGCAGCATCACCCTCCCGTTTGATCTCTGCCCAGAGTTCAGGCTCCTCGGTGAACATGCTCAACTTTTTATGCCTGAGCACCGTTTTAACTGCCGGCATGTGCCGCCTGAACCAGTCCTGAAGTTCTTCCATGAACTCAGCACTGCCTGCAAAACCCGTGTCAACCAGATAGATGGTTTTTCCTTCCAGACGGTCGAGACGCGGAGCCATTTTCAGATGTCCCAGCTCCTCGGCTTTCAGTCTTGGCTGGTTGACTGGATCATGGATTGCCCAGGGTGGCGTATCCGGGTCGAGCCCCCGCCCAAAAACACCGGAAGGCTGTCCCCGGGGATCCAGGACCTGTATTTTTTTGACTCGGTTACCCATCATTCTCCTCTCTTTTGATTAGTTTATTGCGTATTCCGGTATGTTGATGACCGGTTAATCACTTGAATCATATTGCACCGGTTCGTCTGGCAGTCCGCAGGTTCCATCGGTACATTCTACCTGGGATTTCTTTGCCCGCCATTTGTCTATCGGTGCGCTGGTAACGTAACCGTAATCAGTTGCTTTCCAGAGAGGGCTGGTTTCACCACCAACCACAACGATATTGATGTTATCCGGGTTATGGTACGGGGCAATTAAGGCATCATCCGGGAGTTTTTTCCAGGTAGCGTAGGGTTCAACTCCTTTATAAGCCATGGGTGCAACAAGCATGTCTATGTGATCGGTTTTCCAGTATTGCCCCGCGGGTATTTTGATACTTTCTGACAGCCAGCGGCAAAAGTCCTTCCTGGTTTTGAAACCCTCGTTCTCCTTGAGGTTTTTAACCACCAGTGGATCCACGATGATGGTAGCTGAAGAGTTCAAAGGGGGCATTGCTGCCAGTTGAATATTCAACTCTTCTGCTACCGACCGATGTGCGGCGGTGCCTGGGGGGTTGAAGTAACCCCAGCCTCTAAAAATGCTGATGGCGCTGTCTGAAGGCTTGAAACCCTTGCTGACATGGAAAGGTTCCCAAACGTTGCTTTCCTCGTTTTCAGCGGCGCACATATTGTTGTAAAGGAGGTTATTACCCTGAGAACTCCAGAGGGTCCTGCGGGGTCGGGCAAATCCCCAGCAAATGCTCAGCAATGTCCAGGCTCTGCCAATAACTGAATTCGCCATATTGACCGGACTGAATGCACCGATGCCGTAATTCATGCCGATTTCATTGCGAATCGGTCCGTTTACCACCAGCATGGCACCAAAAGCAGTGGTTGAAGGCATTAAAGAAGACTGCTTCGTAGAAGCTACTGCCAGAATGACTGGAAAGTATTCGGGTCTGGCACCAGCCATGACCGCTACAACCGCCACATGGCGCACGTTGAACTTGATTGATTCCCCTGTATCGAACCGGAAGAACTCGCCAACCACTTCATCAGGATCTGCTCCGGTACCGGTGAGCATCTTCTGCACTCTTTCCTCCGTGGGCAGGATAATCGGCAGTCCATCCGTCCAACCCCGGGTGTAAAATTCCTGTTGCAGGTTTTCTTCCGTATCCGGCCCCAATACGGTTTGAGTTTCACCGGTGTTTACAAGTTTCTCAGGATCAGGAGGAAGCTCTCTCCCTTCGATCGGTCTGGTCAGTACTTCGATGATTTCTTCGATAACTGATTTGCCAGTGTGGGGGTCGTTTCCCACAATATACTTATCCAGGGCTTCTGCCGAAAGACCGATAACCGGGTGTGGCGTGTATATAAAGGGCAAAGCTACGGCTCTGGGATCGTTTCTGACCACGCTCTCAAAAGCATATGTTGAGATGGGAGCTACGGGGATACCATAAGTTCTTTCCAGTTTGATGGTACCTGCAGCGACCGCTGCAACGCAACCCGGTCAACCCGCTACACCGAAAACTACGGCATCACCTTTTTCTTTGATTTCCTCCCAAAGTTCGTTGTTATCATCCATGAACACATTACCCGGTTTCCGCTTGCGGATTGTCTTCACATTCGGCATGTGCTCGGCAAACCATTTCTGAAGTTCAATCATGAATTTTGAGCCACCACCAAAGCCGGTATCCACCAGGTAAATGGTCTTGTTTTCAAGAGTGTCCAGCCTGCGGGCAAAGGAAGATGTAGCTGGCGCTAGTGCACCTGCACCAGGTGGAAATTTCCCGGGACTTCTCTGAATTCCGGTCTCGGGTGTGAGTACGGTATATCTGATCTCTATTGTCATTCAATTCCTCCTGCAGCTTTAGATAGAGAACATTCAGAAAGGTCCATGCGGTTTAACCCAGGTCAGGTCCTTGCGGGGTTTTCCCCAGCCGGATTCAGCTGCCCCCTCAAACATGGGATTGGGCATTTTCCTCATTTCTTCTATGCGCTTCTTCATTGCCTCTTCCTGTCGCTTCATGCCTTCGGGGGTAGTATAATTGACCATTCTCTCAAGAACATTACGCATGAAACCTTCAGGATCTGGTACCGGGATAACAAAGAGCACCTCGTCTTCAATGCCTTTCTTCAGAATTTTTGCCAGATCAACAGGATCTATACCATATGAGTAATGTCTGCGCATAAACTCAACGACCTTTTCATCAAGATGATATCCTGTGTTCGCCAGATGCTTTGGTCGTGTGAGGTGTGATTCACCGATGTTCGATTTTATCCCTCCCGGGCAGAGACAGGATACGCCAATTCCATAGGGCTTTAAGGCGTTGTAATAGCACTCCATGAGGGCAATCACTGCTGCTTTTGCAGCGGAATATGGAGTGCAACCGGAAGCTGGCATCAATCCGCCCATGGAAGCTGTCGCAACAATGTAACCGCCTTTACCTGCCTGTATCATGCGCGGGACAAAGGTTACCAGCCCGTTCACCACACCACCAAGGCAGACGCCCATCACCCAGTCGTAATCTTCAAAGGTGGAAGCCTCCGCTGGACCGAAAGCATTTACGCCGGCAGTCAGGAACAATAACTGTGGCGGGCTCCCAAACACTTTCTCCACTTCGTCTGCTGCCGCAGCAAAGGCTTTTCTATCTGTAACATCCAGTTGAATTGGATATACCTCTGCCTTTTTATCACGGAAATAATCCATCGCCTGATCCAGGTGGTCCTTGCGGATGTCTGCGATGACAACTTTACATCCTGCTTCTGAGAATACTTTAGCCTGTCCCAGTCCTGCACCGGACGCACCACCAGTAATAAAAAGTATTTTGCCAGCAAAGTCTTTCATCTGATCCTCCTCGTTTGATATAGTTAATAATGTTAACAAACACAAGGCAAATTTACAAATTTTTATTTTATGTCATCCGAATGGATCTTCCTGAACGAAGAACGGGTTTTTCTGGTACTTTTCATTAACTATAAAATGAATCGGGTAATCAACTCCTGTGGTAATATATTATACTGAAACTGATGAAGACAATCTGCTATTGTTTTAACTATACTGAAGATGAAATAATCGCCGATGTGATTGAGCACCAGGGACGTTCGACAATCCTGGAAAAGATCACCGCGGCAAAAAAGCAACGTAGCTGTCAGTGCGAGATAAAGCACCCGGAAAGAAGGTGATGTCTTTCTGATGTCCACCGGGTAGTGGAAAAAGCAAGACAATCTCTCAGATTAGAAAAGTAAGTTCTATTATTCGCCAAAACGCTTAAAAAACCAGGTTTTCACACGCTGGGTTAGCAGGATATAGCAGAGCAGGGCGCCTACCAGATATATCCAGTACAGCGGTGGAAGTGAAACAAAGCCGAGTGTCTCTGCAAAGGGAGAGAAAGGTAACAGCGCACCGATTATTACTACTATTATTGAGGTCATTATTAATGGCATGCTTGCCCGGCTCTGAAGAAATGGAATCCCGCGGGTACGGATAACATGTATGATCAGAGATTGTGTAAAGAGCGATTCAACAAACCAGCCTGTATGAAAAAGATCAGGATTCTGCCAGCAGTTGAAAGCATAAAGTAATACCAGGAACGTGGTGTAATCGAAGATCGAGCTAATTGGACCGATAATCATAATGAACCGGAACAGGTTATTGATCGACCATTTGCGGGGTTTCTGTAACCAGTCTGCATCTACTCTATCTGTTGGGATTGCTGTCTGAGAGAAATCATAGAGCATGTTGTTGATTAGAATCTGGGTTGGCAGCATGGGAAGGAAAGGTAAAAAGATGCTGGCACCCACTACACTCAGCATGTTGCCAAAATTAGAGCTGGCAGCCATCCGGATATACTTTGTGATGTTGCCAAAAACCCTGCGCCCTTCCATGATGCCGGCTTCCAGTACCAGCAGGCTGGTTTCCAGAAGGATGATGTCCGAAGATTCTCTCGC
>Ga0101944_10008155_pt1 | contig 10104 bp, 4 predicted proteins | sample DewCreD2012metaG_FD_75245 | JGI IMG/M metagenome (GOLD analysis project Ga0101944, IMG submission 75245) | Hot spring sediment bacterial and archeal communities from British Columbia, Canada, to study Microbial Dark Matter (Phase II) - Dewar... ...
GTTTTACCGTTTATTCCTTGTGGGATACTTACCGCACCCTGCATCCTTTTTTCACGCTGGTATATCCTGAAGTGCAGTCGCAAATGGTCAAGAGCATGCTGGACATGTATCATGAATACGGATGGTTGCCCCACTGGGAACTCATCAGCCGCGAAAAAGGGGTAATGAATGGAGATCCTGCGCTCATCGTCATTAACGATACATGGCAGAAAGGCATCCGTGATTTCGATGCAGAAGATGCCCTTTGTGCCATGATTCATAATGCACGGGAAACTTACCGTTGCGATGAAGCCGACAGAAAAGGCGTGGAATACATCCGCAAGGCCAAAGATGTGTACTGGCAATATGGAGGATATATTCCTCAGGATTACAAGGACCACGGAGGTGATGTGTGGGGAGTAGTTGCTACCACTGAGGAATATAATCTGGCCGACTGGAACCTGGCGCAGTTTGCCCGGTCACTGGGGAAGGAAGAGGTATACCATACGTATATGAATCTTTCTAAAGGATATGCTTTCTTTTTTGATTCATCAGGTAAATTTATGCGCCGCCGTTATGCAAACGGCCGGTGGGCAGAACCTTTCGATCCTTTTGCACGAAGCGGAGAGATGAGCTGGCCCTACAGCGGAGGTCCCGGGTATACCGAAGGACATGCCTGGCATTATCTCTTTTTTGTTCCTCATGACATCCCGGGTCTCATTCGTTTAATGGGTGGCGAACAGGCTTTTGTTCAGCGTCTTCAGATGTGTTTCGACAGCGGATATTACATGCCCGATAACGAACCGGATATTGCCTATCCTTTTTTGTTTAATTATGTTAAAGGGGAAGAATGGAGAACCCAACAGCAAGTAAGGAAACTGATCAATAAAGAATTTTATACAGGTCCCGGCGGTATCCCGGGCAACGATGATACAGGCACCATGTCGGCATGGTTGTTATTTGCTATGATGGGGTTTTATCCCGATTGTCCCGGAAGTGCCTTTTATCAGTTGTGTTCGCCGGTGTTCAATAAAGTGACCATTCATCTGACTTCTCCCTATCACAAAGGAAAAACCTTTGTAATCCGTACGAGAAATAATCATCAAGATAATGTATACATCCAGTCTGTGTCTCTCAATGGCAAACCATGGAATGCTTTTCAAGTACCGCATGAGGTTTTAACAGAGGGAGGAGAAATGGTCATTACGCTTGGAAAAGAAAGAGTACAATAAAATAAAAAAGTGCTGCTCTTTGAAGCAGCACTTGCATTAACCCTAAAAATCAATGAAAAAATTACTATTCCCAGTCGTTGGTATATACAATAACGTCAGCAGAAAAAAATTATTGTAAAAAATCCGGGAAAAAAGTTTGATTTTTTAATTCATGATATCTATTTGCATCCCTGTATTTAATTACGATGTTACCTTGCTGGTAAAAGATCTTTCTGCGCAAGCCGTCAGGGAAGGCATTCCTTTTGAAATACGTATACTTGATGATTGTTCTGATGACTTTTTCCGTAAGATAAATGTTTCTCTTCAGTCTGTGCCGGGGGTTGTTTACAGGGAGTCAAGTGTTAAACTTGGACGGGCAGCCATTCGTAATAAAATGGCCGCCGAAAGTGTTTACCCCTACCTGCTTTTTATGGATTGTGATTCAGTGATCCCTGATGACCAATACCTTGCGCGTTATCTTTCCTTTTGCCGCAGCAGTGAAGTGGTGGTGGGAGGGAGATGTTATCAGGAACAACGTCCGCCGGCACAATTTTTTCTGCACTGGTATTATGGGGTACACCGTGAGGCCAGAAAAGCTGCTGAACGAAATAAACATCCTTACCGTTCGTTTATGACAAATAATTTTCTGATCCCGAAAAAAATATTCAACGCTGTTCCTCTCGATGAAACGCTCAGACAATATGGCCATGAAGATACCCTCATGGGCTATTTGCTTCAGAAAAAAGGAATCCCTGTGATTCATATTGACAATCCTTTATGTCATGCAGGACTGGAAACGGCAGAAGTGTTCCTTTCCAAAACGGAAAAAGCTCTGGAAAATTTATTTGTGATGGGGAAAAAAATGAATTTTCCGGCCGGTTTTGTCCGGGAAATACGTGTGTTGAAAGCTTTCTCGATGGTAAAGAAAGCAGGTCTTCAATCTTTCCTGGCGGGCAGTTTTTGTTTTTGTAAAAAGTGGATGCAAAAACATCTTATGGGGCGACATCCTTCGTTGTTTGTTCTTGATTTGTATAAACTGGGATATTTGTGTGAATATGCAGGTAAAGAAATTTTATGTTGTCCTGAGCAAACATAAAAAAGGAAAAGCATTATCTTTGTTTTGTCCCCTCAGGTTGAATGTAAAAATAATTTTATCATGAAAAAAAAGAATTTTTTTCCTTTCTTTTTGTTGCTTTCTTTTGTTTTCGTTGTTTCCTGCCGTCAGGCAAAGCAGGAAGGAATCAAGGAAGAGTTGTTTCATACACCTCCCGTTCATAGCCGGGTGCATACATGGTGGCACTGGATGAATGGCAATATCACCAAGGAAGGCATTACCCGCGATCTTGAGTCGATGAAGAGGCAAGGCATTTCGGAGGCCACCATTTTGAACATCGGACTGATTTCTTACAAGGATTCATCTATCAACCATGTGGTTTTTAATACCCCTGAATGGTACCACATGTTCCGTTGGACACTTCAGGAAGCCAGCCGGCTGGGGATCACCATCGGAGTCCATAACAGCGATGGATGGAGTTCCAGCGGAGGCCCATGGATAACTCCCGAAAAATCCATGAAACAGTATGTGTGGAGTAAAACCGTTGTAGAAGGTGGAAAAGTAATCAAACAAAAACTTGCCACACCGTATGCAGAGCAGAATTTTTATACTGATGTGGCAGTGGTGGCTTTCCCCTCCCGTTCTCCATTGAATTCTTTTGTAAAACAACTTCCCCGGGTAAAGCTGAATGATTCTTTGGTTGGAAATTTGTTGTATGACGGATGTCCTGTAAGTGGGGTAAAGGTGAAAAGAAAGGACGAAATAAACATTCATCTTGCGGAGACTTATCCGGTGTTTACCCTTGTCATCCATCCACGCAAAGTATTTATGTGGGACGACATCAGTAAGTTTAAAAGTCAATATACATTGCTGATTTCTGATGATGGCAAAAAATACCGTCCTGTAAAGACATTTGAATTGCAAGGGCTCAATGCTTCTTTTGCCGTGCCTCTTCCTGCTGTGAAAGCTTCCTATTACCGCCTGAGGGTAGATGATTATTCTTCCATTAATGAGTGGATAAGTTTTATGATTGCCGAAGTGGAATTGCTTGGCAGTGGCGAAACCCCTTTGTACAATGCCTATCCTTTTCATCTTGAAAAGACTTCTCAGGCAAAGGCTTCTTTAAGCAAGTTTCCGGCTATTCCCGATAGCATTCATCAGGGGGTGATTTTTTCGAAAGACATCCGCGATATCACTTCCTGCATGAACAAGGAGGGAGAACTTACATGGGAAGCTCCTCAGGGTTACTGGACAATTATCCGTTTCGGTTATACCACCACCTCGGCCAGAAATGCTCCTGCCACAAAAGAAGGAGAAGGACTTGAATGTGATAAGATGGATTCCTCGGCCATTGCTTTTCATTTTCGTAATTTCCCGGCCAAACTCGTGCAGGCAGCAGGAGAATATACCGGCAATACTTTTAAATTTTTATTGATCGATAGCTGGGAATGTGGTTTTCAAAACTGGACAGCCTCTTTTGAACAGCAGTTTTTAACGCGCCGCAGCTATGCGCTTCGTTCATGGATTCCGGCCCTGTGTGGCGAAATCGTTGACAATCCCGGGAAAACCGATGCTTTCTTGCACGACTACCGAACCACCATTGCCGATTTGATTGAGGAAAATTATTACCGTAAGTTTCGCGATCTCTGCCATGCACACCGTTTGGAAATGCATGCAGAAATTATTTACGGTGGGACACAGTATCCTCCCCTCGATGTGATGAAAGCTAACCAGCTTGCCGATATGCCGATGTTTGAATTCTGGGCAGGACACAATCATCAGAAGGTAGTCCCTGAATCAAATCCACGCCTCTTTATTGAACATGGTTTTCCGCAGTATGCTGCCACAGCTTATGGTTTAAAGGTAACAGGGGCCGAAGCCTATACTGCCATGGCCCATCTGAGCGAATCTCCATGGGAACTCAAACCTTTTGGCGATAAAGCCTATTGTTCAGGCATCAACCAGTTTATCCTGCACAGTTATGTTCATCAACCCAACAGCCATGTGCTGATGACCCTGGGACCATTCTCTTCTTTATTTAACCGCAACAATCCTTACTGGAACCATCTTCAAGGCTGGCTTGCCTATCATGCCCGTATTCAGTATGTGTTGCAAAAGGGAGGGCGAACAGCCCCTCTTCTTCATTTTATTGGCGATCAGCTTCCTCAGACACTGGACGACAAAACTTTTTATCCTGTTCCGGTAAACTATACGTTTAATCTTTGTAATCACGATGTGTTGTGCAACCGTCTGCGCGTGGACAAAGGAAAACTGGTAACGCCCGAGGGTATCCGGTATGAGTTGCTTACTTTACCTGATGAAGAATCCATGGAACTGAGTACCCTCAACCGTCTTTCTGAACTTGTTTTGCAGGGAGCAGTAATCTATGGACCGGAACCCTCCAGAACACTTTCACTGGCCAACAAGGAAGAAAATGACCGGAAACTGAAAACACTGGCCCGTAAAATGTGGGGAAAGATTGATGGCAAAAATGTTTTTGAAAATTCTTATGGAAAAGGAAAGGTGATATGGGGAAAACCGCTTGCCACGGTTCTTTCCGAACAACATATTGTTCCCGATTTTTCTACTGCCGGTAATGATTCCATCCCCTTCCTTTTTATAAAAAAACAGCTTGACGGCGAGGATGTGTTTTTTGTCGTCAATCAGCAGAATCAATCTCTTTCCCGTGAATGTATTTTTAAAACGGAATATAAGAAAGTAAAGATTTTATATCCTGAAAACGGAAAAAGCGGGGAGCTGTTGTTGTATCGTACCGGCAACGGAACGGTACGGTTGCCTTATTCTTTCGCTCCTTACGAAGCAGTGTTTTTTGTCTTTTCGGACAACAATGAACCTGTTCATTATTCTTCTCTAAAAACTGCAGAAAAAATTCTTTTCCCTTCCACCGGTAATATTGATGATGTGATTCCCCTCATAATGAGCATCAATCATCAGGAAATTGTGATGGGAAACGAAGAAGGGGAATATGTGCTTGAAACCACCGACCAGAAAATATGCCACAAAAAAATACCGGCTGTCCGGAGGATTCCGGTGGTGCCGGTAAACGGGAAAATAACATTTTATCCCTATGGCCAGGGAAGCATAAACGAAATTACTTTCAATGCCTTTGGTTCGCTTACTGAAAATCAGGATCCTTCTGTGAAATATTTCAGCGGTGAAATGCTGTATGCCTTTGATTTTATTGTTGACACTTCCCTGTTTCAAAAGAATGATTCTCTGTTTTTATCGTTGGGGAAAACCGGCTGTGTGGCTGATGTAGTACTTAACGGAAAAAGTATAGGCAATGTATGGACTCCTTATTCCTTGTTGCCCGTGAAAGGAATTTTGAACACACACAATACCCTGCAGGTGACAGTTGCCAATGAATTCCGCAACCGTATCATCGGCGATTTGCTTCAGTATGGGAAAGTGCAACATGTGCAGCTGGTATACAGGGTAGAGGATTTTCTCAAAAAAGATACTCCGCTGAAACCTTCGGGATTGCCGGGACCGGTAGAAATTGTGTGCTTGCGGAAAGGGGAATGAAAAACAAACCGGAATTTTACGGCCCGGGAAAAATAGTTATTTTTCCGAAAGAAGGGCTTCGAGTTCCTTAAATTTTATTCTGTTCCCCTTATAATAAGGAACAATGAAGGCATCATGGATGCCGGCGGTTCTGATTCGTTGTTTGTATTCATTGGCTTCATTCAGTGTTTCAAGCCGGTTGGTTACATAACGTTTAAGTTCCCCTTCAGTTTCAATAGAAAATAAAATATCAAGTTTATTCTGCAGGTAAGAGAAGAGTCTCATTTTTGCCTGAATGTTTTCATTGGGTTTGCGGTAAGCTCCTATCTGGACACGATAATGTAAGTAAGGTTTTTTTACATCGCCATAGCGGGCGATAAGACTTTCCCAGTCGTTTTTATCACTTTCACTTGCTTCGGTACGGATCATCTTTTCAGGGACAGGAATGGCTTCCGGAGTAATCTTTTCTGATACAACTTCTGCAGGAGGAGGGAGAGGAATCTTTTTAAGATAGATAGGTTGAACCACCGTGTCCCTCAGGGAAGGAACAGAAAGGGCAAGAAACCCCGGAAAATATTCCTTCCGGGAAGATTCGATGATATAGGAACTGTCGCGGTTGAGTTGAAACATTGCTCTGTTGGATGCCTCTCCGTACCATGAAGTGATGAATGCATGAGTACTTTTTTCGTATATTTTTATAGAATCCTGATAAAGTGGCCTTTTAGTTTCTTCATCCATGACAAAGCAGATAAGCGTAATGGTTTTTGGCGGAAGGGCAGGGGCTGGGGTAGAAATAACCGGAGGGGCAATGTTTGTTTTGTTTTTGTATTCAAAAAGATGATCACAAAGAGTGGAATAATTTTGGTTTTTTCCTGTGGGCCGGTTGGAGGAAATAAGTGCAAAAGAATAAGCAGGTTGATCGGAGTTGACATAATAATAGTAATCATCTGCTCCTGAGTTGACCGGAGCCCCCATGTTTTTTACCTTTCCCCAACCGACAGCCGGATTGCCGTTGACAGAAAAGATGTCATATTCACCCAATCCATCGTGCCCTGTGGAGCTGAAATATAAGATTCCCTTTTGGGCATCATAAAAAGGAGAATGTTCCTCGCGGGGAGTATTGATGGCATCCGGCAAAGGGTCTACTTTTTTTATCTTTCCGTCTTTTTCTATTTTTCCATAATAGATGTCGTATTTTTTTGATGGATTTCTGTCGGAAACAAAGAATAAATAGGGAACATCATGAAGTACACTTACCATGGGATCTTTGGAAGATGAATTTTCTTTGTTTACCGGCGATTCAAGAGGTACAGGTTTTGTGAAATTTCCTTTGCTGGACGATGACTGGCAAAGATAACAATGCAAGTCGTTGTTCTTTTCTTCACAAAGGGTAATCAACCACCTGTGAAAAAGGGTATCGGGAAAGAAAGAGGCAATGTGTATTTTTTTGTTTTCCAGAGGAATTTCTGCCATGACCGGATCCTGCCATGCGCCATTCTTTTTCCATGTGTAATAAAGGCGCGATACATAGTATTCTTTGTAACTTCCTGTGACATTATCCAGTTTGATTTCTTCCTTTATCTGTTCTTTTGTTGAAGAAAGAAACCATAAGGTGTCCCTGCTGATAACCCCGCGGAAACAACTTGTTTCCCCCTTGTTGATATTTTCCGGTAAAAGCACAGGCGATGAGGTGTCGGCAGGAATTTTATTTTTTGCCAGTGAATCGCATATCCGGCTTTCTTTTTGGGCTTCAGAAAAGAAAGGGTCGCCGGGTTTTCTGGTTTTTGCAAAACTGCTGAAAGCCTCCGCCGCTTCTTTATAATTTTCAGTGTTTTTTTTCATTCTCGCAAGCCAGAAAAGGCACAGGGGGTAACGGCTGCTGTTCATGTCGTATACTTGCTGGTAAAAACCGGTGGCTTTCTGGTAAAGGCGGTTCATCCGGTAACATTCAGCAAGGTTATACAACAGTTCAGTATTGGCGCGGTTCCGGGGGTCTTCAAGGGCACGTTCATAATAAGCAATGGCTTCAAAGTATTTTCCCTGCGAAAAAAGCTGGCTGGCTATTTCATGAGGTTCTGCAGACTGCCGGAAAGGACGGACATCCTGAGCAAGACTGATGACATAGGCATGAATGAAAAAGAAAAAGATACAGCAAACAAGGCGGTTCATGTGTGTAGTGATTTAAAACCTCAATCCCGGGTTATTTTGTAAAGATGCTTTGTTTTTAAATGCTGACGTAAAAATAGCAGATATTTCTATCGCTCCTTTATTCTGTCCGAAATATTTTTGTGAAACAACGAAGTCGTAACTTACTCCTACTTCGATGCCTTTCAGTTCCATTCCCATAAATAAAATCATTACATCTTTGTACCGGAACCATCCCCCTGTTTTGAAAGCTGTGGTGGCTGCTGTCCGGTATTCGAGGGTAGTTCCCATGATAAACTGGGTGGCTTTTTGCTGGCGCATCACAATGGCATTGGGAATCAGACTGACTTTTTTATCGAGCATGAAACGGCTTCCTCCATGAACCACATACCGCCGGGGAATCATGCCGGTTGTGTTTAGAAATTTTTCTTTGGGCTGGGTAAGGTGGAAAACAGAACCCCCAAGAAAAACTGAAGCGTCCGAAGGAAGATAATGATACCACATCAGGCCAAGATTGATGTCGGGCAGCAAAACGTTCATGTCCTGGAATTGTTCGGTTACAGGACGGGAAGGACTTCCTGTCACAGGGTCCCATTGTTCAGGATACTGAAAGGCATTCATGTTAAGATAATGCTGAAACAACCCTCCCTGAAGCCCTGCAGCAAGATAATCGTTTGCACTTATCCGGTTGTGGTACGACCACGAAAACATGAGAAGGGTATTGTTCACCGACTTGTTGTAAAGCTCATCTCTTACCACCACTATTCCGGCGGCCATGATGTCGTGAACCAGCTTGTTTTTTAATATTTTCCCTTCCAGCGATGCTGCATAGGTGGTAAAAGGGACAAGCGATGCATTCTGGTTCCGGTAATTGGCTGCAATACGGATGTTGCCGGGCGTTAATCCCCCCAGCGCAGGATTAAGGGTTAACGGAGAAGCATAAAACTGCGAAAAATAAAAATCCTGAGCTTTTACTCCTGAGGAAATCAGCACCACCATGATTATTATCCACCAGCACCAGGAGATTTTTTTCATATCCTTATTTTTTTCATCCATTAACGTATCAATGTAGTGGTTCCTTTATATACTTTTTTGTTTCCGTCAAAGTCTTCGGTTTCGAGCACATACCCGAAAGTTTGTGTATGTTGCAATACCCCGTTGAAAGTGCCATCCCATCCCTGGTCCCTGTCGGTGGTTTCAAAAACAAGTTGTCCCCACCGGTTGTATAGGTAGAAATGAATCCGGGCAATGCCCACCGTTTCTACTTTCAGAACATCGTTTACGCCATCGCCATTGGGAGTGAAAGCACTCGGAACAAAAACATTTTTTAAAGGATTGATGCGGACAATTACCGAATCGCGGTTGCTGCATCCATAGCTGTTTTTTCCGGTAACGGTAAAAATGGTTTCCTCGATTGGATTGACCATGATGTCGGCAGCAGTGTCTGAGCCCACGATGTTGTTGGCAGGTTGCCATTGGTAAGTAAGTCCTCCTGTAACATACAGATGAATGATGTCTCCACGGAAAATGGTGGTATCGGGCCAGGCGGTGATTACCGGCGCGGGCAAAATGTGGATGGTTACCGTGGCGCTGTCAGGAGGACAGAACCTGCTGGTGATGGTCACGGTGTATGTTGTCTGGGAATCGGGCATGGCAATGGGATTAGAGATGGCAGGATTATTGAGTCCTGTGGAAGGTGACCACAGGTAGGAGGTGCCTCCCTGAGCCACCAGCTGTACCGGTTCTCCCCTGCATACCGACGTGTCGCTGATGTTTATCCCTCTTTTGGGCAGGACATAAAGAATCATACTGCCTGTATCGCGACAACCGCGGCCGTCTGTTACCCTCACCGTGTATCTTGTGGAGGCAGTGGGATGAGCAGTTGGGTTGGCTGCAGTGGAATCATCGAGGGTATTTCCGTGGGTCCACAGAAAAGCATAAGGTGCCACTGTGCCCCCGCCGGTAGGATTCCCGCCAATTTGTTTGCTGTAGCCGTAACAGAGGGTATCATCCGTACCGGCCTGCACCACAGGCAAAGGATAAATGTTCACCGTGACGGATGAAGTGTCCCGGCATCCGGCTGCATCGGTCACAATCACCTGGTAAGTGGAGGGGGCATTCACTGTCGCCTGTGGATGGTCGGCAGATGGATTGTCAATTCCTGCCGGAGGACTCCATGCATATTGATAA
>Ga0101944_10008156_pt1 | contig 10104 bp, 3 predicted proteins | sample DewCreD2012metaG_FD_75245 | JGI IMG/M metagenome (GOLD analysis project Ga0101944, IMG submission 75245) | Hot spring sediment bacterial and archeal communities from British Columbia, Canada, to study Microbial Dark Matter (Phase II) - Dewar... ...
AGCCGCCGGTGCTCGAGCGCGTTCCTCAGCACCACCAGCACCCGCTCGATCGTCAGCGGCTTCTCCAGAAAATCGAACGCCCCCAGCTTCGTCGCCCGCACCGCGCTCTCGATGCTCCCGTGCCCGCTGATCATGATGAACACAGGCGCGCCCGCCAGCGGCGCCTCCCGCGCCTTCTCCAGCACCGCCAGCCCGTCCATCCCCGGCAGCCATACGTCCAGCAGCACGGCGTCGAAGCAGTCCGTGGCCAGCTTCTCCAGGCACTCCTCACCCGTCCCCACCGCCTCCGCCGCGAATCCTTCGTCCTGCAGAATCCCCGCCAGCGATTCCCGGATCCCCGGTTCGTCGTCCACGATCAGAATCCGCGCGCTGCTCATGGTTGCGCTTCCGCTGTCTTCATGCTCGCATCCGGCGCCGGCGCAGCCGGCAATTCGATGATAAACCGCGCGCCCGCCGGCACATTGTCCTCCACCCGGATCTGCCCGTGATGCTCGCCCACGATGTGGCTCACAATCGCCAGCCCCAGCCCCGTGCCCCGCTTCTTCGTGCTGAAGTACGGCAGGAACAGCTTCTCCTTGTCCTCAGTCGAAATCCCGCACCCCGTGTCCGCCACCTCCACCTCCACCGTGTCCCCCGCCACCGCCCGCGTCTCCACCAGCAGCTCGCGCACCGGCGATTCGCTCATCGCTTCCGCTGCGTTGTCGATCAGGTTCACCAGCGCCCGCTTCAGCTGCTCCCGGTCCAGCGCCACCGCCGGCAGATCCCGCTCCAGCCGCCGCCGCACCGTGATCCCTTCCAGCCGCCCCTCGAACACCGCCAGCGCCTCCTCCACCACCGCATTCAGGTCTCCCGGCGCCAGATGCGCTTCCGGAAACCGCGCAAACTGCGCGAACGCATCCACCAGGTTCTTCACGCTGTCCACCTCCCGCTGGATCGTCGCGCAGCACTCCGTGATGATCCGCTGCACCTCCGGCGCCGGCGGCGCCTTCTCCATCTGCCTCAGAATCCGCTCCGCGCTCAGCGATATCGGCGTGATCGGGTTCTTCAGCTCGTGCGCGATCCGCCGCGCCACCTCGTGCCACGCCGCCGCCCGCTGCGCCCGCAGAATGTCAGTCGTGTCCTCCACTACCAGCACGAACCCCGACGTCGTCGACGCCTCCAGCGCCGCCACCGTCAGCGACAGATGCCGCGTCCCCTGCGGCGTCTCCACTTCAAACTGCCTCGACGCCGCCCCCGTCCGCCGCGCTCTCTTCAGCAGCCGCAGGAACTCCCCGGCCCTCGCCCCCGGAATCAGGTCCGTCAGCCGCATCCCCGCTTCGATCCGCTGCTCCGGCAGGATCTTCCGCATCGCGCTGTTCACCAGCAGCACCGTCATGTCGTGCCCCAGGCTGATCACCCCCGACGGGATGCTCTCGAGCACCGCCTCGATGAACCGCCGCCGCCGCTCCAGCTCGTCCCGGTTCGCCTGCAGGTCTTGCGTCATCTCGTTGAACGCCCGCACCAGCGTCGCCAGCTCGTCCGTCGCCGCCACCTGCACGCGCCACGACAGGTCCCCCGACCGCACCGCCCGCGCCGCCTCCAGCAGCGCCGTCACCGGCGCCGTGATCTGCCGCGCCAGAAACAGCGCCACCCACACCGCCACGAACAGCACGAACAGCGTGATCAGAAACAGCAGCTGCAGATAGAACCGCCGCGTCTCCTTCCGGCTCGCCGCCAGCCGGTCGTAGTCCCGCACCTGCTGCTGAATCTCCCGCTCCCGCGCCGCCAGATCCACCGGCGTCTTCAGCCGCACCACGATCTGCCCGCCCGCCACCGCCGCACGCGCCGTGTGTTCCGTTCCCCCCTCTTCCCTCTCCGGACTCTGGCACACCGTCAGCTGTCCCCCGTCCGGACGCACAAAGTGAATCTCCTCGGCGCGCGCGATTTCGCACGCCGTCGAGAAAAACTCCGCCGGCGTCCCGCTCCCGGTCAGAAACTCCCGGAACAGCGCGCTGTCCGCCAGCCACCGCGCTGCCACCTCCGCCCTCCGCTGCGCCTCTGCGTCCATCGCCTGCCCGATCTCGGCGAGGTTCAGCTTGATCCTCTCCGCCGGACGGCTGAACCATTTGTCCAGGTTCCGGTTCAGCACTTCGAAGCTCCACAGGAACAGGAACACCGACGGCAGCAGCGTCAGCCCCAGCGCCCCCACCAGAATCTTCGTCCGGATCCGCGTCCCTTCCACCCCGGCGCGCCGCGCGAAATACAGCTTCACCGCGTCCCGGAACAGCATGAACGCCAGCAGCACCGTCAGCAGGAAAATCAGGCTCGACAGCGCCCAGAACACGTACGTCTGCTCCGGCGTCTGCGGTCCGTAGTCCCCCACCGTGAACGACCCCTGCCACACCACCAGCCCGATGAGCACCGCAAGGACGGACAGCCCGGCGGAGAACGGGATGCGCTGGTCTAACCGCATGGGACTTCCCGGCCGTTTTTCCTCATCATTGCACCTAATCATATGCCTTCGGGCGCCGCAGCCGCGCTCCGCCGGCGTTTTTCTGCCTCGCCCGCGCAGGGCGCCGTCCTGCAGTGCGCGGGAATTTCCTTGCCCTGCCGCCCTCTGCCGCGCGTTTCCCGCTGCAAAAGGCGCGCTTTTTCACTCGTAGATTCCATGTCCCGCCCGGCAGCCCTGCCTCCGGCGTCATGGTCCTCTCCCGCCTCAAATTAGCCCTTGTGAACACGATGGTGCGGCACTATCATGAGGGGCGGTTTGGGGCCTGTGTTTCCGGACCCCGGCCGGCGTGTGATTGTGGGGCGGAACTCCGGAGGAGTCGCGTCCTGACAGGTTGACGGAGGATCGTATTTAAATCCGGTCGATCCGGATCCCAACCGCAGGTTGGGGGAGGTTTTTGTGGGATCACAATCATGCCGGAACCGCCTGCTGCCGATGGCCGTGTTGGCAGCGGTTTTCGTGTTGGCGGCGGTTCCTTTGCTGGCCCAGACTGAGACGGGTCAGATCACCGGCACGGTGCTCGATCCTTCGGGCGCCGTCGTGCCGAATGCCAGGGTCACTCTGACAGGCGTGGCGACGGGCGTCAGACGCACGTCCGCCACCAATAGCGCAGGGATCTACCTGTTCCCCAGCCTTGTCCCGGGCGATTACACCATCACCGTGGAAGTGCAGGGGTTCAACAGCGTTGCGAAACAGGCCACTCTCCCGGTGGGCGGCCGCATCGCGGTCGATTTCACCCTCGAGGTGGGCCAGACCACCACGGTCGTGACCGTTTCCGAACAGGTCGTCCAGGTGAACACGGAATCGCAGACGCTCGGCATCAACGTCACGTCCAAACAGGTGCTCGATCTTCCCACGCTGACCCGGAACCCGTATGCCCTCGTGGCGATCAGCGGCAACGTCTCCGAGGGAGATCCATCGGGACGCGGGGTGGGTTACGCGATCAACGGGCTGAGGGCTGCCGCCACCAACGTCTTGCTGGACGGCGCCGCCAACAACGATGAATTCACCGCAACCGTGGGTCAGAACGTTCCTCTGGATGCCGTTCAGGAATTCAGCGTCCTGACCAGCAATTTCACGGCGGAATTCGGCCGCGCCGCGGCCGGCGTCGTGAATGCGACCACCAAGAGCGGCACCAACGAACTGCACGGGACGGCTTATTGGTTCAACAGGGTCTCCAGGCTTGCCTCGAACAGCTTCGAAAACAACGCGAACGCCGTCGACAAGCCTGTTTACACGAGGAATCAGCCGGGCTATTCAGTGGGCGGACCGGTCGTCCGGAACAGGCTCTTCTTTTTCCAGTCGACCGAATGGATCCGCATCCGGAGCCAGGCGATCTCCACTGTTTTTGTGCCTGCGCCGGAACTGATTGCGCGCGCCCCTGCCAATGTGAGGGACTATTTCAGCGCTTTCGGCAAGCTGCGCTCCGGGATGGCGCCGCTCGGAACATTCAGCAGATCGCAGTTGGCGGCGCAGGGCCAGAACATCTGCACCGGAGCCGCGGCGGGCGGTCCCTGCAACCTCCTTCCCCCCGATCTGCCGGTGTTCGCCCGGTATGCCTACAGCTATCCGAGCGATTCCGGCGGTGGGCCGCCGCAGAATACGCACTTCGGCGTCGCCAGGGTCGACTACAACCTGAGCGAACGCACCCAGATGTACGCGCGCTACGCCTGGGAGTTCGGCGACTACCTGCGCGGCTCTGTCTCCAACAGCCCGTGGGCTGGCTTCGACACCGGGCAGACAATCCGGAATCACAGCGCCCTGTTCTCCGTTGTCAGAACGGTCTCTGCCTCCACCGTGAGCCAGTCGAAGCTTGTCTTCAACCGGCTTGGGAACGTCCAGCCGCTCGGAGATTACCCTCCTACTCCGACGCTCTATCTGGCCAGCGGTTCAGTGGCCACGCGTCTGCTGGGCACGCGCGTCGCCATGCCCGGATACCTTCCTTACAGCCCGGGCTCCGGCATCCCCTTCGGAGGACCGCAGAACTTTGCCCAGCTCTACCAGGACACAAGCCACATGATGGGGCGGCACCAGGTGCGGTTCGGCGCCAGCTACAACTATCTGCGCGACAATCGCACGTTCGGCGCCTATCAGAACCCGGTCCAGCAGATCGGGATCAACATCGGCTCCGGAATCGACAATTTCCTCAACGGAGTCGTGCGCGCTTTCCAGAGCGCTGTGGATCCGCAGGGCAAGTATCCCTGCAATGGCCCGGTGACGCCGCAGTGCAGCGTCACTCTTCCCGTCGGCCAGCCCAGCTTCAGCCGTTCCAACCGGTATCACGAATGGGCCGCCTACATCCAGGACTCCTGGAAACTCACGCCCAGGTTCACGCTGAATCTCGGGTTGCGCTACGAGTACTTCGGCGTCCAGCACAACAAGAACCCCTATCTCGACTCCAACTTCTATCCCGCCCTGGGAGGCACCGAATTCCAGCAGCTCAGGAACGGGGACGTGGCGCTCGCTCCAAACAGCTATGCGAAGGGCCTCTGGCGGCCGGACTTCAACAACTTCGGCCCCCGCCTCGGCTTCGCCTGGGATGTCCTCGGCGACGGAAAGACCAGCCTCCGCGGCGGCTACAGCATGTCCTACGAGCGCAACTTCGGCAACGTCACTTTCAACGTGATCCAGAATCCGCCCAACTATGCCGTCATCTCGCTGATCGCAGGGGCGGACGTGCCCGTGATTCCGATTACAAAGGACCTCGCCGGTCCCCTCGCCGGGTCGTCCGGAACCAAGGGGCTTCCCCGCGTGTCCCTGCGCGCGGTCAATCCGGAACTCCGCACCGCGTACGCGCATCTGTGGAGCCTTTCGCTCGAACGCCAGTTCGGCAGCCGCATCGTGGCGGCGCTCGAGTACAGCGGCTCGCGGGGCAGAAACCTCTACAGCCTCGAAAACCCGAACCGCGTCGGCGCTGGCAACGTGTATCTGGGAATCCCCTGCACGAGCTCGCCCGGCGATCAGGGCACCTGCACTGCCCGCCTGCTGGCTCATCAGGGCTACAGCAACATCAACATGAGAAATGGAAAAGGGTTCTCCACTTACAACGGGCTCAATTTCCGTTTCCAGCTTCAGGACCTCGCCGGCACCGGGCTGACGCTGACCTCGAATTACACCTGGAGCCACGCCATCGACAACCTCTCCTCGACGTTCTCCGAGTCTTCCAATAACTACAACCTCGGGCTGCTCGATCCGTTCAGCCCGCGGCTCGACAAAGGAGACGCCGATTTCGACATCCGCCACCGCTGGGCGTCCAGCGCCATCTGGAACATCCCGTTCGCCAAATCCATGAAAGGCGCGGCGAAACACCTGCTCGACGGCTGGCAGATGGCGCCCATCATCACGGCGCGTACGGGCGGACCGTACTCCATCTACGATGTCTTCAACTCGCCGAACGGCATCTATCCGCGCCTCATGTTGCTGGGTCCGTCCTCAAGGATGGGCAATGCAGGCAACGTCCCGACGGCAACGCCAAACGTCAACATCTACCACGACCTGACGAAGTTGCCCATCTACACCGATTACGCCAACCCCATCACAGGCACCGCGGAATTCGGCCCGTTCCCGGCGGCGATGACGGGGCGCAACGTGTTCCGGACCCCGGGGGTCTGGAACATCGACCTCGGCATTTACAAGACGAACAGGTGGACCGAGCGTCTCAGCACGCAGCTTCGGCTGGAGACGTACAACTCTCTCAACCACCCCAACCTTTACGTGGACATCGGGAACGCGGACAACTCGCTCGACTACATCTCCTCTTACCGGAACGGCAATCGCAACGTCCAGCTGGCGTTGAAGTTCATTTTCTGAGTCCTCTGAAGCGGAACTCCGGTCTGCCCGAACCGCGGGACTCCCCCGTCTCGCAGGAGACGGCGCGCGCAGCCAGCGGCATCGGTGTGCAGGAGCCTGCGGCAGCTCCGCCGGAGGCTGCCCGCGAAGCGGGCTTCGCTCCCGGATGGAACAGCCTGAAGGTTCAGCCCGCTCCGGTCGCCTGGCCGCGCGCCCGCCCGCCCTGACGGCAGAACAGACGGGCGCCGGCGCGACGTCCATCGTGTCTTTCATCCCCGGCACAAACCCGGATGCCGCCGGCGCAGCCCCCGTCTGAAACAGCCGCTGTGCGCCCTGCAGCCTCTCCGCTTCGGCAGCCGCATCAGATCTCCCGTCCTGCCACCCGGAATCAGGTCCTCGGCTTCTTCCCCGGCTCGATCCGTCGCTCCCGCCGGATCTGCCGCAGAGCGAGGACAACCAGCAGCGCCGTCAGCAGGAAAATCACGCTGGAGAGCGCCCGGAATCCGTTCGTCCCCTCAGGTGCCTCCCTCAGGAAGTCCCCCGCCGGAAACGACCCCTGCCACGCCGCCTGCCCCGGCAGGACAGGCAGCGCAATCAGCCCCGCACAGAATCGAGATTGCCGGATCGCATGCATCGCGCTGTTCTGCGCCCAATCAGCAGAAGCTTCGTTGGCCAGTGAAAGCCCTGGGCATTTCAGGTCTTCAGCACTGAAGACCCTCTTGACTGGATAGTTCAGTTTTGTGTTACGATTGTGTCAGCTCGTTCCCCACGTTGTACAGGGGAGGTTGCTCTTTCATATGACGTCGGCCTCAGGGGTCACCGAATCCGCGTGTGAACCTGAGGAGGGCTGTACGGGCCTTCCGCTTCCCGGAGCCGCGCCCTGCGCAGTCCCCCCGCACTCGGGGTGTACGTCTTTTCCTTTCCCGCCCCCGTTCAGCCGGGCATCCTCTCCGCACAAACGTCTTTCAGATTCACGGCTTCGCGGCAGAACTGCCGTTGCTCTGTTGCTCAGGCGGCCTGCCCCGCCTTCCGCGGCCACGCCTCTGTCGCCGGCTCGACATCTCTTTTCATTCCAACATCCCAGGGAGGGATTTCTGACTATGCATCTCGCATTCAGCTTCAGGGGCGCAGCCATGCGATGGCTCGCGTCCATGGCCATTCTCGTCCTGTGCGCTGCATTCGCAGCCGCCCAGGAAACCACAGGCGGCATCCAGGGCGTCGTCACCGACCCCAGCGGCGCCGCCATCCCCAACGCCACCGTCGAAATCAGCGGCGGTCCGCTCCCGCGTCCGATCACCCTCCAGACTGACGGCACGGGCCAGTTCCTGCAACAGCAGTTGCCGGTCGGCATGTATACCGTCACGGTTTCGGCGCAGGGCTTCTCTACCGTCCGCAAGACCGACACGCCCGTCGTCCTCGGACGCGCCACCCGCGTCGACTTCCGTCTCGAAGTCGGCAAGGTCACTGAAAGCGTGGTCGTCAGCGCCGAGGCGGTTCTCGTCGACACCACTTCTTCCAGCTCCGCGGTCAACGTCGACAAGTCGTTCTTCGACCTCATCCCCAAAGGCCGCAGCTTCTACGACCTCATCAACATCGCTCCCGGCGCCCGCAATGAAGGCAAGTCGGGCGGCTTCCAGGTGGACGGCGCTTCCGGTTCCGAGAACGCCTTCTTCCTCGATGGCGTCGAAGTCACCAACATCCAGACCGGCGTCCTCTCCACCCAGAACCGCATTCCCGTGGAAATGGTTCAGCAGGTCCAGGTCAAGAACGGCGTCATGGACGCCCAGTACGGCGGCGCCATGGGCGGCGTCGTTAACGCCGTCGTCCGCAGCGGCACCAACGAGTGGCACGGCATGGCCGGCTTCTATTTCGACAACGATACCCTCTCGGCGCGTCCGCGCCCGACCCTCGAAATGGACCCCACAGACGACTCGCGCACCCGCGTCCGCTACTTCCAGAACAAGCTGGACGATTATTCCACCTGGAACCCCGTCTTCAACATCGGCGGCCCGATCCTCAAAAACAAGCTCTTCTACTTCGGCGGTTTCATGCCGACGCTCACCACCCGCAGCCGCACGGTCACATTCCTCTCCAACAATCAGACCAGCGGCTACACGAGAAAAGACCGGCAGCACTATGCCGCCAACAAGATCGACTTCGCGCCGTTCAGCAAGCTCCGCATGAACATGAGCTGGGTCTGGAACCCTGAATACAGGCGCGGCCAGCTCCCCGCTCTCCAGGGCACCGACTCCCCGAACCGCGATTGGGCCGGCCTCGGCTACTACCGCGCCGGCCAGATCCTCTCCGGCCAGGCCGACTACCTCGCCACCAGCAAGCTCATCCTCAGCTTCCGCGGCGGCTATCAGTTCACCAATTACACCAACAACTACGCCCTCTCGAAGACCACGTTCATCTACAGCACGTCGAACCTGATGTACCCTGACCTGCCGCCGGCCGTCCGCCTCACCAGCACCGGCTGGGTCCAGCAGGGCACCGCCAGCACCGACTACGACATCTACCGCCGCACCAACCTCAACGCCGACGGCAGCTACCTGTTCAACCTCGGCGGCCAGCACAACTTCAAGGCCGGCTGGCAGTACAACAAGCTCGAGAACGACGTCAAGGCGCTCAGCTATCCCACCGGCTACTACCGCTTCTACTGGAACCAGTCCTGGCCCTGCATCACCAACCAGTGCGACGGCGTGCCCGCCCAGTACAGGGTCCCCGGAACCAACCGCGTCCGCGGAACCTACGGCTACTACCGCTGGCTCACCTACGGCACCTTCGGCTACGCCTCCAGCAACAACCACGCCATCTTCTTCCAGGACAACTGGCGCGTGAACAAACACCTGTCGCTCAACCTCGGCCTCCGCACCGAGCGCGAGTTCCTGCCCAGCTACGAAAAGCAGGGCATCGCTGCGGCGCCCCCCATCAAGTTCACCTGGGGCGACAAGCTCAGCCCGCGCATCGGCGGCGCCTTCGACCCGAAGGGCGACGGCAAGATGCGCTTCTACGCTTCGTGGGGCTACTTCTACGACATGATGAAGTACGAGATGCCCCGCGGCAGCTTCGGCGGCGACATCTACCTCACCTCCTACCACGCGCTCGACGATCCCAACGTCTTCACCCAGATGCGCACCTACGGCTATCCTGCCGATCCGCGCAAGCTGCCCGGACAGTTCTTCGAGATCGTTGACTGGCGCATCCCCTCCAACGATCCCAACTCCTGCGAGAAAAACCACCTGCCCTGCACCGGCCAGACCATCGAGCCCAACCTCAAGCCGATGAAGCAGCGCATGTTCGACCTCGGCTTCGACTACAGCCTCGATCCCACTCTCGTCGCCAGCATCCGCTACACCAACCGCCGCCTCATCCGCACCATCGAGGACGTCGGCATCCTCGGCGAAGGCGGCGAAGTCTACTTCATCGCCAACCCCGGCTACGGCATCACCGCCGACCGCAACTTCTGGGCCGAGGGCTTCCCCCTCACGCCCAAAGCCCGGCGCGATTATGACGCCATCGAGTTCCGTCTCGACAAGCGCTTCTCGCGCAACTACCAGTACGCCTTCAGCTACACCTGGTCGCGCCTCTACGGCAACTACTCCGGTCTCGCCAGCTCGGACGAAGACGGCCGCACCAGCCCCAACGTCAACCGCTACTTCGACGTTCCCTGGCTCGCCTACACCGAGCAGGGCGCCATGGCCGTCGGCCGCCTCGCCACCGACCGCCCCCATACGCTGAAGTTCTTCGGCGGCTACACCTACCGCGGCCGCCTCGGCGCCACCACCCTCTCGCCCAACATCGCCGTCTACTCCGGCACCCCCCTC
>Ga0101944_10008158_pt1 | contig 10102 bp, 3 predicted proteins | sample DewCreD2012metaG_FD_75245 | JGI IMG/M metagenome (GOLD analysis project Ga0101944, IMG submission 75245) | Hot spring sediment bacterial and archeal communities from British Columbia, Canada, to study Microbial Dark Matter (Phase II) - Dewar... ...
GATCCATGAAAACCGAGCTGGTCGTCCTCCTGCAGGCGGCGCTGTGCGTCTGCCCCACGTCGGCGGCGGATCGGGCGGAGTCCGAGTGCGAGGCGGCGTCGGTCTTGTGGTACACCGCGCCCGCGACCGACTGGCAGAAACAGGCCCTGCCGATCGGCAACGGGCGCATCGGCGCGATGCTCTTTGGCGGCGTGGTTCGGGAGCGCATCGCGCTGAACGAGGAGACCGTCTGGTCGGGCGCCCGGATCGACTGGAACCGGGAGGAGGCGGCGAAGAACCTGCCGAAGATCCGCGAACTCCTGCTGGCCGGCAGGAACGCCGAGGCCGAAGCCCTGGTGAACCAGACCTTCACCTGCAAAGGCGGCGGCTCCCGCGGCGGCGCGCAGGGACCTTGGGGATGCTACCAGGAACTCGGCAACCTTCATCTCGCCTGGGACGTCGGCATCGAGCCCCTTCCCTTGAACGAGTGGCAGTGCACCTCGATCGCGCCCCTGGAAACCGACCCGCAAAAGCAGTCGCAGGAAGTCAGCCGCAAGGTTGCCGACGCCATCAAGGTGGAGACCGACGCGAGCGCCTGGGCAGACTATCTCCTGTCCGACGGCAAGGCCGTCCGGGGCGCCCGCGAACTGCAACCCGGTGACCGGGTCGTCTTGCGGCATCGTGTGACGCTGTCGCGGGAGCAACTCGAACTGTTGGGCGTGTTGCGCATCGACCCGGCGGCCAGGAACGGTCAGGTTTACGTCAACGGAAAGGAGGCCGGTGCGCTTCCCGGTTGGCAGGCGTCGGGGCATGATCGGTTCGCAGGCGATGTCAGCCGGTTGCTTGTGCCCGGCGAGAACGTCATCGCGATCTACTGTTCGAACTACCGCCGTCAGGGTCAGTTGCCGGTCTCCGTGTCGCTCGATCCCCGGGAGGATGCGCAGGAGTACCGACGCAGCCTGGATCTTCGCACGGCCATCGCCACCGTCACCTACAAGCGCGCGGGGACGATCTACACGCGCGAGGCGTTCGCCAGCGCGCCGGATCAAGTGCTGGTGTTCCGCTTCACGGCAGACCGGCCGGCCGCCCTGTCGTTCGCGGCTTCTCTGACTCGCCTGACGGGTGCCGAGACCCGGAGCGACGGACCCAACGGCTTGCTGATGACGGGCCAGACACGCAGCGGCGTGGAAGACAAGGACGGCCTGACCTATGCGGCCCGCGTACGCGCGATCCATCGCGGCGGCCAGGTGTCGGCGGCCGGCAACATGCTTCGCGTCCATGCGGCGGACGAGGTCCTGCTGCTCGTCGCGGCTGCGACCGATTACCGGGGGTTTGCCGGGCGTCAAACGGAAGATCCCCTGCAGGCGACGGCCGACGACCTGGCAAAGGCTGAAAAGAAGCCGTACGCGGATCTCTGCGCGGCGCATGTCGCCGACCATCGAAGTTACTACGATCGCGTAAGCCTCGAACTGAACGACGGCAGCGTCGAGAGCCGCAGGGCCGCCGCACTGCCCACGAACGACCGGCATGCGGCGCTGGCCAAGGGCGGGGCCGACCCGGCGCTGGCAGCGCTCTATTTCAATTTCGGCCGCTACCTGCTGATCGGCAGCTCGCGCCCGGGAAACATGCCGGCCAACCTCCAGGGGATCTGGGCGGAAGGCATCCAGACCCCGTGGAATTGCGACTATCACCTCGACATCAACGTGCAGATGAACTACTGGCCGGCGGAAGTCGCCGGATTGGGCGACTGCCACACGCCGCTCTTCAAGCTTATCGAATCCCTGCAGCAGCCGGGTGCGGAGACCGCCAGGGCCTACTACCGAGCCAACGGCTGGGTGGCCCACGTCATCACCAATGTCTGGGGATTCACCGCGCCGGGCGAGCAGGCGGCATGGGGGGCGACATCCAGCGGCTCGGCCTGGCTGTGCGCCCACCTATGGGAACACTACGCATACCACCGCGACAGGGAATACCTGAAGTGGGCCTACCCGATCATGAAAGGGGCGGCCGAATTCTTCCTCGACATGCTGATCGTCGATCCGAAGACCGGCTGGCTGGTGACCGCGCCGTCCAATTCGCCGGAGAACGCGTTCAGGACGGCGGACGGTCAGACCGCCCGGGTGTGCATGGGACCAACCATGGACATGCAGATCCTGCGCGAGCTTTTCGGCAACTGCATGGCCGCCTCCGAGGCCTTGGGCATCGACGCGGACTTCCGCGCGCGTCTGGCCCGTACGCGCGCCCAGCTGGCGCCGACGCGCATCGGCAAGCACGGTCAGATCATGGAGTGGCTCGAGGACTACGACGAGGTCGAGCCCCAACACCGGCACGTCTCGCACTTGTACGGTCTGCATCCGTACGGAGAAATCACGCCCGAAGGCACGCCGGAGCTGGCCCGGGCCGCTCGAGTGACGCTGGAACGACGCGGCGACCGAAGCACCGGCTGGTCCATGGCGTGGAAAGCGAACTTCTGGGCGCGGCTGCAGGACGGCAATCATGCCCACAAACTCCTGTGCATGCTGATCGCCGGCGGAGGACAGAATCTCCTGTGTCAGCATGCGCCCTTCCAGATCGACGGGAACTTCGGCGGGACGGCGGCCATCGCCGAGATGCTGCTGCAAAGCCATAACGGCGTCCTCCGCCTGCTTCCGGCACTCCCCCACGCCTGGCCGACCGGCAGGCTTGGCAAGTTCCGCGCTCGAGGCGGCTTCGAGGTGGACGTCGCGTGGGCCAACGGCGAGCTGGTCCGTGCGACCATCCGAAACCGCGCGTCGGAAAGCGGCACCTGCGCGGTCCAGTACCGGGAGGTTCGAAAGGACTTGAAGGTCGCGCAGGGCACCACCGTGGAAATAACCCTCGAAGACTTCCGCAAATGAGCTTCCGCGTGACGGATGCGGGTTGCGCAGTGACTACCGCGCGAGTCCGATCTCCTTCTTCTTGAGTCCTTCGAGCGTTAGGTCCACCTGCCCGACCAGGTGACTCTTCTCCGTCTGTGCGTCCTTTTCGTGCCTCGCGTTGCTGTAGACGGCCAACGTGTTGACGCCCTTCTTCAGGTGTCTGGTTTCCCTGCCGCTCAGCATGATCTGGCGATACTGCGGAAAGTGACTGAACCAGGGATACGTATGGATCTTCTGGCCGTTCAGATAGATGTGATAGCCCTGATCCGCCAGGATGCGGATGCGATAGCAGTCGAAATCCAGGTCCGCCACCTCGAAGGTCGTGCGCATCAGGAGAAACTCTCCGTTCCCCCAGTCCGTGTTGTTCTTGAAGCTGTGGTCCGGCGTAGCCGTCCACATGCGACCGTGCCCATGGGCTTTGAACACGCCCACGCCGATCGGAGCGCGGCCGCTCTTCCATTGGCTGTCGTCGAACTCAGGGCTGTACCATTTTTCCATGCCGGGCGGCAAAGCGACATCGCGGAATCGCTCGCCGAGGCGCGGATCCCGCTTGTCCTTCTCCGTCAGCGGATCGAAGGAGCAATAGCGCCAGATGCGTTCCGCCGGCGCAGGCGTACCGATGGCCTGCCAGCCTGTAACCTGCTTCTTCAGCCGGGTCAGGTCGATGATCATGTCGATCAACTTGCCGTCCTCATCTTCCTTGGCCGCCTCGTGACGCTCGATCAGCTCCGGACGATAGACATCGAAGAGGATGTCGGTCAGTCTTTCCTTCTGCTCGGGGGGAAGCGTTCCCAGCGCCGGATACAACCCGATGTAACGGTCCTCCAGATCGCCATCCTTGTTCCTTACGATTTTCATGAGATTCGTGGTATCCAGGACGTGCAACCGGCCGCCCCTGGCCAGCGCATCGGCCAAGTCCGCGGCCGCTTCGGGCGCCTGCCGGATGGAGGCCATCGCGACTTCGACGATATTGGCTATACCCTCTCGAGAACGCGGGAGTTCGCCCACATTCGGCAGGATCGTGCTCTCCAAGGCGGCTCGCGTGAAACCGGCAATGATCAACTTGCCCACGGGGCTGTCGTTCTTCCATCGGACCAATGCCTTCCTGAGCTGCTGGACCATGTGGACACAGGGGTTGTAATGATCTTCTTTGACCATGGCATCGATCATGGCCGGCAGGTATTGGAGGAAGGATTTCTCGTCCTCCTGCAATCCCATCAAGGCCAGAAATGCGGACTCGCGCAGCCACCAGTCCTCGTGGGTTGTCCAAGGGAGCACGTAAGGGATGTTTCGCCTGACCAGATCGATCGGGGCGTGGTGCAGCGCCTGCAACGCCCCGTCCACGACATACCACGCTTCCTTGGGATCGCTCAGGATCGCAGCGATCGACTCCTGCATGGCAGGCGTGAACTCCTCGGCTTTGAGCGCCTGCTTTCCCACGGCAGGTTCGAGGAACCACGAGTGGTAGTCGTTGATGCCATCCAATGCCGCGCGGCGCAGGCGCGGGTCCGGATCGCGCAGCAGTTCCTCCAGCTCGCTGAAGCGTTTGTTCAACATGAGGGCCTTGGCCGCGGCCGTGCGAACTTCATGGCGCGCATGACGCACGTTCTTGAGCATCATCTCGAGCGGCAGCGCCTGCACATCCTGCGGTCCATACCTGAGTCCGACGGGCAGCTGCCAGTAGGGAATATGGATTTCCTCTTCCTTGCCGTACTGGGTGAAGTCCTTGTTGTGTTTGGACGACAGGAAGGCCAGGTCCGCATCCGTTCCCCAGATGCGCTCGGGCAGCGTGAAGTCCTGGGCGTGTTTCGATCGCGGCGCACCGGTGATGTGCAGGGTCTTCAGCGGGGCGGTGAAAGCCAGCGCCAGCGAGATGCCCGCAGCGGTAGGATCCAGGGATTCGTGGCCCGGCGGAAAATAGAAGGCCCCCGACGCCTGCCGGTACAGATCATACTGCCAGCGAAAACGCTGCTGCCACCGATAGTACATGTCCTCGTCGTATTGAAGCATGTACGCGCTGGACAGGCTCTCCCAAATGACCTCCCAGTTGTATTCCCTGGACGGCCAACTGGTGAGCGCAGACATGGCGAAAGCCTCATGGGCACGTTTGTAGATCGTCGCATCGCCCTTCGCGCCGCTGGCCACGTGCATCACGACAGCGGTCGCGCCGTCCCGGCCGCCGGAGCGAAAGATGTGCCACGGGCGCTGGTCGGCAACAGGAATGGCGCCATGGCCGGCAAAACGGTACCAGTGTTTGAGCGCGCCCAGCAGCGTCTTTTCGTCGACATCGACCCCGCACACTTTGCATAATACGAGCGTCAGCAGCACCTGGTTGCCGGCCGAATGCAGCATGCCACCGCCGGCCTCATAAGCGGGATTGAGCCCATAATCCCAATGATTCCAGCCGCAGTTGTAGATCTGCCGCTGTTTGGCGTCATCGCAGTAGTGCTGCAGGATCGGCAGGACGGAACGGTCTCCCGTGCGCAAGTAATACTCGGCACACGCGACGCCATTGTAGCCATTGTCCCAGGTCATCCGGCCGATCCCCGTGACGCTTCCATCCGGTTTCAGGAACTGGGCGAAGTACTCTTTCACTCGCGGCACGTACTTCTCGTCACCGGTCGAGAGAAGGAAGAGGCACGCCAGGCCATTCAGGAAGCCGTGGCCTTTCAGCCTGTCCTTGCCCGAATAGAACTCCGCCGCCCGGGTGATGATCTTCTTCGATTTCTCGCAGTTCAGCGGGAAGGTCTTGCTGTATGCACCCAGCACCGGAAGGGTGACCGTGACCTGCGTGGGCTCGCCGCCTTGGGCTGGCTTGACATCGAACTTCAGCACCCCGTCCATGGCCTCGGCTTCGGTCAACGCCGTGCCGAGTGCGACCATCGGGTGCTTCCCTTCGAGCTTCGCGCCGTTGACGCCGAGAATGACGTCTCCCTTGGTGAACTTGCCGTGGGCCGGAGTATTCGGCTCGATCTTTTCGACGGTGACTCTCACGCCCTTGTAGATACGGGCCTCGATGCCCGTGGCCCCGATGGGCCCCATCTCGGTTTCCGCGTTGGGATTCGGGCGCATGCCATAGAGCGGCGGTTCCGTGTAGTACTCCACCGCGCCCGTGGCCGTTGCAGTGAGAAGCGCCATGGCGCAGAGCAGAAACAGCGGCGTCCACGGGGCCGCTGCGCGCCGGTTGCCCATCACCCACAAGTCCGACGTTCTCCCCCTTTCCTTGTTCAGGGAAGATGTGGGTAATGGGCAGCACCGAGGGGAGCGCCCCTCGACAAGCTCGGGGTCACGAGCGACGTCGAGTGGGGCGAACAACAGCCCCATTTTCAACGGACTGTTGCGGCCGTTCGCCTTGATACTCACGTCCTGCCCCTTTCCGTAAGCTGCCCGATTCTTCACTTGCTGCGATGCCGCTTACTTCTTCTCCATCTCCAGCATCGCCTCGGCGCAGGCCTTGCCGATCTGCCCCAGGATCTTGGCACTGCCCAGGTAGTGGTATCCGGCATTCGAGGATCCCTGGATGATCCGCTGCTCCTGGCGCGTGCAGACCTTGTCCATCAACCGGGCCTTGTACTCGGCGCTCTCGACCAGCTTCCTGCCCTCGGCGGTGATGCCCTCGATGAAAAGGTCGATGGCGGCGTGCGGCTCTTTCGTGCGCCGGTCGTATTCCACATTGGCATAGGCCGCCAGCACGTTGACGCCCTTCCGGAGATGCTTCGTTTCGGCCGGTGCGAGTTCGATGGGCCGATAGAACGGCTCGTCTTTCCACCAGACATAGGTATGAATCTTGTGCCCGTTGAGATAGACGTGAAAACCCTGACGGGCCAGGATGCTCAGGCGATAGGATTCGTAGTTCAGGTGGTCGAGTTCGAAGGTCGTGCGCATCAGCAGGAACTCGCCCTTCCCCCAGTCCGAGTTGTATTTGACGGCGGCGTTTCCGATGAGACGGTGCTTCCAGACGCCCAAGCCGACCGGCGCTTTGCCGCTGCTCCATTTGCTGTCGTCGAACTCGGGACTCGACCACTGCGCCAGTCCCTCGGGCAGCGCCACATCACGGAAACGCTTCTTTTCCGTCTTCGGCATTTGATCCTTTTCGTTCTGCGGGTCGAACGACGTGAAGCGCCAAACTCGATCCTCCGGACGCGGAGTGCCGATCGGCTGCCAGCCCGGCAGTTCCGTATCGCCTGTTTCCCTCACGCCATCCTTGTCCAGCACGTACGCCGCCTCGAGACGGAAATTCACCAGTTCCTTCTTGGGCTCGAGCGCCTCCATGGCATCGTCCCAGAAAGGCGCCGTTTGCACGGCGGCGACGTTGCCTTTGAATTCCGGCATCTCCGCGGGAGCAGCCATCGCGGGCCGCAGGTTGGCAATTCCGCCTGTGGCCTTTTCGCCTTCCACGCCGATGACCGCGATCACGAAACGCATCTCCGGCGCCGAAAGATCCTTGCGCACGTCACGAATGAAGTGCGCCATGAGCCTGGTGTACTCGGCATATCCGCCCGGTTCATTGTTCTTGGGATAGGTCTGCGAGTCGCACATGTCATTCCAGCCTTGGAACCAGAAGAAGCCGGCGATCTCATATCCTGCTTTTTCATCGTAGGCGGGGCATACGCGCTTGGGGGCGGCCAGCACCTTTTTGACATGCTCGATCATGAGGCGGTAGTAGTGCCCCGTCGCCTTGGCCTTCTCGGCCTTGATCGCTTCGATGTCCTTGCCTTGCTTCTTGAAGGTGGCGAGCAGGTCGTCACGGAATTCATAGGGACCCGCGCTGGGCGAACGGAAATCCGTGTTGAGGGACTTGCCGCCCCACGCGGTCTTGATGAGCAGGATCGGGCCGTCGTACCCCTTGGAGACATAGATGCCGAAGGTGAACTCGGGGCCGATCTTGCCGCCCGGCTCGGCGGGATTGCTGCGCGCTCCGTAACCGGCGGTCAGCTTGCCGAATCCCTCGCCGGAACGCTCGCCTCCGCCGGTCAAATAGGAAATCCACACGTTCTCGCACACGCGCGGCTTTCCGTCGGGGCCGCGCATTTCCCTGAGCATCGGCGCGGTCGCCGGATCGTCCCCAATGTAGTCGAACGTCTCGATCCTGGCGTGTCCTTCCATGTTGGACTGACCGGCGAGGATGTACACCTTCAGCCGTTTCTCGGCGGCCCCGATACGACTGCAGCCAAGAACCGCAAGAATGGCCACGAGAAAAATTGTTCCTCTGCGCATCTTCAAGACTCCTTTGCCTCTGGTGGATAACCTGAAATCCCTCGGGCGATATCGCGGTTGAGCGACAGATACGCGCCATTCAGTTGTCATTACGCGGCAGTTGGGTGGACACATAGGGGGCCGCTTGTTTCCCGGAGGGTTCTCTGTCCGCGCGAACAGCATTCGCACTTTGCCGAAACGCCGACCTTTTCTCACGGCGATCCTTTCCTGTCGCCCAACTCGGCCTTGGCGGTCTTCACTGCGTCCGCGTCCTTCAGGGCGGCTTTGGCGAAGAGATCCTCGGCCTGCTCCTTCTGATGACAGGCCATGTGCATCACGGCGGCAATCAGCAAGGCTTCCACGTCGTTGTCCGTCGCGGCACTTTTCGCCAACGCCGCGCGGTATCCGGGCGACAGGAGCCGCCACGGCATCGGCAGGTCGTTGCCCTGCGTGTTTACCAGTAACGACACTTCGTTTGCGCCGCGGAGGACATAGTCCCGCTTGTCGCCCAGATCCACTTTCAACTTTACGCCGCCCTTCGCCAAGGCATCCAGCTTCTTGACGAAGCGCGCCTGCCACGCTGCAAGAGCTTCCGGCGAGAGGTCCATCCGGGTCGATGGCTTCGGCGTCGTCGCAACCGCGGGCGCTCCGCTGTCGGCTGCCGAACTCGGCGCGGTCCCTCCTCCGGCCACGGCGGGCGTCGCGGGTGGCGTCGCGCCGTTTGCCTCGACCGTCGTCACAATGGCCACCGAAGGGTTCTTAATGGTGCCGCTGGCCAGGTACTCCTTGGCGACCTCGACGGCCCACCGACCATAGAGCGAATCGAGGTACTTCTCGCCGAAACGCTGCAGGTCTCCGGCGTAGGCGGCGGTCTTGTTCCGCTTCAGGGCGTCGACCAGTTGGCGGTAGTTCGCCGCCAGTTTCAGTTCCAGTTTCCAAGGCTCCTGTTGCAGTCCTTCCTCAAAGTGGCCCACCTTCTCCTTGAAGTTCTCCAACGCGCCGAACTGGGACTTCGCCCTGCTCAAGCGCGCCTGCAATTCGCCGATGTCGCCAGCCTTCTCCAAGGCCTCCAGGGCAGCGATTTCGAGCTGCACCTCCCTGGCGAGGGTCTCCAACAACGCGCTGGCCACCGGCGCGTCTTCGGCCGCGGGGTTTTGCAGCGCACGCGCGGCCGCGGCGAAATCCCGCTTCAACAGCGCACGGTACGCGGTATCCATCTTTCCTTTGTAGTCCTTGCGCCCCTGTACAAGAAGGGCCCGTTTCGGCACCGATAAGACGAGGGCCCAGACGGCGGTGGGAAGATTTCTCGTCGAACGCCCATAATCGCCATTCATGTCATCTCTGGTCGGCTGCGTGTAAAAGGAACCGTTACAGCATCTGGCCAGGTTGATATACGGTTTGTAGTAGTCCATGATGATCCGAAAGGGATCGTCTTTCCCGATTCCATCTCCCACAGTCGCGGCGGCAAGCAATCCATAACAGCCATGAATGTATCCCGATCCATGTCCGTTCACGATGGCTCCCCGCGCACGAGCCAAAGCGATGACATGGTTGCGCACCAACTCGGCCGAGTAGTCTTTCCATGGCCTGAGTTGATGAACGAGGGTCATTGCACCCATCGGCAGACATCCGCCGGCCTGATCGCTGCGCGCATGGATCGGCTTCTTGAGCGACGTCAGCTCCTTCCTTACTTTCTCCTCGGAAAACACCGATGCCTTCTGGCAGGCTTCATTACTCCACCCATAGGGATAGCCACCCTCTTTAAACGCCATGTCCATTTCAACCATCGTCTTGTCGAGAAACTCCTTGTGAATGGGGATGCCGGCTCTTTCGAGCATGCTCCACCCAAGGCAGCAGAGCGAGGTACATCCGCACATGGGTCCGTAAAAGCCTTTGTCCCTCACCGAATACCCCATATGGCCATACGTGAAATTAGTACCGCGCCGCAGAAATAGTTGACCCTTTGGCTTCAGTGGATGAGTAGATATGACGAAACCTTGATACGGGGGGAGCCAAGGAGGCGATTATGC
>Ga0101944_10008159_pt1 | contig 10101 bp, 9 predicted proteins | sample DewCreD2012metaG_FD_75245 | JGI IMG/M metagenome (GOLD analysis project Ga0101944, IMG submission 75245) | Hot spring sediment bacterial and archeal communities from British Columbia, Canada, to study Microbial Dark Matter (Phase II) - Dewar... ...
AACAAAAGTTCAGCTGTATTGATGCTGATAAAAAGTTCCGATACAGAATCATTTTTATGATACACCATGTAGCGCGGATGAATGTATGTGGCATTGGGATTGTATATATAGGCCAGATTTCTGTCAACTTTTTCAGTTTTCTGCGGAGGAAAGCATGAAAACAGCAACAAGGCCATCAGCACATACAAAAAATATTTTCCCCTGCCTCTGGTCATAAGACATTGTTTTTTTATTCAGGAAAGAGTGCCGATTTTATAAATTCTCTGTTGAGACGGGCAATGGCTGTCATTTTGATTCCTTTAGGGCATTCTGCTTCGCAGGCTCCTGTGTTGGTACAATTTCCAAATCCCAGCCTGTCCATTTCTGCCACCATGTTTTTAACCCTCCGTTTAGCTTCGGGGCGGCCCTGTGGCAATAAAGCAAGATGCGATACTTTAGCAGCCACAAAAAGCATGGCCGATGCATTTTTACATGCGGCCACACAAGCTCCGCAACCAATGCACGACGCCACATCCATGGCTTCTTCTGCTGTTTTCTTCGGGATCAGAATGGCATTGCCATCGGGCACACCGCCTGTGCTCACCGAAATATAACCTCCTGCCTGAATAATTTTGTCGAAAGCACTACGGTCCACCACCAGGTCACGTACCACAGGAAATGCTTTTGCCCGCCACGGTTCAACCACAATGGTTTGCCCGTCTTTAAACTGTCTCATGTACAACTGGCAGGTCGTGACCCCATCATCGTTCCCATGAGGACGACCATTGATATACAGTCCACACATTCCACAGATTCCTTCCCGGCAATCATGATCAACACACACAGGTTTTTCAAATTTATCCACCAATTGTTCATTGAGGATATCAAGCATTTCAAGAAAAGAACAATCCGGAGATATCCCTGTAACCTTATAGGTAACAAAACGTCCGCGGGCATGGGAATTTTCCTGTCTCCAGATTTTTAGAGTAAAACTCATTGTTGTTGCCCCAGCAGCCATGGTTGATTGATCAGTTTTTATAGTCTCTTTCTTTCACCTTAATATATTCAAATGTCAGCGGTTCTTTGATTAAAGAAGGAGGTTGTGCTTCCCCTTCATATTTCCAGCAGGCCACATGCATATAATGTTCGTCATCCCGCCGGGCTTCGCCATCTTCTTTCTGATATTCTTCACGAAAATGACTGCCACAGGATTCTTCCCTCGTCAAGGCATCTGTCACAATCAATTCAGCCAGTTCAAAAAAATCCTCCAGCTGAAGGGCTTTCTGCAACTCCGGATTCATTTCACCAGCCTGCCCCGGCACAGTAACTTCCCTGTAAAAACTTTCTTTTAAGTTTTTGATTTCATCGAGGGCATTCTTTAATCCTTTTGCATTACGAGACATTCCTGCTTTATCCCACATAATTTTCCCCAGTTCACGATGAAAGAACGTAACCGGGTGTTTTCCTTTTTTTTCTTCAAAACGAAGAATGCGATCCTGAACGCTTTTTAAGGCTTTTTCAAATTCCGGAAGCGTATCAGCAATAACTCCTGCGGTAACTTCTCCAGCCAGATAATTCTGAATGGTATAAGGCAGAATAAAATACCCGTCTGCCAAACCCTGCATCAAGGCTGATGCCCCCAGACGATTAGCTCCATGATCCGAAAAATTCACTTCTCCAATGGCATACAAGCCGGGGATGGTTGTCATAAGTTCATAATCCACCCACAATCCCCCCATGGTATAATGGATTCCCGGCGATATCATCATGGGTGTTTCAAGGGGATCTTCATTAACAATTTTCCGGTACATCTGGAAAAGATTGCCATACCGTTCCATGAGCACCTCTTTTCCAAGCCGCCGGAGAGAGTCCGAAAAATCAAGGTACACTGCCTGCCCTCCATGGCCTACTCCATATCCCGCATCACAGCGTTCTTTTGCAGCTCTCGAAGCAATGTCGCGAGGAACAAGATTCCCATAAGCCGGATAACGACGCTCAAGAAAATAATCCCTGTCTTCTTCCTTCACTGCAGAAGGTTTTATGGTGCCCTGCCTTAACTGTTCCGCCATTTCTTTACTGCGCGGCACCCATACCCGACCATCGTTTCTCAGCGATTCCGACATCAGCGTAAGCTTTCCCTGGTAATCCCCATGCACAGGAATACATGTAGGATGAATTTGTACAAAACAAGGATTAGCCACCAGAGCTCCTTTGCGATATGCCTGCATAAGAGCGCTTCCATTGGAGCCCATGGCATTGGTAGAAAGGTAATACACATTGCCATATCCTCCAGTAGCCAGTACAACAGCATGTGCCGTGTGCTTTTCAAGCTGTCCGGTAATCAGGTTACGGGTAATGATTCCCCTGGCTTTTCCATCAATTAAAACCAGATCCATCATTTCTGTGCGTGGATACAAGGTCACCGTGCCTTCTTTGATCTGGCGGCTCAGGGCACCATAGGCAGCAAGCAACAACTGTTGTCCTGTTTGTCCACGGGCATAGAAAGTACGTGACACCTGAGCTCCTCCAAAAGAACGGGTATCAAGCAAACCGCTATATTCCCGGGCAAAAGGAACGCCCTGTGCCACACACTGGTCGATGATACAATTGCTCACCTCGGCCAGCCGATACACATTGGCTTCACGCGAACGGTAATCCCCTCCTTTAAGCGTATCGCTAAACAACCTGTGGATGCTGTCCCCTTCATTGGAATAATTCTTTGCTGCATTAATTCCTCCCTGGGCAGCAATGGAATGAGCCCGACGGGGAGAATCCTGAAAGCAGAACACTTTCACACGATACCCCTGTTCTCCCAGCGAAGCTGCTGCCGAAGCTCCTGCCAGGCCTGTTCCCACCACAATAATCTCCAGTTTCCTTTTATTGGACGGACTTACCAGCCGTTGACCGGCTTTGTAATTCGACCATTTATCAGGAACTCTTCCTTCCGGAATCCTGGCATTCAATTGCATCATATCTCAATAAAAATACATAAAATAAACCGGAATAATGATAAAACCTGCCGTTATTCCCACTGCATATATCCATCCCACTACTTTCAATACAGCACTTATTCGGGGACCACCAACACCCAATGTTTGAAAAGCACTTTGCAAAGCATGTCCCAGATGAAATCCCATGAACAAAATAAACAAAATATAAGTCCACGAATAAAAAGGTTGCCTGAAAAGATTCACTGCCATGTGATAAAAATCATGAGGTCCATTGACAATAGCCGGTCCCTGCGGAGGAGAAACAAGACCTGTTTTTACAAAGAAAAAATGAAAAAAATGAAAAATCAAAAAAGACAAAATCACCAAACCTGTATGAATCATATATTTTGAAAAAAAAGAAGTCTTCGTGGCCGGTGTTGCATAATACCTTTCCGGACGGGCAAACCAGTTTTGAATTTGCAATATAATTCCATACAACATATGCAAAAAAATGCCACCAAAGAGAACGATTTCAATGCCCTTAATGATGAGATTAGAACGCATGAAGGAACAGGCTTTCATGTACATCTGCCCTCCATCGTTTTTTACCATCAGAAGGTTGACAGATAAATGTACCACAAGAAACAAACACAAAAACAATCCCGCCAGTCCCATGGTGATTTTTTTTCCTATGGAAGAAAGGAAAAAATTTTTCATTGTCCTGTTTTTTTTGAAAAGGTAAAGGTATTAAAAAACAAAGAAAAGTTACCATCTTTGTAAAAGACTTTTGTACGTCCGATGAACAACTGTCATTTTCTTTTTCACCGGCATGCCTGCATCCGTTATCAGGAAAAAGGAGAAGGATTTCCACTTGTGTTATTGCATGGATTTCTTGAACATCTTGGTATCTGGGAAAGTTTTTCGGATCATCTTTCAACACATTTCAAAGTCATCAGCATTGACATCATGGGACATGGATGGACACGGGCAGCAAGAAACATATTTACTGTCGAATTTTCTGCTTCGCTTATCAATGATTTGCTGAGTTATCTGCATATCGACCGTTGTCTGATGGCAGGACATTCCATGGGGGGGTATTCCCTGCTGGCCATGGAAGAACTTTATCCTGAAAAAGTCGCCGGCATGTGTATGTTTCATTCCATTCCCTGGGGAGATCCTGCTGAAAGAAAGCAACAACGGGATCAATTGATCCATTTGATCCGTGAAGGGAAACGTTCTTTGCTGGTTCAACAGCATCTGTCATCCTCTTTTGCTCCTGAAAATATGACAAGGTTTGCTGCTGAAGTTGAACGAGCAAAAAACATAGCCATGGAATCGGATTCCACTGAACTCATTTCAGCCATTGAAGGAATGAAAATCAGAAAAGACAGGACTTTTGTTGTGGAAAACACCCATAAACCCATCCTGTGGATGATTGGAGAAAAAGACGCTTATATTTCGAAGGAGAAACTGCTTGAAGTAGCACAAAAAACAAAAAACGGAAAAATTGTTCTTCTTCCCCACTCAGGCCACATGGGATTTATTGAAGAAAAAGAGAAGTCGGCAGAAAGTTTTATGTGGCTTTACCGGCAGGTTCTTCAGGGGTAATCAAACGGGACAACCGCTCAATCTGAATGGATTTATTTACTTCGCGGAGCATCCGGGCTGTTTTAGTATAATATTTATGACCGGAAATAAATTTGATTTGCATTTTATTCCACTCATTCAACGATCCCACTTTGTTTTGTTCTTTGAGCTCACGGTACAGATCATTGGAGACAGGGATAAAATCGGGGCGTCCAAGATAATCAAGATCTGAATCACAGATAATTTCTTCCAGCAAGTTTTTGGGTTTCACAGGCATCTTGGTGGCCATGATCAACTCGCATATTTTATCAATTTGCTCAGGGGTATAATGATAAGCCGGAAGTATTTCCCTTGCAATTTCGGTACTGTATTGTTCATGATTGTCGTATCCTTTAATGTGGCCTACATCATGAAACAAAGCGGCTGTTTTCAAAAGAAGAAGTTCTTCTTCATTAATCCCTTCAGCAATGCCAATCAGTTCGGCCTCCGTGACCACATCCACGGTATGTTTTACATTATGGTAATACAAATAAGAAGGAAGTTCCTTTTCCAGTTTATCAAGAATAATTTCCTGTAAATCGGTAAACTGACGCAGGCAATACCTGATCTTAAATTTTTTATTTGGCGAAATTTTGTCCTCTGCTAATTCATCCTGCAGTCCCAGTACTTCATACATGCCAAGCTGTCCAAGAAATTTAACCGGCATTTTAGCATAATAACTGGTTTTAAAAAAGTCTTTAACCAGTTCATAGGTCATGGCCGATACGATAATCTTTCCCGGTTCGGTAGAAGCCTGTAGCCGGCTTGTGATGTTAATGGTTTCTCCTTTCAGATCGTATAATGTTTTCTGATCGTCAGACATTTCCACCGTAACGGGACCTGTATGAATTCCCATTCTTACATTCCATATCTTTTTACTCCCCTGAACTTCACTCATGTAATAAGACATTTCAAGAGCAGCCATCACCACATCGAGGGGATTGGTAATATTTTTCACGGGGATACCGCCCACACACATAATGGAATCCCCGATGGTCCGTATTTTACGAATATTGTATTTTTCAATAATGGAATCGAAATGCCGTTTGATGTCATCGAGCTGGTCAATGAGGGCCTGAGAATTTTCTGCGGTTGTGATGTCCCTGAAGCCGATGATTTCGATAAACAGAATTGTCGCCATCCGGAAGGAAAGGGTTTGATGTCCTTCCTTGACGGGTTCGGTAAACTGTTTTTCGGAAAGTTGTTTTTTCAGCTGTTCTATCTCTTCCAGCAGAGCACGGTTCTGCATGGTAAGCATTTCATTCAGCTCCTGCAGTTCCCTGTTTTGCTTCAGTAACCGGACTACCGATGTTGCTGTTTTTTCTCTTCCCGAAGGAGACATAAAAATGTTTTCTTTAATAATTTATTTTATTCTCCTGTATCGGAGACATATCCCCTCATAATTCCCCGCTTTGAAGAACGGATGAAAGAGGTGATGATATCTCTTTCGGGAGAAGGGGGAATGGTTGTTTCAATTACTTCAAGCGCCTGAGAATGATTCAAATCACTCTGATACAGGATCCGGTAAATCTCATGAATTTCATTGATTCTTTCATTTGAAAATCCGCGCCGCCGTAAACCAATGGTATTGATTCCCACATAACTCAGCGGTTCACGGGCTGCCTTGGTATAGGGAGGAACGTCTTTCCTTACCAGCGAACCTCCGCTTATCATGGCATGGCATCCGATACGGACAAACTGGTGCACCATTGAAGAACTGATGATGGCCCAATCATCCACAATCACTTCTCCCGCCAGACCGGTATAGCCTACCAGAATCACATTGTTGCCAATCATACAATCATGGGCAATATGCACATAACACATGATAAGGCAATCATTGCCCACAACAGTTTTCCCTTTGGCTGCGGTGCCCCTGTTAATGGTGACACACTCACGGATGACGGTATTGTCTCCTATTTCCACATAGGTTTTCTCGCCCTTGAATTTAAGGTCTTGCGGCAAGCCTCCAATCACAGCCCCCGAATGAACCTGACAATTTTTTCCGAGCCTGGTGCCGTCCATGAGCACGGCATTAGGACCAATCCAGCAACCATCGCCGATAACCACATCCTTCTGTATCGTAGCAAAGGGTTCTATCACCACATCCTTTCCTATGATTGCTTCCGGGTGAACATTCGCCATTGGGTAATTCATCTTTCCTCTCTTTTTACAGGTTTTTCGTTTTTACAATCTGAGCTGTCAATTCAGCCTCTGCCACCAGACTGTCGCCCACAAAAGCCTGGCACCACATGGTGATAATTCCTCTTTTAATAGGTTCAATCAGTTCATCTTTAAAAATAATCACATCCCCCGGGACTACTTTTTTCTTGAATTTCGCTTTATCGATCTTGAGGAAATAGGTGGAATAATTTTCCGGATCGGGGACAGTATTAAGAGCCAGGAGTCCTCCGCACTGAGCCATGGCCTCTATCTGAAGCACACCGGGCATAATGGGTTCACCCGGGAAATGTCCCACAAAAAAAGGTTCGTTCATGGTAACACATTTAACGCCTACGATATAGGTATCGGTTCTTTCAATGATTTTATCCACCAGCAGAAAAGGAGGACGGTGAGGCAAAATTTTCATGATCTGCTGCGTATCCAGCAAAGGAGGAGCGTTCAGATCTACCCGCGGAACTGCAGGTTTCAGGGCTTCCTTTTTGATCATTTTTCTGATCAGCTTCACAAATTCAGTATTGGCATGATGGCCTGTCCTTGAAGCAATAATCCGCCCTTTCAGAGGCATGCCAATCAAGGCCAGGTCGCCCAGCAGGTCGAGGAGCTTGTGCCGGGCAGGTTCATTTCTGAAACGCAGTTCTGTATTGTTCAATACTCCTTCGGAGCGAACCGAAACTTTGGGCTTGTTAAGCAATGCGGCCAGCCGGTCGAGTTCCTCCTGCGGCACCGGTCTGTCAACGATGACAATGGCATTGTCAAGATTTCCTCCCTTGATGAGGTTCTGTTTGGCCAGCATTTCCAGTTCATGCAGAAAAACAAAAGTACGGCTGGGGGCAATTTCTTTCACAAAATCAGCAAGATGATTCAATGAAGCATATTGATTGCCAAGAATCTTTGAATTGTAATCTACCTGTACCGTCAGGCTAAGGTGATCGTCGGGAAAAGCAACAATGTCAATGCCTTTATCAGGAATTGAAAATTCAATTCTTTCCTTAATTTCATAATATTTTCTCTCGGCATTCTGTTCTTTAAAACCTGCCTGCAACAAGGCTTCACAAATTTCTATTGCACTTCCATCCATGATGGGAGCTTCCGGGGCATCAATTTCAATCAATACATTGTCTATCTGCAACCCGGCAAGGGCAGCCATCACATGCTCAATGGTTCCCACCCGCACGCCGTTGACATCCAGTGTGGTTCCCCTTGACGTGTCAATGACATTATCGCCAATGGCATACACCATCGGATTTTCATCCAGATCAATGCGCTGAAAACGGATTCCGTAATTTTCATGAGCGGGTTTAAAGGTCATTGTAACCTCCAGCCCTGTATGCAAGCCTTTGCCTTTGATGGTAACATCTCTGGCCAGTGTTCTTTGTTTTTCTGCCATATATTATTTTTCTTTTAGTTTTGCTTTCAGTTCTTCAATTTCTTTCATCAACTGTTCCACTTTTTTGTTCAGTTCAGGCAAGCGGCGAATCAGCACCTGTTGCTTCATAAAATCACGGAAATTTTCAACCGGTGAGCCAATCATGGCGGCATTTTCTTCAGTAATGGAATTATGCACGCCGGTTTGTGCTCCCAGCTTCACTCCACTGGCAACGGTTACATGAGGAGCAACCCCCACCTGCCCACCGAACATGCAATTGCTTCCTATTTTACTGGACCCTGCAATGCCTGTTTGAGCTGCCATCACGGTATTTTCGCCAACTTCCACATTATGGGCAATATGAACCATGTTGTCCATTTTTACTCCTTTCCGGATGAGGGTGGTGCCCATCGTTGCCCTGTCTATGGTAGCGTTGGCTCCTATTTCAACATTGTCTTCAATGACCACAATGCCAATCTGCGGAATTTTTTTATACGTATGATCAGCGGTTTGCGGAGCAAAGCCAAAGCCATCGGCGCCAATTACAGCCCCTGCATGAATGGTACAATCCTTGCCGATACGGCAGGAATGATATATTTTCACTCCTGCATACAAGATGGTATTATCTCCTATTTCCACGTTATCACCAATATAACAGCCCGGATAAATTTTCACCCCGTTGCCAATACGGGCCCCATCAGCAATATAAGCAAAGGCGCCAATGTAACAATCCTTTCCTATCTGTGCCTTTTTACTGATATAACATAAATCTTCCTTCCCTTTTTTCACAGGCATCATCTGAGCAGCCACCATGTCGAGCAGGGAAGCAAAAGCTTCATAGGCATTGTCCACTTTTATCAAGGTGGCTTTCACGGGTTTTTCAGGAACAAAGGTCCGGTTCACCAGCACAATGGAGGCTTCGGTTTGATAGATGTAGGGAGTATACTTCGGATTGGACAGAAAAGAAAGTGTTCCCGGACGTCCTTCCTCTATTTTTGAAACCCCTGAAACTTCCACATCAGGGTTGCCCTCTATTTCTCCTTTCAGAAAGGATGCGATTGTTCTGGCAGAAAATTTCATGCGGTGATATTTAAGTAACGCAAAACTAATATAAAGCTAACAATCATGCCAATTCTTTGGGATAACATATAAAGTGTTTTTCAACAACTTTCGACAACACCTGCAGATTAAGCATGTCTGAGGCTTCGGCCACATCACATAAGGTGCCATTGTTGTATAGTATTTCAATTTTTTCATATTGAGGGCTGTAGGCATGGTTGGAAATGGAACCGGAAAACACATAATAGGGCATTTCATCGTCTGAAAGCCGGAAATGCTGTTTTGCTTTTTGTTTCAGGTCTTCAATATAGTCAGAGGGAAAAGGTTGATGCTGCAATACAATTTTGTACAAACGGCGATGAATCAACCTGTTGCATAAATCACTCAAAATGCGGTCAGAATGGGTTGTCCATGCTTTTACAGAAACGGTAATGTCGCTGTCGTCAAGTTGCAAAAAATGCGCAAGGATTTCCTTTTGATTTTTTTCCTTCCCCCCTGGTGTATGATAAAGAAAATAATGCAACGCGGGGGTGGCAAATAAGGAAGTTCCCTGAAGAGCCACCTCACGTGCCCGCCGGAGAATGTTTATCAACAAGGTTTCGGCAGCCAGTACCGTTTTATGAAGATACACCTGCCAGTACATCAGGCGGCGGGCAATCAAATATTTTTCAATGGAATAAATGCCTTTGGCTTCCACCACCAGTTCATCATTCACCACATTCACTGGCAACAGCGTCCGCACATCGACATTGCTAAAGATGGCGATCACGAGGGCGTGGGTCGCGGCGACAAGCACCCAAAACATGACCCAATGTCGCAAACGTAGGCGTTCGTATTTCGCGCTGACCGTTTCTTTCTTCACAGCTGTTTTTCTTTTTGTTTGAACCGGCATATTGATTTATGCCGATCATACACTAAAAAACTCGCCGAAGCGAGTTTTTTGATTATTTCTGTTCT
>Ga0101944_10008160_pt1 | contig 10101 bp, 7 predicted proteins | sample DewCreD2012metaG_FD_75245 | JGI IMG/M metagenome (GOLD analysis project Ga0101944, IMG submission 75245) | Hot spring sediment bacterial and archeal communities from British Columbia, Canada, to study Microbial Dark Matter (Phase II) - Dewar... ...
CGGCAAGTTCATGTCGCCCGCCCGGAGCCACGCTCATTCCGGGCGGCAAGGATGCCGCCCTCTACGGCAGGCAGGATGCCTGCCGCCACCGCCTGCAATAAACTGAGATGCGCCCCCCGTCCGGCGGCGCCGGAAAACCCGCTTGCATGGCCTTGCCCGCGCCCTAATTTCCCGCCTCCGGCGCGTTGCGTTCCGCCCCGATCGTCGCCAGCCAGTCACACCCATGAGCCAATCCCACCTCCCCGCCACCGACACCTTCGTCCGCCGCCACATCGGCCCCCGCCCGCACGACATCCAGACCATGCTCGACACGCTCGGCCTCGCCAGCCTCGACGCGCTCGCCGATGCCGCCGTGCCCGCCGCCATCCGCCTGCCCAGGCCGCTGGACCTGCCCGCGCCGGTCTCCGAGTTCGAGGCGCTGGCCGAACTGCGCGCCCTCGCCAGCAAGAACCAGGTCTTTCGCTCGTTCATCGGCCTCGGCTACCACGACACCATCACGCCGCCGGTCATCCAGCGGAACCTCCTCGAAAACCCCGGCTGGTATACCCAATACACGCCCTATCAGTCCGAAATTTCCCAGGGCCGCCTGGAAATGCTGCTCAACTTCCAGACGATGATCTGCGACCTCACCGCGCTCGAGATCGCCAACGCCTCGATGCTCGACGAGGCCACCGCCGCCGCCGAGGCCATGATGCTGTGCCATCGCGTGAAGGCCGAGGAAAACCGCAACGTCTTCCTCATCGCCGACCTTTGCCATCCGCAGACCATCGAGGTCGTCCAGACCCGCGCCCGGGCGCTCGGCATTCAAACCCTCGTGGGCAAGCCCGAAGAATTCACCTTCACCGCGCAGACCTGCGGCGTGCTGCTGCAATATCCGGACACCTTCGGCACCATTCACGATTACACCGCGCTCGCGGAAAAGGCCCACGCCGCCGGCGCGCTCGTCGTGGTCGCCGCCGACCTGCTGGCACTGACGCTCATCCAGCCGCCCGGCGAGTTCGGCGCGGACGTCGCCGTCGGCAGCGCGCAACGCTTCGGCGTGCCGCTCGGGTTTGGCGGACCGCACGCGGCGTTTTTCGCCACACGCGACGCCTTCAAGCGCCAGATGCCCGGCCGGCTCGTCGGCGTCTCCAAGGATTCGCGCGGCAAGCCCGCGCTGCGCCTGTCGCTCGGCACGCGCGAGCAGCACATCCGCCGCGAAAAGGCCACGTCCAACATCTGCACCGCGCAGGCGCTGCTCGCGAACATGGCGGCGGCCTACGCCATTTACCACGGCCCGGAAGGATTGAAGGCCATTGCCCGGCGCATCCACACGCAGACGATGCTGCTGGCGGCGGGACTGGAAAAGCTGGGCTACCGCACCAACGCCGGTGCCAGCTTCGACACCCTGCGCGTCGAACTCGGCGCCGTGGCCAGCGCGGACCTCGCGGGCATTGCGGCCAAACACCGCGTCAACCTCCGCGTGGTGGATGCGCGGACCGTGTGCGTCGCCCTGGATGAGACGGTCACGGACGCCGACCTGGCCACGCTGCTGCAAATCTTCAACGGCGACCGCGCCCCACAATTCGCGTTGTCAGAACTCACGCATCACGCATCACGCATCACGCCCGCCCGCACCTCTCCGTTCCTGACGAATGCGGTCTTCAACCGCTACCAGTCCGAGACCGAGATGCAGCGCTACCTGCGCCGCCTGGAGAGCAAAGACCTTTCGCTCTGCCACGCGATGATTCCACTCGGCTCCTGCACGATGAAGCTGAACGCCGCCAGCCAGATGTTCCCCGTCTCGTGGCCCGAGTTCAGCCGGCTGCACCCGTTCGCGCCCGCCAGGCAGACGCTGGGTTATCAGGAAATGTTCCGCCAATTGGAGTCCTGGCTCGCCGAAATCACCGGCTTCGCCGGCGTGTCGCTCCAACCCAACGCCGGTTCGCAGGGCGAATACGCCGGGTTGCTCGTCATCCGCGCCTACCACGAATCCCGCGGCGACACACAGCGCAACGTCTGCCTCATCCCCACCAGCGCGCACGGCACCAACCCCGCCAGCGCCATCATGGCCGGCATGAAGGTCGTCGCCGTCGCCTGCGACCAGGACGGCAACATTGACCTCGCCGACCTGCGCGCCAAGACCGACGCGCACCGCGCCACGCTGTCGTGCCTCATGGTGACCTACCCCAGCACGCACGGCGTCTTCGAGGCCGGCATCCGCGAAATCTGCGCCCTCGTCCACGACGCGGGCGGCCTGGTCTATATGGACGGCGCGAACATGAACGCCCAGGTCGGCCTGACCTCGCCCGGCTTCATCGGGGCCGACGTGTGCCATCTGAACCTGCACAAGACATTTTGCATCCCGCACGGCGGCGGCGGTCCGGGCATGGGCCCCATTGGCGTGGCCGAACATCTCGTCGAATTCCTCCCCGGGCACAGCGTGGTGAATCTGGGCGGCGAAAACCCCATCGGTGCCGTGTCCGCCGCGCCGTGGGGCAGCGCGAGCATCCTGCCGATCTCGTGGATGTATATCCGCACGATGGGCGAAGCCGGCCTGACCGAAGCCACCAAGGCCGCCATCCTCAACGCCAATTACATCGCCAAGCGGCTGGAGCGGCATTTCCCCACGCTCTACCGCGCCAACGGCCTCGTCGCGCACGAGTGCATCCTCGATTTGCGCGGGTTCAAAATGACGACCGCCGAGGACGTGGCGAAGCGGCTGATGGATTTCGGCTTTCACGCGCCGACGTTGAGCTGGCCGGTGGCGGGCACGTTGATGGTGGAACCGACCGAGAGCGAACCGCTGGCCGAACTGGACCGCTTCTGCGAAGCGATGATCGCCATTCACGGCGAGATGCAGCAGGTCGAGTCCGGCGCGTGGGACAAAACCAACAACCCGCTCAAACAGGCGCCGCACACGGCGGACATGATTGCCAGCACGGAGTGGAACCGCCCCTACACCCGCGAACAGGCCGCCTTCCCGGTGGCAAGCTTGAGGGACTTCAAGTTCTGGCCCGCCTGCGGCCGCGTGGACAACGTCTTCGGCGACCGCAACCTCGTCTGCTCCTGCGCGGGGATGGAGAATTATTCGTGAGCCGCGCCATAAGCCGTTTGTGATCTACCTCGACCACAACGCCACGACGCCGGTTGCGCCCGAAGTGCTGGAAGCGATGATGCCGTATTTGACGGCGGAATGGGGCAACCCGTCCAGCAGCTACCATTTCGGGGCGAAGCTCAAGGGGGCGATTGAAACGGCGCGGGCGCAGGTGGCGGAACTGATTGGCGCAAGCGGGCGGGAAATCATCTTCACGTCGTGCGCGACGGAGAGCAACAATGCGGCGATTCAGGCCGCGCTCCGGGCCAATCCCGGCAAGCGGCACATCATCACCTCGGCGGTGGAACATTCCTCGGTGCTGAACTACTGCCGGGCGCTGGAGGGGCACCACGAATGGACGCTAATCCACACCAAGCAGCCGCACGCAGCCACGAAGAGGCGCGGAGGAGCACAAGAGGCTGCAAACATTCCCCTCACCCGTCCTGCGGACACCCTCTCCCCGTCGGACGGGGAGAGAGCAGGGAGAGGGGGAGTCTTCCGCGTAACGTATCTGCCGGTGGATCGCGACGGGCTGCTCAAGCTGGCAGACGTGGAAAACGCGATCACCGACGACACCGCCGTCGTGTCGCTAATGTGGGCAAACAACGAAACGGGCGTGCTGTTCCCGGTGAAGGAGATTGCGGAGATTTGCCGCGCGCGCGGCGTGCTGTTTCACTGCGATGCGGTGCAGGCGGCGGGCAAGGTGGAGATTGACGTGCGCCAGGTCCAGGCCGATTACCTGTCGCTCACGGGCCACAAGTTTCATGCGCCCAAAGGTGTGGGCGCGCTTTACGTGCGGCGGAAAGCGCCGTTCTCGCCGCTGATCCACGGCGGGCATCAGGAGCGGAGTTTGCGCGGTGGGACGGAGTCCGTGCCGTTGATTGTTGGCCTGGGCAAGGCGGCGGAACTGGCCCGCAAACAACTGCCGGATTTTGAGCGAAAGGTCCGCCCGCTGCGTGACGCGCTGGAGGAAGGAATTCTGGGCCGCCCCCTCCCCCCGAACCCGGTAGTGGGACAGGCATCCTGCCTGTCCGGTGGCACCGCCAAACTCGCGCTGGACTCACACCCAATGGACGCCTCACCGGACAGGCGGGACGCCTGTCCCACTACGGCGTCGGCGCTGCGGTTCGGGGGTTCAAAGCGCGAACTTCTGGTTGGGAGAATTCTCACCCCGTCCCTCTCCCCCGGTGGGGGAGAGGGTGCCCGCCGGACGCGAGAGGGGGCAGGCATTCCCAACACTGAACTGAACGGCCACCCGACCCACCGCCTCGCCAACACCACCAACATCACCTTCCACGGCGTCGAATCCGAAGCGCTGCTGATCCTGCTGGATCAAGCAGGCATTTGCGCCTCGTCTGGCTCTGCGTGCCTTGCGGATTCCGATGATCCCTCTCATGTCGTCAAAGCGATGAAGCCGGAATCCGCCGCCTCGCGACAGATGATTCGCTTCTCGCTCGGGTTGGAAAACACCGCTACCGACGTCAAGGCCGCCTTGTCCGCCATCGCCCGCGCGGTCAGCATGCTCCGCAGTTGAAGTCCCATGAAGCTGCCCGCCGACACGATCATTGCCCGTGAAAAGGTGACCCTTTACCTGCTCGTGCCGCAGGTGCGCGGCGACAAGTCTGAGTTTCTCGGGCGCGCGGGATACTCCTTGGCGAACGCCGACCAACTGGTGAACGACTTGCGCACCCAAATGCTCCCTCTTGAAGCCACCCCGGGGAAATCCAACAACTTCGGCCAGTATTTCGAAACGCGTGGCCGTTTGACCGGGTCAAACGGCATTGCTCTGGCGGTGCGGGGCCATTTGGATGACCGAGCACTTGTCGGGCGTCACCAGGTTCGTTACCTTGCTGCAGGACAAACGAAAGACGTGATGAAGTTCGAACTCTACCAAGACATGGTGTTGTCCCGCGACCTGCCGGCGGAACGGCTCAAGCGCGGCGACATCGTCAAGCTGGTCGAACACCATCCCGGTCGTCCCGGTCAAGGGGACAGTTACAGCGCCGAAGTCTTCAACGCGCTGGGTGACAGCATCGCCGTCATCACCGTGCCCGAATCCGCCCTCGAACCGCTCCGCGAGGACGAAATCTGCTGCGTCCGCCCGATGGCGGCGGTTGCCTGATCCCGTAGCAGCGGACGTGAGTCCGCTCCATCTGAATTGCCAACCAGCGCTGAAGTAACCGCGAACCACGCGAAAACTCCAAACCAGTTCGCCTATTTCGCGGTTTGAAAAGTCTGGCAGGCTACTTCCCTCCATCCTTCCAAAACTGCCGCGCCATCCCGGTGCTTTGCAGTTTGCCGCGATGGCACAGGGCCGCTTCCGCCTTCTTGAACTTTTGGTTGATCAGGCTGCCGAGGACGTTCTTTTGATCCGCCGGACTCAGCGTTTGCGGCGAGAAGTGGACGCCGCACTCGGCGAGTTGGGCGAAATTGGTTTCGTTCGTGCCAGTGGTCAGGAACTTGTCGGCGTCCTGCGATGCCAGCCAGACGGGGAAGCCCCAGGACCGGCCCTGGCGGGCCAGCGAACTGAGCAGGCCGGCCTTGCTCTCTTTGGGCAGCAACAAATGCGCTTCGTCCACGAACAGCACCATCTTGAGCGGCTGAATGTCATTTTTCACGGCGAGTTGCTGGCTCAACTTCTTGATCAGGAAGTTGAGGATTAACGCGACGGCCAGCGCCTTGGTTTCGCTGTCGTTGCCGAACTCCTTGAAATCAATCACCAGCGAACGCCGCAGCCATTCCTCCGGGCTGACGGCCGTCTGCGCGGACGCAAACAAATTGTAATCCACGATCCGGCTGATGAGCGCCACCGGCACGCCCGAGACGCCGTTCTGCTGCAATTCGAGCAGCAGCCCTGGAAAATCCGGCGCGGCCAGGTTCTGGTAGGCATCGCTGATGGCCTGCTGCTGGTTTGCGCCCAACTGCGGGGCGAAACAGCGGATGAGCGAGGCGATCTCGTTGGCGATCTGGGCGTTCACGGCCGGATTCGGATCGCGATAGAACGGATTGATGGGCAAATCCTGGCGGACGAACCGGACATAGTCCGCGCCCGTCTGCTCCAGAAACCGGGCGCGCGTCTGGCGTTGCTGCGAGTTGTTGGGATCGTCCTCCAATTCGCCCTTCATGTCAAAGAACACGAACCGGACACCGTAGCTGGCGAGTTGCGCGAGCAAATCGAGCGCGAGCTGGCTCTTGCCGCTGCCAGGCTGACCGGAAATCACCAGCAGGCCGTTGTTCGTGCCCGGCCCGTTGACCGACCATGCGGGCGCATCGTTCAGAACCTTGAGTTTGACTTCCCTTTCGACCACCGGAAGCGGCTGCACACGGGGCACAAAACCATCCGGACTGGTAAAATCCTCGCCAGCGATTTTCAACAACGAGGCGACGAAGCGCGTTTGGTCGCTCCCGGATTCATCCCAAATCTCCTTCAAGCGTTTGCAGCCGTATTCAAAATGCTGCCGGAACGCGAGCCGGTAGCCGGATTCATCCAGCGCCTTGCCCGCCCGATGGTTCAACGCCGCGCGCACGGTGTCACGCAATTCGTCGCCGATGACGTTTTCATCATCCAAGTCCTTGCCTTGCGAATCGGCGGGCTTGAAACCGGGCGGCACACTCTCGCCAAGTGCGAGCAACAGCGCCGACCGGCCCAGAACCGCTTTTGTCCGCGCGCCAACGCGTTGGTGAACGGATTCGATGAATTCTTCGGCGCTTCGCTAAACGGGAAGGCGTTGCTCCCGATGCCAGTTCAGGTAGGTGGAATCAGGCCAATACTTCGGATCACTGGGCAAGAAAAGCCTGTGGCCTTCAAAATCTGCCAGTCTTTGACCCGCGACGCCTTCCTCCAGGAATTTCTCCCGGTTCACAATGACTCGAAAGTCGTCGGTGATTGACCAAAGGCCGCGATCAAATTGCCAGTGTGCGTTCTTGGACAAAGCAAGGCCGTTGCGCGGATCGTTGTTCCGGCTGTCGCGAAACTCGTGAATGTGTGCAGCGTCCACGATGCTCTCCATCCTGTCCTTGCCAAGGGTGGTCATTCGGTAGCCGGTCAACGCGCATGTGTGTCTGTAAGCAACAACCACGACCTCAATGCGGAAGCGCGCGTCGCGACCACGCTCGACTGGCGCAGTGTAAAGCGGGCCGGAATCCTTGAGTTTATCCGCACCCGTCGTTGGTTCAATACGCAGCATGCTCCGTAGGGCGACGCGCTCGTCGTCCAGAAAATATGGCGGCGTATCAATCAACACCTGTTTGGCTTTCTCCCGGAATGCCGCGTCTTTCAGGCAGGTGAAAAAGTCAGGATCAAAGCGAACCTTCACCGTGAGCTTCCTGTCAGGCGACGGCTTCCCGTCGGCCATGAGCGGCTGCCAGACACCCGAAGTCTTGAGATGATGAAATGGCAGACGCAGTTCCAGCGGCGGGCGTTTCCGGTCTGCAATCACCGAGTTGAACATGCTGAATCGAAAAGCAAGGTCGGGCGAATGCGGCAACTCTGGAGCGATGATCTCTCCGCGATCCGCCATTTCGAGGAGCATCAAAAGCAGGAACGGCTTGTGGGGCGCTGCGTCGCCACGGGCGCGATCAATCTTGAGCGTCGCGAGTTTGTGCAGCCAATAGGACTGATCTTTAACCATGCTTCAAAACTCCACGTCTCTGCAACGTTGCTCCAATTGGTGGGCGATCTGCCGCATCCGTTTGTCATTAAGGACACGCTCCTTCCCGTCGAGGATCGCCGCACGAATCTGTTTGTGGCTCAGGACGAGCAATTCCCCGTTCCCCGGCTTTACGCGATTTGTAATAAGCCATCCCGGGATCGTCAGAATTGGAATCGCTCTGACATCCTCTGCGATTGCGTTGCTTAGGTGGCGGCCAAGCCACTTTGCACTGGCTTTCACTTGGTCAATTCCGTGTGAGTCTTTGCAGTGCGGAAACTCTAAAGTTCTGCCGTCGTAGAAAACTTCGTAGTCGCGTTTACCTTTCGGGCACTTGCCCTTTCGGCGTGTCTTGGTCTCAATTACGAATACACCCGTCGGCGCGACTACGACATGGTCGATGTTCCAATCGGCGTCGCTTGGAATGTCGTGATAAACCAAACAACCATCGAGCATGAGCTTGTTGAGTTCCTCACCAACGGCACGCTCCCCACGAAACCCGAGGGACAAGTTCCTCAGATGAGCCAGCACTTTGATGATCTTCCACGCGAAAAGCATTGTGACAATTAGCAGGAGACCAGAAAAAAGGATGATCTCGGCGAGCAGGTGAGGAGAGTTCAGGCGGAGTTTTGCAAGACCAGCTAGTAAGGACATGCACACCGGTCCAAAGAGAAGAATCAGACCAAAGTAGAGTGGGCCGTTCTCGTCGAATTTGTCGATCTGACGGCGAAGCGATTCGCCGGGCGCACGGAGAAGCTTGTCTTTAACAGGGGGGCGCGTTTTGCGAGACTGAATCGCAAACCAAGTGAATACGATTATCAGGACAAGAACCGTGGGAAGAAATGCCAACGCAGTGACGATGGTCTGATTCTTGTTCATCTTGGGCCGGATTAGACAGCTACGGCCACTTGTTCGTGTTCCAAATCGTCCTTGAGAATACTGAGCAGGTCATCCGGCAGGCCGAAGGCGCGGTGGCTTTCGCTGTATTCATCCACCTTGGCCAGCAGCCGGCGCAGCGTGTCGGCACGGATGCCTTTTTCTGCGGCAACCTCCTCCTGGAGTTCGCGCAGCCGGTTGGTTTCTTTCCAGTCGCTCATAATGATTCCTTTCTGGCGGGTCACGATGCGCGCCACGCCGCCGCCATCGTCGGGCCGCCGCGCGCTTTTCCAGAGTTGTTGGATGAGAAAGAGTTCGTCGTCGCTGATGAGACTGAGGCCCACGTCCTCCTGGAGCCTGAGCAGTTGGGTGAGCAGTTCGCGGCGGGCTTCGATGGTGAGCGGTCCTGGGCCGTCCGAGCCGTTCTTGCGCTTGGGGTCGCGTTTGCCGTTGGCCGGGTCCTGGTATTGGAGGAGGGTTTCGCGAAATTCGATGAGTTTCTCCATCCGCTCGTCGCCGCTGGCGAGCAGGCCCTCACTGGCCTTGTCTTTTTCCACGACCGTGCAGGTCCAGCAGCCGAAGCGGGAGTTGCCGCAACTGGGCGTGCTGGTGTCAATCTGGATGGGGCACTCGCCGTTAGAGGCGCTGGCGTAGAGCTTGTAGAGCGGGCGGTTGTCGCCGCCCCACGGGTTGGGTTTCTGGAGCAGGTAGGCCCAGACTTCCTCGGTGGTGAGGAATTCGATGGGGTTGGAAACCCAGACGCGCGGAAGGTCGGGATGGCGGTTGAGACCGTTGCGTTTTTCGCGTCCGGCCATCGTCTGCGCACGGCTCGCGCTTTCGGCCCGCCGAGCGCCGAGATGCAGAATGGCTTCGCTCCAGCGGCCGTCGCCCATGCGCTTTTGCACGAAGCTGGTGACGGGATCAATTTTCAGCCGTTGCGTGCACCAGCGGAAGATGCGGTTGGGCGGGGGGTAGCCGCGCCCGATGATGTTGACCCAGAAGGATTGCTCGGGCGTAGGTTTGAGCAGGTGGGCTTCGATGTTGAGATTGTGCTGCTGCGAACAACGCCTCATGCGGTCCAGCACGCTTTCGACACCCTCGGCGATGGCCGGGATTTCCACACGGGTGTCGGTGCAAAGAACGGTAATGGGCTTGGTGCGTTGTTCCGGCGGGATGGACATGACAGCGTCAAACACCAGCGCGGCGACCAGTGTGCTGTCCTTGCCGCCGCTGAAGCCGACGAGCCACGGGCGCGGGTCGTTCAAGTAGAGCTGACGCAACGAGTTCCTGATTTCCTGGTAAACGCCAACGGCCATCAGCGCGGAGTATGGGCGGGCAGAAATCGAGTTCAACCCCGAAAACGGAGCGGGTCGTCCGGCGGGCGCATCTCACTTTCTTGCAAGTCCGTTTCATATGTGTGCGGTGGTAGCGTCGGCAATCCTTGGCTGACGTGGAGCCGGGCTTCCCAGCCCGGCGGAAAGCAACGCCCGCCCGCACGGG
>Ga0101944_10008161_pt1 | contig 10099 bp, 6 predicted proteins | sample DewCreD2012metaG_FD_75245 | JGI IMG/M metagenome (GOLD analysis project Ga0101944, IMG submission 75245) | Hot spring sediment bacterial and archeal communities from British Columbia, Canada, to study Microbial Dark Matter (Phase II) - Dewar... ...
CGATCGGGATCGAGCACGTATCCGATGCCGGCGACATGGCTGGCCCATTGGCCCAGGAGCTGATCCGCGAGGCACCCCTCGCCGTGCTGATACTTCACGGCGAAGTCCTTGCCGGGGACGAGGGCCGGGGCTTTGCCGTCGAGGGGCTGCTTGCATTCGCACGCGGGGCCGCATTCTGGCGCGGCCGGCGTGGCCGCTCCGGCGCCATCCAGCGGACCGCGCAGTTTCTCGGGAATCTCCAGTCCGGCCATTATCTCGACCTTCTGGATGTAGTATTCGCCGTTCCAGAGTTCCTTTTCCATGCGTTCGCGTCCACGGCGGGCGATGGCGCGATACTCGGCGGCCTTGTCCTTTTCGCCGAGGTATTCGGCCATGCGGGCGGCGGCTTCGAGCGCGCCCAGATACATCGCGCCCATCAGCGGATTGGGGCCGTATAACTCGATGTCATAGGTATTGTGCTGGCATCCCTCCATGACGCCGTCCTTGTTCGGGTCCCAGCCGTTGGGTTCGGTCCAGGCGTATTCGAGGGCGCGCCGGGCGCCGGGCCAGGCCTCGCGCAGGAAGCCGTCGTCGCCGCTGAACTGCCAGTCGCGATACAGGCGGATAATGCAGCCCATCTGGCCGTCGCCGCAGGCGTGGTAGGGACCGAGATGGGCGTTGGCGGGCATCGAGGCGCGGAAGGTCATGTGCCCGCGCGCGTCGGTCGAGTTGAGGAATTCGTTGCGGCGGATCGTGCGCTCCAGGGCGGGGAACAGATGCGCCAGGGCCTGCTCATAGTTCCATACGTGCGTGCAGGTCCCGAAGCAGCAGCCGGCGTCGTCGCTGCATCCTTCCCATCCATAGAACTGGCCGTCGGCCAGCCGGATGCAGGTGTTGGTGCGAATAATGGAGGCCTGGCTGCCGGCGGCGTCGAGCGCGATGGCGGGAAGCGAAGAGGAATAGAAGGCGCGATGCCAGGCGCGTGTTTTTTCTTCGAGGCGCGCCTTGTCGCGTTGCAGGCGGCGTGCCGCGTCCCAGGCGTCGCGAAACTGATTGGACGCGTAAGTTCGCACGATGACGCCGCCGTCCCACGCCTTCAGATGCGGCGTGTGCCAGGCGATCATGACGGGAATCGTGACGGATTGCCCCGGCGCCAGACGCGCCCGCAGGCACAGCGCGCCGGAGCTGACGCCGCCCTTGGCTTGGGCGATATCGAAGAAGTCCGGCGCGGCGTGGGCGACGTCGCCGCCGGCCGCGCCCGCGCCGCTCGCTCCGGCCGGTCGTTCCTTGCCATATTCCGACAATACGTTTGGCGTCAGCCGCCCGTCCTCGGCAAAGTCATCCCACAGGATATGGGCCGAATCCCACCATCCCCCTTTGAAGAGATTGGTCTGAATGTCGGCGTCGGGCCACGGCGTCGCCAGCGCGGCGGTCATGAAGTTCGGATCGTCGGTCTTGACGCCGGGGGCCGTGAACCACAACCCGTGCAGGACGCCGTCTTCGTCGCGCCGGTATTGATTGCGCAGCGACGGAATCTCGCTCTTGACGCCAATATCCTGAAAGCCGATGGGATTGCGCATGAGGGACAGCAGGGACAGTTCGACCGGTTTGCGCGAGGGATTGCGAAAGGTCCAATGGAACACGGCGACGGGATAGCCGCTGTCGTCGGCGTTGAGCGGAATGAACGGCGTGAAGGCTTCGAGGCTCGCTCGCACGGGCAGGTCGCGATCCTGAAAATCGATCCAGGCGAAGGGATACTCGCCCCGGAAGACCGCCTCGTCGAGCCGGGCGACGCCTCCGAGGGCGGAGCGGTCGTAACCGTGTCCGGCGTGATAGGGGGGGAGAATCCGGCGTTCGAGAATCTTTGCGACGGGCGCGGCGCCGGCAGCCTTCGCCCAGACGGCGAAGAACGTCATGGGCAGGTTCTTGCCTTTGGCGGGATGGTTGAAGATTTCCCAGTCGCGCAGATTGCCGCGCCCGCCAAGTGAAACGGTTCCGGTTCCGATGCCTCCCAGCGGGAAGGCGATCTGCGAAAGCGCCTTTCCGGTGAAGGCGCGCTGCTTCGCGGTCGCGCGCAGAACCTCGACTGGGTAGGGCAGATTCTTCGGATGGCGCGCGCGGGCTCGAACCGGTCGTCTGTGCTTCGGCGCCTTCGCGCGTTTTGTCTCCATGGCACACCCTCCCGAAAGGTTGGCAACACAAACAGCACGCTGAGGATAATCCGACGGGGTGGTCAGAGCAATGCGCAAAAACCCTCCGGAAGCGGGGAGTCAATGGGCTCAATGGGTCTATGGGTTTGCGACGGCGTCCTCTTCGGCGCGGTCGCGCGATTGTTGAGGGTTGACGTGCGGCGCCGTCAGGGATAACTCCTTGCGCCGGAGGCGCGTTTCATGACCCACAAACGCAGCTACGCGATCATTGGGACCGGCGCCGTCGGCGGATTATATGGCGCCCGGCTCCAGCAGGCGGGACACGACGCGCATTTTCTCGTTCACGGCGATATCGACCATGTTCGCGCCCACGGGCTGCGCGTCGAGTCGCCATGGGGCGACGTGGCGCTGCCGTGCGTCCACGCCTATGGCCAGGCCGAAGACCTGCCCCCGTGCGACGTCGTCTGCGTCTGCCTCAAGACCACGCACAACCATCTGCTGCCACGGCTGCTGCCGGCCGCCCTGAGACCTGGCGGCGCGCTCGTGCTGATGCAAAACGGACTGGGCGCCGAGGAGGAGGCGGCGCAGTGGTTCCCCGAAGCCCGGATTGCCGGCGCGATGTGTTTTCTGTGCAGCAACAAGGTGGGGCCGGGGCATATCCGTCACGTGGACTACGGCCGCATCTTGTTTGGCGCGTATTCGCCCGACATGGACGAGACGCTACGCGGAATAGCGGGCGACTTCGAGGCCGCCGGCGTTCCCGTCCAGATCGCCCCGTCGCTCGGCGAGGCGCGCTGGCGAAAGCTGTTCTGGAACATCCCCTACAACGGCCTGTCCGTCGTCCTTCAGTCCGAGACCGATGAGATCATGGGCCACCCCGCCACGCGCGAACTCTCCGAGGCGTTGATGCGCGAGGTTCTCAAAGGCGCCCGCGCCTGCGGCCATGACATCGAGGACGGCTTCGTCGCCGAGATTCTGGACTTCACCGAAAAGATGAAGCCCTATCGCACCAGCATGATGCTGGATTTCCTGGCTCGCCGGCCTCTGGAGATCGAATACATCTACGAACGCCCCCTCGAAGCCGCCCGCCGCCCCGGCGCGGTCCTGCCCCGGATCGACGCCCTGCGCGCCCAACTACGCTTTCTCGACGATCGCAATCGCCGGGAGAGCGCAGATTCTAATCCACGGGAGTGAGCGTGACCTCGAAGCGGCCGTCCTCCAAGCCGCGAATCGATGCCGCAATACGCCTGCGGTCCTCCCCAAGCCCCAAATCGAAGGAACCTTCGGCTTGCCAGACGCCGTTCCGGACCTGGCCTCCATGCCGTGAGGTCGAGCCGCCATGGCTCTCACGGTCGATAAACACCGCGGTAACAGAAGGCGTGAGGGCCTCGGGCTGTTCGCCTTCCCGCAAGAAGTAGTCCTGGGTGATCTTCACGGCGCACACCGTGATCTCCCCGCCTTTGCCCCGGAGAAAACATGGCAATGCCTCCCCCAGGGCAATCACGCCGTGAACGGGGCCGGACGTCTCGTCCAGATCGGCGAAGCCGCACTCTTGGAAGGCCTCGGCGTCCAGCGGCGCCTTCGAAACGTCCTTGATGCCCAATTCCTTCGCCATCCGCTCGATGTCGTTGTGCCGGTAGTTGTAGTCCTCCTCGACTTGGGCCATGACGCGCGCCTTCATGAGAGCGTCGCGGGCCTGCTCCGCCCTCTTCCGGTCCTTCCATATCTGTGTCAGTTGCAGCCAGGCGTCGGCGTTTTGGGCCGGCCGCGACAAAACGGCTTCCTCCCATCGCCGCTTCAGTTCGCCATGCCACATCAGGGGCGCATACATCAGCAACGTCTCAGTGTCAGGCCCCGAATCCAGCAGCGCGGTCATGGCCGAGGTGATTTCGTCGTGACTCATGCGTTTCTCATAGCGTGCGACCAGCGGTCCGGGACGGGGCGGGGCGGGCTTCGCTTCGGCTTCCGGATCGGTCCAGACAATGGTCTGTCGGGCGCTGAAGGGGCGCTCATTGCGCTCGCGGAACACCATCAGCGTTTCGGCGCCCCGTTCGCGGCACATCGTGGGCGAATCTCCCTCCGTGTCGTGGCTTACTCCCTTCCATCCCGCCGCCGCCAGCGAGTCCGACAAGGCGGCAAGGACCTGTGTGGTGGGGCGGTCATCGCGGAAGCGCCAGATGGTCAGGTTTTTCGTCATCATGCCGTGGCCGGATACAACGGACGGGACGCCATGGGCTTTCAGGAAAGGCAGATCGTCGGCGAAGGCTTCGTAGGGTGGCATGAGCGATTCGGGTGGCCGCGGCGCCAGACCGTGTTCTTTGGCGTAATCCAGAAGTTTTTGGGTGATTTCCTTGCCCAGTTCCTTGGCGATCTCTTTGGCCTCATTGCCGTATTTTGCGGAGGCGCTCTCGACGCCGCGCATTTCGCTTTCCAACTCGAGTTCTGTTTTCATCTCGAAGTCGATCAGCGGCGGATCGTCACCCTTGGATACGTGGGAGTTGCCCTGCATCGGCGTGCGCGCCACGGCGCACCTTACCTGCGCCCTGACATGGCGGCCCAACAACCGGAACTCCTCCTTGAACTCGGGGCAGTCCAGCATGACCGTGACGTCCGGCAGCATTCCGCCTGTCTCGGGCGCCGTCCCGGCGGGGAAATACGTGACGGTCTCGACAAACGGCAACCTCGACAAAGACTCTTGGAGCAGCCGGCCCGCCTTTTCCACGGCCGGGTGTTCCGACTCGTTGCGGATATGGAGGGTCCCGCAGGCAAAGCGGGCCGAGTTCGCATTGAATTTTGTCGCCGTGGAACTGCGCTGGACTTGGGATCGGAACTCGGTCGCCTGGGCATTAAAGCTGGCCTTGTTCCTCTCGTCGGCCTTCGATTCGACCGCGTTTGTCGCCGCCGGACCCGACACCGTGACAGGTCTTTTGTCGCTGCGGAACACGGGGCGTTCAAAAACAACAATTACAAGCCCGATGTAGAGCAAAGCCGACGCCGACACCCAACGGCGGCGTCCGGGAGGAATCGGCATCGCGGGCGGTTTGAGAAAGACGCCGAAGAGGAGGTAGGCGAGCGTCAGAAGCGGGTTGAGGAACACGAACGTCACGAGCCACAGGATGCGTGTGCTCCATCCCCGGCCCAAGATAGGGTAGAACCCTTTTCTTCTGAGCCAGTGGATCAGCGCCCCAGTCCAGATGACGAGATAACCCCAGTAGAGCAGTTTGAGAAAGAACATGCTTTCCGGTCTCCGTGGTTGGCTTGGGATGCCTTCTTATTGGCCCCAAAAGCCAATGTGTGGCGCAATAGTCCATAGTCCGGGCCAGTTGTAGCCCCCGGCGCCTCGACTGTCAGATAACGCAAGGCGCGGGCCAATCGTGCGCATATGCTCCGAAAGGGCTTGTCAGTCTGCCGAAATCAGCCCAGTATGTCGGCGTTTTGTCGACATACCGCGCGGCGGCGTTTGGCCGACACACCGGTCGGATAAGGGAGTAGAAAATCTCTCCCCCCAAAAACGTAATCTCGAATCAACCTTTCGGCTGGATGCCGCGTCCTATACGCGGACGATACGGCATCCAAGATCAACATTGACGATAACGTGGGGAACCCTATGGATCAAGTCGTTCGGACTTTCACTATCCCAAGCACAGGGGGGAACTGACATGATGGGGTCAATTACGTTTCCGTTCGGACTTTCACTATCCCAAGCACAGGGGGGAACTGACATGATGGGGTCAATTACGTTTCCGTTCAGACTTTCCCGCAAGCGAGCCGTCTCCGGCGTTCTCGTCGCAATGGCTGCTGTGATTTCGGCGAAGCTGCTGACAAGCGTGGGCGGAGAAGAACTGTCGCGCGAGACCATTCACGCTGCTGCTGAGAAAGCCCGCAAAGGCGACACGCAGCCCATCCTTCAACTCCAAAGCCAGATGCTAACGCAATCAAAGACCTTCCGGCCGCCATCCGCAATGCGGCGTGAGTTCGAAGCAATGCTTAAGGATCCAAACACAGACGTTCAGGTGCTGGGCGCATGCGGACTCAACGCGCTGAAGTCTCGTGAGAGCATGGATGCGCTCGTAGAGTACATCACAGAGGTCAATCTTCGGCAGATGGAGGCCTCCAATAAACGAGCGCAGCCACCCGTGGGTGAAACGGGCGATAGCCAGCGCAACCGCCTCAAGGCGGCCACCATCGCGATCATGACACTGGGTGAAATCGGGGATGATTCGGTTATTCCGCTCTTGGAGTCCTTGCGCAACCTGGACTGTTTGTCCGGTGAATTCGGAGGTGGCGCCGCGCAACAGGCGCTTTCCCGACTTGGCGTCGCCGGTGTCAAGAGCCTCAGCAATATCCGACCCGGAGATGCTTACGGTGAGAATGGTATGAAGGCCCACGCTGCCATACGTAGCATCCGGGATGCGCGCCAAATCCCAGCCCTGATCGCAACAACCAATGACGATAATGTGCATGTAGGGATTCGTATGGCGGCCGTCGGGGCGCTGGCAGAAATGAAGAGCGCCGATGTATTTCCCTTTCTCGGTTCCGTCATACAAGACGATTCCTATCCCGTAGGAGTTCGCATGGAGGCGGCCCGCGGCGTGAGTGGGTACAAGGATCGAGCAGCGGAGAATCTGCTGTTGCATGCAATAGAGACAACCACCGGTTCGCTACGTGCCGCATGCGTTGCCACACTTGCGCGATGTGACGCCCGGCGTTACATCCCTCAGGGCCTGCGCTTTGTGATCGACAACACGAATCCGCTCTCGGAGCGCGAGCAGGTTGCATTATGGTTGCCAATCAGTCATGCCGACGCGCTGACATCCGATGTCCAACAGCTACTGGACGAATGCCTTCAAGCGTCGACATCGGAGGATAAACCCGCCGACGAGATACGAATCAGCGCTTGGAGAATCATTTTCGGCATGCTGGATAAGGAGCCAGTATTGGAGGTCCGTGATGTGCAAACTGCGCGATTTTATCTGCGGGATCATGTCAAGGGTAAGGCTAGGAAGATGCGCCTTCCGTACGACCAGGAGAAGGCATGGATCGACAATAAGCTTCAGACGCTGGTGACTCAATGGCAAGAGATATAGGGTAATGATCTGACCCAGACAATACCGCATGCGGCAGAAGAAATGGTCCTGCCTGGCAGGCTTGTCATTACCCACATCTCGGATGGTGAGACCGGTTTTTGTGTGCGGGTCCCAACCCCAAGGGGGTTGCGACTATAGCCCAACGTTGCCACGCCGGCGGTTGGGCGTGGCTACGTTGTCCCGGGGGCTGGGTCAGGCGATAAACTGCGCATTTCTGAAATTGTGATATCGATTCCACTGAGCCAGTTGCATAATCAAGGAAGCGGGGGCGTCTCGCCCCCATCTGCGCGGGTTCTTCATTCAAATCCCGGGGGCGAGACGCCCCCGCTCCCGTCCGCCCAGGGTTCTGCAACTGGCTCCACTGAAACACTGCCTTCGGCGCGAGACTGCAACGGATAGATGCTTCGGTTGAAGTGACTGGCGAGGACGGACATTTTTGCGGCCGTGACGAAGCGGGACGGCGGCGCGGGAGATCAGATCAGGCCGCGTAGCGGAAGATTTCGAGTTCGGCGGACTTGGCGGCCTGATCGAGGAGATTCTCGACGCGCTCCATTACGGGATCGTCCATCAGGAATTCGCCGCAGTTTCCGCATTGGAGAACGGGCAATTCCTTGAGAATGACGATGCTGGTGGGACCCGTCTTGAACGGCAGATCCGTGATCCCCTTTGTCAATTCGGCGCCGCACACTTGGCATCGAAGTTTCACAGTGGCCTCCTTGTCTTAAAGTCGCTTGACCATTCCCTGGCGTCCGGTCTGTATGCCGTCACAACACGGACGTTATTTCCTGGAACATCCGTCGCGAACAGAATGTGGATACGGTCTGGCCATGGCGCGCCCACACCAGGTAACTCGGAAGATATTTGTCTCAGGATATTCTTCAATGATTTCTTAGGTCGGAACAGATTCGAGAATGGTCCGCCGGGATATGCCCCGTTTCTGGAGACGCATGTTGACATGATACGTCCAGAGCATCTCCAGCGCGGTGACGCGCCGGCGGATGAACTCCAGGGGATCGTCTGGCATTATACGCGCTTGTTCCATAGGCGTCCCGCGAAACACTTCAATCTCAGACGCGCGGGTGAAGGTTAAGCCCAATCGCCCGAATCGCCTGCGCTGGCCGGGATGCAAACGGCCGGCGGATCGTGGAGCATGAGCAGAACGGTCAGGAACGCGCCGGGTATGGAGAGGAATTAATGACTATATTTGCCTTTTGCGACGGTTATGGATCTCGGTGAACTTTGTGCGATTCAGCTGGCGTCGCGCTGCCGGAATGTGCGAGACCGCCAGCATTCAGTTGCCGAGACTCAACGGCAGAGCCCAATCAAATCCGCTCCTTTGGAGGCCCTTCATGAAAGCCTTATCGCAAGCCCGATCCCGTTTCAGCCGCCTCGCGCCCGCCTCTGTCTTATGCCCCGTGCGCGCCGCGGTCGCCCTTGCCATCCTGCTCACGTTTTCCACGCCCGCTGCCGCCGTCCCCGGCGACGTGGACGGCGACGGCTATGTCAACACAACCGACACGCTTCTCATTGCCGGCCACGTCGTGGGCCGCTCCATTCTGACCAGCGGCTCCTTGTCACGCGCCGACGCCAACGCGGACAGTTTCGTCGATGTCGCCGATGCGAGATGGTCCATCAACAACTCGCACTCCAGTGGAACGCTTACGATCTATCTGCCGGGCAATGTGCCTCTGGTTCTCGTGCGGATTCCGGCGGGGAGTTTCCTGATGGGGCGCTATGCAGGAGAACGCAGCAGCTTTGACTGGGAAGACCCGCAGCATACGGTGAACATCGGCTATGATTTCTGGATGGGGCGGACCGAGGTGACGCAAGCGCAGTGGGTAGCGGTCATGGGCAGCAATCCTTCCAGCGGCTATGGTGTCGGCGACAATTATCCCGTGTATTACGTCTCGTGGAACGACATCGCCGGATCGGGCGGGTTCATCGACACGCTTAACGCGCATCTGGCGTCCACGGGGCAGGGCGTGACGGTTCGCTTGCCCTCGGAGTCGGAGTGGGAATACAGTTGCCGCGCCGGGACACAAACGCGCTTCTTCTTCGGCGACTCGCTGGATTGCGGCGACTATTGCGAAGACTGCGCGGCGGGCGGGTTGCCGGGATTGCGCAGCGACTATATGTGGTATTGCGGCAATTACACTGGAACCAGCCACGAAGTGGGAACGAAGTTGCCGAATCAGTTCGGGTTGTATGATATGAGCGGAAACCTGTGGGAATGGTGCGAGGACTGGTGGCACGACGACTACAATGGCGCGCCGACGGACGGCAGCGCGTGGGTGGTTCCTTCGGCCTCGTACCGCGTGATCCGGGGCGGCCGCTGGACCTACGGCGCCGGCGGCTGCCGCTCAGCGCCTCGGTACTACGGCACGCCGGGCTACCGGAACAACCCCTTCGGTTTCCGCCTGGCCGCAGGTCAGTAGCGGCCTCCGGCCCTTCCTGTTGAGCAAGCCCGCGCGGGGCGCTGGGGCGGTGTGCGGGGGCGCGTGCGGAGCCGCGCCACTGCCGCAGCCCCAGCATCCTGGCTCGGTAGTAGGTCCTGGTCGCCGGACAGGACTCCAGATTGCTGTCAGTCCATTTGAGTCCCGTTCGGCGGCCTTGTCATTACCCACATCTCGGATGGTGAGACCGGTTTTTGTGTGCGCGTCCCAACCCCACGGGGGTTGCGACTATAGCCCAACGTTGCCACGCCGGCGGTTGGGCGTGGCTACGTTGGGTCAAAGCAACCTGCCTCTCAACCCCGAAGGGGTTGCGTCCGCTCTTGGTCGCACGGGGCGCTCCCCCGGCGCTTTATCGTCGTCTTGTCTTCATCGTGTCGTCGTTGACCGTCAAACGTGGCCGCAACCCCGTTGGGGTTGGCAACCCAACGTC
>Ga0101944_10008162_pt1 | contig 10097 bp, 5 predicted proteins | sample DewCreD2012metaG_FD_75245 | JGI IMG/M metagenome (GOLD analysis project Ga0101944, IMG submission 75245) | Hot spring sediment bacterial and archeal communities from British Columbia, Canada, to study Microbial Dark Matter (Phase II) - Dewar... ...
GCTGTTCAAGACGACGGACGGCGGACAGACGTGGACGCAGGTGCTGAAGATCAGCGAGAACACGGGCGTGACGGATGTCGCCATTGATCCTTTCAATCCTGATGTCCTGCTGGCGGCGGCGCATCAGCGGCGGCGTCATGTGTGGACGCTGATCCATGGCGGACCGGAGTCGGCGCTCTACAAGTCGAACGACGGCGGCAGGACGTGGCGCAAGATCACGACGGGGCTGCCGGGCGGCGAGATGGGGCGGATCGGGCTCGAGTTTTCGCGGGCGCAGCGCGGGCTGGTGTATGCGGTGGTGGAAGCGGCGCGGGAGAGCACGGGGACGTACCGTTCGCTCGATTCGGGCGAGAGCTGGGAGCGGCGTTCGGGTCTCGCCGGGCTGCCGATGTACTACGGGCGCGTGTACGCGGACCCGCAACTGGCGGGGCGGCTGTACATGATGGACGTGATCGTGCGCGTCTCCGACGACGGCGGCGCGACGTGGCGCGTGGTGGGCGAGCGCGCCAAGCACGTCGACACGCACGCCTGGTGGATCGATCCGAAGGACAGCAACCATATTCTGGCGGGCTGCGACGGAGGGATTTACGAGACGTGGGACGGCGGGCGGCTGTGGCGGCACATGACGAACCTGCCGGTGATGCAGTTCTACAATGTGGCCGCCGACAACGCCGCGCCCATTTACAACGTCTGCGGCGGGACGCAGGACAACAACACAGTGTGCGGACCGTCGGCGACGCGCGGGGTGGACGGGGCGACGAACAACGACTGGTTCGTGGTGACGGGCGGCGACGGGTTCGTGGTGCGGATCGATCCGACGGACCCGAACATCGTGTACGCGGAGTCGCAGTACGGCGGGCTGGTGCGGCTGAACCGGCAGACGGGCGAGCGCGTGCCGATCCGTCCGGTGGAGGGCAAAGGCGAGCCGCCGCTGCGGTTCAACTGGGAGTCGCCCTACATCATCAGCCCGCACAATCCGTCGCGGCTCTATTTCGGGGCGAACCGGCTGTTCCGGTCCGACGACCGGGGCAGCACGTGGACTCCTGTGAGCGGCGATCTGACGCGGCAGACGGACCGCAACAAGCTTCCGGTGATGGGGAAGATCTGGCCGCCGGAGGCGATTGCGAAGCACCAGTCGACGTCGACATTCGGCAATCTGACGGCGGTGAGCGAATCGCCGAATAAGGAAGGGCTGATCTACACGGGCAGCGACGACGGACTGATTCACGTGACGGAAGACGGCGGCAAGACGTGGCGGAAGATCGAGAAGATCGAGGGGCTGCCGGACCTTTCATCGATCGGGCCGATTGGAGTGTACGTGCAGCGGCTGGTGGCGTCGAGGCATGACGTGAATACGGTGTACGCGCTGTTCGACAACCACAAGAACGGGGATTTCAAACCCTACGTGATGAAGTCGACGGACAAGGGCGCGACGTGGACTTCGATTTCGGGCAACCTGCCGGAGAACGGGCCGGCGCTGTCGCTGGCGGAAGATCCGGTGAATCCGAACCTGCTGTTCTGCGGCACGGAGTTCGGGCTGTTCTTCACGGTGGACGGCGGGAAGAAGTGGATCCGGCTGCGGAACAACCTGCCGACGATCCCGGTGCGGGACCTGGCGATTCAGGAGCGCGAGGGAGACCTGGTGCTGGCGACGTTCGGGCGGGGCTTCTATGTGCTTGATGATTACTCGCCACTGCGTCAGGTGAAGCAGGAGGTGTTCGAGAAGGCGGCGCACGTGTTTCCGGTGAAGAAGGCGGTGGTGTTCGTGCAGGATACGGGCAAGAGCCGGGGCTCGCAGGGCGAGCAGCTCTGGATGGCGGAGAACCCGCCGTATGGGGCGACGATCACGTACTGGCTGAAGGAGACCGTGAGGACGAAGCGGCAGCAGCGGCAGGAGCAGGCGAAGAAAGATCCGGCGCTGTATCCGCCGCAGGCGGAGCTGACGGCGGAGGATGATGAAGAGCCGCCCCAGATTCTTCTGACGATCACAGACGCCCGGGGCCGGGTGGTGCGGCATCTGGCGGGGCCTGCGACGCGGGGGCTGCACCGGGTGACGTGGAACCTGCGCGGGCCGGCGATCAGCGCGGGGCCGCAGGGGCAGCAGCAGGGCGGAGATGACGAGGGCGGGCAGCGGCAGCAGCCGGCGGGCGGGGCGCTGGTGGCGCCGGGCGTGTACAAGGTGTCGCTGGCGCGCAAAGCTGGAGGCGTGGTGACGCCGCTGAATGCGGAAGAGACGATCACGGTGGAAGCGGACGCGGCCGGAACGCTGACGGAAGCGGAGCGGAAGACGCGGGATGAATTCATTGAACGGGCGCTGAAGGTGCAGCGGCAGGTGCTAGGGGCGCTCGATTCGGCCAATCAGGCGAAGGCGAAGCTCACGGCGATCAAGAGGGCGCTGGTGGACGGGCCGGCGCAGCCGGCGATGATGGAAACGGCGTCGAAGCTGGACGCGCGGGTGACGGCGATCCTGAGGAAGCTGCGCGGCGACGAGACGCTGCGGGGTCTGGAGTCCGGCGCGCCGACGTCCATTCAGGCGCGGGCTGCGAACGCCGTGGCGGTGACGCGCGGGATGACGAGCCCGCCGACGGGAACGATGCAGACGAACCTGCGCATCGCCAGCGAGGAGCCTGCGGAGGAGTCGGCCAAGCTGAAGGCGGTGCTCGAAGAGCTGAGGAAATTCGAGCAGGCGCTGGATGCGGCCGGCGTGCCGTACACGCAGGGCCGGTATCAGTAGGCGGGGCCGTCACCGGCCCCGCGCTTGCCGCGGGCGGTGCGGGGCGGGATGATGGAAGTGCGCAGTTTCATATCAAACATTCAGATCGGAAAGACTGCAATGAAGCCTGGAAGCGGAAAATCCCTGAAGAAGGCGCACAATATTTTCGGCGAAAAAGAGCACCCGCTGGATCCGTTCTTCAAGCCGAAGAACGTGGCGGTGATTGGCGCGACAGAGAATCCGGGGTCAGTGGGCCGCACGACGCTGTGGAACCTGATCAGCTCGCCGTTTGGCGGAGCGGTGTTTCCGGTGAATCCGAACCGGCCGAGCGTGCTGGGCATCAAGGCCTACAAGAACGTGAAAGAGATTCCGGCGGAGGTGGACCTGGCGGTGGTGGTGACGCCGTCGAAGCTGATCCCGGGCATCATCAAGGAGTGCGGGGAGGCGGGGATCAAGGCGGCGGTGGTGATCTCGGCGGGATTCAAGGAAGTGGGTCCGGAGGGGGCGGAACTCGAGCGGCAGCTGGTGGAGAATGCGCGCGCGGCGGGGATGCGGATCATCGGACCGAACTGCCTGGGGATCATGATTCCGCCGACGGGCGTGAATGCGACGTTCGCGGCGGCGATGGCGCGGACGGGCAACATCGCGTTTCTGAGCCAGAGCGGCGCGCTGTGCACGGCGGTGCTGGACTGGAGCCTGAAAGAGAACGTGGGTTTCAGCGCGTTCATGTCGATCGGGGCGATGGCGGACGTGGGGTGGGGCGACCTGATTTACTACCTGGGCGATGATCCGAAGACGCGGGCGATTCTGATCTACATGGAGAGCGTGGGGGATGCGCGGAGCTTTCTGTCAGCGGCGCGCGAAGTGGCCTACACGAAGCCGATCATCGTGATCAAGGCGGGGAGGACGGCGGCGGGGTCCGCGGCGGCGGCATCGCACACGGGGGCGATGACGGGCTCGGACGACGTGCTCGACACGGCGTTCCGGCGCAGCGGCGTGCTGCGGGTGACAACGATCGCCGAGCTGTTCTACATGGCCGAGGTGTTGTCCAAGCAGCCGCGGCCGAAGGGGCCGAGGCTGACGATTCTGACCAACGCGGGCGGACCGGGCGTGCTGGCGGCGGACGCGCTGCTGTTGGGCGGCGGGGAGCTGGCCGAGATCTCGCAGAAGACGATCGAGGAGCTGAACCAGTTTCTGCCTCCGACCTGGAGCCACCGCAATCCAGTGGACATCATCGGCGACGCGGGTCCAGACCGGTACGCAAAGGCGCTGGAGGTGGTGGCGAAGGACGAGAACACGGACGGGATGCTGGTGATCCTGACGCCGCAGGCGATGACCGACGCGACGCAGACGGCGCAACTGCTGCGGCCGCTGGCGAAGCTGGGCGACCGTCCGGTGCTGGCGTCGTGGATGGGCGGCGTGGAAGTGGCCGCGGGCGAGCAGATCCTGAACCAGGCGGGCATCCCGACGTTCCCGTATCCAGACACGGCGGCGCGCATGTTCAATTACATGTGGCGCTACACGTACAACCTGCGCGGGCTGTACGAGACGCCGAGCTATGCAGGGGATGACGAAGGCGGCGCTGCGCTGAAGGCGCGCGAGATTCTGGACCGCGTGCGCGGCGAAGGGCGCACGATCCTGACCGAGCATGAATCGAAGCAGGTGCTGGCCGCATACGGGATTCCGGTGCTGCCGTCGGTCATCGCAGCCACGGAGGACGAAGCCGTGGCGGCGGCGGAGCAGATGGGTTACCCGGTGGTGCTGAAGCTGCACTCGCTGACGATCACGCACAAGACGGACGTGGGCGGCGTGCAGCTGAACCTGGGCGATGCGGAGGCCGTGCGGCGGGCGTTCCAGGCGATCCGCGCGAGCGTGGAGGAGAAGGCGGGCGCGGAGCATTTCCAGGGCGTGAACGTGCAGCCGTTCGCGAAGCTGGACGGCTACGAGGTGATCCTGGGCTCGACGATCGACCCGCAGTTCGGACCGGTGATCCTGTTCGGCATGGGGGGGCAGCTGGTGGAAGTGTTCAAGGACCGCGCGCTGGCGCTGCCGCCGCTGAACACGACGCTGGCGCGGCGCATGATGGAGCGCACGCGAATTTTCACGGCGCTGAAAGGCGTGCGCGGACGCAAGCCCGTGGACATTGCGGGGCTGGAGCAGCTGCTGGTGCGGTTCTCGCGGCTGGTGGTGGAACAGCCGTGGATCAGGGAGCTGGACATCAACCCGCTGCTGGCGTCGCCGGAGCGGCTGCTGGCGCTGGACGCGCGCGTGGTGCTGCATGATCCGCAGACGCGGGAGCAGGACCTGCCGCGGCCTGCGATCCGCCCGTATCCGGCCGAGTACGCCGGCGAGTGGACGATGCGGAACGGCGAGCGGGTTTCGATCCGGCCGATCCGCCCGGAAGACGAGCCGGCGATGGTGCGGTTCCACGAGTCGCTGTCGGACCGGACGGTGTACCACCGCTATCTGCAGGTGCTGAACCTGAGCCAGCGGGTGGCTCACGAGCGGCTGATCCGGATCTGTTTCATCGACTATGCGCGCCAGATGGCGCTGGTGGTGGAGCGCCCGGATCCGGCAACGGGCCAGAAGCAGATCATCGCCGTGGGGCGGCTGCAGGGGCTGGGGCAGCCCGAGGCCGAGTTCTCGATCGTGGTGACAGACGACTACCAGAACCAGGGGCTCGGTACGGAGCTGCTGAAGCGGCTGATCGACATCGGACGCAGGGAAGGCGTGAAGGCGATCGTCGCCGACATTCTGGCCGAGAACACGGCGATGCAGTACGTCGCCGAGAAGCTGGGCTTCAGGATCCAGCGCGAGGTGGACGAGCCGGTGGTGTCGGCGCGGCTGGAGCTGAACTGAGCCGCGTCAGATCTGCGATTCGCGTTTGCGGGCGCGCAGCAGCTCGATGACGCTGGAGACGAGCTCCTTGGCCTGCAGGATGTTCTGCGAGATGATCTGGACATCCATGGCGGGCTTGCCGGGCTGCCGCGCGCTCTGGCAATAGACGCCGTGCTGGCCGACGAGGATGAGCGCGTCGGTGAGGATGTCGAGCGTGACGGCGAGGCGGCCGGCTTCGGCGCCCATCTGGAACTCGTGGCGTTCGAGTTCGTCCCTGAAGTCGATGAAAGCGGATGGCGGGTTCATGGCGGGTATGATAGATGCTGCCATGCGGTGGACAGCAGGCTTTTTCTTACTGATGCTGGCGGCGCCGGCGGCGATGCCGGAAACGGCGCGGAGCAGCCGGCTGCAGGGGAACGTGGTGCTGAACACGGATCCGGACTCGGGGTTGTGGCTGGGCGCGCCGGCGGTGATCGCCACGCGCAGCGCCAGAGGAGAGGAGACGCCGCGGCACCGCACGGAGATCCGCTCGCGGTGGACGGACACGCACCTGTATTTCCTGTTCATCTGCCCGTACGAGGAGCTGTATGTCAACGAGAATCCCGTGACTGACCGCGAGACGAACCGGTTGTGGGAGCGCGACGTGGCGGAGGTCTTCATTGGGGCGGATTTCGAGAAGATCTGGCAGTACCGCGAGTATCAGGTTTCGCCGCTGGGCGAGTGGGTGGACCTGGATATCGACCGGAAAGAGCCGAAGCCGGAGGGCGGATGGCGTTGGGATTCCGGCTTTCAGGTGGCGGCGCGCGTGGATGCAGCACGGAAGGCGTGGTACGGGGCGTTCAAGATTCCCGTGCGGTCGATCACGGAGAAGCGCGTGGGGCCGGGGTTTGAGTTCCGGGTGAACTTCTACCGGCTGCAGGGGCCGCCCCCGCGGAAGAGCATCGCGTGGCGGGCGACAGGGCCGACGGGAAACCACCATATTCCCGAAGCGTTCGGGATCCTGCGGCTGGAGGAATGATGGCGCGGCCGGGGGCGACGTTGCGTATTTCGCCCGTGGGACTGCGTGGAATTGTGGGCCACGGGCTGACGGCGACGCATGTGCTGGACTTCGCGGCGGCGTTCGCGACGTTCATGGAAAGGCCCGGGCGCGTGGTGATCGGGCGCGACCCGCGGGTGTCGAGCGTGATGATGCGGGAGGGCGTGACCGGCGCGCTGCTGGCGGCGGGGCATGAAGTGATCGACCTGGGGATCGTGCCGACGCCGGTGATCCAGCATGCGATCCGGCAGCTGGAGGCGGCGGGGGGCGTTTCGATCGGCGCGAGCCACAATTCCGCGGAGTGGAATGCGTTGAAGTTTTTCACGCGCGGTGGCAGTTATCTTTCAAGCTCGCAGAGCGAGGAGCTGCTCGATATTTACCATCTGCGGAAGTTCCGTTTTGCGGGACATGACGGCACGGGGCGGCGGAAGGAGGAAGCGGGGGCGATCGAGGCGTATCTGGATGCGCTGGCAGCGGAGTTTCCGCTGGAGAAGCTTCGGCGGTTCCGGGTGCTGGTGGACTGCACGAACGGGACTTCGGGGCTGATTCTGAGGCGGATGACCGAACGGTTCGGGCTGCAACTGATTCTGATCAACGAAGCGCTGGAGGGTCGGGCGTTCGTGCACGAGCCGTCGACAACGAAGAAGATGGCGGAATTGCAACTGGCGCCGCTGGTGAGGACGGTGGGGGCGGACGCGGGGTTCCTGTTCGACATCGACAGCGACCGGGTGACTTTCGCGACGGAGCAGGGCGAGGCGGCGAGCGAAGAACTGGTGCAGGTGGTGATCGCCGACGAAATGCTGGAGCGCGGCTGCGGGCGGATGGTGCTGACGAACCTGTCGTCGACGGCGCTGCTCGAGGAGGTGGCCGCGCGGCATGGCGGGCAGGTGGTGCGGCTGCCGGTGGGGCGGCAGGCGGTGACCGACGCGCTGGCGGGATATTCAATGGAGCAGGTGGCCGTGGCGGGGGAAGGTACGGGGGCTGTGATGATGCCGCAGTTTCCGTATGTCTACGACGGAATCGCGGCGATGCTGCGGATGCTGGAGCGGATGGAGCGGCGGGGGCGGACGCTGTCGGAGCTGATTGCGGACTATCCGGCGTATTCGATTCTGAAGGGGAAGATTCCCGTGCGGACGCGGTTCGTGCCGGAGCTGTTCGATGAGCTGGAACAGCGCTGGCCAGAGGCGCGGGCGAACCGGCGCGACGGGCTGAGGCTGGACTGGGAAGACCGGTGGGTGCACGTGCGGGTGTCGCAGACGGAGCCGGTGATCCGCGTGATCTGCGAGCAGCGGGGCGGGACGCCGCGGCGGTTGTTCGATGCCGTGATGGACCTGGTGAGGAGCTACTCGGAATGAGCCGGGCGCATCAGTTGAAGATCAGCGTCGCCGGAGTGAGGGGCGTGGTAGGCGAGTTTCTGACGCCGAATCTGGCGTGCGCGTTTGCACAGGCGTTCGGGACGTATTTGGGGCCCGGGCCGGTGGTGGTGGCGCGGGACACGCGCGCTTCGGGCGAGATGTTCGTGCATGCGGTGAGTTGCGGGCTGCTGGCTGCGGGATGCGAGGTGATCCGGATCGGAATTGTGCCGACGCCGACAGCGCAGATCTATGTGGCCGACATCCGCGCGGCGGGCGGCATTGCGGTGACGGCTTCGCACAATCCGCCGGAGTACAACGCGCTGAAGCTGTTCAACAGCGACGGACTGTTCTTCAACCGGTACGAGAGGGCGGAGCTGCTGGACCTGTATCACCAGAGCGAATTCCGGCACGCGGCGAATGAGGAAATGCGGCGCGTGGTGATCGACGCGGAGACGGCGCCGGAGCGGCACATGGCGCGGATCCTGCGGCAGGTGGATGTGGACAGGATCCGGCGGCGGCGGTTCCGGGTGGCGCTGGATGGAGTGAACGGGGCGGGATCGCGGATGAGCGTGCGGTTTCTGCGGGATGTTCTCGGGTGCGAGCTGCACGCGATTCACGTGGATCCGGCGAAGCCGTTTCCGCGCGATCCGGAGCCGCGGGCGGAAGTGCTGGGAGAGCTGAGCGAGCTGGTGACGCGGGTGCGCGCGCATGCGGGATTCGCGCAGGATCCGGACGGCGACCGGCTGGCAGTGGCGGGCGAGACGGGGCGCGTGCTGGACAACGACGACGTGCTGGCGCTGGCGGTGGACTGCGCGCTGCGGAAGAAGAAGGGGCCGGTGGTGGTGAATCTGACGACGTCCTCGGTGATCGACGACATCGCCGCGCGGCACGGGTGTCCCGTGTACAGGACGCCTGTGGGCGAAGCGAACGTGGTGGAGCGGATGCGGCGCGTGCAGGCGGTGATCGGAGGCGAAGGGGCCAACGGGGGCATCATTTTTCCGGAGGTTCACTACTGCCGGGACTCGTATCTGGGGATGGCGCTGCTGCTGGAGCGGATGGCGGAGACGGGCGAGACGCTGAATGCGCTGGCGGCTGCGCTGCCGCGCTACTGGCGGCGCTCGGGGAAGTTTCCGTTCGAGCACGGGCGGCTGGGGCAGATGATGCAGGCGCTGGAGGCGGCGCTGCCGTGCGCGCGCGCAGACCGGACGGACGGGCTGAAGCTGATGCTGGAGCATGGATGGGTGCACGTGCGCGCCTCCAACACCGAACCGCTGGTCCGCGTGAGCGCTGAAGCGAAGACGCGCGAGGAGGCGGACCGGCTTTATGAGCTGGCGGCTTCGCTGCGCTGAGGGCGGCGGCGCGCGAGGAGCGTGACGCCGGCGGCGCAGAGGGCGAGAGCGATCCACTGCGTCCAGGTGAGCGGGACGGCTGCGATGGGGAAGGGCTGGTCGTGGTGGCGGAAGAACTCGATGAAGAAGCGGGCGCTGGAATACAGGGCGAGATACCAGGCAAGGATTTCGCCCTCGGCGTGCGGGCGGCGGATGCGGCGGTACAGGAAGAGTGCGACGAGGGCGGTGGCGGCGGCTTCGTAAAGCTGCGCCGGGTGAAGCGGGATGCCGAGGGGCACGCCGGTGAGCTCGTTTGCAGCTGGGTTGGTGAAGGTGACCGCCCAGGGACGGTGGCATTCGCTGCCCCAGCAGCAGCCGGCGGCGAAGCAGCCCAGGCGCCCGATGGCGTGGCCGAGGGCGATTCCGGGAGCGAAGACGTCGGCGGTCTTCCACCAGGGCAGTTGGCGGCGGCGGATGTAGAACCAGGCGAAGCCGAGCGCGCCGAGAAATCCGCCGTAATAGACGCCGGCGGACAGCAGGGTTTCGAGGCTGAAAATGCGGCCGGGATTTTCCGAATAATAGGGAAAATCCATGATGAACATGAGGAGCTTCGCGCCGGCAAGCCCAACCAGAGCGCAATAGATGGCCAGGTTGCCGATGGCTTCGACGTCCAGCCCGGCGCGGCGGGCGAGGCGCAGCGCAAGCCCCATGCCGGCGAGGAATCCGATGGCGACCAGCAGTCCGTAGGCGGGCAGGAAAAAGCCGCCGAGGTCAAGGATCTTGGGGAACATCGTGGCCGGTTCCGGATGCGGAGATTCGAGTCCGCC
>Ga0101944_10008163_pt1 | contig 10097 bp, 10 predicted proteins | sample DewCreD2012metaG_FD_75245 | JGI IMG/M metagenome (GOLD analysis project Ga0101944, IMG submission 75245) | Hot spring sediment bacterial and archeal communities from British Columbia, Canada, to study Microbial Dark Matter (Phase II) - Dewar... ...
GACTATACAGGTGGAAATAGTGCCATTATCCTTGACAGATGGGGTGGAGGAAAGAACTCATCGGCTTCATGGGGTGTACGTCAAACAGTGAGTTATGCTGCATTGGGCTTGAGACCAGGTGAAGTTGCCCGTGTTCGGGTAATTGGCAAGATTGCTAACTACAATCCTGATAAGTCAGAAGCTACAAGCGTACAGCTTGGTGTAGACCCATACGGCAGTGTGATTACACAGAAAGCAATATGGCTGCCACCAGACAAGTCTAGCTACAATGTAGACGGCTGGAGGAAGCCTGTCATTGAGTTTGTCCACCCTCGAGCCGCGTTTTGTTTCCCATATCGAGCTGGTGTTGGCCGCGCCCTCCCATGCGTCCGTGGAACCGACCGAGGAGGGACTCCATATTCTTTTCGCTCCTCCGTCGGAGGTGAAGGGAACGAAGCACCAAACGATGACGCTCATGGAGGCGCTGCGCCAACACGGTCGGCGCATGGCCATCGAGTCCGCAGGCATTGAGGAGCAGATCCATCGCCTTCAAGACAACCACTCCCGTCGCGAACACCTGGTGGAAACTGAAATAAAGGCGTGCGACAAGCAGGTGACGGCCGTGAAGGCTGCCGCTCTGGAGAAGCGCCTCCTCCTTTCCATTCCGCGCGACGGCGACACGATGATGACTGCGGTCGGCGGCGATGGACCTGCGTCCGAGCTTGAACTGGGCGCGATAGTGGCGGCGACCGGGCCATGATACAGGTCTGGGGCCAGGGCCACGAAGCCCTGTCCGGCCAGTTCATCGCAGACCTGTTTGAAGAACGGCTTGAGACCCCACCAGGCATGGAGAACAAGCACGCCGGGGCCTTTCCCACTGGCAGGCAGGGTGAGATAGGCGTCGACGGGTCGATTATTGACGAGAATCCGAATATCCATGAGCGCTCCTTGAAGAGATATTTAGAATTTTTGTTCTATTCGACAAATAATAGCATATCTATCCAAAATTGCAAGGGTTGAAGCTGGCTTTCTTCCCAAAGTGGAGTGCTTCTGGTAAAATTGCTTTTGTTCGCCGGAACTTCCCGTTAAAAGCAAGCCCCGGTCTCCCTCGCCGGGGTTTTTCTGTGTGTAAAAGCAAGAAAACAGGTAAACAGTAGAAAATATGCTGAAAGAACGAACCGAACTCCGTAATATCGCCATCATCGCCCATGTCGACCACGGCAAAACCACCCTGGTCGATTTCCTGCTGCGCCAATCGCATACCTTCCGCGAGAACCAGCAGGTGGCCGAGCGCGTGATGGATTCCAACGACCTCGAGCGCGAACGCGGCATCACCATCCTCGCCAAGAACACCGCCATTGTGCTTTATGACGAAGCCACCCAGCAGAACGTCAAAATCAACATCGTCGATACCCCCGGCCACGCCGATTTTGGCGGCGAGGTCGAGCGCATCATGAACATGGTCGATGGCGTTCTCCTGCTGGTCGATGCCGCCGAAGGCCCCATGCCGCAGACCCGTTTTGTGCTTAAAAAGGCCCTCGAACGCGGTCATAAGGCGGTCGTGGTCGTCAACAAAGTCGACCGGCGCGATGCCGAACCGGCCCGCGTGCTAAACGACACCTTCGACCTGTTCATCGAACTCGGCGCGAGCGATGAGCAGGCCGATTTCCCGGTCATCTATTGCCAGGCTACCACCGGGCGCGCCGGGCTGACCCCCAAACTCGGCCCCGACCTGAAGCCGCTCTTCGATGCCATCCTGCGCCACATCCCCGCCCCCAAGGTGGACGAGGATGCCCCGCTCCAGATGCTCGTCACCACGCTGGGTTACGACGACTATCGCGGCGTGACAGCCGTTGGGCGCGTCTTTGCTGGCAAAATCAGGGCCGGGCAAAAACTGGCGCGTTTAACGGTGGATGGCAAAAACCTGCCAGAATCGGCCCGTTACCTGTACACCTTTCAGGGCCTGAACAAGGTCGAGGTGGATGAAGTTTCAGCAGGCGACATCATTTCCCTGGCCGGGTTGGAAGGAATCGCCATTGGGGAGACGCTTGCCGACCCGCTCAACCCGGTGGCCTTGCCGCCGATTCGGGTGGAGGAACCCACCGTCCGCATGACCTTCGGCGTCAATACCTCGCCGTTTACCGGGCGCGAGGGCAAGTGGAGCACCTCCCGCAAACTGCGCGAGCGCCTGTTCGACGAACTGCGCACCAACGTCTCCCTGCGCGTCGAGGAAACCGACTCGGCGGAAAATTTCCTCGTCTCCGGGCGCGGCGAACTACACCTGGGCATCCTCATCGAAACCATGCGCCGCGAGGGCTATGAATTCCAGGTCTCGCGTCCCGAAGTGATTTTCCATAAGGCCGAAGACGGCGAGTTGCTCGAACCTTACGAAGAAGTCCACATCGAAACCAGCGCCGAGACGGTCGGCGTGGTGGTCGAAATGCTCGGTTCGCGGCGCGGCAAGATGATGGAGATGCACGACACGGGCGATGGGCATGTCCGCCTGGTCTACATTGCCCCGACGCGCGGCCTGCTCGGTTTCCGCTATCAATTCCTGACCGCCACGCGCGGGATGGGCATCATGAACACGCTTTTTCACGGTTATGACGAGTTGGCCGGGCCGATTGCGACCCGCTCGACCGGCTCGCTGGTAGCGATGGAAGCGGGCGACACAACTTCCTACGCCCTGAAAAGCGCCGAGGAACGCGGCATCCTGTTCGTCAACCCTGGCGTAGCCGTGTACGAGGGCATGGTCATCGGCGAAAACACCCGCCCTGGCGATATTGCCATCAACGTCTGCCGCAAGAAGCACCTGACCAACATGCGCGCCTCGCGCGGCGACATGGAAATCCGCCTGACGCCGCCGCGCCAGATGTCGCTGGACGAAGCCATCGAATACCTGGCGGAAGATGAACTGCTCGAGGTGACCCCGCTCAATTACCGCATCCGCAAGCGCATCCTCGACACCGAAGAGCGCGGCAAGCAGACCAAAAAGACGAAAGAAGCGTTGGAAGAAGCGTAACGCAGTAATCAGTAACCAGTGTGGCGCGGGATGTTATCCCGCGTCACTTTTCTAACAGCGCATCTTCGACAAACGCCTTCCAAACCGGATATTCCTCCAAATCCCAGATATTACGCTGGGGGGCAAAGGCCTCGTCCACGTCCCAGCCCTGGCGCAGGACGCGCCATAGGGCGAGGAAGGCGGTTGCGCGGTAATTCATGGCGCAATGGACGAGGATATGTTTATCTCGATGAGCATCCATCGCGTCCATGAAGCGCTCCAGGTCAGCGGGTTGGGGAGAGTCCCAAACGACCGGGATGTGGATATGCTCCATGCCCAATAAGCGGACGAGGCCGGGTTCGTCGGGCAGGGCATGGTCGGAGGTGGCAAGAGCCAGGTTGATGACCAGTTGGATGCCCTCGCGGGCGGCATCCTCAAGCTGCGCTTCGGACGGCTGTCCGCCGCAGCACAGCGAGTCGTCGAGACGCAGGAAGTTGGTGATGTCTGTTATCGCCATTTATTTGACCCTCGCCACTTTCCCGCCGGTCATAGCCTTCAGCGCGGCAGGGGTCAGTTCGAAGAGTGAGTTGGGCGTCCCGGCGGCGGCCCAAATGGTCTCATACTGCATCAAGTCTTCGTCGAGATACGTTTCCACCTTCTGAAGGTGTCCAACCGGCGGCACGCCGCCAATGGCAAACCCGGTCACGGCGCGCACCAATTCCGGGTCGGCGCGGCCAACCGGTTCCCCGGTATACTCACTGAGACGTTTCTCGTCGACCCGGTTTGCGCCGCTGGTCAGGACGAGAATCGGCTTGCCGCTCTCCGTGCCCTGGAAAATCAGCGATTTGACGATTTGCCCGAGCAGACATCCGGCAAACTCGGCGGCTTGCGCGGCAGTTTTGGTCGGGATTTCGGATTCGATGACGGTAAATGAATATCCAAGCGCGTTCAGGGCATCCTGGACTTTTTGCGAGGAGGGAGAGAGTGGTTTGGTCATTTGCGTTTTTCCCTTTTTGATGGTTTGGCTGGCAACGTGAAAAAGAAAGTTGCGCCCTCGTTGACTTTTCCTTCCGCCCAAATGCGCCCGCCGTGCTTGATAATGATGCGCCTGACGATAGCCAGCCCGACGCCAATCCCTTCGAACTCGTCCTGACGGTGCAGGCGCTCGAACACGCCGAACAGTTTCCCGGCGTACGCTATATCGAACCCGACGCCGTTGTCGCGGACAAAATAAGCGATTTCCCCGTCTTGTTGCAGGCTGCCGATTTCGACCCGTGGAAATTCCTGGCGGCTGGTAAATTTAATTGCATTGGAGAGCAGGTTGGTCAACGCCTGGCGGATCAGGACATAATCGCCATAGGCTTCAGGCAACCCCCGAACAGCAAAATCAATCCGGCGGGTTTCCTTTTTCATCAGTTCGCCAATGACCGCATGGGATAAAGCCGTCATATCCAGGTTCATTGGGCGCAGCGGCTGACGGCCCAAGTGGGTAAATGCCAGTAATTCATCGATGAGCCGTCCCATTTGCTGGGCATTGGATTGAACTCGCTTGATGTGTGTAAGAACTTCGGCAGGCAAGTCTTTTTCGAATTCTTCCAGGAGAATATGAGTTAGCCCGTGAATGCCGCGAATTGGCGCGCGCAGGTCATGCGAGACTGTGTAGGTGAATGAGGCCAGTTCTTTGTTCGCGGCCTCCAATTCTTTTGTACGCAGGCGGACGCGCGCCTCCAACTCGGCGTTCAGTTTGCGAACTTCGGCCTCGGCGCGTTTGCGTTCTGTCAATTCCTTTTGCAGCGCGGTGTACAGACGGGCGTTCTCAAGGGCGATGGCTACCTGGGTGGCGGCGCCCGTCAACAGGTCCAGGTCGTCGCTGGTATAGGCATTCAGTTGGTAACTTTGCGCTGAAATCGCTCCTAACGATTTTCCTCCAAATTGAAGCGGCGCAATCATGAGAGAGGCCGAAACCTTCGAGGTCTGCCCCAGTGCATTTTGGGCTGGCAGGTTGGTCTGGCGCCTGGCAATTTCTTCACGGCTGCGATTGACAAGATAAGCCTGCCCGGTCAGAATGGTTTTTGTCAACAAGGCTTCTGAAATAAGCGGGGTGGCTTCCTCGTTATATTTTTGTCCATCATCTACCACAATTGGATAAGAAATCATCTGGCTTTCGGGGTGATATAGTGCAATATAAAAGACATCCAGAGCCAGGACATGCCGTAAAAGATGATAGGCACTTTCTAAAACACCGTTCAGGTCGCGGAGCGTAGAAATCGAACGCCCAATTTCGTTTAGGGTCGCCATCTGTTCGGCCTTGGCCCGGCTGGTTTCGTACAGGCGGGCGTTTTCGATGGCAATCGCAATCTGGTTGGCCGCGCCGCTCAAAATGGCTGCATGTTCGTCATTATACGTGTTGCATGAATACGAATGGGCCGATAAAGCGCCAATCACTCGGTCGTGGACAATCATCGGCGCGGTCAATATGGACGCCGATACTTTTTTCGTTCCAAGCCGCTTCTGGGTAGGAATGGAAGGATTTTGGATTTGTTCCTCGCTGCGATTCAGGATGTGGGTTTTGCGCCCGTAAATGGCATCGGCTACGACATTTTGTGGATACAAGGGCGTGGGTTCTTCCTGGTAGGTTTCACCGTCGTCATATATCAGGGGAAAAGACAACATATTGGTCTCCTGGTCGTATAAAGTGACCACGAATCCATCCAGCGGCAGGGCCGCCTGCATTTGTTCTAGCACCAGGCGCAATGTGCCGGATAAATCTTTGAGCGTCGATACGCCGCGGCTGATTTCCTGCAAGGTTTCTAACTGCCGGGTCTGGACTCGCAGTGCCTCGCGGCTCTGGTGGAGTTCTGCCTCGGCGTCTTTTTTTTCCTGGATATCTCTGACGACGGCAATCGCGCCGTTGATGCTGCCATCTGGTTGGTAAACCGGGCCCAGGCTAACGGAATACCAGCGTGTTTCGCCGCCGCTTGTCAACAATTCGGCCTCGCTGGTAAGGGTATTTCCCCCCAGCACAAAATCGAGTTCGGTCTGTGAAAAGTCCCTTTCGGACCGGGAAAGTACCTCGAAAGCCGATTTGCCGATGTAAAACGCAGACATTTGGGGCGTGGCGCGATTCAACCACTCAATTTTTCCCTTTTTATCGATAATTGCCACTACATCGGGGATGCTGTTCACCAGCGACCGCCAGCGCAACTCGGCGGTTTTCGATTTTCCGAGTGAGTCTTGCAGGGTTTGCGAAAGCAGGTAAATTGCCACTGCGCCCAGGGTGAGAAAGAGCGCAACGATAACGAAATCTGAAAGTTCTGGCGCGAATTTTTCGGGCGTATTTTGCACCGGCAACCAACCATAAAACTCCCCAAAGACAATCGTCCCTGCTGAAATAATCAGCGCCAGGGTGATAAGAAGAATTCCTTTGTTACGCAATAAATAACTGGCTACGATGAGAATCAGGCCGTAATTAATAATCCCGATATCGTGAATCCCCTGCCCCACCGCCAATACCAGCGTTATCCCTGCGGCCGCGCCGAACAGGATGATATAACTCGCAAGCGTGATTCGCCCGGCTCGATTCGCCAGGTAAGCAACCACCATCGGCGCAAGCAGCGCTCCGAGAGCGGCCAGGGAGGGATAATTGCCGCGCGCCCCGGTAATTGCGCCGGAGACGAACACGATACCAATAATGGTCAGGATGACAATGTGCAAAAACTTCGCAACGCGATTTTTTTCATCGTCGTCGAATTGTGGCGGGCTGAGCAATTTCAGGAAGTCCTGGCGCATTGTTTTATCTTGGTTACATGCTTGGATGGTCGTCTCGATGTATTTTATCCTGAAAACCGCAGCCAGGCTTGCAATTGCGACAAAAATTTCCAGCCAGTCTCACTTGATGAAGGCCGCCGCCTGTCCCGCCAGCGTATCCAGGATGCGCTCGTAATGATTCCCCAACATTTCCAGCGATTGCGCTTCTTCCGCCGAAAAATAGCCGAAATCGGTCACTTCGCTGCTCAAACGCGGCTCACCGTCCACAATCTCCGCCTCAAAGTGCAGCGCCACCGTCTGAACTTTGTTGCCGTCCGGGTAAACCACCAGCCGGTTTGGGTCACTGTACACCCCTACCAGGCGCAAAATGCGTACCCGCAGGCCGACTTCCTCCCACGCCTCGCGCGCGCAGGCCTCCGCCACGCTCTCGCCGGGGTCGACCGCGCCGCCCGGCATGCACCACTGTCCGTTATCTTCGCGCCGCGTGAGCAGCACTTTTTGGCGCGTTTGGTCGAAAATCGCCGCCGAACACCCCAGCCGGATTTTGCCGTCCCGCGCAATCCGCTCGCCGTAAATGACCTGCGTTCTCGCCATGCCTGCCTCCCGGAATAAAAAATGGGCGGTTGCCCGCCCATCGATTTTACCCTTGAACAAAGGTCCCGTTGCGCAAATCGATTAACGTCTGCTGGATTTCCTCGACCGTGTTCATCACAAACGGCCCGTAGGGAACAATCGGTTCCTTGAACGGCGCGCCCGCCATCAGCATGAAGCGGACGGGGGCGGATTCCCCTGCCCGGAGGCGGATTTCCTCGCCCGGGCCGAATTCCACCATTGAGACGGCTTCGACTTCCACGCTGGAACCTGTCTCGCCGTTGGTAAACGCGCCCCGCCCCTCGAACACATACGCGATGACGGTGTGGTCGCGCGGCACAGCCTGGACGAACTCCACCCCCGGCGCAACCTCTACATCGGCATAAATCGGCTCGGCGGCGATTTCGGTCACCGGGCCTTTGACCCCGAAAAATTCACCCGCCACCACGCGCACCGTTACCCCGCCGCGTTCCACCACCGGGATGGTTTCGGAGGTGACCTCCAGGTATTTCGGCTGCGACATCTTCAGCCGCGCCGGTAAATTGACCCACAACTGGAAGCCATAAATCGTGCCATTGGGGCCGCGCCGCGGCATTTCCTCGTGCAATATGCCGCGCCCGGAGGTCATCCACTGCACATCGCCGGGGCCGATTTCACCGGCATTGCCCAGGCTGTCGCGGTGGCGGACGATGCCATCGAGCATATATGTGACCGTCTCGATGCCGCGATGCGGGTGGTTCGGAAAGCCGCGAATCGGGCCTTCGGTCGGGTCGTTGAAGGCGAAATGGTCGAACAGCAAGAACGGGTCGAACAAGTTGCTCTTATGCGGGCCAAACGAGCGGCGCAGCAACACGCCCGCGCCTTCGATGACCATTTGAGGGGTAATCACCTGTTTAATCTCACGAATTTTTGTCATACAAATCTCCTGACCGGTAACGCGGAATTTATTCCGCGCCCGAATATGACTGAATTTCTCTTATTTTACCGGCAGGTTTGTGGGATGTCAAATCGTTTGACATCAAAATATTATTAGAAAATTGTAGCGCAAATTGACCATTTGCGCCACAAAACTACGGAATATAACCGGTCTCATACGTCCCCGCGTCCAGCCCCAGCCGCGCGCGGAGTTGGCCGAGCAGCCTGGGGACCACGTCGCTGTAATCGGGGCGCGCAGCGGAGACATCCAGGCGCAGCACCCGCTCCGGGGTCAGCGAGGCCAACCATTCCGCCAGGAAGGAATCGAGCAGGGCATTGTCTTCGGCGCCGGCAATGTTAATCCGGTCGCGCCCGGCCAGTCGCCGCCGAATCTCCTCTTCCGAAGCCCTCAGGGCAATCACCAGGTCGGGTGGGGGCTGGCTGGCGCGGATGGTCTCGTACAGGCGGCGGCACAGGTCGAACTCGGCTTCGCCCAGGAAATTGCGGGCGCGGAACAGGCGCGTGAAGCCGTGAAAATCCTGGTCGAGGCCGCCATCCACCAGCCCAGTTTCGGCAGAGCGGCGCAGTTCGCGCTCCTGCTCGGCACGCAGCAGCAGGTAATCGACCTGGTTGGCGAGGGCATAACGGGAATCGCTCTTGAACAGGGACTGGAAGGGACGTTCGGCGTGCTGCTCCAGCCCGACGTTGAAGGGATAGGCGGCGCGCAGGGCGCGGGCCAGGCTGGTTTTGCCAACCCCGCTAGGGCCGATGATGGCTATCAATTGCGCCATGTTTTTGCCTATTCTGAAAAACTGACCCGGTTGCGCCCGCCAGATTTGCTCTGGTACATCAATTGGTCGGCACGTTCAATGGCACTTTCGACACTGTCATCCTCGCGCAACAGGGTTGCGCCAACCGAAACGGTCACTCGCAACGGCGTATGATTGACTGGGAGATGCGAGCGTTCCACCAGGGCGCGAAATTTTTCGGCAATGGTTTTTACTTCGGTTGCAGCAACGTGGCGCAACAAGGTCACGAATTCTTCGCCTCCCCAGCGGACAATGATGTCGGAACTTCGTAAGTTAGAACGCAAGGTTTCAGCAACCATGCAAAGCACCTGGTCGCCGATGTTGTGTCCATAGGTATCATTGACCTGCTTGAAATGGTCAATATCAAGAAACAACAACCCATGCTTAACTGTTTCTTCTTTAATCTCAAGCAAGGCGGCGGGGAATTGCGCTTCAAGGTAGCGGCGGTTGCCCGATTGAGTGAGAGGGTCGAAAAACACTTTTTGTTGGAGCAAGTCAATTTTGTGCCGGGCCCGCACCACCTGCGTATTATCGCTGAAAATTTCCACTGCTCCAACAACCTTGCCCATATCATCATAAATGGGGGAAGTGCGCACACAAACGGGCAGACGATGCCCCCGGACGTGATGTAAAAAAACTTCCACTTCGCTCGATTGGCCGGTCTTCAGGCTGTGGACGAGCGGACAGGCGGTGAGACAAAGTTCACAGCCATCTTCGGTGCAGTGATTTAGAATATTGTCGCTGCACGATTTTCCAACCACCTGTTCGGCCTGATATCCGGTGATGCGTTCCGCGCCTTTGTTCCAATAAGTGATGCGGCGCTGCCTGTCCACAAAATAGACGCCGTCGTAGAGATGGTCGAGCAACTTTTTGAAAAATTCGTTGGAGTCTGTCATTAAGCCTCCTGCTGAGAGACACGAGAGGGCGCAAAAGCCTCCTACGAGGGCAAATCACCAGGTTTTGACGCGCGCAGGAGTGATTTTGATGAGCAAATTTTCAGGTGAATCGAGCCAGCTTTGTGGCTCTGCAGCCAA
>Ga0101944_10008164_pt1 | contig 10097 bp, 9 predicted proteins | sample DewCreD2012metaG_FD_75245 | JGI IMG/M metagenome (GOLD analysis project Ga0101944, IMG submission 75245) | Hot spring sediment bacterial and archeal communities from British Columbia, Canada, to study Microbial Dark Matter (Phase II) - Dewar... ...
GTTGGAGCCCCTGTGTGGGCCCCATGCTGGCATCTATCCTGTTTATGGCTGGTTCCGGATCCTTATTTAAGGCAGGACTCCTCTTAGCCACCTACTCGCTTGGCTTGGCGGTTCCCTTTATCGTTGCAAGTATTTTTTTGGGATCCCTCCAGGGACTTATGCAGAAGCTTAAGGAACACCTGGGAACAGTCAAAATATTCTCCGGTCTGGTACTAATAAGCATTGGACTGTATATGATGCTGGGGGATCTGCGCCAACTTTCAGCCCTCTTTACCCGTTTTGGTTATGGCCTCCAAAGCGCTGCAGAATCGATGCCCCAGGTCTTTCACATAGGGATGGCTCTCGTATATGCCATCATTGGAACCCTGGTGTTGTTTACAGGAAACCGGGGAAAAAACCTTAAATCTCCGATAAGGATCAGCATTACTGTTCTATGTATTGCTCTTTTCGTTTTGGAGCTTACAGGAACCATATCCACGCTCCTCATCATTGCAGGATGGATGCTCTTTCAGGGCATTTAGGAGCTACAGGGACTGTTTTACTAAATACCGGACAGTCCCTGCAGCCTATATAGAAACATCTTTTTACAATCTTCTGCGGGAATTTACCTGAAGATAGGTATACCGCTTAAGTCCAGCCTCATATTCAGCCAGGATTTTCATTCCTTCGTTGGGTTTTACCACATCCTTTTTAATAGCCTGTTCAACCTGGGTTTTAATAGATCGAATGAGCTCCGCAATGGCATATTCATTTTCTTCCAGTACTTCCCGGATTGTATCACCCTCTATCGTCTCATCAATATACCAGCCCTCTTCTTCATCACTGTCCAGCACAATGTGGGCCTCGTCCATCCGGCCAAAGAGGTTGTGCATATCTCCCAGGGTGTCCTGATAGGCACCGGTTAAGAAAATTCCAATGTAGTAGGGTTTATCATTTAAGTCATGGAGCCAAAGGTATTCCCGCTGATCCTGGTCTTCCCCATCCCCGATAAAGGTGTCTACCTTGCCGTCCGAATCGCAGGTAATATCGGCGATGGTCCCCTTAATCGTAGGTTCCTCATTGAGCCGTGACAGCGGCGTCATGGGAAAGAGCTGGCCCAGGGCCCAGGAATCGGGGAGGGACCGGAATACGGAGAAATTTAATAGATACTGGTCTTTAAGGCCTGCCACGAGTTCTTTCATTTCTTCGCTCATCCGGGCCTTGCCTTCATAATGGCGGCTGATTTCCGCGAGGATTTCCCAGGAGAGGGATTCCACCACAGCCCGGGATTGGAGGTCCAGGTAGCCCAGGTCAAAGAGGCTCATGGCCTGCTGACGATAAAACACGAGGTCATGGAATGCCTCGTCGTAGTGGCCCGCATCCACCGTTTCTTTTACCTCAAGAATATCCCGCACTACCTTGGGGGCATTCTTGGGGATCACCAAATTCTTTATGGTATTCAGTTTGGCAATACGGCCAAAAGCTTCTACGGCAATCATAGAGTGATGGGCCACCAGGGCTCGGCCGCTTTCGGACACGATGGTGGGATGATTCACCTTTTCTTCGTCGCAGACATCCATGATGCCATAGACGATGGTGTTGGCGTATTCCCGCAGGCTATAGTTAGCCGATGAGGCCACCGCACTGCGGCTTCCGTCGTAATCCACACCGAGGCCGCCCCCCACATCAATATAAGCAATGGGACAGCCCATACGGACCAGCTTGGCATAAAACCGGGCACCTTCACGGACACAACGGGTAATGACCTGTATGTCCGGAATTTGGCTTCCCACGTGAAAATGAAGGAGGGTTACGCAGTCCTTGAGGCCTGCCTGTTCAAGGAGGTTCATGGCTTCCAGGAGGTCCACCGTAGAAAGGCCGAATTTGGCGGCTTCGCCTGAGGAGGTGGCCCATTTGCCGGAACTTCGGGTGGCCAGCTTAATGCGGATGCCGATATAGGGCCGAACCCCCATTTCTTTAGATAATTCGATAAGCCCCTTCACTTCTTCCAGTTTTTCCGCCACCACCACCACTTTTTTCCCAATTTTACAGCCCATCAGGGCAAAACGGATAAACTCATCGTCCTTGTAGCCGTTGCAGAGCAAAAGTCGGCCATCGTTTTTATGGATTGAAAGGGCCAAAAGCAGTTCGGGTTTGCTCCCCGCTTCGATTCCGAGGCCGTAGGGTTCACCGGCATCCATGAGGGTTTCCACCACTTCCCGCATCTGGTTAACCTTAACCGGATACACCCCCTGATAGCGGCCTTGATAGCCCGCCTCTTCTATCGCCTGGGAAAAGGCTTCGTTAATCCGTTTAACCCGGTCCTGCAGGATGTCCTGAAACCGGATATGGAGGGGAAGCCGCAGTCCCCGCTTTTTAGCTTCTTCGATAACGTCGGTAATGCGGATCCGGGCCCCATCTTTGCAGGGTTCAACAGTGATACAACCCTCTTCATCAATATTGAAGTATCCGGAACCCCATTTTGAAACACCGTAGAGTTTGTTTGCCTCTTCCCTGGTCCAGGCCATTTAGTTCTTTCCTTTGCTGCCGATATGGATGTGTTTTCCATCGTAGGTAGCCAGTGCAGTATAAACATCGGGACGCCGGTCCCGGAAAATGCCCCAGGCACTTCGAGTCCGCCGAATTGCATCCAGGTCAAAGGTGTGCACCAGTATGGTTTCGCTGGTTCGGTCCGCCGATGCAACGAGCTGGCCATGTTCATCGGCAATAAAGGAAGAACCATAAAAGGTAATGCTGGAATCTTCTATTTGCTCCTTGCCGACCCGGTTTGCCACAATTACAGGCACCAGATTCGCCCCTGCATGGCCCCGCTGAACGATACGCCAATGTTCCATAGAATCGATGGTCGCATCCTGGGGTTCTGAACCAATGGCGGTGGGATAAAAGAGTAGCTCCGCCCCTTCCAATACCATGGCCCGGGCAAGCTCAGGATACCACTGGTCCCAGCAGATCCCCACGCCGATAGTTCCGTAGGCGGTGGCCCAGACTTTTACCCCCAGATCTCCCGGGTTAAAATAGAATTTTTCTTCATAACCGGGACCGTCCGGAATATGGCTTTTCCGGTACACCCCTAAGATGGTTCCATCCGCATCGATGACAGCGATTGAATTGTAATGGGCCTTGTTGGACCGTTCAAAAAAGCTCACCGGAATTACGACGGACAATTCCTTCGCCACCTGCTGAAAGTGACGGATCGCCGGATTGTTTTCCGGTTCGGTGGCTAGATCAAAATATTCAGGCTTTTCTTTCTGGCAAAAATAGGGGGTTTCAAAGAGTTCCTGAAGCAGGATTATTTGGGCCCCCTTTCCTGCCCCCTGCCGAAGCAATGTTTCAGCTTTCTTTATATTTTCTTCCCTGTTCCATGAACAGGACATCTGTACTGCCGCTACAGTTACATTCCTCATGGCTACTCCTTGTTAGTTATAAACTTTTCGGGATTTGCTGAGTGATACAGTGAACATTTCCGCCACCCTTAATAATTTTCATTCCATCAATAGGTACAATCTTCCGATCCGGGTATTGTTCCCGCAGTATGCCCAGAGCCCGCTCATCGGCCCGTTTCAGTTCCGCATCCCCATCCTTACCGAAGACGGGTACAATAAGCCCTCCGGAAACAGGATAAAAATTGATGTAACTGAGGGTGAGGCTTTCGCCTCTGCAGGTTCGCCGGGGAGGTTCAGGAATGGTAACAATCTCCAATTTCCGCCCTTTGGCATCCCGGGCCGATTCTAGAATGGCCAGGTTTTTCCTGCTGTTTGGCCTATTAGGGGAATCCGCATCGGTGGCTACCTGTATCAGCACCCGTCCAGGTTGCACAAAACATGCCAGGTTATCCACATGGCCGTCGGTTTCATCGCCCCAGAGGCCCCGATCAAGCCAAATGATGGTGGAAACGGAAAGATAGGCCTTCAGGTAGTTCTCGATAGCTTCTTTAGAAAGGGATGGATTCCTGTTTTTTGCCAAAAGGCACTCTTCGGTGGTAAGCAGGGTTCCTTCACCATCCACATGGATGGAACCGCCTTCGAGAATGAGGGGGGCGTCATAGCGAGGGATGCCGAGCTTTTCCAGAATACGGGGAGCGAGGTCATTGTCGGCATTAAAGGGATGATATTTTTCCCCCCAGGCATTGAATTGCCAGTTAATTCCTGCCCGTCGGCCATCTTCGTGGACCACAATGGTCGGCCCATTATCCCTGACCCAGGAATCATCATGGGGCAAATCCCAGACCTCAACCGAGGCGGGAAGCCGTTTCCGGGCATCTGCATAGGGCACATAACCGCCCTCTTCCACTTGGGATCGGGCAATCATATACAGCTGTTCAAATTCAGCGATGGCCTGAGCTACTTCTACATAGCCATCCCGGGCTTCTTCCAAGCCATCGAGCCAGGCTTCGCTTCGAACCGGCCAGGACATAAGGGTTCCTTCCCGGGGGAACCATTCAGGGGGCATCCAAAAACCCTCTGCTTGGGGTGTTCTTGTGGTATTAATAGTATTCGTTTTCACAAATTATGTTTTATAGCATTAGGACAGACCGCGCAAGTACTAGATAACCAGCACCAGATTTACCGCTGCGGTTCCCTTTCCCTGCCGCTCTTTAACTGCGGCCTGAAACTGGACACCCATGTGTTCACAGGCTTCTGCAATAAAAGACAGATAGTACCAACCAAGCCCATCATCCCCATAGGGACCTGTACCTTGTTCATACAGTTCCTGCAAACTCTTTTCACCAAGGGACAAACGGCCCCGCTCATCAAACATCCGTTTTGTATCCTCAAAACTGTTGGAACCGTCATAGAGACTCAGTTTCAGCCGGTATCGCCAGCGTCCCAGGGACCAACGTTTTGAGATGGACCAAACCATAACGGATGCCAAACCGTTGGGCAATTTAAAAATGAGTTCTCTCCGTTTATCCGGATTTTCCAGGATGGATCTCACTTCCGAAGGCTTTGTTTCCGGCCCCAATAACTCAATTAAGGTGGTGCGTTCCGCGGCACTCATCAACTCAAGAACCATGAGGGAAAGATAATCCGCTAGATCTACCCTATCCAATACGGTATGAATGGTCTTGATAACATCCTGTTCTATTTTTTGCCGTTCCAGAGGAGTACTGCAGAGCAGAACAAAATAGATAAGCGGATCTACCGTTTCAAGAAGTTCCTTTATAAAATATACGAGCCGTTTCCGTTCATCGTCAGTTCTGCGCTGATCTATGAGCACGTTGCGGATAATGGGTTCAGCAATTTCCTTTTTAATTCCCTCGATTGCTTCGGCCCTGCTTTTTAATGCATTTTTAAGCTCCACCGGAGACACGGCATTTTGTGCATCCAGGGCTTGGTGGGGATGACTGCGGTTCCATTTGGCAATTACCTCGGTGCGTACTGCCCGGTCAATAATCGTAGAATTAAAATAGCCATAAAGCATAGAAAAAATTACGAGCCGAGCCAGATCCCCAATTTCATTTTTCATTGAGCTTAAATCCATTACCGGAAACTCAGCTTTATCAACAAAACCAGCTAAAAGGAGCCGTTTCAGCCAGGGAATATCAACCGATTTTAACTTAAAGCCATAGCGTGTATCCCCATCGGGAGTTTCAAAGCTATGAAGCCCTGTGGCTCTCGTTTTAAAAAAAGAGGCACCTTCCTTTGTTAGAACTATTTTAGCTTTCAAATCTATACAACGGGGTTTTTCTTTCATTGTTTGCTTTGTAGCGGGGTGACCCTTACTCACGGTCTCTACCTCCGGCGTATATTGGAATGATGCCATACCCTATTGTACCACGAAGTAACGGATTGACAAGAGGGAAAAAATAATTGCAAATATATACATAAATTTTGCATACCCATACATTCTGGAGGCCCTTCATGGCAGGCAACACCGTACAAAACAAAAAAATCACCATGACAAATCCGATTGTCGAAATAGATGGCGATGAAATGACCCGGGTACTCTGGGCATTAGTAAAGGAAAAATTGATACAGCCCTATGTGGATTTAAAAACTGAATACTACGATCTGGGGCTGGAAAACCGGGATGCCACCGATGACCAGGTGACCCATGAGGCGGCCCATGCGATACTAAAACATAAGGTCGGAGTTAAATGTGCCACTATTACCAGCAACAATGCCCGCAAAGTTGAGTATAACCTGAAACATTTGCATCCCAGTCCCAATGCAACCATTAGGGCAATATTAGACGGGACGGTCTTCCGTAAGCCAATCATAGTACAATCCATACAGCCCACGGTTTCTACATGGAAAAAACCAATCGTTATAGCCCGGCATGCCTATGGTGATGTTTATAAAAATGCTGAGCTGGCTATCCCTGGACCAGGCACCGTAGAGCTGGTTTATAAAGGCAAGGACGGCACAGAACAGCGAATTCTCGTTGCGGATATGAAGGGTCCCGGCGTGGTCCAGGGCATGCACAATCTGGATGCCTCTATTACAAGTTTTGCCCGCTCCTGTTTTCTCTATGCTCTGGATGAAAAGCTGGATATCTGGTTTGCCACAAAGGATACCATTTCTAAAATTTACGACGGCCGATTCAAGGAAGTATTTCAGCAAATTTACGATACGGAATTTAAAGCTCCTTTTGAAAAGGCAGGAATTCAGTATTTTTACACCCTGATCGACGATGCGGTTGCCCGGGTTGTAAAGAGCGACGGGGGATTTCTCTGGGCTTGTAAAAACTATGATGGGGATGTGATGAGCGACATGATTGCCAGTGCTTCAGGTAGCCTTGCCATGATGACCAGCGTCCTAGTATCACCCAACGGAGCCTTTGAATATGAGGCCGCCCATGGTACGGTACAACAGCATTATTACCGATGGAAACGAGGAGAAAAGACCAGCACCAATCCGGTGGCCCTCATATTTGCATGGTCTGGGGCACTGGCAAAACGAGCCGATTTGGATAATAACCAGGAACTTAAGGCCTTTGCAGAACGGCTTGAACAGGCTACCCTCAGTACCATAGAATCGGGCGAAATGACGGGAGATCTGGCACGGCTTGCCAATCCGGCTCCCCAGAAAATCCTGGATTCCTGGGAATTTGTAGAAGCCATTGCAAAGCGGTTATAAAAGCTCTTGCTTGTAACTGTCCCATAGCATTAGCCGTTATGGGACAATTTTTTTTCTTAAACACCCTCAATTTATCGATATTTCTTGACTAATATGCCCTTTTCCCCTTATGGTACTATAATACACAGGAAAGGAATACAGTATGGCTAAACAAAAAATCCCTGCTACCCCATCTATACGCCGGCTTCCCTCGTATCTTCATATTATCCGGCAAGCAGAAAAGGATGGTGAAGAATATATTTCCGGAACTGTAATCGCTAATGAATTAAACCTTGAACCAATTCAAGTACGAAAGGACTTAGCAATTACGGGCATTATCGGCAAACCTAAGAAGGGCTACCCGGTACATGCCCTTATTACCGCCATTGAACACTTTCTTGGCTGGGATGCTATCAGAGATGCAGTACTGGTCGGAGTTGGTAACCTGGGTTCCGCCCTTATGGGATACCAGGAATTCCAGTTTCATGGACTTAATATCGTTGCGGCCTTTGACAAGGATCCTAAAAAGATTGGGTCTACAGTACACGGGGTACCGGTGCTTCCTTTGGATACTATGGAACTGCAGGTGCGTAATTTAGGTGTTACCATGGCAATTCTTACGGTTCCCTCGACAGCGGCCCAGGAAACCGCAGATATGCTGGTAAAAGCAGGGGTTAGCGCCATTTGGAATTTTACCAATGTAAAACTTAAAGTGCCTGACTCGGTGGTAGTACAAAAGGAAGATCTGTCTTCTGGCTATGCCATGCTGTGTGTCATGATACAGACAAAAAAATTAGAGGGTAAATAAACCGATTGATTTCAGCTTCGGAAGATAAAAACCAGTATCAAGCAGCATTATTACGGAACCGTCTTATAAAACGGTACAAGCATTTGCGGAAATGGGCTAAACGGGTCGGCGTGGATGCATACCGTTTGTACGACCGGGACATTCCGGAAATTCCCCTTCTCATAGATATCTATGGCGACTCTGTTTCTGGCGCTCTTTACGAACGGCCCTATGAAAAGGACAGCGCGGAGGAAGAACACTGGCTTTCAGTCATGAAAGGGGTAATCGCAGAAACGCTGGAACTCCCTACTGAACAAATCTTTATTAAACAACGTAAACGCCTGCGGAATCGGGATGAAGGCCCAGCCCAATACCAGAAAGTAGACTCAAAGGCAATTATTCGCCAGGTTCACGAAGGGGGGCTTACTTTTCAGGTAAATCTCTCTGATTATTTGGATACAGGCCTCTTCCTCGACCACCGGCTGAGCAGGGCCCTTGTTCGAAATGAAGCTAAAGGACGGCGAGTACTGAATTTATTCTGCTATACCGGTTCCTTTTCAGTATATGCTGCCCATGGCGGAGCCGCCCAGGTAGATTCGGTGGACCTATCCAACACATATCTGGATTGGGCAAAAACCAACTTTGCCCTTAACGGCTATAAAAGCCAGTTTATAGAGCCTGAAATCTATGCAGAAGCCCCTCAGCACATCGGTAAAAACCTATTGATTCGGGCAGATGCTCTTCGCTTTTTACAGGAAGCCGTAAGAAAAAAGCTTAATTGGGACCTTATCGTGTTGGATCCCCCCACCTTTTCAAATTCCAAAAAAATGACCGACATCCTCGATATCCGCAGGGATTACAGGGAACTTATTGACCTGTGTCTTGCCCTGTTAAACCCGCAGGGACTGCTCCTTTTTTCCACCAATGCCCGGTCCTTTCATTTTGAAACTGACTATTTTTTAGAACAACATCCGGGCATTGTGATAAAGGATATAACCAAGGCTACAGTAGACGAAGACTTTCGGGACAGGAAGGTTCGACTATGCTACACCCTCACAAAATAAACCATATTTTCATTTCTTGCCTCTTAGGAGTTTTCCTTGGCATTGTAATTTCCTGCGCCACTGGACCTGCTCAAGGGGGGGTAAAAACTACTGCTATACAATCTGAAAAAAATAGGCCAGCGCCAAGTTCAAAGACAGTTTCCGGGACATCAAAAAGGCCCGATTCAGACCTTTCTAACCCTGCTTTTAAAAAACTTAAGCCTGAAGTCCTTTCCTATCTCGAAGCCCTTGCAGAGGCCTTCCATACCAAAGATCAGGCCTTTCTCCTTGCTCAGGCTGAACCCTATTACCGGAAGACCTACGAAGGCCTCTACCCTACCAATGAATATTTAGCCATGCTGTACCGGATTGGCCCCTATAGCACCGAAAGTCCCAATGGTTTGACTAAGAGGCCATCCATCAATCTAAAAGAAGTGAGGGGCATAACCTATACCGGATGGGAAGAACTGGGCCCGGTATTAGAAGTGCGGGGAACAATTCACCTCGCTGACGGCAAAACAGAAACCTTTAGGCTCATCCTGCTATGGCGGTTGGGAGATATAAAAATAAAAGGGATTGAACAGTAAAAATACTGAAAAAAAAAGCTGTCCGGCACATGGTGCTGAACAGCCTCGCTCTGGCGCTTATTCTTTAATATTGAACTTCTTCCGGAACCGCTCGATACGTCCGGCGGTATCAACCAGCTTCTGCTTGCCCGTAAAGAAAGGATGACATGCGGAACAAATTTCCACATGAATATCCTTCACAGTAGAGCGAGTTTCAATGACGTTGCCACAAGCACAGGTGATTTTGGTCAGCTCATACTTGGGGTGAATACCCTCTTTCATCTATGTTTCCTCCAAAAAAAATGCTAATCCATTGCTGCGGAGCCCGTATTCATGGACCGCAAGAACGCTTCATTATTCTTACTTTTCTTCATCCTGTCAATAAGGAGCTCGATAATTTCTATATCATCCATGGGGTTAATAACCTTGCGGAGCACCCAAATCTTTTGCAGTTCTTCCTCTGTAAGAAGCAGTTCTTCTTTCCGGGTACCGGATTTCTTAATATTGATGGCAGGGAAGAGCCGCCGGTCAGAAATTCGCCGGTCCAGGTTAATTTCCATATTTCCCGTGCCTTTGAACTCTTCAAAGATAACCTCATCCATACGGCTGCCGGTTTCTACCAGGGCGGTGGAAATTATTGTCA
>Ga0101944_10008165_pt1 | contig 10096 bp, 8 predicted proteins | sample DewCreD2012metaG_FD_75245 | JGI IMG/M metagenome (GOLD analysis project Ga0101944, IMG submission 75245) | Hot spring sediment bacterial and archeal communities from British Columbia, Canada, to study Microbial Dark Matter (Phase II) - Dewar... ...
CCGATCGTTTTGGACTCCTGGCTCCAGCCCGACACGCCGTCGAGGACCGTGAGGGTGATGGTCCGATTGGCAGAGAGGGCGAAGGTGTGCTGGACGACCGAGCCCTGGGCGGTGGTGCCGTCGCCGAAGTGCCAGAGATAGGTCAGCGGGTCGCCGTCGGGGTCGGAAGAGGAGGTGGCGTTGAACTCGAGGGTGACTTCGCCGCCGCCGGAGGCGATCGGGGTCATGGTGAAAACGGCATTGGGCGCGGAGTTGCCCGGCGCGGCCAGGGAGCTGGCGATCACGCCGTACCAGCCGTCGCGTCCGGCGCCGCGGACGGCCTGGTCGGGGCTGCGCACGTAGAGTTCTTCGTCGGTGTCGCCGCCGAAGGCGAGCTGCACGCCGCCGGAAGGCAGGTCGCGGACGGCGATGGCGCGGGTGTTGTCGCCCGTGAGGCGGGTGGTATAGACCCGGCTGGTGAGCGTGGGGTCCATGACGACCAGGTACGCGCCGCCGAGGTAGTTGCCGTTGACGCCGGGGTTGAAGGCGGGGTTGGTCGCGCTGAAGGTGTAGTCCGGGTGGGTGGGCAGGGGAAGGCCCCAGGCGCTGTTGCCGGAGAAGTACAGCCGGCCCTGGGCGTCGGCCGTGAGGTTGCCCGGCTCGATCCGCAGCGTGTTGCCCGCGCCGCTGCTGAGGCGGGTGAGCATCTCGTTGCCGGTGATGTAGGCGCCCGTCGCCGGGTCGTACTTATTGAAGATCGTGATGTGATTGGCGGAAGTGTTGTAGGCGCTGTGCCACGAATCGCCTCCCGCGCGGTTCACAGGCACGGAGACGTCGAACGGGTCGTAGCGGAAGAGGAAGTTGCCGCCGGCCGACTCGAAGCCCAGGTAGAGCATCCCGTCCTTGCCGATCGCCGCGCGATAGCCGCGGGTGTCGGCCATGTTGTTGGTGGGCAGGTTGAGGTAGTCGGGCGAGTTGGGGTCGGTGGACCAGTCATAGCCGTTGTACTTGATGGTCCCGTCGAAGGCGATGCCGCGGTAGTAACTGATCTGGACGGGCAGGCCGCTGGCCCCGTCGGTGGCGTTGCGGTAACCGAGGTAGATGACGGTCTGGCTCGGCTCATGGATGGCCACGTCGTTCTTCCACTTGGAGCCGATTGACGAGCCGATCTCGGCGCCGCTGGGATCGTAGATCTTGACGTAATCGCCCAGCGACGTTCCGCTGTCGAGCGAACCCCCGCCCAGGACCGCCACGTACCCCGCCGGCCCGGCGTCCAGCCGCTGCACGTTCGCGAAGCCCAGGTCCGCGGGCGTCTTGACGTACACCACCGACGTGGCGTCGGGATTCAACTTGGCGAAGCCCCCGGTCCACATCGCCACGTACAACTCGCCGTCCGCGTCCGCCGCAAGGTCCAGCACCTTGTCGGCCAGCCGCGTGACCGATAGAACCGTCCGCCCGTCGGCCGAGAGCCGCACGATCGCGCCCGCCGAGGCGGTCGTCGCCCCGTTCAGCAGCACCGGCGACAGCCCGCCCGGCGAAGCGCTCGAGATGTTCGCCGCCAGCACGATCGTGCCGTCATCCTGGATGACCGCCCCGCGCACGCCGTCGTCCGTGGCGGTCCCGCCCAGGTAGGACGAGGTGGTTACATCCCACAGGTTCGAGGAAACGGACAAGAGCGTTCGAGACTCGAGGGCTTCGACGACGGGGCGGATCGACTCCGCCAGCGCGCAACGGGTACGGTTCATTCGCCTGCCTCCGCAAAGAGCCGACCTGCGACCCCTCCGCTGGGCCGGCCGCGACGCCGGGGGACGGCGTCGAAACGACAACCCGAACTATAACTGAGGGAAAACCGCCCCGGCGAGAGAAAAATGACGCTCTTCGCCGAGAAAACGAGCGTTTGCGGGCCTCACGGATGGAGCAAAGACCAATCGACTAACAGGCATGCGTCGGTCGCAGGGCCGAACGCGCCCCGGGCCTCAAAGACCAAACGGGCCTCAAAGACAAACGATCCCGCGACCACGCATCGCGCTCTCCCAAGGGTCATCCCTGCCCAAGGCCTTGAGATGTGCTTCGCGTCCGGCCGTGATCGTAATGGGGGTGGGTCGCCCCTGGTTCACTTGCGAGCCGCCAGTTCCTTCTCCACCGCTGCGACGAAGGCCGGGTCGCTGGGCTTGAGCCGCGGGTCGAACCGGCCGACCACCTTGCCCTCTCGGTTCACCAGGAACTTGGCGAAGTTCCACTTGATCTCCCCCGCGAAGTCCGGGTTCGTCTCCTTCGACGTGAGGAACTGATACAGCGGCGCGATCCCGTCGCCCTTGACGATGATTTTGCTGAACAGGTCGAACGTCACGCTGTACTTGCTCGAACAGAACTCCTTGATCTGCTCGTTGCTTCCCGGCTCCTGCCGCCCGAACTCATTGGCGGGGAAGGCCAGGATCCTCAGGCCCGCGTCCTTGTGCTTCTCATACAACTTCTGAAGGTCGGCATACTGGGGAGTGTTGCCGCACCTGCTGGCCACGTTGACGATGATGAGCACGTTCCCCTTGTACTTCGACAAGGGAACGGGCTTGCCGTCGATGTCGTTCACCGTGAAGTCCAGGACGCTCGAAGGCCGGGTCGTCGGGCCTTCCGCGTTCGCCGTGGAGATGGATAGGGCCATGGTCAGCACCGCAATCAGAAGTCGCATGAAACTCCTCCTACTTCTAACGATAGTCGCCCGCGACCGCCACGGCAAGCGCAAAACCGACCTCCAATCACTTATTTCAATATACCTGTTTCCGCCGACCCGGCCTGCATCCGCTGCGCGGCCGGTTATACTGACCGGGCCATGACCCGCGAATTCGACTCCGCCCTCGACTCCGCGCAAAGCGCTGTGCCCGAGGCCGCCGGCCCCGCGCCGACCGTCCGAGAGCCGCTCACCAGCGGCGTGGGCGTCTCCCTGCTGCTGATCGTTACCGGCATCCTCCTCCAGACCCTCACCGTCTGCCTCTACGTCTATTCCAGGCCGGTCATCAAGTCCGACGCCGAGCGGTGGGGCGTGCTCGTGGGCGTGGTCGTCCTGACCGCCATGAGCCTGCTGGGCGCGGCGATCGGCGTCTGGGACCTGGTCCGCCGCTACCGCAGGCGGCGCCAGGAGCGGGAATGAACGCCTTGCGCGCGGCCCTGCCGCTGGCGATCGTGGCCTGGGGGGCGTTCGCCGCGGCCGCCTCCGCACAGGTGTCCATCACGGCAGAAGCCCTGCGCGGCTACTACCGCCCCGCAAAGTTCATTCCCCTCCGCGTCGAGGCGGACTTCAAGAGCGGACCCCTGCGCGAATCCCTCGAACTCTCCGCCGACGGCGCGGCGGGCATCGGATTGGACCTGCACCGAGGCCGCGGCGAGGCCGTCGTGCCCTGGCTTATCCTGCACCAGCCCGGTCCAGTCCGCTGGACCTGGCGCAAGACCGCGGGCGAAGTCGCCCCGCCGGCTCTGCGCGCCCTGGCCGATGATGAACGGCTGGTCGGCATCGCCGCCGGCGGCGATGTGGACCGCGTCGCCCGGCAGATGTTCCCGGGCAGCCGGATCGTCGCCGTCGAACTCGACCGCGGCCGACCCCTCGCCGGTCCGGCCGTCGCTTTCGAGTCCCTCGACGGCCTGGTCCTCGACGCGGCCTCCGCGGCGGCGCTGGGCGAGCCGGCTTTCCAGGACTTGCTCGCCTGCGGCGTGTCGGTGGCGGCTGTCGCGCCCCAGCCGCCGTTTGCCCGCTGGCGTTGGCAGCGGCGGGAGGGTTACTGGCTGCTTCGTCCGCTCGACGCGGGTCCCATGCTCCTGCCCCATCGTGAGGCCGTCGCCATGCAGACCTACCAGCCCGTCGCCGGCTGGCGAACGGACTGGCCCGCCCACTCCCGAGCGACGATCGTTTCCATCGCCACGGGCTTCGCCGTCGTGGCCGTGCTCGTTTCGTTTGTGCGTCGCAGGGCCGGCCCGCCGCTCATGTTCGCCGCCGCGGCCGCCTCGGTCGCCTTGGGCTGGGCCTGGTGGCGGTTCCAAAGCCCGGTCCTCCAGGTCGGCGGCGATGTGGTCGTCATCGGCGAGCGCCTGGTCCAGACCGATACGTGGACCTACCAGACCTCCGCCGGCCGCGCCGAGGCCACGACCCGCTTCCGCGGCCTCACCCGCCCGGTCTGGGCCTCCGAAGGGCATTGGCGCATGCTCCAGCCGCGCCTGCTATGTCGGTTAGACGGCTCGCCCGAGGCCTGGGCCTATTGGGTCCCCGCAGGCGGCCAGGTCGCCCTGCTCACCCGCACGGTCGGTCCCCAGCCGCCGCTCGCCGACCCGAGGCAGGCCGACAACTCCCCGCTCCAGACCCTTGCGGCCCGGTTCTACCTGGGCCGCGGCGACCGCCTCGCCGGCCAGCAGCCTTCCACCCCCGTCCTCCGCGAGGCCTACAACGAGGTCAATCTCTGGCCCGCGGTCGTCGTGGACCGGCGATAAGGCCGCCGTGCCGCACCGCTTACAGTTCCGGCAACTCGAACCGGTCCCCCACGTCCGCGATCCACTGCGCCAGGCGATCCTGAAGCCGCTGGCGCTCGGCCTTGAACCGCGTGTTGAAAGCCAGGTTGGCCAGTTCGTAGGGGTCTTCGTTCAGGTTGTACAGGCCGTGGGGCATGTTCGGCACACACACGTACTTCCACCCGTCGCGGGTCACCAAGCCGCGCCAGGGCCGGTCGATGCCGTCCATGTGCATCTTGCGGACCGTGTGCTGGATGTAAACCGAGTCGGGTTCGCCGCTTAGGGTCTGGACGTTTTCCCGCCACAACAAAGGCGAGTAGTCGAATCCGGGCAGTTCCTTCGGGACCGCCACGCCGGCCAGGCCCAGCGTCGTCGGCAGGATGTCGATGATGCTGATGGGCGCATCGACCGGCCCGCTCCGCCGGTTCACATACGGCACGCCCCCGCCCACGATCAGCGGGATGCGGATGGACTCCTCCCAAGGCGAACTCTTCTCCCGGTAGCCGTGCGAACCCATGCAGTCGCCGTGGTCGGAGAAGAAGAGGACCAACGTATCGTCCAACAGGCCCGTCGCGGCCAGCTCGTCCAGGACCCGCTGCACGTTGGCGTCGATGTTCTCGATCTGGGCGTAATAGCCGGCCAGTTCGCGGCGGGCCAGCTCCTCGATCCTGGCCACCGGCGGCACGTTGGGCCGCAGGCGGATGTCGGCGGGGCGGTGGCGGGCCATGTCCTCCCGCGGGGCCACGTTGGGCACGTGCGGCGGCTGCACCGACAACACGGCGAAGAACGGGGGAGCGGCGGGGTTCGCCGACTTTTCCCGGCCCCGTCGGCGGATCTCCTCCAGCAGCATGTCCGTCAGACGGTCCACCTCGTAGCCGTCCAGCCGGTGCAGCGGAACCTCGCCGGTGTCGGCGTTGTGCCCGTGGACCCAGCAGTCGTACTGGCTGTTGTTGTTCTCGTAGCCGACGAAGGTGTGAAAGCCGCCGCGTCGGTCGGGCGGGATGATCTTCTTCTGCGAGCCGACCGCCGGATCGTTGCCGTCGAGGTGCCACTTGCCGTAGTAGGCGGTGTGGTACCCGGCCTGGCGCAGCAGCGTCGCCGCGGTGGGCAGACGGGTGTCCATCGGCGCGGGGGCGGGCGTGCGGTCGATGCCCTTGTGCGGATACAGCCCCGTCAACAGGCTGAACCGCGCCGGGCAGCACCAGGGGTTGTTGGCGACGGCTCGGCGGAAGTGAACGCCCTCGGTGGCCATGCGGTCGAGCGTGGGCGTGGACACGTTCGGGTCGCCCATGCACGAGAGGGCCTGGCCGCGGTGCTGATCGTCGAAGATCCAGATGATGTTGGGGCGCGACATGGAGAATCCGAGTTTCGGATCGCGTCATCGAAGGGTCAAGCGTCTGGCTTCGAGGACCGGTATAATCTCGAGCGTACCGGACCGGTGCTCAAACCAGGAGTTGGGAATGTCGAACGAGCAGGAAGGGGTGCTGAATCGGCGGCAGTTCGTGGCGGCGGCCGCGGCGGCTTGCGCCGCGTGTTGGTGCGGGGGGCCCGCCCTCGCCAAGGAAAACGGCGTACTCGAATGCGGCGTCCTGGGCGACTACCCCGCCGACGGCATCTACGACAAGTTCGCCCGCCGCGGCGTCTTCATCGTCCGCCACGAGGGCCGGCTCTATGCGATGCACGCGCGGTGCACCCACAAGGGCGGCCGGCTCCGCCGCAACGGCGACGATCAGCTCAAGTGCCCCGAGCACGGCGCCGAGTTCAGCATCCAGGGCACGCCCACGAAGGAGCCGGCCAGCGTTTCCCTGCCCCGCTTCGCCATCGCCGCCGACGCGAACGGGGCGGTCCGGGTGGACACGGACCGCGAGTTCGGCGAACGCCAATGGGACGACCCCGCCGCGTTCGTGAAACTCTCCCCTTCCTGAGGACTTGCTTCCGGACGGTCCGGCTCATCGCCCCGCAAAGGCGGCCTTGATCGCCGCAGCCGCGGCCCGAGGGTCGTCCGCGGCGATGACCGCGGACGACACCGCCACCGCCTTTACGCCCGTGGCGGCCACCTCGGCGGCGTTGCCCGCGTCGATGCCGGCGATCGCCACGGTCGGCCGCGGCAGGCTCGCCGCCCGTCTAGCGTACTCCAGCCCCGGAAGGATGTCCCGCGGTTTGGTTCGGCTCGGATAGACCGGGCCGACGCCCAGGTAGTCGGCCCCGTCGGCGATGGCCTTTCTCGCCTGTTCCAGGTTGTGTGTGCTCACTCCCACGACGGCGCGATGGCCCACGATCTTCCGGACCTCGACCGCGGGCAGGTCCTCCTGGCCCACGTGGACCCCGTCGGCGTTCGCCGCCCGCGCGATGTCCGCGCGGTCGTTGATGATGCACAGCACCCCCCGATCGCGGCAGAGGCAAGCCAGCCGCCTGGCCCGCGCCAGCAGCTCCCCGCCCTCCATCGACTTCTCACGCAGCTGCACCGCGTCCGCGCCGCCCTCGATGGCCAGCCTCGCGGTCTCGAGCCAGTCGCGGCGGCACAGCGCTGTGGTGATGATCACGTACAGCCGCAGGTTCTCCAGCCGCCCGGCGGGGCGAAGCGTCAGGGCCAGGCGGTGTTCGAGGTCGTAAAGGCGATAGCGGAGTTTTTCCACGGCCCCCGCCGCGGCCGGGTCGGTCGTCTTGAGGCACTCTTCCACCGCCCGCAGCGCCTCGCCGGCCCGCTTGCCCGCCGCCACCACCGCGTCCGCCAGGCCGCCGCGCTCCATTTCCGCGGCCGTCTTGCTCCCCGTGCCCACGTCGCCCGGCGTGTCGCGATGCAGGATGGCCTCGGCGGCCAGTCGGCCGGTCGCCTCGCGCAACCCATGACGGATCCGCTTGAGAGACATCGACCACTCGGCGTGGTCCAGCTCGAACCGCGCGTAGTCCTCGAGCAGGCGTAGCGCCTCGCGGGCGCGGTTGAGGTTGGCATCGAGCAGTCGCAGCACGCCGACATTGTACCGGGCCGATTCCGAGGCACCGGATCGACACGCCGGTCGATACGGCTAGATTGCCCGCTCCAGCAGCACGGGGCCCCGCAGGGCCTTCCCGCGATGCGGACACGAGCAATCGGCACGACAGAAGAGGAGCCCGAACCATGAATCGAGCCTGGGTTGCGTTGTCGGTGCTGGCGGCGGTTGCGATCGCCCGCGCTGACGAAGTGCGGTTCAGAAACGGGGATCGACTCAGCGGCGAGATCGTCCGCTTGGACGAAGGCGTGCTCATCCTGAACAGCGCGTTGGCCGGCGAGGTGCGGATCCCGATCGACCAGGTCGCCACGTTCGCCTCCGACAAGCCGCTGAAGATCGTGCTGGACGACGGCACGACCCTCGTTCAGAAGGCCCAGGCCGGCCCCGAGGGCCTGATCCAAACCCAGGCCACCGAAACGACGCCGGCCCTCGACCTGGAACTGACCAAGGTCAAGCGGGTCAACCCGCAGCCCGCGCCGATCTCGCCGGCAGCGGCGACTGAGGCGACTGCGGTGACTGCGCCGGCCCCGGCGACCGCGCCGGCCGAGCCGGCCGCCCCGGCCGCGCCGCCGGTCCGCTGGAGCGGCTCGATCACCGGCTCGGCCACGATCAACCGCGGCAACACCTCGTCGGAGCGGTTCGGCATCGAGGGCCGTGCGGTCCGCGAGACCGGCCACGACAAGATCACGCTCGCCGGCGGCTACCTCTACGCGCGGACCAAGGACCGCGGCACCGGCGCCAAGACCACCAGCCAGGACACCTGGAACGTCCTGGGCCGATACGACTACAACCTCTCCGACCGCTGGTTCGCCTATGGCCAGGCCAAAGTCGAGAAGGACCGCATCGCCGACCTCAACCTTCGGTTCGTTCCCGGCGCCGGCGTGGGCTACAAGTGGATCGACACCCCCCAACTCCAGCTCTCGAGCGAAGCGGGCGTGGCCTGGCTCTACGAGGACTATGACAACGGCGACACCACCCGCGACGTTGCGGTCCGCGGGGCCTACAACCTGCTCTGGAACGTCCGCGACAACGTCGCGATCTTCCATAACTTCGAGGTCGTCCCGTCGGTCGAGGACATCTCCAACGTCAACCTCAACGCCGACCTGGGCGTGCGTTCGAAGATGACCGAGTCGTGGTTCGTCGAGGCCAAGGTCCAGTGGCTTTACGACAGCGAGCCGGCCCCGGGCAACTTCCGCAACGACATCCGCTACATCGTGGGCATCGGATACAGTTTCTGAGCGGGCCGCCCAGGCAAGGGGTCCCCCTCGCCGGGGCGATCGGACAGCGTTCGGGTAGGATGCGACGGCGATGAACGTCGATCCAAACCGGCGCTACGGGGTGATCACCGGGGATGTGGTCGGCTCCTCCGGACTGGAGGCCCACGACCGCCGCCGACTGCTCGATGTGCTGCACCGCTGCCTGGCCGCGGCCCGCCAACACTTCCCCCTGGCCATCGAAGAAGAGGGCGAAGTCTTCTCCGGCGATTCATGGCAACTGCTCATCTCCCGACCCGCAGACTCCCTTCGCGTGGCGATCTTCTGCCGCACCTGGATCGTCGGCGAGATGAACCTCAAGGGCCTGGACGTGCGGGCGGCGGCCGCGATCGGGCGGGTGGACTTCGTGCCCCCCGGCCACGTCTCTCAAGGCGACGGCGAGGCCTTCCGGCTTTCGGGACGAACCCTCGCCGCGATGGACCCGCGCAGGATCAGACTCGTCGGGGAAGGGCTGGCTGGCTGGTCGGCCGCGGTCGATGTGCTCGATGAGGTCCTCCGCCGCGAACTCAACCCGCCACGTGCCAGGGCCCTTGCCGCTATCCTCGCCGGCAAGACCCACGAACAGGCCGCACACTTCTTCCCGTCAAGACGGGTGGACCGTTCGACCATAACAAGATTACTTGAAAGGGTTTATGCGCATACGGTCGTGGACCTTTGCCGGCGGTTCTCCGAGGAGTTCGACGCGCAGAACAACCCCCAGGAGACGCTTCCACCAATAAATCGTACACAATAGGCATATAGTGCACATAGTCGTACACTATACTCGGCTCGGGTCCTCTCGCTGGGGGGATGAGCATGTCTGATTCAGTCGCCCTGTTCATCGCCCTTGTTACCGCCCATCTCATCGGGGATTTTCCGGCGCAGACCCGATGGATGGCGGAGGGCAAGGCAGCCCTTCGGTTCCGGCCGGCGTTGGTTCATGGCCTGATTCATGCGGTCCTTGCCGTGGCGTTGGTCGGGCCGTTCCGCGATCCGGTCGTTGGCCTCATCATCTTCGGCGGGGTGCTCATCGGACACCTGCTGGTCGATGCGACCATCAAGCCGCTGCTGTTGCCCGAGCGGCCGGGCGATTCGTGGCCGAGGCGGATGTTCGCCTTCGGGCTCGACCAGGTAGCGCACGTCGCGGTCCTGATCGGGCTGGTTGTGCTGCTGCGGGAGCCGCCGGGGGGCTGGGGCGTCTGGTGGTGGGAGCATGTGGACCGCACCCTGTTTATAGCCGCGTTCGTGAAACTGTCCGGGCTGATCCTTGCGGTCTGGGTGGGGGGCTTCGTGATCGGGATTCGTGTTGCGCCGATGCTGGCGGAGTTGTCGTCGGCCAGCCCGGCGGGGGCCATGCCGCGGGGCTTTCCCGGCGCCGGCCGG
>Ga0101944_10008167_pt1 | contig 10095 bp, 5 predicted proteins | sample DewCreD2012metaG_FD_75245 | JGI IMG/M metagenome (GOLD analysis project Ga0101944, IMG submission 75245) | Hot spring sediment bacterial and archeal communities from British Columbia, Canada, to study Microbial Dark Matter (Phase II) - Dewar... ...
CATCGGAAATCTTTGTTATGTGAAAATGGAGGGCATCGTGGTAGATGTAAAAAAGAACTACTTACAGAATATCAGTTTTATTCTTATTTTCTTACTCGCTCTGTGTACAATCCTTTTAACAATCCAAAACTATAAACTAAAATTAAAGATTGAAGAGTTAACGAATCCACCTGATTACTCTCTTAAATCGGGAGATAGAATCGAATCTTTCCGGGCACTTACTCTATCTGGTGATACAGTAAGTTTCTCATTTACTGATACTACAAAGAATTATGTATTCTTTATATTTACAACGTTCTGTCCTCATTGTTTAAATAATCTAAAATACTGGAATATTATTAGCGAATCGAGTAAAAACAATAATTATGATGTTTTTAGTATTTCTTTGGATGATCCAATACGTACTATTAATTATATTGTAAACGAGGATGTCGGATTCTATACACTTTCAGTGACCGATACTGTCTTTAAAAGAAAAAATAAGTTTAAAGTAGTACCCCAGACAATTATAACGAGGGGAAATGGTATCATTCAACAATTATGGTTGGGGGAATTAGATTCGTTAAAAATGAAGGAAATAATTAATTATTTTTAATGGCAACGTTTCATACATAGTTAAAAAGGATATAAAAACCAATAGAATAAAAAACAAGAAAAAAGGAGTAAATATGTTAGATGCGTTAAAAAAGTGTTTTGTGATTTTTTCTGCATTGTTATTTGTTATTGCTATTTTTCAGTTGCAGTCAAAGAGTAATACACTAGCAGTGCCAAAATGCATTGAGCAGTGTCCTTGTTTTAGTGACGCTCAATGTACAACTAAACCTCCTTATTCAGATTATTGCGAACAATGTGATCCGGAAGGTTATAAAATTCCTCACTCCCCATCTTGGCTATATTGCACAGGAATACAATCTCAATGTAGATATTGGGATGGAGATAGTTGGGAGAATTCTTACTGTGAATATTTTTGCTGTAACATATTAATTTGTGCTACAAAGTAGAGAGACGACAATAATGGCACAATCTGTAGACAGCCTTTATAAGGTCTGTCATTATGTTTTCCAGGTTATATATGTTGGGATGCTATCAATTATTATTTTTAATAATGAAGTATCCTCACAAATTGATGACAGTATATCTTTAAGAATCACTCAAGGCTATATAATAAAATTAGGTCTCAATGCCAATGGGTGCATGAGTGAACTTAGCGATAGGCGCATAGTGTGTGAGTACCCTGAAGGTTCACTGATAGAACATTTTTATGGGGGTGTCGGTTTATGGTTGGGGGCACTAATCGACACATCACGAACAGGACCACCTCAATATGTGAAAGCTGTGACGACTACAAACGCCTTCGATATAACTATGAGTTGCTGGTTAAGTAGCGGTGAAACTATCGTCATTGATACATCACATCCATGGTATTTCACCTCCGTTTTATACACTGATAAGCCAAACAAACGGTTTTTTGATGATGATGAAGATGGAAAGGCCGATGAAGACGAATTAGATGGAATTGATAATGATGGAGATGGTAAAATTGATGAAGATTATGGCGCAGTGTCAGAAAGTGATTATTATTGTAGCTATGCCGATAATAATCATCCTGAATGTTATAAAACGCATCGACCAATTGGTATTAGAGTTTGGCAGAGGAGTTATGCGTGGTCACAATCAATAAGGATACCAATCATAATAATTGAGTACAATATTATTAAGCTGGGAGTAAATAAATTATCTGATATTTATATCGGTACTCATATTCCCGCTCATATTACTCCTTCATATGTTCTTCATGCTCCAAGCCATGTCACAGGTTATTGGCCGGAATGTAAAACGTCATACTATCATAATGCGATAGATCGTGGCACTACACCATTGGGTATTACAGTCCTTGAAACTCCGAGAAAAAATGAGGTTTCAAAATTTATCTATCGTATCTTAGAATATGATGATTTTTGGGATAATGTGCATAGTGGATGGGATCAGTTTCGGTTTGATCTTATGAGTGGTAACTATCCTCCAGGATTGCCTGACATTCAACCAAACCCAACGGAACAATACCATATTCCCAATAGTATATTTTCATTCGGCCCGATCAATAATTGGAATGAAGGAGATACTCTTAAGTTGGCTTTCGCAATAGTATGTGGTCAATCAATCGAAATCGGGCAGAATAATTTATATGATAATGCAAAATTCGCACAAACGCTCTATGCTCGTAAATATGTACCTCCGTATGTGCTACCTTCCCCGCCATTGACAATCGAATCGGGATTTCAAAGGGTAAATCTGAGATGGTATCCTGAAGTTCCAGAAAAAAATCCCGAAGAAGTCTGGGATGATGAGAGTCAACTTATTTATATATACCCTGAAGACCACTGGCGCAGAATAAATCCGCCCGAAGGTCATACAAAAGGAGGAAGAATATTTGAAGGATACCGGTTATACCGAAGCGAAGATCCCGCTGGAACAGCATCAAGCTTTGTAATGCTAAAACAGTGGGATATTAAGGATAGCGTAGGACCAAAATATGGATATGATACGGGATTAGAATATGAGTATGTTGATTCTAATCTACATACTGGAAAAACCTACTGGTACAGCGTAACATCTTACGGCATACCAGATGTACAGAAAATGGAATATTTAGATAGGGATGGAACTGTAAAAGAAACAATACTTGAATCAGAAGGTAAAGAATCATCCGTATTAGAGTCAAGGAAAAGAGTCCGACTGCCATTTTCTGTTTCGAATGAATTAGGAAAAGTTCTTGTCGTGCCAAATCCGTATAGAGTAGATGATAACTACACACTTGAATTCGGCGGATATGAAGGAAGGTCTAGGTCATGGAATGAGAATAAAAGGATATTGAAATTCACTCATTTACCTCCTAAATGTACGATACGGATATTCACAATAGGCGGAGATATCGTCGCGACATTACATCATGAGAACGAGACTGTTGGAGAATACGACTGGAACATGCTTAGCAGCAGTAACCGCACGATAGCCAGCGGAGTATATGTATTTACGGTAGAATCGGAATATGGAACTCAGACAGGTAAATTTGTTGTGATAAGGTGAATAATGAAATCTTTATCTTCATTTGTGATATGTTTTTTATGTGCGTTCTGCTTAATCAGTTGCGAAGATCCCGTTAAAACCACACTTACACCCCGGGATGAACCATGGAAGATCTTCACAAATGAGAACAGTCCAATTGAAAGTAATGTTATTAATTCAATTACTATAGGTGGTCTTGGCGAAAAGTGGATTTCTACAGATGTTGGTGCATATAAGTTTGCTGGAAATAACTGGGAAAAATTCAAATCACAACTCGAATATTCTACTGTATTTGGCACAAGCAGCAAGGTAAATTGTATCGGTCTTGGTAAAGATGGAACAATCTGGTTCGGTCTGGCAGGAGGCGGCATTAAAAGAATGATGCGCGGCTATTCCGGTTCAACCTGGCAAACCCATAGAGCACCAAATCTAACATCCGATATGATATACAGTTTAACAATAGATATCAACGGACATGTTTGGGCAGGAACTGCATCGGGTGTTTCACATTTTGTGCCAACTGGTCCGACAATTGAAGAAGGAATATGGCTCAGGTATACATCAAGTAACAGTCCTCTGCTTGATGAACCTGTCCGTGTAACTGGACAAAGCCCTGTTGATAACCTGCTGTGGTTCGGAACCTACACCGAAGGTGTCATATCATACGACGGTGATTTCGATTGGAACATATATGCTCCTATCGATAAACCTTTTCCCATAATATCGATGACCTTTACTTATGGTAGGGTAATTTGGTTTGGAACATATGCCGATTGGGCATATAAATTTGACGTACATACAATGGAATGGGTGCAGGTTTCTGATTCTACACATGGTGGAGGACTTCCCTCAAATTTTGTAAATGCGATGGCATTCGGGAGAAACGGAGAGATTTGGTTTGGAACACCGAAGGGGTTGACTCGGTTAAAAGGCACTGAATGGAAAACCTGGAATTCATTGAACTCCCCCCTTCCGGATAATGATATCAGAGCGTTGATTGTGGATACGAAAGGAAATCTGTGGATTGGAACAAGAAACGGATTGGCTGAGTTTAATGAGGAAGGAATATTAAATTAAAATTATTTCTTGATAGAATTGAGATAGTGAAAAGATACGGAGGTATTATGAATATTTTATTTTTTATTTGCTCACTCTAATTAAAAATATTATTGTGAAAAATCAATAATATCCAAAATTATATATCTTTTATTTTACAATCCGAGTACGAAAAAAACAGGCTAAATCTTTTCAGAATCGGCCTGAAGAGTAGCGGAGGGCATGCTGTATACATGATAGAAATATTCAAAGCGTCCAAAACGTGCTATTTTTATAATCTGTTCTGAATAATATCAGTTGATCTTTATCGAATTCTAGAAAATCCATCAAACTTATATCCGGATTTCTCACCAGCAGATATCGTTTCGAGCTTTAATGTTAACCTTCTCTTTAATACACTAATCAAACGCAGGCCCTATGTCCTGATGAAGCTTACAGTTACGCCATCTTCAAAACAACTCAAAAACGCCAATATCAGCAATAGTTTAGTTCTATACATTCTCAGGTTAACTTAATTGAATTTCTCTTTTCAAGTAATTAAATTATACCACTGGTTTTCCGAATACGACAGATTGGAGGAAGAGATCATGCGGTTCATCATTTTAACTCTTGTGTTAATATATTTTAGCATATCATTCTCATTGGGATTCGCTACACCAATTGATAAATCCATCCACACTAAAACTCATCCAACAACAAAGGATATTTATGATTCTGCAGATGATGATACCGTTCAAATGATAGTCACTGACGGCTGGAACCTCATATCCCTTCCCTTGATGATACCTAATGCAAGAGTCAATGATATATTTCCCAGCGCTATCTCAAATGCATTCATCTATGATGGCAGTTATGTATCAAAGGATACAATTGAATTTGGAAAAGGATACTGGTTAAAATTCGCTGCATCAGAGACGATATCAATTATCGGCACATCTGTTTCAAACTCCACTGTTTTCCTATCGCCAGGTTGGAACATGATCGGTACTATCAGCTTCCCCGTCGATACCATTACGGTATTAACCGATCCGATAAATATTCTGATTTCAGGATATTTTGCTTATGATACTGAAACTGGATACTATAACGTTGATAGATTATTACCGGGTAAAGGATACTGGGTAAAGGCATCTCAAGGAGGGATGATGGTTCATAATTGTTGGCAAAAGCCTGATTTAATTTCACCAACTGATACCAATATTCCTGAGTCACTCGAGGTTAAGTTGATATGGAAGAAACCATTTTGCGAAAATTTCTATCGTGTTCAAGTTTCGAAAGATTCTCTTTTCATGAATATGCTTCTTGATACTGTAACGATGGATACTACCTACGCTTTGAATAATTTGGAGTATGCAACGGAATATATTTGGCGAGTAGCGACAATCACACCAATGAATGATACACTTTGGTCAAGTCGGGCTAGATTTTGTACCATGTGGGAATATATTGGCTTAGCTTGGCAAAATATCTATTCTATTATTCCTTTGGATAGTAGCATCATTTTCGCTTCATCTGGTAGTGGAATTTATAAAACCACAAATGGAGGTCAACGTTGGGATACCCTATTAAGTATGAGGATAAGCGAATTGCAGATGCATCCTTATAATCCTAAAATTTTATATGCTAGCATCGCAGCCTATACTGATCCACCATATGGTTTTTTAAAAACGACCGATGGTGGTAAGAACTGGTTCTTCGTTAATAACGGAATTTACTTAGATTGGGAACATTATGCGGGATTTGTACGCTTCGATCCACATTTTCCGGAAACCCTCTATGCGAGTACATATTCACCTTATTATTATGATGGACATCTTTACAAAACTACAAATGGTGGTGATTTTTGGTTTCGAATTGACAGTTCTATAGTGTTTGATCAAATTGGAAGTATTGCAATACATCCAGACACCACATCTATAATTTGGGCGGCAGGTGATTCTATTTATAAAACCACTAATTCTGGAAAAACCTGGCATCGTCTTATTGGAACCGGTCAGCCTGTTTGGGGTTTTTCCAGTGGCATCTCCATCGATCCAATAGAAAAAGAAATATTATATGCTGGAGTAAATATAAATGATGGATGTTTCTTAAAATCTATAGATGGTGGTAACAATTGGATTAAAAAAAATAGAGGTCTACCAAATGGATGTGGATATATAAATATCGACCCATCATCAAGAACTATATATATTTGTTCTATTGATGGTGTATATGAAAGTTACGATCTCTGTGAAAATTGGTTAAAAATTAAGGGATTAATTCCAGAGAATAATATAAGTGCGTTAAAAATTTCGCTCGATAACCGATATTTATACGTTGGTATGTGGGATTGGCGTGGTATTCAACCCTTGGGTTTGTACCGTAGATTAATAAAATAATAATTAATTGTTGACATTTTATCATATAAAAAGGAGGACAATAAAATGAAATGCATCTTTTTCTCAATATTTTTATTATGTATTGCACAATTACAGATGCTCTTTTCACAAGAGCATAGTTTAAACGAAATGATTAAACAAGGAATGTGGCAAGGTGAAAATATTGATTATTGGGCAGGTGACATTTGTTTAAAAATTAAACCGAATGTAAATCTTCAATTCTTCAAAAATTATCTTGCAAGTTTAGGCTTGAGACTTGCGTTAGATTTTGATAAACTCCGATGGGGATTTATAAAAGTTCAACAGGAAAGAAATATTTTTGGGTTGATGGATACTTTACTACAAAGTCCACTTGTTGAGTTGGTAGAACCCAATGGTGTTATGTACGCAACATCAGTACCCAATGATAGTTTATTTTCAAAACAATGGGGGATGCATAATGTGGGACAAATTCCACCAGGTGGCACAATTAATTCTGATATAGATGCACCTGAAGCGTGGAATATTTCACAAGGCGACACAAGTATCCTCATCGCTGTTCTTGATACGGGTATACCTCTTGGAAGCTCAAATCAGCTATCGCATCCAGACTTATCGGATGCATCAAAGGTAATATTAGGACCTGATATGATAGATAGTGTTACCCAAGGTCAATATCCTGATCCTGAACCTGACCCCACTGTTCGTGATTCCTCCGGTCATGGAACTCATGTCATAGGGATATTAGCTGCAGAGACGAACAATGGTATTGGTGTTGCTGGAATAGCTAATCAGTGTAAAATTCTTGTCATTCAGGTTTTTTGTCACAAATATGTACCTTCAGCAAGTTCAGTTGAAGCATTCCGTCGAGGTGTAATTTATGCAGTAGATCATGGTGCTACAATCATAAATTATAGTGGTGGTGTTGGGAAAAGATTTAATTCATTAAGAGATGCCGTAATATATGCCAATAATAACGATGTCATCATCGTAGCTGCAGCGGGTAACGATTTTAATATGCCAATTCGGTTTCCAGCAGCATATTCCGATTCGTTTTCTAATGTAATCGCCGTTGGTGCAACAGACCATAACGACCAAAAAGCACCTTTTTCAAATATTGGTTCAGAGTTAGATGTTGTTGCTCCTGGTGGTTATGCTCCAGATACTGCTAAAGAAAATTGGTTCGATGCTAACGATATCATATCAACAATTCCATCATATATTGATCATCCAGGGGCATTAACACATGGCGCTTGGTACGGATATGCCGCAGGTACTTCAATGGCAACACCTTTAGTTGCTGGTGTATCAGCGCTGATAAGATCCTATCATCCCACATGGACAGCTTCACAAGTAAGGGAACGAATAAGATATTCCGCTGATGACGTTAATGGTTATACACATCTTGGTTTTGATAACTATATTGGCTATGGCCGTATTAATGCCTATCGTGCACTATCTGGTACACCTGCAACACCAATTCTTTCTTCACCGGCAAATAACTGCACCACAGCTTATAACATTGCTACACTTATATGGCATACAGCCACATGGGCAACATCGTATCACTTGCAAGTCGATGATGAAAATACATTTACAAGTCCATTAATAAAGGATATTCAATCCATAACGGATACACAATGGACAGATGCCTATTCACCCAACTCTAGATATTACTGGCGTGTATGGGCTGTTAACAATTCGGGATCTGGTGATACGTCTATTATATGGTCGTTCATCACTGGTCCAGCACCACCCTCAATATCTCTCAATTGGGTTGCCTCAACCTTACCCACGATTAAAAAACCTTGTGGTCAATCGTGTAATCCTACGTATAGCGATTGTTATCCAAAGCTTTCATGGTCGTTTCAAAATGGTGCTGTTGGACCTTGCGACATCTATCGCTATCATTGTCCCTCAGAAGGAGGTGATTGCGGTGGTCCGGCACAACTGATGGTTGATAACCAAAGCGGTACATGCTGGGTAGATCAGGGAGTAATAGTTATTCGTCCAGGACAGTCGCCAATAACTACTTTCTATTATTATGTAGTGGGGAATGGCGGAGTTGGTCCACAATCTAACAAGGTTGCGGTGAATACTATTATGGCATGGAAAATTGACGATGACTTTGTGATTAATAGTATACCAGCCACTACACAATTGATTGGCAATTATCCTAATCCATTTAATCCTACAACTACAATTAGTTATGATCTGTCAGAAGATGTACATGTGATACTCAAGATATATGATATCTTGGGCAGGGAGGTGATGACACTAGTTAATGAAAATCAGACGGCTGGAAGAAAATCGGTTGAATTATTTGCTATCAATCTTGAAAGTGGTTTTTATTTGTATAGACTTGAAGCAGGAAAATATACTGAAATGAAAAAAATGCTCCTTATAAAATAGTTACGATAACTAAAAAAGAAAATATTATTTTTTACGATAATATATAATTTGATAATCAAATAGAACTAAAAGCTTTTCATGCCGCAGATTAATTTCATAGTCTTGAAAAGCAGACAAAATCTTTTCAGAATCGGTCCACCATCTTTGTGGCGGGTTTATCTACCATAGTCCCACACGTTTTAGATAAGTGCGGGGGTTTACCCGCCGCAGGCGGGCACGCTGTGCACATGATAGAAATATTCAAAGCGTCCAAAACGTACTATTTTTAGAATCTGTTTAAAAAGTATCCATTGATATTTATCGAATTTTCGAAAACTTATATGATTTATATCAGGTTTATTTCTCACCGGTAGACAATATTCATGTAGTAATTAACCACCGTCGCTTAGGTGAACCAATCAATCACTAGCCCTATGTCCTGATGATGTTTAAAGTTACACAATCTTCAAAATAACTAAAAAACGCCAATATCAGCAATAGTTTAGTTCTATACATTCTCAGGTTAACTTAATTGAATTTCTCTTTTTAAGTAATTAAATTATACCAGTGGTTTTCCGAATACCACAGATTGGAGGAAGAGATCATGCGGTTCATCATCTTAACGCTTGCGTTAATATATTTTAGCATATCATTCTCATCGGGATTTGCTATACCAATAGAAAAATCCTTCCATCATGACACTTATATAAAGTATGCTAATACATCTATGGCTACCGATACTATTAAAATACTGGTCGAGGAAGGCTGGAACCTTGTATCTCTCCCGTTGATTGTCCCCGATAATCGAGTAACAGTTCTATTCCCAAATTCTGTTTCAAACGCATTTTGTTATGATGGGAGTTATAAACCATCTGATACTCTAGAAGTTGGAAAAGGGTACTGGTTAAAATTCGCTGAGGCAGAAACAATATCCATCGTTGGCACTTTATCTACCTGGGATACACTCTCACTTTTCCCTGGCTGGAATATGATTGGTGTTATTGACTATGCTGTAGATATAAACCATTTGTTTACATTGCCAGAAGGTAAACTGATAAGTGGATTTTATACTTATGACAGTGGACAATACTATCAGGTTACTGATAGTTTATTACCTGGAATTGGATATTGGATAAAAGTATCAGACAGTTGTTCTGTGTACCCGAACTACGGTCGTAGCGGTAGAGCGAGATTACAGAACGAGATTGAACACTCAGGAATCTTT
>Ga0101944_10008170_pt1 | contig 10092 bp, 7 predicted proteins | sample DewCreD2012metaG_FD_75245 | JGI IMG/M metagenome (GOLD analysis project Ga0101944, IMG submission 75245) | Hot spring sediment bacterial and archeal communities from British Columbia, Canada, to study Microbial Dark Matter (Phase II) - Dewar... ...
ACGGTGCAGGTGATCGGCCCCTTCGGCAATACCTTCCTGATGCCGAACCATTCGCCGAGCCATCTGCTGATGGTGTGCACCGGCACCGGCTCGGCGCCGATGCGTGCGATGACCGAACGCCGCCGCCGCCGGCGCGGCAAGGGCGAAAGCGGCAGGCTGATGCTGTTCTTCGGCGCGCGCTCGCAGGCCGAGCTGCCTTACTTCGGTCCGCTGATGAACCTGCCGAAGGACTTCATCGACATCAACTTCGCCTTCTCGCGTACGCCCGGGCAGCCGCGCCGCTACGTACAAGACGCCCTGCGCGAACGCGCGGCCGATGTCGGCGCGCTGCTCGCCGACGCGAACACCTATGTCTACGTCTGCGGACTGCGCGGCATGGAGGAGGGCGTGCTCGACGCGCTGCGCGCAGCGGCTGCATCGCACGGCCTCGACTGGCCCGGGCTGCACGCGAGGTTGCAGCAGGAAGGCCGGCTGCACATCGAGACCTACTGAGGGCCCGAGGCGCACGCGCCGCGCCGAATGCGCGTATACTTCGCGCTCGTCGCCGGTGAGTGATCCGGCCGACGACCCAGTTGCCGCGGGGTGGAGCAGTCTGGCAGCTCGTCGGGCTCATAACCCGAAGGTCGAAGGTTCAAATCCTTCCCCCGCAACCATACAAATTAAGGGCTTCCGTTCGGAAGCCCTTGTCGTTTCCGGGCACGTGCCCATTCTGTGCCCATTCTGTGCCCATCTCGTGCCCACGCCCAATTGCGCGGCGTGGGCACGTGACCTTAGGTCTTCCTGCGCTTCTGGTTCTCGGGCACAAACTCGAACAGTTCGCCCACCGAAACGTTGAAATAGGCGCACAGGCGGTCGATCGCATCTAAGTCGATGCGCGAAGCTGTTTCCTGGTAAAGCAACGTGATCGTGTTCCGGTGCAGGCCCGTCTCGCGCGCTACGTCCGCGATCTTGAGCTTCCGCTCTCCCATGAGTCGTGACAGGTGGCACTTGATCACGGCCTGCTCCCAGAAATCTCGCGCAGGATGACAAAAGGCCCTTGACAAGGACATTTTGTCATCCATAATGTCATCTAGGATGGCAAAACAGCATGCTGTGTGCCGTTTCGTCATCCCTGGCGATTCTGCATCCCTCGGGAGAAACAGTAAATGGCGACCTACCTCACCACTGACGAACTGGCGGTTCGCATCAGATATGACGTGCGGACGATCCGCGAGCGCCTCAAGGACAGCAAGCTGATCGAGGGTGTGCATTACATCCGCCCCTTTGGCGGGCGGAAGATCCTGTACATCTGGGAGGCAATCGAGCGCGACATCGGGGCTGCTTCCAAGGCTGCCCCCGTTGCGGTCCCCCTCGCGGACGGAAGGGTTCTCGTTGGCTAGCGTCCGTTCGCGCAAGGACAGCGGTCTGCTGTTCCTCGACTTCCGCTGGCAAGGAAGGCGGTACCGCGAGCAAACGGCGCTTACCGACACGGCTGCGAATCGCGCGCGTCTGGAGCGTGTGCTGGCAAGAATCGAGAAACAGATCCAGCTTGGCACGTTCGACTACGCGGCGTTCTTCAAGAAGCAGCGCGCGAAGCCGCCATCTGCGCTGAGCATCGCGCCCGCCGTCGCCGAGGCCCCGCACCCGGCCGTCGAAACGGCCGCATCGCGCGGGACGTCATCGACCGCCGCAGATCCAACCCCGACCTTCCGCGACTTCGTCGAGCAGTGGATCCGCGAGCACACCGTCGAGTGGCGACGTTCGCATCTGCGCACCCTGCGTTCCACGATCGACCGGCATCTGCTACCGCGCTTCGGCGATCTGCGCGTGTCCTCGATCCGGCGCGCCGACATCCTTGCTTTCCGCGCCCAGCTCGCGACGCTGCCCGGCCGTGGGCGGCCTGCGTTGTCCAACAAGCGCATCAACGGGATCATCGGTCCGCTCAAGCAGATCCTGAACGAGGCGGCCGAGCGGTACGAATTTCCCCCGCCGACCGCGAATCTGAAGCCGCTGAAACTGCGGCGCAGCGACGTCTTTCCCTTCGCGTTGGAAGAGGTCAACCGCATCCTTGCCGCGGTGCGGTCCGACTACCGCGACTACCTGGTCGTGCGCTTCTTCACTGGCATGCGCTCCGGCGAAGTCGACGGCCTGAAGTGGAAGTACGTCGACTTCGACCGGCGCCTGATCCTCGTGCGCGAGACGCTCGTGCTGGGCGAAGACGACTACACCAAGACCGAAGGCTCGCAGCGCGACATCCAGATGTCGACGCTGGTGTACGAGACCCTGCGCCGGCAGGAGCAGCGCAGCCGCCGGCTCTCCGTGTATGTCTTCTGCAACCGCGAGGGCCATCCGATCGACAACAAGAACTTCACCGAGCGCGTCTGGCGGCCGTTGCTGCGCCACCTCGGGTTGCCGCTGCGGCGCCCGTATCAGATGCGGCACACAGCGGCCACGCTGTGGTTGGCTGCAGGCGAAAGCCCCGAATGGATCGCGCGCCAGCTCGGCCACACCAGCACGCAGATGCTGTTTCGCGTGTATTCGCGTTACGTGCCCAACCTCACCCGGCAGGACGGCTCGGCTATGGAGCGCCTGCTGCGATCGACATTCCCAACGCCCACTTCGATCAATGGAGATACGGCCGATGCCGCACACCGATGAACTCAAGCGCCGCGCCGATGAGGGTGGCGACGGTCTCGTGAGCATCTCCGGCGAGGTCCGCCGCGAGCTGCTGCGATCGGACCACCGGGGCCGGCGCTATCTGCGCTTCAGTGTGGTCGGGCCGGCCGGCAGCACGCGCTGCTACTGGTTTCTCGGCGCCGACGCGCGGACTGAGCATCCGAAGCATGGTCACCGCTACCTCGTGCGGGGACAACCGCGCCCGTTGGGGGACGGTCAGGTGCTCGTCGTTCGCGCATTCGTCGAAGTGGAACGCAACGTCCGATCGATCACATCGGCGCTGCCGGTGTGGTGCGCGTCGCGGTGCTTGATCGGTCGCGCGCGTTACGGAACAGGCGAGTGTCGAGCGCGCGGCGCGCGATCAGCATGTCCATGGCGGTGGCGGCTCAACCGTCTGTCATGATGCAGCCGGTGAGGTTTGCGGTGCCCGACGCGGTTCGCGTCGTCGGGTGAGCGTGGCGACGTCGCGGGGCCCGGGTCATTGGCAGACCGTTCGGTCCTCGCCTCTTGCATCTTTCCATCGGCGTTCACGTTGTCGTTGCCGCGGCCATCGACGCGGCGATCAGGACGCCGATTTCTCGGGCTTGCCGTGGCCAGCACTGCGTTTGCTGATCGCGTTGCGCTGGGCGCGGAACAAGTCCGACCGATGCCTTTTGCTGGCGGGTTCGTGGAGGCGCAATCGCGCTGAGCGCATCAACAAGTACGCGGGGATGATCGCTCGTGCACGGACCGAAAGATGCCGTGTCTCGCCGCGGCTCGACCATTATGCGACGCTGCTCGCTGGACCACGCGTCGCCGCGTTCGACCGCGTGCGGTCCACTCAACTCGTCGCTGGGTCACTGCGATCGCGGACCGGGTGGTGCCGTCGTGGCCGGGGACGTGCTGGCATCCGCGGAACCGAAAGGCCAGCCGGTGGCCTGGCGCTCCTTGTCCAGCTGCTGACGCCGACGAACGGTCGTCCTGCGGGGCTCACGCACTGAGCCTCGCATTCCGAACAATGTGCGCTCATGGCACAGGCCCGACTGGGCCAACCCATGAGTCCGCACTCGGAGACGACATCCCCGTGCCCAAAGTGATTCTTCGCCCGCGGGAAGACGCGATCCGCTATCACGTGGTGGCCCAGCGCCCGATCGTTCAGGAGGGCGCACGGGTTGCTGTTCCGGTGACGCTGCTCGTCAGCGCGGCGCCGCTCGATAGTCGGAACCGGACGGCGCATCCGGCGCACGTCGAAGGGTACGTATCGGAGCGACGACGACGCGGCGTTCTCGATGGTCCTCGAGGTACGCGACGCCGACGAAGAAACCGCCGGTGTCACTGGGGCGGAGCGGATCGGGATGGTGGGGGAGATGGTGCTACGGCTGGTCAACGGCTGATCGCCAGGTTTCCACACCGCTGCGGCCGGTTTCTCGAAGTCCTCGGGGAATGCTGGCAAACTCACCGTCAGTCTGCGATGAATCAATCGTCCGTTGCCCAGTCGCGCGGACTCGGGGTAGCGCAACCATCAGCCGCATGGCAAGGCTCGAAGAACTAAAACCGAACGCCGCCTTGCGCGGCATCCTGCCGGACGCGCTGGTCACGGTCGTCAGCGTCCAGTGGTACGGATCCGAAGCGCTGGAGCTGACCTACAAAACTCAGACCGGCAAGGTCGGCAACCAACTTCTCTACCGGCACGACGAACCGCGGCTCGAGATCGTCGAGCAAGGCCGGCCGTGGAGCTTCGACGGCGACGGCGCGCTGTTCCGTCTAGTGGCCGAAGCGCAACGGATTCGCCTCGCACACCTGTTCGACCCGCTGCTGGCGATCCACACCTCGAACGTCGAGCCGCTGCCGCACCAGATCACGGCCGTCTACGAAGCGATGCTGACGCGGCAGCCGCTGCGCTTTCTGCTCGCCGACGACCCCGGCGCGGGCAAGACCATCATGGCCGGCCTGCTGATGAAGGAACTGATCGCGCGCGGCGACCTGCAGCGCTGCCTCGTGGTCTGTCCGGGAAGCCTGGCGGAACAGTGGCAGGACGAGCTGTACACGCGTTTCCATCTGCCGTTCGAGATCCTGACCAACGACAAACTCGAAGCCGCCCGCACCGGTAACTGGTTCCTGGAAACCGACCTCGCCATCGCCCGCCTGGACAAGCTTTCGCGCAACGAAGATGTGCAGGCCAAGCTCGCCGCGCCCGATTGCCGCTGGGACCTGATCGTCTGCGACGAAGCGCACAAGATGAGCGCCACCTTCTTCGGCGGCGAGATCAAGTACACCAAGCGCTACCGGCTCGGGCAACTGCTGTCCGGGCTGACGCGGCACTTCCTGCTGATGACCGCCACGCCGCATAACGGCAAGGAAGAAGATTTCCAGCTCTTCATGGCGCTGCTCGACGGCGACCGCTTCGAAGGCCGCTTCCGCGACGGCGTGCACGCGGTCGATGTGTCGGACCTGATGCGGCGCATGACCAAGGAAAGCCTGCTGAAATTCGACGGCCGACCGCTGTTTCCCGAACGCCGCGCCTACACCGTGCCGTACCGGCTTTCCGACGGCGAAGCGCAGCTTTACGCCGAAGTGACGAACTACGTTCGCGACGAGTTCAACCGCGCCGACGCGCTCGCCAACAACAAGCAGGCCGGAACGGTCGGCTTCGCGCTGACCATCCTGCAGCGCCGGCTCGCCTCTTCGCCCGAGGCCATCTACCAGTCGCTGCGCCGCCGGCGCGAACGCCTGGAGTCGCGGCTGCGCGAGCTGCAACTGCTCCAACGTGCCAATGAGATCGGCGCGGTACTCGCAGCCGAATCACCGCAACTGGACGCCGACGACCTCGAAGACTTGGAAGACGCGCCGGACAACGAGGTCGAGGAAACTGAGGAGAACGTCCTCGACCAGGCCACCGCGGCGCGCACGCTCGCCGAGTTGCAGGCCGAGATCGAGACGCTGAAGCGGCTGGAAGCGCTCGCCGGTCGGGTGCGCCGCAGCGGCGAGGACCGCAAGTGGAACGAACTGGCCGGGCTGCTCGCCGAGATCTTCACGCCGGCCGCCATCGCCCGCCAGGCAGGCGAGCCCGGTGCCGAATACGCGACCGGCAGTTCGCCGCGGCTCAAGCCGTCGCCGCGCCAGAAGCTCGTCGTCTTCACCGAACACCGCGACACGCTGAACCACCTGCAGCGCAAGATCGCCACGCTGCTCGGGGCCGAGGAGGCCGTCGTCGTCATCCACGGCGGCATGGGGCGGGACGAGCGCGCCAAAGCGCAGGAGGCGTTCAAGCACGACCCGCAGGTGCAAGTGCTCGTCGCCACCGACGCCGCAGGCGAAGGCATCAACCTGCAGCGCGCGCATCTGATGATCAACTACGACCTGCCGTGGAATCCCAACCGGCTGGAACAGCGCTTTGGCCGCATCCACCGCATCGGCCAGACCGAGGTGTGCCATCTGTGGAACCTCGTCGCCGAAGAGACTCGCGAAGGCGATGTGTACCGCCGACTGCTCGAAAAGCTCGAAGAAGCCCGCCAGGCGCTCGGCGGGCAGGTGTTCGACGTGCTGGGCAAGCTCGTCTTCGACGGCCGCCCGCTGAAGGAACTGCTCGTCGAGGCCATCCGCTACGGCGACCGGCCGGAGGTGCGCGCCAAGCTCAACCAGGTGGTCGATCAGGCGTTGGATCGCACCAAGCTGCAAGACCTGCTTGAAGAGCGCGCGCTCGCGCACGACGCGATGGACGCCAGCCGCGTGTTCCGGATTCGCGAGGAGATGGAGCGTGCCGAAGCGCGCCGGCTGCAGCCGCACTACATCGAGTCGTTCTTCCTGGAAGCCTTCCGGCGCCTGGGCGGCAGCGTGCGGCAGCGCGAACCGCGGCGCTACGAAGTTACGCACGTGCCGGCGCCGATCCGCAACCGCGACCGCGCCATCGGCGTACGCGAACCGGTGCTCGCGCGCTACGAGCGCATCGCGTTCGAAAAGCCGCTCGTGGCACCCCCGGGACAGCCGCTCGCCGCCTTCGTGTGTCCGGGACACCCGCTGCTCGACGCCACACTGGACCTGACGCTGGAGCGCAACCGCGATCTGCTTCGCCGCGGCACCGTGCTGGTGGACGAGCGCGATCCGGGCACGGCGCCCCGGGTTCTCTTCTTCCTCGAACACGGCATACAGGACGCCGGCCTCACCCGCAGCGGGGAGCAGCGCATCGTCTCGCGCCGCGTGCTGTACGTGGAGATCGACGCCGCTGGCAACGCGCGCCACCTGCATTACGCGCCGTATCTCGACTACCGGCCGCTCGGGGAGACCGAACCGGGTATTGACGCCCTGCTCGCGCGTCCCGAGTGCGCATGGATCACCCGCGACATCGAGAGCGCAGCGGTCACGCACGCGATTGCGACCGTCGTGCCCGAACATCTGCGTGAGGTGCGCGATCGCAAGCTCGCGCTGATCGACAAGACCGAAGCGGCGGTCAAGGACCGTCTGACGAAGGAGATCAATTACTGGGATCACCGCGCGCAGCAGCTCAAGTTGCAGGAGCAAGCGGGGCGCCCCAACGCGCGGCTGAACTCCGCCGAGGCGCTGAAACGCGCCGATGCGTTGCAGGCGCGGCTGCAGAAGCGGCTGGAAGAGCTGCAGCGCGAACGGCAGATCGCGCCGCTGCCGCCGGTTGTGCTGGGCGGGCTGCTGGTGGTTCCGGCCGGGCTGATCGCCGCGATGAGCGGGCGCCCCTCAAGCGCCGCGAGCGAAGCGGTGGATCGCCAGGCCGCGGCGGCCAAGGCGCGCGCGATCGTGATGGAGATCGAGCGCAGTCTCGGCTACGAGCCGGTGGACCGCGAATTCGAGAAGCTCGGCTACGACATCGAGAGCCGCGTTCCCGGCACCGGCCGGCTGCGTTTCATCGAGGTCAAGGGGCGCGTGACCGGCGCGGACACGATCACCGTGACGAAGAACGAGATTCTGTATTCGCTGAACAAGCCGGACGATTTCATCCTCGCGATCGTCGAATTCGACGGCGACGCCCACCGCGTGCACTACGTGCGGCGGCCGTTTGCGCGCGAGCCGGATTTCGGCGTGACCAGTGTCAATTACGGCCTTGCCGAGCTGCTGGCGCGGGCAGCGGCGCCGCAGTGAGGGCGCGGACGCCGCGCCGAAAGCATCGGCCATGACGTTCGTCGCTTCCCTGCGCCTGCCGCCGACTGGCGCCGCGCCCCCGTCAGCGCGAGGGCCCTTTCCACGAAAGTATGATTATCATACTTTCATGGCAACCCGCACCGGGATGACTCCGCTTCCGCGCGCCGTCGCGCCTGCCTTGCAGGCGGCGCTGCGCGTCATGCCGGTGGTGGTGCTGCTCGGCGCGCGCCAGACGGGCAAGACGACGCTGGTCCGCTCCCACCCTGCACTGTCCGGCCGCGCGTATCTCACGCTCGACGACCTTGACGTGCGGCTGCAGGCCGAGGCCGACCCCGAGGCGCTCGTGTCGCGCGCTCCCGCGCTCGTGCTCGACGAAGTGCAGCGCGCCAACGACGTGCTGATCGCTGTGAAGCGGGCCGTGGACCGCGACCGGCCGCGCCGCCCCGGCCGCTTCGTCCTCACCGGATCAGCGAACCTGCTGATGCTGCGGCGGATCGGCGAGACACTGGCGGGTCGCGCCGCCTACGTCACTCTGTGGCCGCTGACCGTGGGCGAGCGCGCCGGGGCGGGTCGCAGCGGCCTGTGGCGGGAGCTGCTTGCGGCGCGCTTTGCGCAATGGGGCCGATTGATCTCAGCTTCCGGCGCCAGGCGGCTGGACTGGCGCGAGGAAGTTCGCCGCGGCGGCTTTCCGGTACCGGCCCATGAACTGGCGGCCGCGGACGCGCGCGCGCTCTGGTTCACCGGATACATCCAGACCTACCTGGAGCGGGACCTGCCGGATCTGCGCGCGGTGGAGAATCTGGCGGACTTCCGACGCTTGGCGCAGGCAGCGTGCCTGCGGGTCGGCGCGCTGCTCAACCAGGCCGAACTGGGCCGCGACGTGGGGCTGAGCCAGCCGCAGGTGCACCGCTTTCTCAACGTGCTCGAGGCGAGCTACCTCGCGGTGCGCCTGCCGGCCTATGCGGTCAATCGCACGAAGCGGCTGATCAAGGCGCCCAAGCTTTACTGGTGCGACACGGCGCTCGCGCTGCACCTCGCCGGCGAAACCGAGCCCCGCGGCGCGCATCTGGAGAACCTCATCCTGCTCGACCTGTTGGTTTGGCGCGAGCTCGAAACGCCGCGGCCCGAAGTGCTCTACTGGCGGACGGCCGACGGTGCGGAAGTGGACTTCGTCATCGAGACGCCCAGGCGCCTGCTGCCCATCGAGGTCAGGACCTCGACGCGGGCGCTGCCGGCGGATGCCCGCGGCCTCGAGACCTTTTTGGACGAGTATTCGGACCGCAGCGACGGGGGGCTGCTGCTGTATGGCGGCGACGAGGTCTTCCCCCTGACGCGGCGCGTGCTGGCGGCACCTTGGTGGAGCGTGCTGTGACGCAAGACGACTCGGGGAGCGCCCGATGCTGACGAAGCTGCGCCTCCGAAACTTCAAGCTGTTCGAGGACGTCGAGATCGAACTCGGCGAGCGGGTCGTGTTCGTCGGCCCCAACAACTCGGGCAAGACGTCGGCGCTGCAGGCGCTCGCGCTCTGGAACGCGGGTGTGCGCCGCTGGGTGGAGAAGCGCGGCTCGGGCAACATTCCAAAGGAGCGCGCCGGCGTCACGCTGAACCGCCGCGATCTCATCGCGCTTCCGGTGCCTGCCGCCAACCTGCTGTGGCGCGATCTGCACGTCCGCGAGGGCTATCGCGACGAAGGCAAGACGAAGACGCGCAACGTCCTCATCGAGATCGACGTCGACGGAGTCGATGGCGGGCAAGCATGGACCACCGGCCTCGAGTTCGACTACGCGAACGAGGAGTCTTTTTATTGCCGGTCCCGGTTGGGCGACGATGGCCAAAGGCTCGAAGTTCCCGCCGCGGCAGCCGAGGTCCGGCTCGCCTACCTGCCGCCGATGTCGGGCCTTGCTGCGAGCGAGACGCGACTCGACGAAGGCGCGATCCAGGTCCGCCTCGGCGAAGGCCGTACCGCCGAGGTCCTGCGCAACCTGTGCTGGCAGGCGCGCGAGCGCGGCGGCGATGCGTGGTCGCGCATCGTCGGGCGCATGGAGCAGCTCTTCGGCGTGACGCTCGACGATCCGCAGTACGTGCGCGAGCGCGGCGAAATCGTCATGACGTTCCGCACAGCGCGCGGCATTCGCCTAGACCTTTCCGCAAGCGGTCGCGGCCAGCAGCAGACGCTGCTGCTCCTTGCGCACATGAGCGCCAATCCGGGCGCCGTGCTGCTGCTGGACGAGCCCGACGCGCACCTGGAAGTCCTGCGGCAGCGCCAGATCTACGACATATTGACCCGCACCGCCGCCGAGACCGGCAGCCAGATCATTGCCGCCAGCCACTCGGAGGTGATCCTCAACG
>Ga0101944_10008171_pt1 | contig 10092 bp, 3 predicted proteins | sample DewCreD2012metaG_FD_75245 | JGI IMG/M metagenome (GOLD analysis project Ga0101944, IMG submission 75245) | Hot spring sediment bacterial and archeal communities from British Columbia, Canada, to study Microbial Dark Matter (Phase II) - Dewar... ...
TACTTCACGTTATGAGGGCTGATCCGAAGGTCCTGAACGATGAATTCCTTGTAACCCTTAAATCTCGATCCCTCGGGAATCTGGGCCGGAGGGACTTTGATCTCGTCGTGGATGACCAGATTGACGGATTTGTGCCTCTTGTCCGAACCGGGACGCTTGTGGCCGGCGCCCTTCGGTTTTTCCTGCTTTGCAGGTTCCAGCTTGCTCGGCTTTATCGTTGGTTTTGGATTGTGGCCTTTGAGCCGTGCGATCTCATCCTTGAGCTCTTGGATGATTTCGCCCTGCTGTCTGATGATCTCCAACAGCAGAACGACGAGCTCGCTCTTCTCTTCCTCAGGGATCTTCGGTATGTCAATTGTCAGTTTCATGGAACCTGTGCATAGCACACAGATTCAGTTTTGTCCCGCACTTTCTTATGACTGCCCACACTTTTTGAGAAGTTACGGGCGCCGTAATAGTAGAGGCCGGTTTCGGGGTCTTCTTCCTGGTCGGTGAACTTGTGGTGGAGGCCGACGCCGTTTGCGAGGCTCGCGGTCTCGCCGAAGGGGTAGTAGACGGTCTCCTGGCGGGGAACGCTCGGCTGCGCCTCGTCCGTTGCGAGGCTGAGGCTCCCCAGGTGGTCTCCGTGGGTGTTGTAGAGGGTGGATCCGATCCGGGTCGCGATTTTCTTTCCGCCGGCCGCGTAGTGCTTTCGGACCTCGGAGCCCCGGATTTCGAGGAGCCCCCCGATGTAGACCGTTTCCACTCCGCCCTGGATCTTTTTGACGCGCTCTCCCTTGTGATCGTAGACGAAGGTGACGGAGGCGCCGCCCGTCGTGATCCGCTTGACACGGTTTTCAGCGTCGTAGGCGAGGGTTCTCTGGCCCCCGTTTTTCTTCACCATGTTGCCGTTGGCGTCATACTCGAAGGTGTCCGATCCCGCCCGGGTCACGGCATGGGGCTGGCCCCTCGGGCTCGCGTAGGTGGTGGCGCCGACGCGGGTGTTGGACGTCATGTTGCCGATCTTGTCGTAGGCGTACGTGATCGTGGGCGGCTGGAAGGCGTTGCTCGATGCGGCGGTCAGCCGGTTCAAGTCGTCGTATTCGAAGACCTGGCTCTTTTCGGGGGCCAGGTGGTCCAGGATGTCGGTGATGTTTCCGACCGCATCGTAGGCGTACGAAACGTACCGGAGGGTCCGCGATGCGGGCGGAGGCGCCGTGGTGACGATGGACTGGAGCCTCCGGGTCTGGGGATCGTAGGTGTACTCCGTCGTGACGCCGTTTGCGTGGGTCACGGTCCCCACCTGCCCGAGGGCGTTGTATCCGGAATGGAGGGCGACGTAGCCCTCGGGATCCGAGGGATCGAACCAGGTCCCCGAGAGGTTGCCGCCGGCATCGTGGGTGTGGGTGAGGGTTTCCGGGATGTCTCCCTGCCGATGGGGGTAGGTGACGGTCTCCATTCGTCCCAGGGCGTCGAAGGTGGCTCCGCTCGTGTATTCGATGCCGTTCACCGTCCTCACGGTCCGTTTCACTCTTCCCTGCCGGTCGTAGCCATAACGGGTGACCCCCGAGGCGTCCTCGACCCGGGTGAGCCGACCCTTGCCGTTCTCCCCGGGAGGCCCCTCGTCGTAGTGGCAGGTGACGTCGATGGTGGTCTCGGGCGTGCAGGTGCCGCAGGTTTTCCGGGTCAAGCGGTTCAGGGCGTCGTAGTCGAAGGAGAGGAGGTTTCCGTTGGCGTCCCGCTGCTCCCTGAGGTTTCCGTTTCCGTCGTAGACCGTGTACTGCCAGTGACCCATGTCCGGGTCGTGCATTTCGACTTTTCTCGAAAGTCGGTCGTAGACCATCGAGGTCACGTTCCCCTGGGCGTCCACGACCTGGGAGAGATTCCCCTGGATATCGTAATGATAGCTGGTCGCGGCGTAGAGGACGTGGCCCGGGTACGTCCCCGTGCACTCCTCGACCTTGGCAAGCCTCCCGTGGGCGTCCACCGTCTCAGCCCTCACATGGCTCTTTTCATTGACGAAGGTGGTCTTCCCCTGGAGATGGAAGCGCCGGGCATAAGTGCCGTCCGGGTTGGTCTTCCGGGTGACCCGCCCCAGGTTGTCGTAATGAAACGTCACGTACCGTGCCGCCTCGATCCCTTCGAAGTGGGGAAGGGATTTCGAGGCCACCCGGCCCAGGCTGTCATAGTTCGTGAGGGTCGCAATCACTTTGCCCTCCGGCCCCTCGGCCCGGGTCTGCATCTCGCGGCCGAACCCGTCGAAGTAGACTTCCTTCCAGAGGGAGCCCGAGCCCCCGCTCCTTTCATTGGCGCTCACCTTGACCTTCTGGGTGCCGACGACTCCAAGGGGGCTGTACTCGTAGCGCCTCGTCCAGCAGTTCACGCCCTGGGGGCAGGACGGATTGTAATCCTCCGGGGCGATGACTTTCGCGACCCTCCCCAGGGCGTCGTACTCGTACCGGGTGATGTGGTCGTTGACTCCGGCCGCATGGTTCGGGTCCTGCCTGGTCTTGACCTTGCCGAACCGGTAGTCGTAGGTCATGACCAGCTGGTGCCCCAGGGGGTTGATCACCGTCGCGGGAAAGGTGCGGGTGGCGTCGTAGAGGGTGGTGGTGACGTTTCCGTTGGGGTCCCGGACGGTTTCGACGTTGCCCGTGGAGGTCCCCCCGTAGGGCTTCTCGTACGTGTAAAGGGTTGCGGGGTCGTTCACGCCGTCGAGGTAGCGGATCGTTTTCGAAACACGCGTCGAGCCCGGCTCGTACTCGTAGCGCGTCCGCGCCGCGATGTTTCCCGGCGGTCCGCCCGGGTCGCTCACCGTCTCGGTCTCGGGAAGGGAGAGCCGCCGGTTCGCGGTATCGACAACGTAAGTCGTCACCTCCCGGCGCTCGTCGCCTGTGACGGTTGTGTAGCCCTTGAAGTCCTTCAAGATCACGTTGCCGTACGCATCGTAGTCGAAGTCGGTCTGGGTGGTCTTGGGCGAGGCGGCGCCGTCGTAGAGCTCTTCCACCTGGGTCGTGAGGCAGGGAAAGAGGACCCCGGTGTACGGAGTCCTCACCTGGTAGGTGTACCGGTTGACCTTGTACGTCTGGCTCGAGGACATATTGACCGTTTGGACTGAAGGGAGCCCCTTGAGCCCGAGGGGGCTCTCTCCCTTTCGGTCCTGGAAGTAAGTCGTCGTGGTCGGACTCAAGGTGATGCTCCCGGGCGACTGGGTGACCGTCTGAAATCCTCGAAACTCGCGTTCGGCCGGGTGGTGATAGCCGCCGGAGTAGGTGTAGTGGCTCCAGGATGTGGGGGATATTCCGTCAGTGGAGGCGATGGACGAGACCGTCTGCACGACGTAAGGGAGCAGGGCGTTCGCGTAGGCCGAAGACGGCTGGTACGAGAGGATATGGGTCCCGCCGATACCGTTCCGGACAACCTTCAGCAGGTCCGGAAAGGGCATGGACTTGAGTAGCCTCACGTTGCTGGATGTCCCGGGGCTCACGTAGATGAGCTCGGGGAGGCCGTCCCCCGTCGCGTCAGCCAGCTGGAAGCCTTTGGAGCCTCCCTTGTAGCCGAGGTCTATCGTTTGCCAGACCGCGTCGGGCCGAAAGCTTCGGCCCGTGCTCAGCATGACCTGTGCGTCTCCGCCGTCATAGACAAGATCGGCCATCCCGTCGCCATTGACGTCGGCCATGCGGAAGCCCCCGAGACAGCTCTCATTGTAAGGCCGCGCGCGCGTTCCCCAATAGGCGTCCGCCGCGAGGCTTCGGCCCGTGCTCAGCATGACATAAATGTCGCGCCCTGTGCTCGAGTCATAGACGACATCGGAGAGCCCATCGCCGTTGACATCGGCCATTCGGATGCCCGGCGAGGCTTCGTTGTAGCCTTGTGAACGGGAGCCCCAGACGGCGTCGGCTCTGAACCCGTTGCCCGTGGCGTTGGCCAGGAGAACGTGGATGTCTGCCTCGCCATAGCTGTCATAGACAACGTCCGCCCTTCCGTCCCCGTTCATATCCGCCAGGCGCAGCCCCGGACTGGCCGTATGGTAGCCCTTGGCCCGGGTGCCCCAGATGCTCTCGGTTCCGAATCGACCCGTGCCCAGGGTGAGAAGGACTCGCAGGTCGCGATCCCCCACGCTATCGTAGATGAAATCGGGAAGCCCGTCCGCGTTGACGTCCGCGAGGCGGAAGCCGGCGCTGGTCGATTCGAAGTTCTTAACTCGTGTCCCCCAAACGGCCCCAGCGCCGTCGGCCGAAAAGCCCGCGCCGCTGCTGAGCAGAACGTGTATATCCTTGTCGCCCGAGCTGCAGTAGACGAAATCAGCGCGTCCATCGCCGTTCATGTCGGCCATTTGAAAGCCTCCGGAGCCTGAAAGGAAGGCCTTCGCGTGGGTCCCCCAGCTTTGCTCGGAGCCGAACCCGGTCCCATTGGCCAGAAGCACCCTGATCTGGTTGCTGCAGCCCGAGCAGGCATAAATGAGGTCCGCCCTTCCGTCTCCATTGACATCGGCCATTTTGAAGCCGCCCGAGTCGGCGTAGAAATCCCCGGTGTGGCTCCCGAAGGGCAAATCCGGGCCGAAGCCGTTATTCCCCTGGACGTACTCGAAGCTGGAGGAGACAATGGGCGTCGAGGACTGGGCGGTTTCATGACGATCGATGCGCCGCAGAAGGGAGCGATGGGAACGGGAGCTGGGGGTGTCGTAAACCAGGCTGTAACGCGACGCCAGCTGCCCGTTCCCGTAGACCAGGACGGATATGAGGCGCCTGGTCAGCTGGGTTGCCCTGTAGCTCCCATAGGAGATCGGGCGGTCTACCCTTACATTTTGGTCGTATCCGAGCTCGATGCTGTTCGTCGGTTGCATGAGCACCTGCCCCGACGCATCTTTCCACCCCGTGTACTGGATATTGACGGGATAGGGAGAGGTTGTGTCCAGAGCGTACGACACCGACATGAAATTGCCGTTGAGATCCTCGACCCTGTCGAGGCACCATTTGAAGGTCCCAAGTCCCGTTGCAACCTGCCTGGAGGAAGAAGCCGAGCCGTAAAAGTACCTGGTCCCCTCCTTGGTGGTGACCTCCCAGGAGACCGGCTGCTGTGATGCGTCACGGGCCGTGACCCGGAACCGCATGAACGATCCTTCGATGCGGCTCCCGTAGGTATCCGGTCCCCAGTCGGGCCTCGGAGTCAGCTCGATCTGCGAGCCGTTGATGACGGCGTCATAGTCATTGACATCGTATCTCAAACCGTTCTTGGTGCGCCTCTGGATGGAACCGAGGTCGAGGGACCAGCCGACTCCCAACAGGCCGTTCCTGCCCTGACTGATGTAGGTGAGGGAAAGATTCGGGCCGATACCGGCCCTTCCCGGAGGAACTGCAATAGGCACCCTGTAGGTTGCAGCCCCGGTGTATCCGGACACGCCGGGGGGCGCCGCGGGGATTCCCAAAAGCCCGTCGTCCTCTCCGGCTTCGCCGGAAGCGGCAGCGGCAGCGCCATCGGCGGCCGCTTCGTCGCTAACGTTCTCGATCTCCTCGGCGGGCACATCCGCCGCTTCCGCTTCCAGCCCCTCTGAGGCCAGCATTTCCGATGAAAAGTCGGAGTCGGTCTGCAGGGCATGGACCGGCAAGGGGCCGAGGATCATCTGTGTCGCGAGAAACAAGCTGAGAAATGTGCGAAGCCTGCGATACCAAACCATGGTCGTGCCTGCCTGCGTTCTCTGCGATGACGAGAAGAACAAATCAAGCTCGAGCCGCGGGGTGCCGGTTGACGACCGGGCTCCCGCTCTCAACGACGATTGGGATTTCCCACCACAGGCCCTTTGACAAAGCACGATGCAGAAGACGGCAGTTCATCGGGCCCCGCAGCCGGCGGATCCCCGATGAATATGAAACGGCTCTTTATGCAACGCCGGGAGACCTGTCAAGGATGATTCGTCGATATTTGGAGGTGTTGCATGAAAGTCGCGGCAGGGCGGAACCGGTTTCCGGCACTGTGATGGAACGGGCGGGGTGAAAGCCGGGTCCTTGCGGTTCCATGGGACGGGGCGAGCTCGCAGGCGGCGCGTCGCGACGGGGTCGTAAAACAAAAAGGGGAAACGGTCATGGACCGCAACCCCTTGGATGTTCGTGGCAGGCCAGGAGGGATTCGAACCCCCATCCCTCGGATTTGGAGTCCGATGCTCTAACCGTTAGAGCTACTGGCCTGCAGGCAGGACCTATATAGCGATTTCGCCATCGCATGTAAAGGCAAAACTCTTTCGGGATTCCCTTGGAGGCGGATGGGGAGCGGGGCTCAGCCCGTCGGCAATGCTGTTGACTTAGGCGACGGGCATTAACTGGTCATCCGACGAAAGAGAGCGTAAGCCGTCATTCCCACATGCTTCCCCGCCTAAAGTCTGCGAGGACAGGTTCCGGCGGGAAGCCGGCGTTGCATCCGCTGGACTTCATGAAACTGGATCCCCGCCAAGGACCCGCGGGGATGACGAACGGTCTGCTCCGATGGATGTTGTTTTCATGCCCGACGCCTTAACCCTACAAGGCAAGGTCTCAATTTCAGCTGTATCATCCCGAGCGAACGCGGGGGATCTCGAGGTTTCTCCCTTCGGTCGAAATGACAGAAAGGGCTGAAGTGCCGTTGTAGGGTTAAGCTTGTGGGGAAATGGCCGACCGGGTGCCATGGGCTAAGCGAAGCTTGATCATGCGGCGTCCCTCGATCACGGGCAAGCTTCGCTTGGCCCGTGCCCCCCCTCAATTCAACAGCATTGCCGGAAACCCTTCTGCAACCGCCAGTTCAACAATATTGCCGCCCGGCCCGTGCCACCCGTCAGTCAACGACATACGCAATGGGACATGGGCGGAGGGGATGGATCGGGCGCCTTGCGACTTCATTCACGGCCCCGAAAAAGTGGCACAAAACCTGAAAAACATTCATTTCACCAATTGTAATCAGGCCGTGGGTGCCTTATATTTAATATATGCTTGTAGTTACAGCGGTTCGTACAGGTTGTGAAAAAGGAGTGGGGCTATGAAGATCAGGTATTGTAAGAAATACGAGAAGTATGTGAGTCAGCAGCATTGCGAATTTTTTAACGAGGGTAAGGGTTGCGAGTATTACAGCGCCGCAAGTTGGAGCAGCATCAAGGACCTGTTGCGGGACGAGAACCGCCCCAAGTGGGAAGTGGATGCGGTCATCAAGCCTTTCATGTGCAACCTTTTAGGTCGAGAATACCTCAATCAGCTGAGCCGCATGAAACGTTCTCGAAGACGTACCGCGTCAGCCCGCTGGTGATGCTTTTTCTAATCGATTGCTCGTTTTCATTCCGTTTTCCGGTACCAGGTCATCAAGTGATTCCACCGGTCTCGGTCGACACCAGATTGGATCGCTGCCCATTGTCCTCTCATTGATGTATTCTCCACATCATCGCTAGATTCCGTCACGGTCATTCCATTCCACCATGAGGTCCCGCCGAGGGCGTGAAGGGATTCATTCCCACGTTATTCCGCATGGTAAGAAACGAAACACTGCCGTGGAAGGAGGCTGGTCCGAGCATTGTTTTCGGCCTTGCCCTTCACAGTGGTTGACTCGCCAAAGCCGCTTACGGTAAGAAAAATTTTCGGTCACCTGAACCCCCCCTTGTCGGTCCGTGCGTCGACGCGGGGGGGGGGAATGCCGCTGAATCAAGCCAGGGACAGGGGGAGGGGTGAAACACGGGGACTCGGAGAATCTCCCCGTCTCACAATCACCGCGTCTCCGCGTCAACCCCTCCGCACGCCCCTGGAGCTTGAATTCGACGGCATTGCGGGGGGTGACGGAGACCGAGGAGCGGCTCTGTGGGGGAAGGACTGTTGTTGGCTTCACATCATGGTGGGCGTGACGCATGTTTAAGAAACTGCTGGTTGCCAATCGAGGCGAAATCGCCATTCGCATCATCCGTTCGGCTCAGGAGCTGGGGATCAAGACCGTTGCGGTCTATGAGGAGACCGACAAGACCGCCATGCACATCATGAGGGCGGACGAGGCGATCTGCATTGGGACGGGTCCCCGGAAGGATTATCTCAGCATCGACCGGATCATCCAGGCCGCCCTGCGGAGCAAGGCCGAAGCCATCCATCCGGGTTACGGTTTTCTTGCGGAGAATCCCAATTTTTCAAAGGAATGCACCGAAGCCGGCCTTGTCTTCGTGGGGCCGCCGCCCCAGGTCATCATCGACATGGGAGACAAGGTCATCGCGCGTCGGGTCATGACCGAAGCCGGCATCCCCTGCATTCCGGGAAGCGGAATCCTCGACCCTGACGAAGCCGGAGAGCAGCAGGCCATAGCCTTCGCCGAGAAATACGGTTTTCCCATCATGGTGAAAGCGGTGGCCGGAGGCGGGGGGCGGGGCATCCGAGCCACCCAGAGCATGGACGAGCTGATCAAGGGGCTTCGACTGGCCCGCTCCGAGGCCAGGATGGCGTTCGGGCGGGATGAGATCTATCTCGAAAAGGGGCTGGAGCGTCCGCGCCATGTGGAGGTCCAGATTCTGGCCGACAATTTCGGCAATTATATCCATCTTGGAACCCGGAACTGCTCCATACAGCGGCGCCATCAAAAGATGGTGGAGATCGCCCCCGCCTTTCTTCCGCCCCTGGTCAACGAGCGCATCTGCCAGGAGGCCGTCCGGGCGGCCCGGGCCAGCAGCTACATCAACGCGGGCACCGTGGAGTTCCTCCTGGACGCCGAAGACAACTACTATTTCCTCGAGGTGAACACGCGCATCCAGGTGGAGCATACGGTGACCGAAATGATCACGGGCATCGACATTGTCCGAGAGCAGATCAGGATCGCCGCCGGAGAGCCGATCTCGTTCTCCCAGCAGGACGTTCAGTTTCGGGGGGCCGCCATCGAGCTGCGGATCACGGCCGAGGATCCCAAGAACAATTTCATGGCGAGCCCGGGGCTCATCGAGGTCTACCAGTCACCGGGAGGCCACGGGACCCGCCTTGACGGAGCCATTTACCAGGGTTACGAGATCCCGCGCTACTACGATTCCATGCTGGTGAAGCTCACCGTTTACGGCTTCACCTGGCTGGAGGCCGTGGATCGGCTCCGAAGGACACTCGACGGGTTCATCCTGACCGGGGTCAAAACGACCGTCCCTTTCTACAAGCAGATCGTCAACGATCCGGACTTCATAGGACAGCGTTTTGACACCTCGTACATCGAGACGCATCCGCATCTGCTGGAATACCAGGAAGAGACCGGTGAGATGGAAAAGCTGGCGCGGCTCATCGCGGAAATCAACGCCAACGGCTTCAACCCCTACGCGGAATCTCCCTGACGACCCGGCCTCGGGGTGTGGCTTTGCTTGAAGGAGAGTGCTTCATGAACGAACTGGAACGTCCAACCCCGCAATCGACGAGCGCCGAGATACTGGAGTTCGTACGGAAGACTCCGGGCTATTTCCTGACCAACAATGAGCGGGATGTCTCGCAGTCCGATTTCAACGGCCGCATCATGCCGCAGACGACCCTTCGCGTGGCGCCCTACCGGGACGAGACGGGGTATTTTGCCTTCGAGATCTCGGGCGGAGCTTCGGTCCACGTGGACCTCATGCGCAAGCAGATCAACCCGTTCGAGAAGCTGAGGCTGGTTCGGAATGCCATGCCCCGCACCCTGCTCCAGACCGTGTGCCGGGGGAGGAATCTTTTCGGATACCGGCCTTATCCCGACAACGTGATTCGGCTGACCGTCCGTCTGTTTTCGCGCTACATCGACGTCTGGCGCATTTACGATTTTCTGAATCACGTTCCTAATCTGAAGCTGGTGGCCGAGGAGGTGCGGAGGGCGGGCAAGGTTCTCATGCCCTGCATTTGTTTCAACACCGGCGCGGGCCACACGGACGAATTCTATGTTCGGAAGGTGGAGGAGATCATCGAATCCCTGGGCGAGGACATCATCCTGGGGATCAAGAACCATTCCGCCGTGGGTTCCCCCCAGAGGATCGCCTTGCTGGTTCGCTCGATTCGCGACCGGTTTCCCGACCTCCTTCTCGAATACCATGGACACAACACCGACGGGAATGACCTGGGCCGGATGGTCTCGGCCGCCCTCGAGGGGGTGAGGATCATCGAGGTGTCCGACCATGGCTTC
>Ga0101944_10008172_pt1 | contig 10090 bp, 5 predicted proteins | sample DewCreD2012metaG_FD_75245 | JGI IMG/M metagenome (GOLD analysis project Ga0101944, IMG submission 75245) | Hot spring sediment bacterial and archeal communities from British Columbia, Canada, to study Microbial Dark Matter (Phase II) - Dewar... ...
CCGGTGGGGTTTCCGTTCAGTTGAAAGTTTACAGAAGCACAGGCAAGTCCCGGGTCGGGGGTAATGCTGGCTGATACCGGAGTTACGGCCACGGTAACGTTCTGCGACCGGGTACAGCCGTTGGCGTCGGTTACGGTATAAGTCAGCGAGTATGTGCCGGGAGTGGTGGTGTTGAAAACGGGGTTCTGAATATTGGTGGCACTAAGCGGAGCTGTATTTCCCATCCACAGGTGAGTGGTAATGGCACCGTCGCCGGGGGTGGGATTGCCGTTCAGGAAAAGGTCGTCGCCCGGACATACCTGCAGGTTGGTACCCGGAAGCATGTTAATGGTAGGACGGGCCCATACGCGGATCTGAATATCATCGGTACCCGAACAGCCGTAAGCATTGGTTACCGTGTAAGTAATGGTATGCAGTCCCGGCCCGGCAACCGAAGGATTGAATCTTCCCGTAGAAGTGTTGGTTATTCCCGGCCCTGCCCAGACCCCGCCGGGCGTGGCGGCTGTAAGATTTACCGCGGGGTCATTCGAACAGAACGGTCCTGCGGGTTGTATGGTGGCATCGGGATAGGGAACAATCAGGATCTGTGCGGTTGTGGTAACCGGCGGAAAATCGCCGTTTAAGGGATCGGCAGGAGGGCCCGGAACCAGAGGGTCATCGTATGGATTACAGACATTCCAGTATCGCAGGGTGACTTCGAAGAACTGCCATACAAGAGCTGTATTGGGACAGTATATAGGCAGGGTGGACAGATTCGGGGGCGTTGGGCCTGTTATGGGTCCCGGATGTGCATAAACGGCATCATAGTATGGAAACGTCTGGGGTGAGCCGTTTACCAGTATCCCGTTGATGGTATATGCGGTTCCGTACACCCATTGTGTCCAGCGGGTGGGAGTGTTGGGGTTGTCGTTTTCGACCGGCGGCACACAGTTAAATAAGGAGACGTCATTAAAGACTACCGTGCCGTCGTTGCCCACGCAGATGTAAAAAACCTGGGGATTGATGGCGACCTGACCTCCGTTAAAATTGTCGGTATCCCACACGGTAACATTTTGCTGCTGAATGGAGCTTGTACACAGGACCCCGTTGACACGCAGGGTCGCTGTGGGGCGGTAATTACAGCGGTTGCCCCCCTGCGGATAGGTGTGGGTAACCGTGGCCTTCCATTCCCTTATGGCCGGATTGGGATTGGTGTTAACGGCTGCCACCACCTGCACGGGATTGCCGTCGTTCCAGTCGAAGACAATCTCAACAGGAGTGCCCCCGTCGTTTACTCCCCGGTAGGTAACTTCCCACACCAGACTGACGGGTGCGCATAACCGGTCGGGTAATATATCATTTGCTTTGGAGGTAATGTTGCAGTCCTGAGAATATACAAAGGAATTCAATAGTAAGAAAAGGACAGCAACCGCAGCGGTAATCTTTAGCACAGACATTTTTTTTATATATACGTAAATTAAAGCCCTAAAGTTAATCTTTTGATTAATTTTTTTAAAAGGAACACCCCAAAAAAACCTTCAAGGTCTCTGGAAGTTAATTTATTTACGCCATAGACCTTGACGGTTTGACAAGATGTTAAAACGACATTCCAACGCCGACCAACACAACGAAAACAGCACACAGTAACATTAAGGGAGGCATGGAATCGTCGTTTTGTGCAGCAGCGCGCCGGCATGTCCCGAAAGCTTTCGGGAGGTTGACTCAGCCGGCACGCGGGTAGTGTCACCCGGTCAATAGCACGGGAATGCGCTTCGGGCATTATTTATGACTTTGTTCTAACCCGTCACTCTCTAACCCGTCACCCTGAATTCATTTCAGGGTCTATTATTTGTTGAAGTTTTTTATAGACCCTGAAACAAGTTCAGGGTGACGTATGGGGTGATGTATGGACCGAAGGGTCGTGCGTGTTGCTGGCAGAGTTCATCCTGCATAGCAGGAGGTTTGCATGGGTTTTGGGCATTATACGGATGACTGCCAGCGCACATCCGGCAAGTAATACTGTCATAGGGGGGCCTAAGGGTTGAATTACAAATAACAATACAGAAAGTCAATCACCACATACAGCAGCGGCAGGGTAAACAAGCTCAGCAGTGAAGTGATAAAAAGATTTCCGGCGGCCAGTTTAAAATCGCTGTTATATCGCTGCGACATGACCACAATAATGGTCTGGCAGGGCATACCTATCTGCATGGTAAGGACGGTAAAAGCTTCGTGCGAGATTTGTATTCCGAGAAACCGAAGAGAAACGATGTAAATAAACGCCAGAGATATGGGAACAATGAGGAGTTTGTTGAGTGACAGAATGTATATGCTCAGGTTTTTAAAGGAACTGTTCAGTTTCATCGAGGCAAGCAGTGCGCCTATGTATATCATGGAAAGCGGGCTGGTACATTTTCCTACACTGGTGCATGTGCCGGAAACCGCATCGGGTATTTTAATTCCCGTTGCCATGACGATGATGCCCAGTGTCAGTGCGGCAGTATTCAGATTGAGCAGGCGTTTCCAGGGTTGCTTCTGTGTTCCGCCACTCAGCCGGTAAATGCCGTAGGTAAAAGTAACCGAGTTGGAGGCAAGCTGGTAAATGGCAGCGTAAAAAACGCCGATCCCTTTCGGGAAAAGTGCGTCAAAAAGCGGAAAGCCCAGAAAGACAATATTCCCGAACATAGTATGCAGGGTATGGACATCGGCCTGCTGGCCTTTCAGTTTCAGTATTTTCGACGACAGGGTTCCGGTTCCCAGCAGTACCGCCAGATTGACAAAAACCAGGACAAAGACAATGGCCGCATTCTGCATCAGTGCCGGGGTGAACTCAACATGGGTAAAAGTGGAAAAAATGAGGAAGGGCAAAGTAATATCAATAATAATTCGGGCCAGCGAACGCCGCGATTCATCACTGAAAATACCTGCCCGTTGTGCAATAACGCCTACAATTGCCAGAAAGGCAAATACCAGAATCTGCTGTATGATGATCTGGGTGGCCATAAAATCAGTACGAAAGTACGTTATTTTCCGAAATTTATTCCCGTGTTCGTGGTAAAAAGCTTAATGGCAATCGCAAGCAGGATAATTCCAAACACCTTGCGCAGGATCAGTATGCCTCCCTTGCCTATGATGCGTTCGAAAAAACGCGTGGCCTTTAGAACAAAGTATACCACAATCATGTTCAGGGTGAGTGCAATCAGAATATTCAGCCAGTGGTACTCGGCCTTAAGCGAGAGCAGCGAAGTAATGGAACCGGCACCTGCAATAAGCGGGAATGCAATAGGAACAACAGAAACACCCGAGGGAGTACTTCCCCTGAAAAGTTCGATACCCATCAGCATTTCGCAGGCAATCAGAAAAACGACGAAGGACCCCGCAATAGCAAACGAATAGATGTCAATTCCGAAAAGGTGTAGCAGGGGTTCACCCGCGAAGAAGAACAGAAGAAAAATAAAGAATGCGATGGAGGATGCCTTTAATGCATCAATTTTTCCGTGCTTTTCTTTCAGGTCAATAATAATGGGGATGCTTCCGGTGATGTCTATAACGGCAAACAACACCATAAAAGCGGAGGCAATTTCTTTGAAGCTGAGTATCATAGTTGATTTATTTTAAATGAAAAAGCGGACTGTCAGTGAACAATCCGCCTTTCATGAGAAGCCCCTTAAAGTTATTGTACAATGTTCATTTCGTTAATCAGATTCTGTGCATTGGCCAGTTTGTCAACTACAAAAAGTATGTAGCGGATGTCGCAACTGATGGTTTTCTGAACCGAGTTCTCGAAGAAAATATCGCCGCTCATTGCTTCCCAGTTGCCGTCGAATGCGGCACCTACCAGTTCGCCATTGCCGTTGATGACCGGACTTCCCGAGTTTCCGCCTGTGATGTCATTATTGGAAATGAAACATACGCGCAGATTTCCGTCTTTATCGGCGTATCGGCCAAAGTCTTTTTTCAGAATCAGGTCTTTCAGTTTGGCAGGAACCACAAATTCATCGTTTTTAGGATCTTCCTTTTCGAGGACTCCCTTAACAGTGGTGAAGTAGTTATAATATACCGCATCGGCAGGTTTATAATCGCCTACCTGGCCGTAAGTGCAGCGGATGGTGGAGTTGGCATCGGGGTAAAAGAGTTTTTCGGGTTGCATTTCCATAAGACCGCGGATAAAGAGCCGGTTGGCTTTTTCGTATTCGGGCGACTGGGTGTTCTGCAATTTGTAATACATGCTCAACGACTGCTGGGCGAGTTCGAATGCCGCGTCGGCAGTCAGTACTTTTGCAGTGGGTTTATCGAGAAATGCCATGAAGCGTGCCTTGTCGGTAAAAATTGATTTTTTGAAGAAGTCTTCGGTGTATTTTGCAAAATCCCCTTTGTATTTTTTCTGAACTACTGCCATGAAGTCGAGGTGGTATTCGGCAGGTACATCCTTATAATACATTTCCATCAGTGCGGCAAAAATCTTCTTGTCGGTAGCTGCATCGTAATCCTTGAAATATTTTTCAGCTTCTTTTTTCAGATCTGCGGTCATTGCCGAAATGGCTTCCTTGTCGTTAGGTGAATTGGCCAGCAGACTGTTAAGCTGATAGCACTGAAGGGGGAACATGACTACATCGGGACCCTGCAGAAGGGCTTCGAGGACGTAGGTGTGTGCCAGAGATTTCTGTTTGTTGGTCTCGTAGGATTTTGAGATTTCGGGAAGGGATTTGCCATACAGGGCTTCCTGTCCGTTCTTTTTGTACCATTCGGTGAAACGACCTTCAAGTTCCTGTTTTTTCCCAATCACATTATTTACTTTCAGGCCGCGGGTCTGGCCGATGAAGTATTTCCAGTAGTTGGCTGTTGAGGCATATTTCGAAGAATACATGATACGGAGTTCGGGACTTGAATCCATTGATTCGCGCATGATGGCTAATTTCTTGTCACGGATTTTCACAACGGCGGGGTTGTTGTTTTCAATGGCAGTCTGTACGCCGTATGAGGTTAAGTAACGGTTGGTGGTTCCGGGGAATCCCATTACCATTACAAAATCGTTCTTTTCAAGTCCTTTTATTGATATGGGCAGCGAATGTTTGGGTTTGTAGGGAACATTATCCTTTGAAAAGTCGGCGGGTTTATTATCTGCCGATGCGTATATGCGAAGCATCGAGAAGTCGCCGGTATGACGGGGCCACATCCAGTTGTCGGTATCACCACCGAATTTTCCGATACCGGAAGGAGGTGCTCCCACCAGACGAACATCTTTATAGGTGATATAAACGAAAAGGAAAAACTGATTGCCTTCGAAAAGGGGCTTAACCGATACGTTGTAGTCGGGATCCGTTTTGGCTTTCTTTTCAATTTCGCGTATGCGTTTTGATATCAGACTTCTTCTTTCACTTTCTTTGGTTTCGTCAGTAATGCCGGCAAGAACCGAATCCGTAACATCAATCATATACATTAAAAAACTGGCGCAGATTCCTTCGTTGGGAAGTTCCTGATCCTTCGACAAAGCCCAGAACCCGTCGGTAAGGTAATCGTGGCTGACCGAACTGTGGGTCTGAATCATGTCATATGCACAATGGTGATTGGTAAGCAGCAGCCCTTCCTTTGAAATTACTTCGGCAGTGCAGAAAAATCCAAGCGGATAATTCGAATTGCTGAGCCCGCAAACGGCGTCCTTCAGGCAGGCCTTATTCACATTATAAATGTCTTCCGGTGTGAGTTTAAAACCCTGAGCTTTCATCTGCTCGTAATTCTTTCCGATAAGCGAAAGCAGCCACATGCCTTCGTCGGCTCTTGTGGATTGAAATCCGATCAGAATTACTGCGATAATGAAGAAAATCTTTTTCATTGTTATTTAATTAAGAATTATGAAACACAAAATAAACAATAAGAAAGTGGTAAAACAAGGATTTTTTTCGTTTTTTTGTGAATCCTAAGAAAAATGCAAGCGAAAAACGACATACGAAACATAAATGAAGATGAACTGGCCGGATTTGTCGACGAATCCGGTGAGAAATCATACCGGAAAGGGCAAGTGCTTGACTGGCTGTGGAAAAAGGGGGCTGTTTCCTGGGATGAAATGAAGAACATTCCGTCGGATTTCAGAAAAAAACTGAGCGGAAAATACGAAATCCGCCCCCTTGAAGTTGCCGGTACCGAAATATCTGCTGACGGAACCCGGAAGTTGCTTTTCAGAATGCATGACGGGAATTTTACCGAAGGTGTTCTGATTCCTTCAGCAGGAAGGACCACCGCCTGTATTTCGACGCAGGCAGGTTGTCCGCTGAAATGTGCTTTCTGTGCCACCGGACAGCATGGCTTCAAGAGGAACCTGGATCCCGGCGAAATCTTCGATCAGTTTATTCTGCTCAACCGTCTTTCGGCCGAAACGGCAGGACGTCCACTTTCCAATCTCGTGTTAATGGGTATGGGAGAGCCATTCCTGAACATTTCCAGTGTGTTAAAAGCGCTGGGCTATATTTCGTCTCCGCAATATCTGAATTTTTCACCCTCCCGGATTACTGTTTCGACCATAGGGATACCCGAAAAGATTATTCAGGCAGCCGACAGCCAGTTCCCCTATCAGCTTGCATTGTCTCTTCATTCATCCATCCCCGAAGTGCGCAATGAGATTATTCCGGCGGCGTCCCGATACCCGCTTCAGGAACTGCAGCAGGCAATGGCCTTTTTTACACGTAAGACCCAAAAGCCAATAACAGTTGAGTTTCTGCTTCTGAAAGGCGTAAATACTTCGCTGCGGGAAGCAGAATCACTGGTAAAATACTGCAGCCGCTTTTCTTCCAAAATCAATCTGATAACCTATAACGAAGTGCCGGGACTGCCTTTTAAGAAACCTGCAGAAGACGAAGTGGCACAATTTTTGGCTTACCTGAAAAAAAAGAACATGGTGGCAACACTTCGCAGGAGTATGGGTTCCGACATTTCGGCTGCCTGTGGTCAACTTGCTAACAGGTCAAAGTTGGTAAAATAAAGTTACGATGATGTTAAATTGATTGAAATTTTATATTTTCGTGGCTGAATAAATAAAATAATATGAGAAAACTGGTTTTATTTCTGGCGGTTACAATTCTCTCTGCGACAGCTTTTGTCTATAGTCAGACCGTTGAACCCGACTGGGGTCCTGTTCGCGAACTCGAAAAAGGAACCTATTTCCATAAAATAGCCGGATACGATAAAGACGGATACCTGCTGGTGCGTTCCAACAGCGTCCTTAAGGTTACCAACAATAAGATTTATATCGAATATTATTCTTCTGTTTCCAACGACATGGAATCTATCGGCGAAGTCTTACTCCCTACTGTAAACGGTGTTCAGTCGGCCTATGAAGATATTTTTTATATCGGCGGAAAAATCATACTCTTTACATCAGCAGTGCAGGGTACATTAAGGACTTTATACGTTCAGTACCTCAACAACGACGGAACACTTAAAAACAAACCCCGCGAACTGGGCAGCATCCCTATTTCCAACGTTCCCTCCGACTGCTTTAAATTCAAAGTTTATTCCGAATCGCAGATTCTTGCCTACTGGAACAATTCATTTTTGCAGTACAATGCAGAACCCTTCACCTTTAAAATTATAAACTCCAATCTGATTGACGACTTCAGCGAAACCATCGAACTGCCTCTCAAAGAACGTTCTTTTGAGGTGATACAGACTGCTGTTTTAAAGAATAAAACCATACTGATACTGGTTAAGGCAGAAGTGGTATCCTCTAAAAAAACGGTTACCACTCAGTACGAACATATTCTTCTGGTGTATAATCCCAAGTCAAAAGAATTCACACCGATGAAGATCGAAGCTGATAAATATGTTCCGCTGAATATTGCTTTCGGTTTTGATGCGGAAGAAAATATTGTACTGGGAGGATTTTTTGCCAACAAGACCCGCAAGGTCGAAAATGAATTTATTGGTGCATTCTATCAGATTATTAATCCCCGTACCCTGAAGGTGGTTTCCAATGACCCCAAGAAAAACTATAAGGTATTTGACAAGAATTTCCTGCTTGGCTTTATATCCAAACGAAACGGAGAGACACCTCAGCAGTACTGGAATTTTTCACTTAAGGACATTGTGGTTTTCGAAAACAAGGCCATGGCATTCATTGCCGAACAGAATTATACCGCCCAGAAAACCATGATAGATCCGGGTTCAAAGGCCGAAACCACCATTAATTATTATTACTTTAACGATCTTCTGGTGTTCGGTGTAAACAAGGATGGTGCGGTTGACTGGTATAAGCAGATTGCCAAAAATCAGGAAAGTCTCGACGATAAGGGGTACTGGCATTCCTATGTCGCGCTTAAAAACGTGAATCAGGTAAAGATTTTATTCAACGACAACCCTGCCAATCTTAAAAACAAAGTGGCTGAAAAAACAAAATTGCTGAAAAATAACCCCAATACGAACAAGGTTACGGGTCAGGCCACAATGATATCCATTTTTGCTGATGGCAGCTACGAAAAATATGCACTCTTCCCCGAGAAGGATTCCAAAGTATGCATACTGCCTAAAGTGATAATGCCCACAGCCAAAAGGATTCTGGCCGGATGCCAGGAAGGAAAGGCCGTGAAGTTCGGCACCTTCGCATTTGAATAGTCGCTCCTGAAGATAAAATCTACTTCACTGCGCCCTAATGCGCCTCTCCCTATTGCGCCGGGTTTAAACCCGGCGCAATAGGGAGAGGCGCATTAGGGCGGCACATTCAGCGCATTTATAGACAAATCTTTCTACAGCCGGATTCCTATTATCAGCACGTCGTCAACCTGTGGCTCATTGCCCTTCCATTCATCGAACTCTTTTTCGAGCCGTTGCTTCTGAAGTTCGGGGGCAAATGAATTAATTTCCGAGAATATTTTTTTAAGTCCTGATATTTTCAGTTTCTTGACCCGGGGGCCGCCGAACTGGTCGGCAAAACCATCGGTAAAGAGATAGATCATATCATTTTTTTCAAGAGTGAAATCATGGGTGACAAAAACCTTTGTCCTTAATTCTTCACCACCTATGGAATGCTTACTACCCTTAAAGTAGGAGAGTTTTCCGTTCTGCGAAACCACAAAGGGTCGCATTGCCGAAGAAATTCGTACCCCTCCGGTCTTTCTGTTGATTTCGCATACGGTAGCATCTAGACCATCTTTGGGCTGATCGGGATTTTCTTCGTTCAGATTAAAGATATGCTTAACTTCCTTGTCCAGTTCGTACAATACCGCATCAGGGCTTTTAACGTGTTGCTTGGCGAGAATATCTTTAATAATGGTAGAGCAAATGAGCGACATAAAGGCGCCGGGAACGCCGTGTCCGGTGGCATCGGCAACAATCACAATGGTAATGTCGTTGAATGACTGGGCCACATAAAAGTCGCCGCTTACAATATCGCGGGGGCGGAACAGTATAAATGATTGAGGAAGTATCCGCCGGAACATGGCTGCCGACGGCAGTATGGCTTCCTGTATCCGTTTTGCATAATTGATACTGTCGGTAATGTCTTTGTTCTTAAGCTCAATAAGCTCTTTCTGTTTTCTTACTTCCAGTGTTCTTTCATCCAGAGTCCTTTTCAGATATTCTTCCAGTTTCTTGTGATTGCGTTCCCGGATCTTAATAATAAGATAAAAGGTATAAATAACCGCCGCCGTTACCAGAAGGATAAACCACCAGCGTTTCCATACAGGAGGAAGGATGCGCAGGGTCAATACAGATTCCTCTGCCGAAGGAACGCCGTTGCTGTTAAAGGCCTTGATGCGCAGGGTATAGCTGCCGTCTTCGATGCCGGGATACAGGACAAAGGGAACCGAAGTATGTTCATTCCATTCTTTGTCAAATCCCTCAAGAATGTAGGAATAACTTACAAGTTCGGGTTCTGTCATACAAATGCCGGTATAGTTAAAACGGATTTTGTATTTGCCGTAGGGGAGTTCGAACTCATTGGCATAGGGAAATTCCTTGTCATTAATTATCACACTCTCTATAAGAATGCCGGGGGGAATTTTATTCAGACGGTTTTTTCTGAAATCATAACAGATTAATCCGTTGTTGGTTCCCCACCAGATCCATCCGTGCTGGTCAATGCAGGCCGCATTAAGATTGAAGTCCAGAAATATGTCTTTGT
>Ga0101944_10008173_pt1 | contig 10089 bp, 7 predicted proteins | sample DewCreD2012metaG_FD_75245 | JGI IMG/M metagenome (GOLD analysis project Ga0101944, IMG submission 75245) | Hot spring sediment bacterial and archeal communities from British Columbia, Canada, to study Microbial Dark Matter (Phase II) - Dewar... ...
CCTCCGGTGAGAAGGAGGGGGGCGTCCACGGGTCGCGGGGCCTCGGCCCCCGGGCCTCCCGCCCCCCCCTCCACCTGCTCGAGGGGCCTGCACTGGAGGATGAGGATCCGCCCCGCGGGCGTCACGGCCCACTCGATGTCCTGGGGAACGCCGTAGGCCTCCTCGAGGCGCACGGCCATGCGGGCAAGGGCTGCATGACGGCCAGGCGGTTGATGATTGCTTTCACATGGCATGAACAATCTCCCGCAGAATCAGACGCAGCGCGGCGGTCATCGTGCGCCGGGCGGACGAAGCGGCTCGGAGCACATCCTCATGCGTGGTTGTTCCTGAAGCGCCGGCCACGTTGGATATGAACGAAACTGCTGTCACCTGCAATCCTGCGGCATGAGCCAGAATGGCCTCCGGGACGGTTGACATGCCGACAGCGTCGGCTCCGAGCCTTCTCAGTGCTGATGCTTCTGCCGGTGTTTCATAGCATGGGCCGGAGACCGCGGCGTAGATTCCAAAATGGGCAGGCAACGAAGACCCGCGCATGGCGCGCAGAACCCGCCGCGCCACTGCTTCATCGTATGTTCCGGACAGATCCGGGAACCGAGGCCCCCAGAAATGCTGGTGGGGTCCGATCAGAGGGTTTGATCCCATGAGATTCAGGTGATCGCGTATTATCATGAACGAGCCGGGCGGAATTCGGCTCCTGAGGCTGCCTGCCGCGTTTGTGAGCAGAATGTGGCGACAGCCTGCCCTCACCGCAGCGTACACGGGAAAAGCGACAGGGGCCCATCCGTTGCCCTCGTAAAAATGCCTTCGTCCTCTGAAGATGAGAAACCGTTTGCCATGGAGACGGCATGAGTCAAGCCTTCCGGCATGGCCATCCACTCCGCAACCCGCGACAATTTTGATGCGGGAGTACGGCATGGACCGATCGGGGCGAACAAAGTCAATGGCATCAGACCACCCGGATCCGAGAATGACCGCCGCGTCGGCATTCGGAACCTCAAGCGTTCTGCGAATGTGTTGGTATCCTTTTTCAAGAAGATCAGTCTTCATGAGAAACTACACTCTGGAGGCCAATCCATCGAGCTTTGAGAAATGGCCTTTTGCTTACATTTTCAGTATTCACTCTCTGGCGCGTGCATATTCAATCCGTTGCGCCCGAACACCATACTCTTCCGACAGGTTCATAAAGTCCTGTCATTTCGCAAACGCAAAATCCGGGCTGAAACGCAGAATCCGGGTTCAAAGGCCAAATGCTGGTTTAAGCGTGAATGCCAAGGCCGGCGAGCCTGCGTCTCAATTTGCCCCGTGAAAGTCCGAGCAGTCTGGCAGCGGCCGAAACGTTGTTTCCACAACGCCTGAGAGCCTCCTGATAAAGGCTCCTCTCGACATTTTCAAAACACAGGGCTTCTTCAGGCAGAGACGACAAGGGGGTGTGGTTGGAGGAGACTGGCCTTTCCTCAGTGTGCAAATCGGGCAGGTCATTCGCGGCAATCATCCCGTCATGTTTGCATTTGATGACAGTGTTTTCTATTATATTCCGCAGTTCCCTCACGTTTCCCGGATAGTCGTACGCCACAAGAGTCCGCATGGCGTCTTCGGCCACGCCTTCGATGTTCTTGCCCATCTCCGCAGCATAATGGAGTGTGAAGAAAAGCGCCAGCATGGGAATGTCTTCCTTTCGCTCGCGGAGGGGCGGAATGCTGATATGGCAGACCATCAGACGATAGAGGAGGTCTTCACGGAACTTTTTCTGCTTTACCAAGTCGCCGAGATCCTGATTGGTGGCCGCTATGATTCTCACGTCGGCTTGGCGCTCATGGTGTTCTCCAATGGGAAGGTAAGTCTTGTTTTCGAGGAAACGAAGAATCTTTGATTGTGACTTCATTGGAAGATCGCCAATTTCATCCAGAAACAGGGTTCCACCCTCGGCAGCCTCAACATAGCCGGCCCTTGTTTCGACAGCGCCGGTGTAAGAGCCTTTTCTGTGACCGAACATTTCCGACTCGAACAGATCTTCAGGAACAGAAGGACAGTTCAGCGTGAGAAACGGCTTGCGATTTCTTGGACTGGCAAAATGAATGGCGGAAGCGACAAGTTCCTTTCCAGTGCCGCTCTCGCCGGTTATCAGAACGGTAGAGTTGAAAGCAGCGATATCAACTATGTCCGACGCAATCTTCTGCATCGCAGGCGACCTGCCGATCATGACTTTGCGGATCTCAGCCGATGCCAACTGGCCTGAGAGCAGGTCAACCTGCTCGGCCAGAATTTCCTTCTGCATGGAAACAAGCCTGAATCGGCGTGTTCTCTCGAGCGCTGCGCAAAGCGCCGAAGCATTGAAAGGCTTCTCAAAAAAGTCGGCGGCTCCTTCCCGAAGCGCTCTGATGGCAATGTCGAGTTGTCCATGCGCGGTGATGAAAATGACATCGCATCGCGGGTCTATCTGCTTCACCCTCTTTAGCACCTCAAATCCGTCGCAGCCGGGCATGCAGATGTCGGTGATGACAATATCAGCGCCGTTGCGTTCGATCCATTCGAGGCCGGCCTTTGGGTCACGGAATCCCGTGACAGGAAATCCAAAAGTGCCCAGAGTGGTTTCCAGGCTGTGGAGCACCATTGGATCATCGTCAATCAAGACAAGTTTGATCGCCGGTGTTTCGGGTTTGTCCATAACCACATACATTCAACAGACAATGAGATTGCCTGTCCAGAATGTTTTGCCCGAATCTTTTGGGAGAAGGCTCTTCGACGCAGGCGCGGGCTCGACTTTGGCGCGCAAAAGCGGTTAGATGCGGGGAATGAAATTGCTGCGCAGACCGGAAGTGAGCACCGGTTTTCTGTTGTCATGCCTGTGTCTGAGTATCGTTTGTGCTGTTGCGGCAGTATACGCAAACAGTCTTAGGAATCCGTTCATCTTCGACGATGGAGTGGTTCTTTCACGCATTCCACGGGATACTCAGCTCTGGCCGTTGCCCATAAACTCGCGGTGGCTCGTTGATGTCAGCTTCCGCCTGAACTATCTGATCTCGGGCGCCAATCCCGCCGGCTTCAGAATTGTCAATGTCGCCATTCATGCGCTGGCGACGCTGGCATTGTTTGGATTGGTTCTTGAGACCGCGGCGCTTCCCAGGTTTTCGGGTTGTTTTGGCAACAGCGGAGTATGGCTTGCCTGGGTGTCCGCGCTGGCTTGGGGGTTGCACCCCTATCACGTTCAGAGCGTTGCATATGTGTGCCAGAGATATGAGTCTGCGATGGGGCTCTCGCTTTTTGTATGCCTTTGGTGCTTTGCCAGAGGGGCGCGTTCTCCGCGGCCGAGGCTGTGGTTCGACCTGTCCGTAGTTGCGGCCATTGCGGGAATGGGCGCGAAGGAGGTGATGGTCGCAGCGCCGGGGCTTGCGCTCATATATGACTATGTCTTCGTGTGCGAGACCCCCGGTGAAATATGGAAAAGGAGAAAAGCTGTTCATGCGGCTCTTGCGGCATGCTGGGCGCTGGTGTTTGTATTGTGGATAGGCGCGGAGGCCGAGAGGATGGAGAGAGGTGAAGCAGGCGTTGAAAGACCGGAGCGCTTTGCATACCTCCTGACCCAGTCCTCTGTAATTGTTCGCTACATCGTCAATGCGTTCGTCCCAGGCGGCCTGTGCTTCGATTACGGATGGGAGGTCGCCTCGTCGTGGACAGAGGCATTGCTGCCGGCTGCGACAGTATGGCTGCTCGTGATTGTCAGCGTCTACCTGGTGTTTCGACGCAGTGCATCAGGTTTTCTCGGTGCTGCTTTTTTCCTTATCCTTGCGCCCACGTCGAGTGTGCTTCCGCTTGAGGACCCGGCATTTGATCATAGGATGTATGCGCCTTTGGCGAGCATCGCTGTCGGATTGGTCTTCGGAGTGTACAGGATGATCAAAGTGGTTGCCGGCGGCCGCATGGGGAAGGTGTTGATGTTTGTCGCGGTTTGCATGATTGTGTTTCTGGGAATGCTCACTGTTCAGAGGAACAGGATTTTTTCCTCGGAACTGTCCCTGTGGACGGATGTTGTCTCAAAAAGGCCTGGAAACTTGAGAGCCAGAAATGAGCTTGCGATAGCCCTTTCCGAAAGTGGTCGCCTGGATGAAGCAAAAATGGAGCTGTCGCGGGTCCTTGATGCCACCGCGTCAGTTGAACCCTGGCATCCTGAGTGGCCGGCTAAGCCATTGCCTGCCAATTCCATGAGAGCGAACAGATTTCGGGCCTTGGCCAATATGGCTGTTAGTTTGGAAAGAGAAGGAAAATTCGAGTCTGCGCTCGAATACTATACCGAGGCGTTAAGAATAGTGCCGTTTTCAGAGCAAGTCAGAGACATGATGAGGAAAGCGCTGAAGGCCATGGAGGCAGGTGAAAGGCAGCGCAGCGGCTCAGGAGACGGAGAAAGGGAAACACGGAGCGAATCTGAGCGGAATGCTCTTCGATAAGGCTGTACACGAGGGCCATTCCTTTGGCCCAAAACCTGTAACAAAAGAAAACCCTCGTCCGAATGGACGAGGGTTTTCTTCAATTTTGTCAACCAAGCTTACCCAACAGGCAGCCTGTGAGTGGTGGCTCCCGAGAAGTTACATGCCGGATTCACGTTCATTCTGCCATATGTATAGCTGCCACCTGCCGGACAGACAGGCGTGGTATTACCCTTGATGTACTGGTTTACGATCGTTGTGACAGCCTGGTCCGTATCACCCCAGCGCTCTGCAAGAGCTGCCTGCTCCTTACCGGAATCAATCATCCGAAGGTTATTGATGCAGGCATTCTGCTGGGCAGTATTCCTGGCTTTCACGAACGAAGGGATGGCTATCGCGGCCAAAAGGCCTATGATCGCCACCACGATCATGATTTCTACCAGGGTGAAACCCAACTTTTTCATGTTTTGTGCCTCCTGTGTTATGTTGCTATAGCAACCCCTCAGTCTCTGTCTGCAACCCTGCTCTGCCTACAGAGAGAGAAGGTCAAGTTATGTAAGCAGGGGCCATGCCAAATACGTATTTGACGCCTTCGCAATAGCGCAAAAGTGAGACTGCTGTTTTTGCCTGAAAAATTGCATGTTTTTTCAATGGCTACAACAAGCTACCTTTCCAAGAAGAAAAAAGCATATCACTTTTGATAAAACGACAATAGCGTTCTAGACAATGCAACAGGTAAAAAATTCTCTATGAACGATAGTCCTGTTGCGGAAGTGTTGTGGCTGTGGCATGGTTTGAATCTGTTGAGGCCGGTACGCCAATCGAAAAAGCTCGGTTTGTACAAGAGAGGGGAAAACTTCGTCCCAGATAGCATCGAATGCGTAAAAGGTGCGTGCTACTCCTGAGCTTCGGGCATCTTACGGTAGAGGGTGGCAAGGCTGATCTTGAGAGCCTTTGCCGCTTTTTCCTTGTCTCCGCCTGTTTTGGCAAGCACCTGTTGAAGATATTCCTTTTCCTTCGCTCTTATAAAGGCCTTGAGCGATCTTGCCTTGGCTGCTCCTGCACTGTCGGCTTGAGATGAGGCTGTCTGTTTGACCGGTGTCGCGGCTATCTTTGGCGGGAGGACGTCCTTTGTGATCTTGTTGTCCTTTGCAAAGGTCATGGCGTGTTTGATCGCATTCTCAAGCTCGCGAACATTGCCTGGCCATGAATATGACTCCAGAATTGCACAGACCTCCGGATCCAATGCAGGAGGAGTCTGGCCGGCGGAGGTTTCCTTTCGGAGGATATGGTACGCGAGAGGCAGGATGTCTTCCTGCCTTTCTCTGAGAGGTTTGATCTCTATCGGAATGACACTGAGCCGAAAATAGAGGTCCTGTCTGAACTTTCCTTCGGCTATCAACTGGTCAAGGGGAGTGTTTGTCGCCGCAAGCACGCGCACATCCACGCTTATATTTTCGTTTCCGCCGACCGGGCGTATCTCCTTTTCCTGAAGCACCCGCAGGAGCTTGCCCTGAATCGGAAGGCTCATCGCGCTGATCTCGTCGAGGAAGATGGTCCCGCCGTTGGCGGTCTGAAAGAGTCCCTCCTTGTTTGTCGTGGCGCCTGTGAAGGCCCCCTTGACGTGGCCGAACATTTCCGACTCGAGCAGCGGTTCGGGCAGAGCCGCGCAGTTGACGGCGACAAAGTTCTTGTCCTTGCGTCTGCTGTAGGCATGAATGGCCCTTGCCACAAGCTCCTTGCCCGTGCCGCTTTCGCCGTGTATGAGCACAGTGGTGTCTGTGGGCGCGACTCTTTTGACCATTTCGCAAACCTGTTTCATGGCCGGGCTTTCTGCGATGATGTTCTCGAGCTGATACCGCGTGCCCAGTTGCGCCTTGAGGTCAGCGTTTTCAGTCATGGCTCGGTTGTATTCGAGAGCCCGCTGCACGGTCACCAGAAGCTCGTCCACTTTGAACGGCTTCGTGATGTAGTCGAAGGCGCCCAGCTTGAGCGACTCGATTGCCGTCTCAACCGACCCATAGGCCGTCAGCATGATGACCGCCATGTTCGGCCGGGTTGAATGAACTATCTTCAGAAGATCCATGCCATTGACCGGGTTCATCCGAATATCGGATATCATGAGATCGAACTCTTCGTTTGCGGCAAGAATTTCCTTGGCTTTTTCTCCGCCGAGCGCGGTGGTGACAGTGTAGCCTTCGGCCTTGAGGAGCGTCGAGAGAACGCTCAGGATGCTGGGCTCGTCATCTACAAGCAATATCTTCGCCATGGCCGCACGCCAGTTGAAGCTCTGACTCTAGAAATAGCCTACACCTGCGAACGCATGGTGTAAAGAGATATTCTCATTTTTTAGGTTTATAAAAAAAGCAAATCTGAAATGGGTCAACGCGATGCCGCATGCCATGGCCGGATGACTGCGTTCAGGTCTGCTTATTCCTCGCAACAGCTCTCAACCCGCGCCGCCGCCGCTGACGACTTCGCCCATTTTGAATATGGGCAGGAACATGCACAGGACTATACCGCCGATGATGACGCCGAGAAACACCATCAACAAAGGTTCGAGGAGCGATGTGAGGCCTTCGAGCATGGTTTCGACTTCACTGTCGTAGAAATCGGCGATGTTGTCCATCATCTCATCAACTTTACCGGTTTTTTCGCCTGCCTGCAGCATGCGCACCAGCAGCATGGGGAATACGGGCTGGTTGACCAGCGCGCTCGAGAGGGGTTCACCCTTCTCCACAGTCTCTTTGGCTTTGAGAATGACCGCTGTGGCGACCTTATTGCCGGTGGCTCCGGCCGCTATATCGAGAGCGTTCAGGATCAGAACTCCGCTCCTGGTGAGCTGGCCGAAAGTTCGGGCGAAACGGGCTGCGGCGACTTTGCGATTGAGTTCTCCAAAAACGGGAGCTTTGAGAAGGAAGCTGTCGAACGCGAACGCGCCCTGCGGCGTTTGCTTCCATTTCTTGAATGCTATGACCACGGCGGCCAATGCGCCGAAAACAAAAATGCCCCGGCGTTTCAGAAAATGGCTCATGTCAAGAAGCGCCTGAGTCGGCCCCGGAAGTTTGGCTCCGAAGTCGGCGAACATTTCGCCGAAAACCGGCACAACGAAGATGATCATGGCCACGGCAATGGTCAACGCCAGGCACAAGACGATGGTCGGGTACATCATGGCGGACTTGACCTTGCGTTTCAGTGCGGCGCTGGCTTCCAGAAACCCTGCGAGACGTCCGACGGTTTCGGCGAGCTGACCGCCTGTTTCGCCGCCTCGGACCATGTTCACATACAGATCATTGAATATCGAGGGATAGGGCCGGAGCGCCTCGGAGAAAGCGGATCCGTTTTCGATGCTCTTCTTGATCCTCCCTATGACGGCCTTGAAATTGGGGTTTTCAGCCTGTTCCTCGAGCGCTTCAAGAGAAGCCACGATGGGCATTCCAGCCGAGAGCATGGCGGCAAGCTGTCTGGAGAAGGTCGGCAAGTCCTTGTCAACTATCTTGCCTGCTCCGGGAATGCGCTGGGATTGTTTCCCCTGTGTTTTGGCTGAAGAGGGGGCCGCCTTTGCGGACGAATGAGAGTCGGCTGATGACGCTGCTGGTGTTGCTCGTACGACGGGACTCATGGTGCCACACCCCCCTTGCTTCGCTTATTCAGAACTGCCGGCCACCCTAAGCGCCGTTTCCACGCTTGTCAAACCCTCTTTGACGCGGTTGAGCGCTCCATAGATGATGGGAATCATGCCTTTGGAAACCGCGATGTCCCGGATTTCGGCCGCGACAGCCTGCCGGAGAATCGCCACGCGGATGTCGTCGTCTATCGGCAGGACTTCCATTATCGAGCCGCGTCCAAGGAATCCGGTGTTGTGGCACTTCGGGCATCCCTGCGGTCCGTAAATGGTGGTTCCTTTGAAGAATTCCGGATCAACGCCGTATTCCTTCAGCAATTCCTTGTTCGGGGCAACCTCCTTCTTGCAGTTCGGACACAGCTTTCTGAAGAGACGTTGCGCCTGCGTCAATATGACGGACGAGGCCAGGAGGAATGGCTCCATGCCCATGTCGAGCAGGCGGGTTACGGCTCCGGCGGCGTCGTTTGTGTGGAGGGTGCTGAGCACCAGATGGCCGGTGAGGGCAGCCTTGATCGCAATCTCGCAGGTCTCGGCATCTCTTATTTCTCCGATCAGCACCACGTCCGGGTCCTGCCGCAGAATCGCGCGAAGAGCGGAGGCGAAAGTCAGCCCCACATCTGCGTTTATTTTCACCTGATTGATGCCGGGGAGCTGATACTCAACCGGGTCTTCGCACGTGACGATGTTGATGTCCGGCTTGTTCAACTCCTGCAGGGCCGAGTACAGGGTTGTGGTCTTGCCGCTGCCGGTGGGGCCGGTTACCAGGATGATTCCATGCGGCTGGGCGATTGCGTATCTCATCGCGTCAAGCGCATGTCCGTCCAGGCCCAGGGAGGCAAGATCCGGAAACAGGGCGTTCTTGTCAAGCAGGCGGAGCACAACCTTGCCGCCGAATATGGTGGGAAGAATGCTGACCCGAACGTCAATCTTCTTGCCCAGGGCCTGGATTCTGAACCGCCCGTCCTGAGGTATCCGCTGCTCGCCGATGTCCAGGTCGGACATGATCTTAACGCGCGATATGATTGCGTTCTGAAGGCTTTTCTGTATGTGGGGGCGCTCGATGAGCACCCCGTCAACCCTGTAGCGAAGCCGGACATAATCCTCCTGCGGCTCGATGTGTATGTCCATGGCGCGCAGCCTGATTGCCTCAATCAGGAGCATGTTGACCATGCGCACGACGGGCGCATCCGCCGCTATTTCCATCATTTCCTCGAGGCTTTGTTTGCCTTCTTCCTCCTGTCCGGTCACATCGAGATCGCCCTCTCCGGCCTTCATGATTTCCTCCATGTCGAGGTTCCCGGAGGCGGAGGAAACGCTGCTTTCGAGAATTCGCTGGACATCCTTTTCGCTCGCCACCACCGGCGTTACATCCAGGCCGGTTGCAGCGCGCAACTCATCGAGGGCGAAAATGTCGAAGGGATCTCCCATCGCGACCGTGATTCCTTTGCCGACGCGCGCCACAGGTATCATCCTGTGGCGGGTCCACAGATCGTTGGGCGCCACTTCCATCAGCACCGGATTAGGCTTGAAATGCGCGAGGTTCATGGGAGGCATCTGAAGATATTCAGACAGTGCCAGCGTCATGTCTGTCGGAGAAACGAGATTGTTGTCCACCAGATGCTTTTCGAGTCGGACACCTTCGGCCTTGGCCTCCTGCTCGGCTGCGCTCAGCGCTTCCGGATTAAGGACCCGGTTGCGCAGCAGAATGTCCGTCAGCCGGCCGGCTGTCGTCTTTCTTTCTGTGCGGGCGTCATTCGCCACCGGTCACCTCCAGAGCCTGTTCGAGACTCGTCACGCCCTCCTTCACCTTGCGAAGGCCGATGTCCTTCAGGGTAAGCATGCCCATTTTGCGGGCCTTGGCGGAAATTTCCTTGATCGGCGTTCCCTTTATTATGTCCTGCCGAAGCTCTCTGTTCATCGGCAAAACCTCCATGATGGCGACCCGGCCCTTGTATCCGGTGTTGTGGCACTTTGGACAGCCGACAGCCTTGTATATGGTGACGCCGTCGAAAAAGTGAGGGTCAATGTTGTAGAGAGACATAA
>Ga0101944_10008174_pt1 | contig 10087 bp, 5 predicted proteins | sample DewCreD2012metaG_FD_75245 | JGI IMG/M metagenome (GOLD analysis project Ga0101944, IMG submission 75245) | Hot spring sediment bacterial and archeal communities from British Columbia, Canada, to study Microbial Dark Matter (Phase II) - Dewar... ...
CAGCAGCCGCGCTCATAGCACTCTCCTCTTATCAAGCCGACACACTCGCCCACTCAAGGCCAGACGTCACTTCGTTGGCTTACCTTTGGCAAAGGGTAGGAGAAACCCTGCTGGCTTATTCTTCTTTTTCCATGAAAAAAACGCCATACCTGCGCGGCCGGGGCGCCCAAATTAACCCGCCCTCGCCTTACGAAAAAATGGTGCGCGACGAGCAGCCACTGGACTGGGCACTGCGCGAGGCCGAATGGGAAACTGACGACCTCCGCACCGAGTATATAGAGACTCACCCAAAAACCATCCTGAACCGCGTGGAGAGCCCCGACATCCCCTCGGAATGGAGCATGAACCCTTACCAGGGCTGTGAACACGGCTGCGTGTATTGCTATGCGCGCAACACCCACCCATACTGGGGCTTTAGTGCCGGGGTAGATTTTGAGCGCAAAATCCTCATTAAACACAACGCCGCCCAACTGCTCGAAGCGACGCTGCGCAAAAAAAGCTGGAAGGCTTCTCCAGTCATGTTTGCCGGCAATACAGACGTCTATCAGCCCGCCGAGCGGCGCTTTCGCATCACACGCGCCTGCTTGGAGGTGTTCTGGCGCTATCGCCATCCGGTAGGTATCATCACCAAAAACAGCCTCATCCTGCGCGACCTTGACTTGCTGGAAGCCCTGGCCGCTCACCAGTTGGTGCACGTAGCCATCAGCCTGACCACCCTACGTGAAGAATTGAGGCAACTCTTAGAACCCCGCACCGCCACTGTAGCCCAACGCCTGCGCACGATAGAAACCCTCTCGGCGCGCGGCATTCCGGTATTCGCCATGCTCGCGCCCATCATCCCAGGGTTAAATGACGCCGAGATTCTGCCCATGGCCCAGGCAGCTGCAGCGCGCGGCGCCTTAGGGCTGGGCTATACGCTCGTCCGCCTCAATGGCGATGTAGCCGCCATCTTTGAAGACTGGCTGCGCAAAAACCTCCCCGACCGCACCGAAAAAGTGCTCCACCACATCCGCCAGACACACCACGGCCAACTCCACGACAGCCGCCCCGGCACACGCATGCGCGGCGAAGGGCCTATAGCCGAAATCATCCGTGAGCAGTTTCGCTTAGCTCGCCATCGTTTCTTCGCCGACCGGCAAATGCCACCCTACAACCTTGAGGAGCACGAGCAATATAAAAATCCGCAGCTGCGGCTGTTTTAACGAAAAAAGCCCCACACCGCGAGCCTGACCGGAGGGGGCTGACCATGAGATTATAACGGCGCACCGCCGCCTTGGCGCAGGAATCTGCACTTGGGGTACTCACGTGGTGAGGTGGCAAGTGCGACCTATTACGGGTCTTGAAAGTGGATTAAAGGTGTAAAATGCACTTTGGAATCGGAAAACGGCGGTTGGGAAAGAGGGAGGTAAAACCGAGAAAAGAAGGGATTAGGAAGAACGATTGCCCTACTCAGGACGGCACAAAGATACGCGTCAGCCTTTAACGCGCAATATCTCTTGAAAAAAACTACCGCCCACCACCCGCTGGTGAAGCGGCCCCAGCAGCCAACAACGACAGGCCCCTGAGACCATTCCCTGCCAAAAGAACACTAACCCGACGGACCAAAATGCCAAAAAGTCAGATTTTCAGTCGTGGCATATGGATTGATGCAGCGAGGTATCAAACCTCATCTTACAAGTTACTACAGCATCTGAACCAGCTGCTCAAATCTATCTTTTATCATGGGAAAAATTATCGGTATTGACTTAGGCACAACGAACTCTTGCGTGGCCGTTATGATGGGCAACGAGCCCGTTGTGATTGCCAACGACGAGGGCTCGCGCACTACGCCTTCCGTAGTCGCTTTTTTAGATAATGGCGAGCGCAAAGTAGGCGCTCCGGCCAAACGTCAGGCTATCACCAACCCCAAGCGCACGATTTTCTCCATCAAGCGTTTCATGGGCATGCGCTATAGCGAGCGCACGGACGAAATCGCGCGCGTGCCCTACAAAGTCGTCAAAGGCGACAACGACACCTGTCGGGTCGAAATTGACGGCCGCGTGTATACGCCGCAGGAAATCTCAGCCATGATCCTGCAAAAAATGAAGAAGGTGGCCGAAGATTACCTAGGTGAGCCGGTGACGGAGGCGGTCATCACAGTACCTGCTTACTTTAATGACTCGCAACGCCAAGCCACCAAAGAAGCCGGCGCCATCGCAGGTCTCGACGTCAAGCGCATCATTAACGAGCCTACGGCAGCGGCCTTGGCTTACGGCCTGGATAAGCGCGACCGCGAAATGACAGTGGCCGTGTACGACCTCGGCGGCGGCACCTTCGATATCTCCATCCTCGAACTGGGCGGTGGAGTGTTCGAAGTGAAATCAACCAACGGCGACACGCACCTGGGTGGCGACGACTTCGACCAGGTCATCATTAGCTGGCTTGCCGACGAGTTTCAACGGGAAGAGCGCGTAGACCTGCGCAAAGACCCCATGGCCCTGCAACGCTTGAAAGAGGCTGCCGAAAAGGCCAAAATCGAATTGTCGGCAGGTCTGGAAACGGAAATCAATCTGCCCTACATCACGGCAGTGGATGGCATACCCAAGCATTTGGTGAAAAAACTGACACGCGCGCAATTCGAGAAAATGATTGACCACCTGGTAGAACGCACCCTGGAGCCTTGTCGGAAAGCCCTCCAGGATGCCGGCATCAAAGCGGAAGACGTGGACGAGGTCATCTTGGTAGGCGGCTCCACGCGCATTCCGCGCATCCAAGAAGCCGTGGAGAAGTTTTTCGGCAGAAAGCCCAACAAAAGCGTTAACCCGGACGAAGTGGTGGCCGTGGGTGCTGCTATCCAAGGCGGTGTGCTCAGCGGCTCTGTGTCTGACGTGTTGCTGCTCGACGTAACCCCGCTGTCGCTAGGTATCGAAACAATGGGAGGCGTCTACGACGTGATTATCGAGGCCAATACGACCATCCCTACCAAAAAGTCGAAGGTGTACTCGACAGCTAGCGACAACCAGCCCCAAGTGGAGATCCACGTATTGCAAGGTGAACGCCCCATGGCGCGCGACAACCGCTCCGTCGGTCGCTTCATCTTGGACGGCATCCCACCGGCGCCGCGCGGTGTGCCACAGATTGAAGTAACTTTCGATATTGACGCCAACGGCATCCTGTCAGTAACGGCCATGGACAAAGGCACCGGCCGAAAGCAAAACATCCGCATCGAAGCCAGCACAGGGCTGAGTAAGGAAGAAATCGCTCGCATGAAAGCCGAGGCCGAAGCCAACGCCGAAGCCGACCGCATCGCCCGAGAACGAGCTGAAAAACTCAACATGGCGGACTCCCTCATTTTCCAAACGGAAAAACAGCTGAATGAGTACGGCTCGAAGATTCCTACCCACCTCCGCGAAAACATTGAAAAGGCTACGACAGAACTGCGCGAAGTACATAAGACGCAAAACTTCGACCGCATAGATCAAGCCATTAAGGCCGTTGAAGAAGCGTGGAGCGCAGCCAGCCAGGCCATTTATCAAAGCACACAAGCGGGCAATGGCGAACCTGCTGGCTCCAGTGCCACCACCGACGCTGGCACTCAGGATGTCGAATTTGAAGAAGTGAAGAGCTAACACTCACCCATAGCTATGCTATCGGCGAGCCGCACCAGGAAATCCTGAGGCGGCTCGCCTTCTTTTTAGGCCAACCCACCCTGAAGTTCGCACCTTTGCAGCATCGCTACACTTCCTCCCATGCCCTATGTACAAGATTGACATGCACACCCATATTCTACCCGAAAAACTGCCTGACTTTGCCAAAAAGTACGGCTATGGGGATTTCATCCACCTGGAGCACCATCGAGCGGGCTACGCACGCATGATGAAAGGACGGACGTTTTTCCGCGAAATCGGCAGCAACTGTTGGGACCCTGCAGTGCGCATCGAAGAGTACATGCGCTACCATACACCCGTACAAGTGGTCTGCACGATTCCGGTGATGTTCTCTTATTGGGCTAAGCCCGCGGACTGTCTCGACTTGTCGCGCTTCCTCAACGACCATTTGGCCGCCATCGCAGCAACATATCCGGAGCATTACATACCGCTGGGCACCATTCCTATGCAGGACGCCGACCTGGCCATCCAGGAGCTAGAGCGCCTGAAAGCCCTGGGATTTCCGGGGGTACAAATCGGCTCGAACGTCAACCAGCACAATCTGAGCGAGCCAGCGTTTTTCCCGATCTTTCAGGCTTGCGAGGCGTTAGACATGGCCATCTTGGTGCACCCTTGGGAAATGATGGGGCAAGAGCACATGACGAAGTACTGGCTGCCTTGGCTGGTAGGAATGCCCGCAGAAACCTGTCGAGCCATCTGTTCGCTCATTTTCGGCGGCGTAATGGAGCGGCTGCCACGCCTCCGCTTTTGCTTTGCTCATGCCGGCGGCTCATTCGTGCCTACCCTCGGGCGTATTCAGCATGGCTTTGAGTGTCGGCCCGACCTGGTGGCTGTAGATAACGACAAACCGCCTCGCCATTATCTGGGCAAGTTTTGGGTGGACTCAGCTACCCACGACCCTCAGCTGCTGCGCTATGTGCTCGATGTCGTTGGCGAAGACCACGTATGCCTGGGTACCGACTACCCGTTTCCATTGGGCGATTTAGAAATTGGCGCGTTCATCGAGCGCATGGGCCTACCTGAGGCTACTCTTGAAAAAATCTTCTATCGAAACACGTTGCACTGGCTGTATGGCCGCGAGGAAGCCTAAAGCGGCGCCAGGTGACGAGGTTTCTCTCACGCTTTCTTATCGAGAGGCGGAAGTCGGTATTTTGGTGTAATCTTGTTCTATGAGAATACTGAAAAGTGGCCTTTTATGGGCATATGCAGTCACAGCACTGGTACACCTGGCTGCCGAAGGGAGCCACCAACCGGCTTTATCGGCGTGGACAAAACCCTGGCTGATGCCGTTGTTGATGGGCTGGTTTTTGGCCGCAGCGCCAGCAAAGAACAAGTTTTTACGCAGCTCGTTGGTGGCTGCTTTGGCTTTTTCCACAGCAGGCGACATCCTGCTGCTGTTTAGCCGTGGTCCTCACGGCAACCTCTTCTTTCTCTTAGGCCTACTTGCTTTTTTATTTGCCCAAATCTCTTATTTGGGAGGCTTTTGGGTGGAAGTAGGGCGTTCTAAGGGCTTTTTACACCATTCGCCGCTGGCGGGGATGGCTCTAATTGTTTTTCTAATAGGCTTCCTGTATTGGCTTTTGCCCAGCGTGCCTGAGGGCTTGCGGCTACCTGTAGTGGTTTACGGCGCTGCGTTGGCGGGTATGGTTCTCTCCGTATGGCATGCGCGGTTGCGGTTGGGCGAAGTAGCCTTTTCTCAAGCCATGTCGGGCGCCATGCTCTTTCTGTTGTCCGATTGCTTGTTGGCTGCGGCTCGATTTGGGCATTCGTTCCCTCACAGCGGAGCGGCCATCATGGCCACCTACTTAGGAGGCCAGTGGCTGATCGTGCGCGGGGTGGTGTTCTATTTACGCGGCCCAAAAGCTAAAAAGCCGCTTAGCATTTAGGCTGTTGCCTGCACAGCACGCTGCTTACGATAGCGCCACAAGAGCCACACGACCAGCATGCCCACCACGCCAGCAGCGAACAGAAGGGTGGAGATAATTTCAGCCTGGCTCATCCGATAGCCAAAGACCTCGTGATGGACGTTGACGCGGATTTTTTCTATCCAAAAACGCTCGATAGCAATAAGTGTCAAATAGAGGAAAAAGAGCATGCCTGGCACGCGCAAACGCCTGCGCAGTGCCCACAAGATAGCGAACACCACAGCCATCATCAGTGTCTCATACAGCGGCGTAGGAAATACGGGCATAGACAGCTCCATGCAATAGCGCCACGTACAGCCCTCGATGGGCACACTCGACACTGGGTCAGTGTAGGGGGTGTTGAGAACGTGGTGCGGATACGTGCTCGCCCACCAGCTGTCGGGCAGCCAGCGCAACCACTCGGGTTTGGGCAGTTGGTTGACGATGCCCCAGTCGCCGTCGCCACTCAGCTGGCAGCCAATGCGACCGACACCATAGCCTGCCGTAAGAGCAGGAGCAACGGCATCGGCGGCGTGCAGGAAAGGAATCCGGTGGCGCCACAGGTAGACGACGACAGTCACAAAACCTACCAATAGTCCGCCGTAAAAGGCCAGCCCTCCACCCGACAGCAAAGCACCAAGAGGGTCGGCCAAAAAGGCGTTCCAGTTGTCGAACAAGTCAAACACTTTAGCACCGACAATACCGCCTATGGCTGCCCAGACAGTGATTTCGCTGATGCGGTCGTGCGGCCAGATGGTTTTCTCCACTCTCATGGGTTGCTGCTTGCGCTTACGCCAACCTTCCCACCAGGTTAGGCCGCCCAGCAGCAGCGCGCCGATGAGCGCCGCAGGCCAGTGCATTTTGGCGGAAAAGAGCACCGATGCGGGGTCTATTTGGAACTCCTCCGGGTGCTGTACCGCGTAAAGTCCCTTCCCGCCTAAAATCAAACCGAGTAAAGCGTTGCTGCCTATCTCCGAAAGGGTCGGCGGCTTGCCTTCCTCCACTGTCACCCGCACAGGCTGAAAAACACCTTCGCGCGCTTTTCGACGCAGTTCCACGTAGTACACTGCAGCACTGACCAAAAACGAGATGGCCAGCAAAAAGCCGAACGTTTTGAAAATAGCCAGCCAGTTGTCCGGCTCAGTGCCAAATAAGGCATGGGCGAGATAAGACAAATCCGGGTACATGTTGGCAAAGGTAGCCGCACACCAGTACATCTAAACCCGCTGCAGTAGTTCAGGTGTGGAAAAAAATCAAAGCAACTACCTGAGAAAGTGCCGCTAAGGCGATAAGCACTGCCGATAGACGCGGAAAGAAATACCGACCATATGCATAGAAGCGGTCCCAAGCCGCAAAAAGCAACACCAGCAGCCCGACATAGGTCGGCAGCAGTTGAACCGGCTCAAGCCTATACACGCCGCTGAAATACAGCATTTGCAACACTAAGCCCAAGAGCAATACGCGCCGAGCGTACAGGCCAACGTCGGTTTTTTTGAACAACAAAAACAGCGCTGGCAGCGGCAGGCAAAAAAACGGGTGCGCCACCGGCCGCCACAGCAAGGCCGCGTTTGGCGGCGATGCCGATTTAATAAAAAAATAATCCAGCGACCATCTCTTCGGAAGGCACAAAAGAGCCTCTGCATTAGCAGCATACCCCCACATCCAGCCTGCTGCGCCAAGCACCCCAAAAGCAGCTATCGCCATCCGCCAACGCGGATACTCGTTGGCCAACATCACCGCCATGGGCATCCACAGAAAAACAACAGCAGGCTTAAGCAAGACCGCCAAGAGCCCTGTCAGGACAAAAACGGCTCCCTGTCGCCGGCTCCCTGTGTCCATGACGCGACCAAAGGCTGCCATGTTCCAGAGCAACAACCCCGTGGCCGCAAGTCCATCGGGATCCTGAAGCACTGCTGTAGAAAACACAGGCGAAAGCGCTAAGGTAATAGCCGCGTAAACGTAGCGACTGCGCGCGTATACGCCTGGGGACAAGGCGCGCAGTGCCGTATCGAAGCCCAGTAGAGTGAAAACACCCGCTATCCAACCAGCCCACACCGGAAGCAACACTCCCCCCATGTCGCTCAGAAAAACTTGCTCACTTTTATCGCGTGTGTCTGGCCTCCCGACCAGCGAATGCGCGCAAAGTACATGCCTGCAGGCCAGTGCGAAGTGGATATTTCCCAATAGGCCATATGTCCTTGCGGAATGTCAGCCGTGTATAGCAACGAACCATCCGCATGGAAAATCTGCACCTGAGCATCGGCGTCGTAGGGCATAGTGTTGCGCACATAGAGAACGTCTGAAACAGGATTAGGAGCGACCACCAGGGAGGCGCGCAGGTCGGTATCCACCATCACCTCGCGCACCTCGGAGAAGGTGTTAGCCCCCAGCGGTCCTATCCGGCAAACGCGGTAGTAATTCATACCGTATTCTGGTAAGTAGTCTATCCAAGTGTATGCGGACGCTTCGGTAGCGTTCTCGGTGCCCGGCACGGCGCCGATGGGGTGCCAGTTTTGCCCGTCAGAGGAGCGCTCTACCACGTAGCGATAACGCGTTACCTCAGGGGCTGTGCGCCATTCCAACCGGACACTACCGGCAGGCAAGCGGTCGGCAGAAAAAACGAGGAAAAACTTGGTGCAACCCGGCGACCCGGCAGGCTTAACGGTGATGGTGATGATGTTGCTCTCTAAAAAGTTGACACAGCCAGCCCGCCGCACGCAGCGCATAAAGTACGATGTTGTGTACAGTGGCCCGGGCTGATAGACAGAGTCCGTAGCGCCTGGAATGGGCAGCCACAGCCATTGGTTGGGCTTCACTTGCACGTATTGCATCCACAAGAACTCCAAAGGTCCAACGCCCCCTTGAGGCGGGAAGAGCGGGCTACCATATAGCAAGGTCGGTGTTTCGCCCTCGCAAATGGTTTGGTGGCAGCAGATGATACCCGGCTTGGTCACGTTGATGCAGAACGTGTGAATACCGGCATCCACGCACAGATTGTTGTCCTGGCCTGCCAGCACAGTGATGGGGTCAGTGAAGCCGTTGCTGTTAGCGTCGCTGTCTCGGCAGGAGTTGTTGCCCTTGTTTTTGGCGGAGAATTGGTAGCCGGTGGGCAGACCACTGAAACCGACAACGTATTTGCCTGGCGTCACACACTCGAAGGCGTATTTGCCCATCGAGTCGGTCAGTGTCGAGTCCAGCACAAGGTCGTCAGGGGTGAAAAAAAGCGTGTCTGGCCCCGGAGCGATGAGGCGCACCTTTATGCCTGGCACTCCCTTCTCTTGCGGGGCCTGGATGCCGTCCTGGTCGTCGTCGAACCAAACGAAATCGCCCAAGCGAATACCGCTAGGCCCGGAAGAAGTGATGACGGCTACGGCTGTGTCCGAGCAGCCCAACGCATCCACCACAGTAACAGTGTACGTGCCTGGAGACAAGTTGGCAGCCGTAGCGGAGGTAGTCCCATTGCTCCACGTATAAGTAAAAGGTGGAGTTCCACCCGTTACCGCAGCAGTAGCGCTACCCGGTCCCGCGCAGCCGGCGTTGGTTGTCTTTTGGATGAAAGCAGCCACCGCAGGGGGGGCGGGCAAAACAACGAGTGTCTGTGCCGTGCAACCTAACGCATCCGAAACGGTGACGGTATAAGTGCCTGCAGGCAACCCCGAGAGGATGGCACCGCTGGCGCTGTTCGACCAAGTAAAAGCATAAGGCGGCGTGCCCCCGGAAGCACTAGCTGCAAGGGCACCCGCACTCACACACGTTACAGGCGCTGTTATGCCAATATCCACTGTAGGCTGAGGCGGCGCAACGAGGGTAAAGGTCTGAGCGGCCGTGCAGCCGTTGGCGTCCGCAATGACTACCGTGTAGGTGCCTGGCGCGAGGCTGCTGGCTGTTGGGCCAGTGGCGCCGTTGCTCCAGGCAAAGGTATAAGGCGGCGTACCGCCTACCGCTGTTGCTGTGGCGCTGCCCGGAGCCACACAAGTTACCTGCGTTATAGAAAGAGCGCCTACCGAGGGCTGTGGAGGGTCTACCAATAGTACTGACGCCACCGCTGTACAGCCGCCTGCATCCGTGGCTGTTACCGCATAGGTTCCGGCACCTAACCCACCCAGCACGCCTACCGTATCGCTTGTGCTCCACAAGTAAGCGTAAGGCGGCAGCCCACCGGAGGCTATCGCCTCTATCTTTCCGCCTGCCAAGCAAGTAACCGGGCTGACAACGGCGGCGCTCAGCACCAGGGGCGGCGCTTGAGGCACCAAAACGGTGTCGGTAGCCGTACAACCCGCGGCGTCCGTCACTGCGACAAAGTTGGGCCCCGTGGGCAGGTTTGCCACCGTTTGCGTCGTGTCTTTGTTGTTCCAAACGTACTGATACGGCGGCTCGCCTCCCGTCGCTACAGCCGTAGCACGGCCGCCGACGGTGCAACCCGCAGGAGCTAACACGCTGGCGTCCAGGGTCAAAGAGGAAGTCTGCACGCCAATAGTTACTGAAGAAGTGGCCGTACAGCCACTAAGCACTTCCGTAATGGTTACGGTGTAAACA
>Ga0101944_10008175_pt1 | contig 10085 bp, 8 predicted proteins | sample DewCreD2012metaG_FD_75245 | JGI IMG/M metagenome (GOLD analysis project Ga0101944, IMG submission 75245) | Hot spring sediment bacterial and archeal communities from British Columbia, Canada, to study Microbial Dark Matter (Phase II) - Dewar... ...
GCGCGGGCTTGTGCCGTTAGGGTGGGCGCAATCGACAAACCGGCGCGGCATGGTCCTGGCCGATGCGGCGGCTCAGGTTTTCGATCGCTTTTTCAAAGAGCCGTGGCAGGTCGCCTTGATTATTCGCCCGGCCTACCAAAGGCCCACCATGGCCGCCTTCTTTGTTCGCGACGCCTTGGGGCAAGTTCGGGAGGGAGGTGGCGCTCAAGAATTCAAGCTGCTCGACCCCGGCGAGGTTCCGGTTGACTCCCCCGATGTGGCCCAACTGCCGCCTCCGGCTGAGCCGGAGCTATTCCTGGCGCCGGAACCTCAGACGGCGCGCCGGTTTTCACGGTGGTGGCTCCTGGTCGTAGGGTTGCTCCTGGCGGCGGGGGCGGCGTGGTTCCTCGCTCCCGCGTGGCTGGACGGATCCGCCCCGTCGGCCATACGCCTTGCGGTGTCCGATCGCGATCATCAACTGCGCGTGAGTTGGGCGCCCGATGGCGAACTCGTCCGAGAAAGCGCGGGAGCCGTGCTGGAAATCGTTGACGCAGGCAACACCGTACGGCGGGAACTCGGCCGGAAAGAGATCGCCTCCGGTGAGTTTCTGCATCGGCGCGCCGGCGAAGATGTCCTAGTGCGGCTGACGTTTCAGAGAGTGGGGAAGGAACCGGTGGCGGAGTCCATCCGGTTTCTGGGCCACCCCGGCGGGCAAGGCGACGAGGGCGCAGCGCTGCGCCAGCGCATACGGGAACTGGAATCGGAGCTGGAAAAGAGCCGCCGCGAGGCCCGAGCCGAAGCCAACCGGGCCAACCAATTCGAACGCGCCTATAAGGCGTTACAGCAGCGTCTCGAGGCGCCCCCTCCGAACCCCGACTGAGAAAAAGTATGGCAGTTGATGGTGTCTCTTGCCGCCTTTATGCCACCGAGGGGTCGGAATCGGCGCCTTTGGTTGTCTGCATCGCCGGGGCTGAGTTTTGCGCCGCCTTGTGCGAGAATTCCGGCTGCCGCGTTTTGTGTTTGGATTGTGATCTTTCGGCTCAAGCGGTGGAAGCTGTGGCGCGGACCATCCGGTCGTCGGGCGCGCCAGCAGTCGTCGGTGTGAAGGAAGGCGGGAATCTGGCGGCGTTGGCAGCCCATGAGGTCCGGGATGCTCTAGCCTGCCAGATTCTGGTCCAACCTGCGTTGGACGCGGGAGTGGCGGACTCGCGCGAATGGATCGGCGCCCCGCCCGCGCTGATCATCACTTCTGAGCTTGATCCGCGGCGCAACGAAGCCGAAAAGTATGCGACCCGGCTTGAGGCATTTGGGGTGCGGGTCGAATGGACGTGTCTCGATGGCGCTCCGGACGATGGGGCATCGGAAGCGATCTGGCTCTGCGCGGAACATTTGCGCGAGACGTTCGGGCTTCCGGTTCCGATCCCCATTACTGATGTTTTGGATCTTCACACTGTGCATCCGAAGGAAGTCCGCGGAGTGGTGGGGGAATATTTGCGGGAAGCAAGGCGCCGCGGTTTCCGGCGGGTGCGCATCATTCACGGACGGGGCATCGGCGTGCAGCGGGAGATCGTCCGCGCCATATTGGCGCGCGACCCATCCGTCCGCTCTTTCTCCGATGCCCCGCCCGGAGCCGGCGGCTGGGGCGCCACCCTCGCCGAATTTCGGTGACAGGCAACGCAACCCCCAAATTCCCCCTCCACACGAATTTCGGGGACAGGCAACGCAACCCCCAAATTTGGCTGAGAGCCAGCCGCATGATTCGCCACGATACTGTTCTATGGCACGCATGGCAAGAGTTGTGGTTCCCGGATTCCCCCACCATGTAACCCAGAGGGGTAACTATGGTCAGACTGTCTTTTCTTCTGCGATTGAGCGGCGTTTCTACCTCCGGCTGCTGCGCGAGCGTTGCGCCGAGTACCGGCTTGGCGTACTGGCCTATTGCCTGATGACTAACCACGTACACCTGGTGGTAGTACCGGCGGATGAGAACTCGATGCACAAAGCGCTTGGGCGTGCTCACAACGATTACTCTCGCTGTGTTCACATCCAGCGCGGCCTGATAGGGCATTTGTGGCAGAACCGGTACTATTCTTGCGTGTTGGAATCACGCCACTTGTGGGCGGCGATTCGGTACGTCGAACTGAATCCGGTTCGCGCGGGGTTAATTTCTGAGGCGTGGGACTGGCAGTGGTCGAGCGCCCAGGCGCATGTCTCCGGAGAGGACCGGGAGCAGATTCTGGACATGGCATGGTGGCGCGAGCACGCAAGTTGGGCTGACTGGCGCGATGCCCTTTTGCAGGGGGGCTCCGGCACGGAATTGGAAAACCAAATCCGCCGAGCCACAAGAACGGGGCGTCCGTTGGGACAAGAGGAGTTTGTCGAAGATCTGGAACGGCAGTTGGGGAGGAGAATTCGTCCCGCAAAACGTGGTCCAAAGCCCCGCACCGTCTCTCAAGAAAGCCAACTGAGTTTCGGAGTCGCATAGCTTTGGCTTTTCGACGGTCGAATTTGGGGGTTGCGTTGCCTGTCCCCGAAATTCGTGTGGAGGGGGAGTTTGGGGGTTGCGTAGCCTGTCCCCGAAATTAGAGGGATTGGAGGAGGGCTTGGATGTAGCCGAAGGCGAAGGCGAAGGCTTGGCGGGAGTCCGCGTCGCCGTCGATGCGCGGGACATGGTCAGGCATGATCATGCCGTCGTAGCCGACGTCGCGGTATACGCGCAAGGCTTGGAGCATGTCCACGTCGCCATCGTCCGGAAAGGTCTCCTGGAAGTTGAGAAACTTGCCCCTGATGTTCCGGAAATGGACGTTGAAGATCTTCTTGCGCTCTCCGAAGTACCGGATTACGCCGAAAATCTCGCGCGCAGGATTCTCCAACATCTCCGACACCGTGCCCTGGCAAAAGTTCAGCCCGTGATACGGGCTCTCCCGGATGGAAAGGAACTTCTTCAGCCCCTCCACGCTGCCCAAGACACGCTCGACGCCTCGAAAGCCCTTGCCCTTGGGCATTCCCGGGTCGTGAGGATGGCAGGCGAGGCGGACTTTATACTCTTCCGCCACCGGCACCACGCGCTCCAAAAAGTAGGTTATGCGCTCCCACGCCATCTCTTCCGTCACCCGCCCGGCGGCCGTCAGCGGAGGTTCCTGCTTCGCTCTTTCATAAACAAAAGTCGAATAGCGCGCGCCGCCGCGTCCCCGGGTCGGCTCCGTTCTCACCACGCCTAAGATGCTGAGGTTGTATTTCACCGCCGGTATCCCGGCTCGCGAGACGTTGCGCAACATTTGGCAGATCTGATCGATCTCCCGGTCCCGCTCCGGGCTGCGCCCCAGCATGATGTTCGGCATTTCCACTCTCTCGATCGGCAAGGAGCTGAGCGGAAGCGGCACCATCTCAAGCCGGATGCCGTAAGATTCGACCCGTTCGCGCAGGCGCACCAGTCCTTCCACCGACCACCGCTCGTCCAAAGCACGCGACGGCAGCCGGGAGCATATATGCCTCACGCCGAAAGCCGCCATCACCTTGAGCACTTCATCCGCATCGCTGTGCTGCGTGCCGGCTTTCATCAACACCGGCGGCTTGGAGGAAGCCGCGAGAACTGATGCCGGCGCGCCGGCGGCCGCCGCGGCGGCGCATCCCATAAAGTTTCGCCGTTTCATAACCCTTCGTAACGGATGAGGATGTCATGCCGCGTCCGGGTTCGTCAAGCAGGCGGGATGATAAAATGAAAGGGAGTTTGGGGACACGGAAGAGCAGCTGGGCTTCCGCCAATTCATCTACCACAATGCTCGAAATAAAGGCAGATGTCCACAGGGACGTAAATCCTCAAGAAACGGCCGAATGGATTGAGGCCCTCGAACAGGTCATTGAGGAGATGGGGCCGGAGCGCGCCGCGTACCTGCTTCGCGCTTTGGCGGAACGGGCGGCTCTGCTCGGCGCGGCCGCATCGCTGCCTCTCCAAACGCCATATATCAACACCATTCCTGCCGGTCAGGAATACCCCTACCCCGGGGACCGCGCCATTGAGCGGCGCATCAAGAGCCTCGTTCGCTGGAACGCAATGGCCATGGTGGTGCGCGCAAACAAGTACGACAGCGGAATCGGCGGGCATATTTCAACCTTTGCTTCTCTGGCGACGCTGGTGGATGTAGGCTTTCACCATTTCTTCCATGCGAGTTACGGCGACCAGCCCGGCGACCTGGTCTATTTTCAAGGGCACGCTTCACCAGGCATTTACGCACGCGCTTTTCTGGAAGGCAGATTGACCGAAGAGCACTTGGTCAATTTCCGCCATGAACTGCGTGACACCCCCGGTCTGAGCTCGTACCCGCACCCTTGGCTGATGCCCGGTTTTTGGCAGTTCCCCACGGTCTCGATGGGGTTAGGCCCGATCAACGCCATCTACCAGGCGCGCTTCATGCGCTACTTGGAAAACCGCGGCATCATCCCGCAAGTCCCCCGCAAAGTGTGGGCGTTTGTCGGAGACGGGGAAACCGACGAACCCGAAACGCTCGGCGCGCTCACGCTCGCTTCGCGCGAAAAGCTCGATAACCTCATCTTCGTCATCAATTGCAATTTGCAGCGCCTTGACGGACCGGTGCGGGGAAACGGCAAGATCATCCAGGAACTGGAGGCGGCTTTCCGGGGCGCCGGGTGGAATGTCATCAAGGTTGTTTGGGGCGACTCGTGGGATGAATTGCTCGCCCGCGATTCCACCGGCCTTCTCATCAAGCGCATGAACGAATGCGTGGACGGCGAATACCAGAATTATGCCGTCCGAGGCGGAGCGTACGTCCGCAAAGAGTTCTTCGGGAAGTATCCCGAGTTGCTCGAACTGGTCAAAGACTACTCGGACGACGAACTCGCCAAGTTGCGCCGCGGAGGTCATGACCCGCAGAAGGTCTACAACGCTTACCGCCGCGCCGTCGAACACAAAGGCTCTCCTACCGTGATTCTCGCCAAGACCATCAAAGGCTACGGATTGGGCGAAGCCGGCGAGGGGCGCAACGTCACACACCAGCAAAAGAAACTGAACGAAGCCGAAATGGAGTACTTCCGCCGGCGCTTCGATATCCCCATTCCCGAAGAAGCCGTGCACACCATCTCGTTCTACCGCCCGCCGGAGGAGAGCGAAGAGATGAAGTACCTGCGCGCCCGGCGAGAGGCGCTGGGCGGGTACTTGCCGGCTCGCGATCCCAAGCCCCTGCGGTTGCCGGTTCCGCCGCTCGATCTGTTTTCCGACACCTTGGCCGGATCGAGCGGGCGCGAAGCCTCCACCACGGCGGCTTTCGTGGGCGTCTTGAAGGCGCTCTTGAAAGATCCGAATTTGGGCAAGTTGGTGGTTCCCATCATCCCAGACGAGGCGCGAACTTTCGGCATGGAATCGCTCTTCCGGCAGGTCGGCATTTACGCCAGCCAGGGGCAGCTCTATAAGCCGGTGGACCGCGAGATGCTGCTGTATTACAAGGAAGCCACAGACGGCCAGATTTTGGAAGAGGGCATCAATGAAGCCGGCGCCATGGCGTCGTTCACAGCCGCCGGCACTTCTTACGCCAACTACGGCGTGCCGATGATTCCATTCTTCATTTATTACTCGATGTTCGGCTTCCAGCGGGTAGGGGATCTGATTTGGGCGTTCGCCGATTCCCGGGGGCGGGGATTCTTGATGGGCGGCACCGCCGGGCGTACGACGCTTTCGGGAGAAGGCTTGCAGCACCAGGATGGGCACAGCCCGGTGCTGGCCAGCACGGTTCCCACGTGCGCCACCTACGATCCCGCTTATGCATACGAACTGGCGGTCATCATCCAAGACGGCATCCGCCGCATGTACCACCAGAACGAGGACCGCTTTTACTATCTCACCATCTACAACGAGAACTACGCGCAGCCGCCCATGCCCGAAGGCGTCGAGGAAGGGATCTTGAAGGGTATCTACCGATACCGCCCGGCGCTCGAGGGCGCGGCGGCGCTTCAACTGTTCGGGAGCGGTCCGATTCTGAACGAAGCGTTGCGGGCGCAGACGATCCTGGCTGAGCGTTATGGAGTCGCGGCGGACGTGTGGAGCGTCACGAGCTACAACGAATTACGGCGCGAAGCTTTGTCCGTCGAACGCTGGAACCGTATGCATCCGGGAGAGCCGGAACGAAAGCCTTACATTTTGCAGGCGCTCGAAGGCGCCGAAGGGCCCATCATCGCCGCCACCGACTACATGAAGGTGGTTCCCGACCAGCTCGCTCCGTGGCTGCCGGGACGGCTTTGGTCGCTCGGCACAGACGGCTTCGGGCGAAGCGACAACCGCCAGCATCTTCGCCGGTTCTTCGAGGTGAACGCGGAAGCCATCACGGCGTTTGCGCTCTCCCGTCTCGCCAAGGAAGGGAAGTTCGACCCCGAGCGGGCGCGGGGAGCATTTCGCGAACTGGGTCTTGATCCCGATTCGCCTGATCCTGCGCGCCGCTAGGATGTCCAGCGCTGCCAGGCGAGGAAGGCAACAATCGTCTTACCGTCCTGAATTTTCCCTGCGCGAATCCATTCCCCGAGTTCGGCGGCGGTAAACCACCGGCTTTCAATCTTCTCGTCTTCCATGGGCTCAGCCTCTCCATGCGTCAGTCCCGTCGCCACGAAGACGTGCATCTTCTCGCTCAGGAAGCCGGGGCTGGGATAGAACGAAATCAACCGCCGCCATTTTCGCGCGCGTAAGCCCGTTTCCTCGCGAAGTTCGCGCCTGGCTGCCTGCAACGGCGTTTCTCCCTCATCCAACCGCCCTGCCGGGATCTCCCACATCTTTCGGCCGGCAGGGAGACGAAACTGCCGGACCAGCAGAATGCGCTTGTTTTCGTCAACCGCCATCATCACCGCCGAACCGCGGTGGCGGACGATGTCCCTTCGAATCTCGAAGCCGCTCGGATCCACGGCGTAATCTTCCGTGATCCAAAAGATTGGCGTGCGGTACTTTTCTTGGGAGGAAATAATCTTCATGGAGCCTTCTCGATGGCGAACTTGCCGATCTTCTCAAGCTGCCTGCCGATTTGCGCCGCGTCGCCCACCACCACGATCGTAGCGTCGGCAGGATCGATATATTTTTTTGCCACGTTTAAGATCTGATCCGGCTCCACCGAACGCACCCGCGTCACGTAAGTCTCCAGGTAGTCGTTCGCCAGACCCATCAGCTTCATCATCACCAACTGATCGGCGAGCCCGGCTTGCGTTTCCAGGCGGATGACGAACGTTCCGGCGAGATAGTTTTTAACGTTGGTCAGTTCTTCCTTCGTCACCGGATCGGCGCTGAAACGGCGCAACTCGGCGATCAAATCCTCCAGGGCTTGCCCGGCTACCTCGTTGCGCACCTGCGTCACAGCTTCGAAAAAACCGCCGGTCTGGCGCGGCGATTGCCCGCTGCGAACGTCGTAGGCGTACCCTTTTTGCTCACGAATAGTCGTGAACAGCCGTGAGCTTGCGCCACCGCCCAAAATCGTGTTGCCCACCAACAGGGGGAAGTAATCCGGGCTCTTGCGATCCACGCTCAACTTGCCTACACGGATGTCAGCCTGCACGGAGCCCGGGCGGTCCACCAACACCAGCGTGCGCCGCGCAGCCGGAAACTTGGCGTGGATCACAGGCGGGCGCCCGCCCTTCGCCCATCCGCCAAACCGGCTCCGAAGCAGCTTCACGAGCGCGTCGTCCGCGGGAACGTCTCCGATCAAAAGCAATACCGCGTTGTTCGGAACTAGGAAACGCTTCTGGAAATCCTTGAGATGGGCGCGCGTGATGCGTTCCACGCTTTCCGCCGCGGGCAGCATCCGGGCGTAAGGATGAGGACCGAACACCAACGCGCGGAACTTTTCGTCGGCCAGCGTCGCGGGTTCTGCGCGCTGCGCGAGAAGTTCCTGAACCCGGTTTTGCTTGCGGAGCTTGATCTCCTCCTCCGGGAACGCCGCGTTCTGCGCGATATCCGCGATCAGGTCGAGCAGCGCCGGCAGATGCTCAGACAGTGCGGAGGCGTTCAGCGTCAGTCCGTCCGGTCCCGCCACAGCCTCAATGGATCCACCGATGGCAGCAGCCTCTTCCGCGATTTGCCGGGAGGATCGTTTCGCCGTGCCCTCTTTCAAGAGCGCTGCCGCCATTTCCGCCAGCCCGCTCAAATCCTTGGGGTCGAACTTCGCGCCTGCGTGGAAGGCGAGCCGCGCCGTCACCAGCGGGAACCGGGTGTCCCGCACGGCGGCCACTTGCAGGCCGTTGGCGAGGGTTTGCTCTGCGATGCGCGGGGTCTTGAACGGCGCCGCCGACGGAGTGTCCGGAGGCTTGGTGCGGTCCACCGGCTGAGCGGCCAAAGCGGCGGCAGACATCAGCCACACTACGAGTTTCATCGTTTCTTCTCCTCCTGCGCCGGGGCGGGCACGATCTCCATGACGATGCGGACCTCAGGTCTCAGATATTTCTTCGCCGCCTCGCGGATCTGTTCCGCCGTCACCCGTTGGTAGCGGCTCAGTTCGGTGTTGATCCAGCCCGGATTGCCGTCGAGGATCTCATACTGGCCCAGCAATGCCGCCCGCCGGTAAGAGCTTTGGATCTCGTTGATGCGCGACGAGCGCAGCAGAGTCTTGATCCGCTCCAATTCCTTGGCGTCCAACCCTTCTTTCTGCACGCGCTCAATCTCCTCCTGCACTTGCGCGGCTACTTCCGTGCCTTTGAAGTCCGGCTTGTGCAGCAGCATCATGCCGTAGACGCCAGGATGCAGGTAATCCGCCGGACCGGCAAATGGCCACCCCAGATTCGCTTCCACCTGTAGGACGGATTGCCGCCCCTTGATCAGATTCTGATTGAAGCGCGAACTGTCGCCTCCGGTAAGAAGAACGTCGAGCAAAACCAGCGCATAGTAGTCCGCCGAGCGCCGCACGGGTCCTGGATATCCAATCGCCACAGCCGGAACTTTAGCCAGCGGGTCTTTCACCACCGTATGGCGCGGCTCCTTGACCGGCGGCTCCGTGAGGTCCGGACGCTTGGGCAGAGGCTGCGGCTCGATGTCGGCGAAATATGCTTCAATCCACTTGCGCGCCTCGACCGGGTCGAAATCTCCTACCACCACCAACACCGCGTTGTTGGGGGCATAGTAAGTTCGAAAGAAGTTCGCCACGTCGTCCACCGTGGCGGCGTCCAGATCTTCGAACGATCCGATGAGGGAATGGGAATTGCTCCAGTTGCGGTAAGCCACCTCCGGCCATCGGTCCACGATAGCGGTCACGTAGGGCTGGTTGTCGAGCCGCAAGCGGCGCTCTTCCTTCACTGCCTCCCGCTGGTTATCCAGATTCTCCTGCGTGATGTTGAGTCCTCGCATGCGGTCGGATTCAAGCCACAGCGCCAGCGGGAGCTTCGCCGAAGGCATTACCTGAAAATAGTCGGTGAAATCGGCGTGTGTGGAACCGTTCAGCCAGCCGCCATTCGATTCCACCGCTTTGAAATGAACTCCCTTCGGCGCGTTCTTCGAGCCTTGAAACATCATGTGCTCGAACAAGTGCGCGAACCCGGATCTTCCCTTGACTTCCGACCTCGCGCCAACGTTGTAAACCACATAGACCGTCACGACGGGCGCCGACGCGTCGCGCGAAAGGATCACGCCCATGCCGTTCTTAAGCCGGTATTTCTCGATGGGAATGTTGAGATCAGCGGCAAAGGCGGGAATGCCGGCCGCAAGTAGGGGGACCAAACGCAGGAAGATCCTCATGGTTTTCAGTGAATACGCAAAACAGAGCGGAATTGTTCCAAGGGGAGCGTGTTCAGGATGTCCGCCGCCGTGAGCCATCCCCGGCGCGCCATCAACACGCCGAAACGCATATTTTCCAGATGCTTCCGGTGGTGCGCGTCTGTGGAGATGATGAAGCGGCAGCCTTTCGCTTTGGCGGTGCGGGCGAGCGGCGCGTGCAAATCGAGCCGCTCAGGGCTGGCATTGATCTCGAAAGCTACGCCCCTTGCCGCCGCGGCTTGGGCGACGGCGGCGAGCAGCTCCCGGTGGAAGACCTCGCAGGTGATCAGCAGACGGCGTTCAGGCATGGGGGTCTCGCAGAGGGGGAGCGCCGAGGGGCATCAACGCCAAGAACGCCAAGGGGCGCCAAGAAACG
>Ga0101944_10008177_pt1 | contig 10083 bp, 3 predicted proteins | sample DewCreD2012metaG_FD_75245 | JGI IMG/M metagenome (GOLD analysis project Ga0101944, IMG submission 75245) | Hot spring sediment bacterial and archeal communities from British Columbia, Canada, to study Microbial Dark Matter (Phase II) - Dewar... ...
GGCCCGGCTCTACATCAAGTTCAACTCGACCCCCGACACCACCCCGCCAGGGGCCGTCACCGGCCTGACCGCTGCCAACGGTGCCCGCAACGGCGAAGTGATCCTGACCTTCAACGCGCCGAGCGATCCGCAGGCCCCGAAGGCGTTCGGCTATGACATCCGCTACTCGATGTCGAACAACTTCAACTCCGCCACGCCCGTCGCCCGCTGGATGATCCCCCGGCCGAAACTGCCCGGCACGCAGCAGAAGGTGATGATCGACAACATGTACACCGGGTACACGTTCTACTTCTTCGTGCGCGCCTATGACGCCGCCGGCAACCCGGGCCCGATTGCCAGCACGAGCGTGCAGACAACTCCCTGGACGGACCCGCCTGCCCTGATCGATGGCCCTCTTGCCGCGCCGAACCCCGTCGGCAAGAGCATCCTGTCCGTGCCCGGCATCATGCGATACTGGGCGACCTCCGAATTGACGAAGGTCCACCCTATGACCGGCAACCGCATGGAGGACGGCTACACCAGCGGCACCCTCTTCGAGGACTACAAGAAGGCCAACGTCATTTGGGACAGCGCGGCCAACACGATCTTTCTGGCAGGCTGCCGCAACGAGATGATCGGGGCCCAACTCATCCTCGAGCGCCTCGGCGCCAGCCTCGACAACGTAAGCGTCACCGTCAGCAACCTCACCGGGCCCGCCGGTGCGACCATCCCGGCCAATCCCTACATCGAGTTGTTCCAGTTGCACTACGTCAAGGCCATGAACCAGGGCACCGGCGCTTACCTGGGCTACCGCGTGCCCGAGGTGGCCATCCCGCTGTTCTCGCCTTTCGCCACCACGTTCAACATACCGGATCCCAACCGCAACCCCGCGGGCATGAACCAGGCTGTCTGGATGGACCTCTACGTTCCGAAGACAGCCGCGCCCGGCGAGTACAAGGGTACCGTGACGCTTACGGCCGCCCAGCTTGCCACCCCCGTCACGATCAACCTGAAAGTCCGCATCTACCGGCCGACCATCCCCGATGACCCGAGTTTCATCGTCGACCTCAACGGCTACGGCAATCCGTGGGACTGGGGTTCGGTGTACTTCACAACGCTCCGCTATTTCCAACTGTGCCACAAGCACCGCGCCGTATGCAACACGGTCCCCTACGGGTGGAACGGCCTGAACAGCAGCGATCGCGTCCCCGTCTGCACGACCGGCGCCGATCGTCACGTGGACAACTGGATCACCTTCGACAACAAGTATGCCCGGTTCTTCAACACCAACACCGCTCTCGAGCAGACCGCCCCGAGCAAGCTCGCCTTCTCCACCGTCAACCCGGACGGCCCCTACTACGGCCCGGGCATCAACACCCCCGTCACGCACTTCTACGCCAGCTTCAACGAAATGTGGCCGATGTCCCTGATCGACGCCAACTACGGCTTCGACCCGATCAACAACCCGTTGCCCGGCCTGCCGGGCCTGGGCGGCACCTACTGGAACAACATCCAGGCGAGCGACCCGAACTACTTCTGGCTGAACGCACCCGACACCTGGCTCGCATTCCCCGAGCCCTACAAGCAGTCCAACCGCAACATCATCGCCGAATGGATGCAGCACGCCCAGGCCAGCGGCTGGACCAAGACCGCCTTCGAGTGCTACCTCAATAACAAGTACAGCTACGGCAATTGCTACGCCCTGTGGGTCCTGGAGGAATGCGAGACCGCCGATGACTTCCGCGCCGTCGGCTTCTATCACCAGCTCTACCGCGACGGGCAGGCCGCCTCCAACGCCCCCGATGCCAAGTGGCACTTCCGCATCGACATCTCCGATCGGTTCGGCCAGAACTGGGGGCAGCTCGACAACCGAATCAACTGGCACGTGATGGGCGCCGGCGCGGCCGGCTGGCATTTCCGCGGCAAGGAGTACCGCAAGTACCACCTCGACCCCGACAAGCCCGAAGACTGGTTGTGGTACGGCCTGGGCGCGGCCGTGAACCAGAGCAGCCTTCAGAACGTGCAGGCCTTCCTGCAGAAGTGGTGCCAGGGCTTTGTCGGCGGCGTGCCGTACTGGTCCTGTTACAACATGACCTGGCAGGACAACTACAACGCCAACCACAACAGCTGGACCGACGGCAGCGACCTGGCGTTGATCTACCGCGGCGACACCACGCCCGGCGGCCCGAACTACAGCGGCGCGCTGGCGAGCATCCGCGTCAAGAGCCTCCGCTGCGTCCAGCAGGTCATTGAGCTGCTCAACTATTGGGCCAAGGTGCCCCGCATGAATCGCTTCAAGGTCCGCGACGCCCTGAACGCCAAGTACGGCAGCGCGCCGGATCTGGATACCTTCACCTTCGAACTCATTGATGAGTTCAGCGTTTTCAAGATGCGGGCCGACCTCATCGCCCAGCTCGACGCGGACCTGTTCCTCAAGGCTGACATCAACGGCGACACCCGAGTCAACGTCTTCGACCTGCAGCGCCTCGGCGCCAGTTGGAACAAGCAGTCAGGCCAGGCCGGCTACGACCCCGCCTGCGACCTGAACGGCGACAACAGGGTCAACGTCTTCGACCTCCAGATCCTCGGCAGCCAGTGGAATACCTCCAAGCCGCTGCCGTAGCCGGGCGTCGTGCTCCCGCGCCGTTGCAGAGTCATCGCTGTGTCAGCCCGCAGCGTCAGCAAGGTCTGCGTGGCCGTTGCCGTCACAGCCCCCGGCGTCAGCGGGGGTCCGCTCGACTGGCCAGGCCCCGGCCGGCTTGCAGACCAACCTGTTTTCGAGTGCCAGGCCGTTGCAGGAGCATGGTCGTAGCCCTTTCAACTTGTCACCCGGTCACCTTGTCACTCTGTCAGCCGGATGCAATCCCCCAGACTCGCTTGGGGCTGTGTCCTGGCCGTTGCCGGCCTCTGCCTTCTGACCTCCGGCAAGTGCCTGGCGCCACGGCCGTCTGCGCGCGGCGTCCCTTGCTGCCAACCAGGGCCGTGCGCGACGCTGCACCTCGAATCGAAACACCCTACGCTCGCACCTTCCTGCTAGCCGGCCGCTTGATCGTCGGCTCGACCTTGCCATCGCCGTTCTTGCCGTTGGCGTGCTCGGCGGGCCGGCTGCAGCAGCCTGCCGTGGCCGGGCCCGTCACCTGCCGGGCCATCCGCTGCAGGATCTCCATCGACATGTGGATGTGCGGGCGGACCCAGCGGGCATCCGGCTCGCCCTCCAGCACCTTCTTCCACATCTGATGCGCTTCCTGCGGGCGACCCTTGGCCAGCTGGCCCAGACCATGGCCGATGTTCAGCACGCTCTTGGCGTTGAACCACCAGAACCAGTCGGACACCTTTTCCTCGCCGCGGGCGAAGCGCTCGAACTTGTGGGCAATGCCCATCGCGCGCGGGCGATTGCCCAGCGCCAGCCAGGCAAGCATCTCGTATGCATGGGTGAGTTCGCCCTCGGTGTGCGGTTCGGCGGCTGCCTTGAGCCAGTACTCGCGGGCTTCATCCTCTCGCCCCGCGGCCTCGGCGCACAGCCCCAGGAAATAGTTGACCATGGACTCGTTCGGCGCGACATTCTGCCGGCCGGCGTTGTGGTTGCGCGGGTAGGTCAGGCCCTCCTTGAGGATCTCCTGGGCGGCGTCCCACTGCCCCCGGTTGAGCCGCCGAACCGCCTGGCCCAGCAACGTCTCGAGGAAGTAGATGCGGACGACGCGCTCGGCCCCTTCGCCGGCCAGGAACGTGCGCACCGACATCTCCTGCCGCGCCTCGTCGTAGTTCTCCAGGTCCAGCAACAGCGGCACCCGGCGCAGGGCGACCATCGATCGGTCGCGGGCATCGGCAGACAGCTGCTTGTAGACCCTGTCGCGCTCTTTGTGCAGCCCCTGGCTCGACAGGAAACGGTCGAATTCCGTGAACATGTTCAAACTGCCGTCCGCCAGCTTCCACGCCTTGCGGTACAGCCCCAGCGCCTTGTCCTTGTGATCCTGCTGCGCCTCGGTAGCCGCCAGGTTCCGGTAGACGATCGTGTGCTCCAGGCCGGTCTCGAGCGCCCGGTTCCAGGCCGCCTTGGCATCGTCCAGGCGCTTGCGGCTGGCCAGGATGTTCCCGTACATCAGGTGCAAGGCGGATTCATCCGGGTACTCCGCCGTCATCTCCGCCAGCACGACCAGCGAGGCCGTCGACCATGGATGGGCCAGCGCCATCGGTGCCTGGCGAACCTGCTTCAGTGCCGTCTTGACGCCTGCCTTGTCGCCCATCTTGTGCAATGCATAGGCCAGGTGCGCCAGGCGAACCGCCGGGCTGAACGGCTCATCCGACTCGTCCACCTGCAGAATCGCCGCGGCGTCTTCCCACTGGCCCAGTTCCAGGTATGGCCCCGCTGCCGTTACGCTGTCGTCAGTCAGCTTTCGCTTCCCCTCCGCCAGCTTTGGATCGACGCCCAGCAGCAGCGCCTCGGCCGTCCCCCGGTACCACAGCGGATCGTCCGCCAGCAGGTCCTTGAGCACCTCGACGGCCTCGCTCTTGCGGCCGGTCTTGCGGGCCGTCATCACTTTCATCAGCCGGGCCCACTTGTCACGCGGAAGCGTCTCCAGCAGGGCCGTCGCCATCCTGTCGGCCTCCAGGTACTTGCCGGCCATGACAAGTGCACTGATCGCGCCGACCATCCCGTTGCGACGATCCGCCTCGTACCGACCGGCCGTCATGAACCGCTCATACGCCTCCACGGGCCTGTTCCGGTAGATCAGTGTCCATCCCAGCAGCATCAGCAGGCCGGGGGCCGACGGCCTGCGTGTAAGGGCCAACCGCAGGCGCTCCTCGGCCTTCTCGAGCCGACCGGCGTTGAAGTCGATCTCGGCCATGGCGCGAAGCACGCCCGTGTGACCGGCATCGATCTTCAGGATCTTCTCGTACTTCTCGATCGCATGCTCGAGGTAGTAAGGCCAATGGTCGAACCGGCTGCGCTCGGCCTCTTTGAACAACTCTTCCAGGCTGGCCTTGTCCTCGTTGAAGGCCGGCTTGTAAGTGGTCCAGTCCTCGTCTTTAAAGTCGAACTCGCGCCAGTCCATGATCGCCGAGCCGTCCGCCGCGGTGATCTTGATCCGGCGGACCTTCTGCCCCGCCTTGAGTTCCACCCGATGCTCGGCCGGGGTGCCTGGCTCGGCGGCCCTGACAGTCCACGTCTCGATGGACGCCTCGTCGGTAAGAGCTTCGACAGTGACGTTTCTGCGCGGCACGAGCGTCAGCAGGCGGACGATCGCCGCAGCGTCCCCATCCGGGTTGACCGAGACGACCATGTCATTCTCGTAGCCGCTGAAGCCCTCCGTCTTGTTGATCGGCGCCCAGGTCTCGCTCCACTTATCGCAGGACATCGGCGCGATCGGTTCGGTCATGCCCTGGGTCGGCAGCCGGCCGCGCTGGATCTCGCAGTAGGTCTGCGAACTGTCGGACAGCAGGATATCCCAGTACCGGCCGCGATCGTCGGCGCCCCAGGTGAAGTACTTCTGACCCGGGGCCAGAAAGCGGTCCGCCGTCTGCGCCAGGCCGTGCCGCCGGCCGTAATCATAGAAGCCCAGGTAATCGCGTTGCGGTTCCATCAGGAACATGTCCGCGCCGAACGTGCGGTTGCGGTACCAGGAGAAGTCCGCTCCGTCGAGCATCGGCCAGGAGTGCGGCTGCCAGTCGCCCGCGTAGTTGCCGTAGTAGAAAAACTTGCTGTCCATCGTCACTTCGACAGCCGAGTTGCTCCACCAGTACATCATGCCCGGCAGGATCTGCGGCGACATGGTGTGGATGTCCACGTCCATGGCGCTGCGCCCGGGCCGCAGGCTGATGCGCACCGCCCAGCGCGCCTCGAGCGGCCGGACCACCGCGCCCACCCATACCGATGCGGTGCCGTCCGGCTCGGTCCGCGTCGCCCACGAAACGGGCATGACGGTGCAGACGGTGTGCCCGCGATGGCCGAAGTTCCATTCGATGCCGCCGGCGATCCACGCGCCGCGCATGGCGATGTTCTGGTACTTGATGCTCGGCGGGACCATGAAGGTCTCCTGCCGCGCAACCTTGTCGTAGAGGCTGTAGAGGCGACCGCCTAGGTCCGGCAGGACGATCGCCTTGACGTACTCGTTTTCCAGCACGACCACCCGGTGCTTGACCGGCCGCTTGTCTGTGCGAATGTCGAGTTGCGTCGAGTACGGGTAGAACCCGTGCTCCCAGCGAAAATGCAGCGGCGGGTAAGGACTGTCAGGACCAACGACGTAGGTGGGGATTTCCATCCGCCGAACTTCAACTGTCACAGCCGATGACATAGACTCCGCTCCAAAAGAACCTTCTCGTATGACCGCAAAGCCTGTGACTCTACCGCCAACCGGATCGAATTCAACAAGCATAGGCGCATGGTTTGATCTGCGGCGAGGCTGCGCTCTGAGCAAACACGAATTCCAGGCAGGCAGGTACGGACCCAGCGAGACACAGAAGTGCCGTCATGGACAGCAGTAATAGCGAATTCGGCTCCGGAAATTCGCGCCGATGCCCCCTTGACCATCAAGAGGTGGCAGGTGCTGTTAGCTCGCGGCGGAGCGGCTGAAAGACTTTGGCCCCGCCTTTCAAGGCGGGCAATGCGCCTTACGCCAGCGTCAGCGTCCTGCCCTGCCGCGCCGACTCGTACACCGACAGGATCAGCTCCACCGACCAGCGGCCCTGTGTCAGGTCGCACAGCGGCGAACGCTTCTCCTTTACCGCGTAGACGAAGTCGATGACGGCGTCCTTGTGCGGCGGGGCCACCAGCTTGTCGGCCTGTAGCGCCTCGATATTCGTCTCGACGATCTGGTCGTTGACGATGAAGCACGACCCCTTGGTACCGTGTACTTCCACATACGTTCGGTCAACCTTGGGAAACACATTCGTGGTCGTGCTGACCGTGGAGCGGACACCGTTCTCAAATTCAATGATGCCGCTGGCCCAGTCTTCTGTTTCGATCTTGTGGTTGAGCGCTGCGAAGTCGCCGCGCACCTTGACGGGCCGGCACCCGGCCAGCCACGTCAGCAGGTCCATCGCATGTGCACCCTGGTTCATCAGCGACCCGCCGCCGTCCATCTTCCATGTGCCGCGCCAGCCGCCCTTATCGTAGTAGGCCTGGTCGCGGAACCACTTCATCCGAACATCGACCAGCAGCACCTTCCCGAAATCGCCCCGCTCGATCGCCTGCTTGACATTCCAGTGGGCCGGCTTGCAGCGCATGCCGTAGTTCACGCCCGCCAGCACGCCGGCCTTGGCGACCGCCTGCTGGATCTTCTCGATGGCCTCGATGGTGATGTCCATCGGTTTGTCCAGAAGCATATTGACCTTGTGGCAGGCGGCGATGAGGGCCTGCTGGTGGTGCAGGCCGCTGGGCGTGCTGATAACCACGCCGTCAAGCTGCTCCTTGCTGAGCATCTCCTCGAAATCGGTGTACCCGCGAACGTGGAGGTCGATCTCCTTGGCGTACGTTTCGATGCGCCACTTGAGCTTTTCCGCGTCCTTGTCGCACACCGCGACCAGCTGTGCGTTGCCGTTGCTGTTCTGGTGCAGGTTCGCCCCGTGCGCACCGCCCATGCCCACGCCCACCACTGCCATCTTCAACATGATCTACCTCTCCGGTTTCGACGATGCCGCCCAGGCGCACAGCTCCCCCGCCGCAGGCTCACTGCCGCCCGGGCGGCCCGCAGCCCCGGCAAGTGTACCGGAACCGGAGTCTGAGGCCAACGCCATCGACATCAATACCCGTACATCTCCGCCAGGGGGCGGAAGCCCTTCGCCTGTGGGATCTCGCGTTCCACGATCCTGCCTCGGCGGCGGCGCACAGAGTAGACCTTCCCGTTCAGGCATGAAAACGCCCGGTAGCACCCATCCACAACCACAATGCCGGCCCCATCGTCCATGGCAATGCCGTGACCGCCTCGCTGCAGCACCATCTCCTTGAACTTCGCCTCCCGGTCCTCGTAGTGGTAGTGCGGACAGTGAAAGCCCTGGATCAGCCCGAAACCCGAAACCTGGATGTAGTCCCACGGGTCATGGCCGTAGCCCCGCATCGAGTCGCTGTGGCCCGACTCGAACCAGCAGATCGAGCCGGCGCTGGCCCCCGCCAGGACCGTGCCCTGCCGATACGCCTTCAGCAGCAGCTTGTCGAAGCCGAGAAACTTCCAGCGGCGCATCATCATCAGGGTATTGCCGCCGCCTACGAAGATAATGTCGGCCCAATCGGTCTTCTGCCGGAGTTCACGTGGCGACGGGGTCTGGCGGATACAAAGCAGCAGCTCGACAGTGGCTCCCAGCCGGCGGTAGACCCTTGTGAAGCTGATGCAGGACTCCTCGTTGTCGCGACTCGCGGTCGGCACGAACAGCACGTTGGGCCGCGACCGCCCGGACAGGCCGATGATCTCACGCTGGATGGAGCGAGTCGCCGCCCATTCCCCGCCGCCGTATGCCACGATCTTGCCCATGAATTCCACCTCCCGGGCATCCTCCCGCGGAACCGGGCTTGCGTGCCGCCCCCAAGCGTCGTCTGCTTGGGCCTGGCAGTCGATCGGTACCGCATCACCGCCCGGCCGGCTGCACCCCTGCCTGGATCGTGGCAACCACCGCCCGTCGCAGCTCGTCCGCCTTCTCCGCCGACAGGCTGCCGAAGTTCAGCACCGGCGCCGAAGGATCATCCGCGTACTGTGCGATCGCCTTGCGCACCAGCGCCCGGTCCCAGCCCTTCTGCCCTGCCAGCAGGTGCAGATACTCCAGGTCCTGCTGCGCACGCCGCATCGTCTTGATCCGCAGACTCGCGAACGGGCCCGGGTAGTTCCGGCCGCTGTTGGCATAGTTCCGACCGGTGTAGTAGATCGCCAGGTTCGGCTCGCTCGGCTTGAGCCAGTTGCCCCCGCCGTTGGTGGTCCAGTACGGCAGCATGCCCGTCGACCCCGAGCACCACGAGTTCAGAAAACTCTCCAGTGCATCCACCGGGGCCGCCGACAGGCCCGGCCCGCCGCCATAGTGCCAGAACTCCTCGTCCGGGATCCACTTCTGCCGCACGACCGCGGTGGTGACGTAGCCGCTGCGGATCGCCCCGCCCGAGCAGACCCAGAGGTTGCAGATGTTGTCCCACAGGCCGCGGGTCATGTGCGGCTGCGATACGTCGGTGCGATAGGCAAACTTGACGTTCGGCGCTTTGGCGCTCTTGAGGCCCTGCTGCATCAGGCCCAAAAAGAACGCGTTGGCCATGTAGTCGTCGTAGTCCACAGGTTCATCGAGCAGCCAGAAACTCGTGCCATTGCCTGTCGTGGTAGTCACCTGCGAAGCAAAGTAGGGTACCTTGAAGTAATACTTGTTGTTCAGGAACATGTGGTAGATCGTCTGCGTCCACCCCTTCTGCTGGCAGTGCTCGGCGAACTGCCGGACCACCCCCGCATAGTGCCGCTTGTAGTCCTCTCCGAACGCCTCGTCCAGCACACGGCTCTTCTTCGCCCATGCGGCAAAGTCCAGCCGGGTCTTCATCGGCGCGTAGTCCTTGTACCAAGTGTCCAGCGGCAACGGCCAGTTCTCGAAGAAGTGTGTGTACATCTGGCTGATCGGCCCGCCTGCGTCCGGACCGACGTAACCGTTCTTGGCCGTGAAGACCGAACCATCGAGCAGCGGCCCGTAATGATCGTCGAACGGCGACCAGTCGGTTACCCGAAGCTCGTTGCCCTGCATCTCCAGCGTCATGGGCACCGGCTCGAGCCGCCCCGACTGCTTGTACGGCAGGGCGTTTATCATCTGGCGGTGCTGCTTGGCGATCTGGTAGAACCTGTACTCCGCCTGGCGAGCCTTGGCCACATCGCGGCCGTCCACCCCGGCGTAGCCCGCCAGCCCGCCGTAGCTGTTCAACTCGACGATCCAACTGCTCTTGTCCGGCAGCGCCAGAGGCAGCACCCTCAGCACCAGGTCCATCGTGGTGGCCTGCATGCCGTCGCCTTCCACGGTAACCTTGCCGCTATACTCGCCCGCCGGCGTGCCCTTGGGCACATAAATGTCGACCCAGATCGCCTGGTTGGCCTGGTCCGGAATGTTGTTGCTCTCAGCCGGAACGTCGACCGTCGCACCGAACTCCTCGGT
>Ga0101944_10008178_pt1 | contig 10082 bp, 7 predicted proteins | sample DewCreD2012metaG_FD_75245 | JGI IMG/M metagenome (GOLD analysis project Ga0101944, IMG submission 75245) | Hot spring sediment bacterial and archeal communities from British Columbia, Canada, to study Microbial Dark Matter (Phase II) - Dewar... ...
AGTTTCCGAATTTGCCGAGCATCCATGCTTTTTCTCCTTCCCGGATCAAGGTTCCTGGAAGGATGTATCGTCCTGCCGCCTGAGGTCGCTTGAGCCCAGGTGGCGTTGTAGTGTTAAGCAATAGCGTCTATCACGAATGCCTGGCGGATCACCCGCGAGTCAGACCCATGTCCAGAAGGGTTACGGGCATAGCGCTGCTGGCACTGCCGATCCTGGCGGCCGGCCTGTGGCTTGCCAGCGGGAGGGAGATATTCACCAAGTCTGGCAAGTCCGTCAGTGTGCCGGTACGGGACGAGCTGTTCGGGGAATCTATCCGGGAAGAGTTGGTCCGCGGTCCCATACTCGGCTACTACATCGGGCTGGATGTGGTGGTAGCCGTAACCGTCGTCTGCCTGATCGCCTGGGGTATCGCCTGGGGGATACTGAAAAGGCGGGCGAAACGCACCGTCTGAAGGAGCGTTCCATGAGGCACGAAACACGGCTGGCATCGGTCCTGCTCGCGGCGTGTGTCACCCCGCTGAATCTGGCACAAGCCCAGCAAGCAGCCGGCGACACCGGCCTCGACGTCAAAGCCAGTGGCACGAAGACCTTCTATGTCGACCAACGAGTCGGGGCCAACCAGGTCGTCATCAACAGCGAGTCGACCATCGAGGACTTTACCAGCATCGTCAATCAGGTCAGTGGACGATTCCAGGTCGATCCGAAGCGCCTGGAGACGCTCGACGGCCGGTTCTCCATACGCGTCGCCGATATCCGGACCGGCATCGATCTGCGTGACCGGGACCTGCAGGGGCCGGAGTGGCTCGACGCGGCTAGGTACCCGGAGGTCACCGTCACAATCAAGGGTGCCGAGAACGTGCAGAAAAAGTCGGCGAACAGTGCGGCACTGACGTTGATCGGCACGTTGGGCCTGCACGGGGTAACACGCGAGATGCGGGTGCCGGCAACGCTGATCTACCTGGACGAGTCGCCGGTGACACAGAAACGAGCCAAGGGCGACCTGATCGCGATCCGCTCCAACTTCGAGTTCAAACTGTCGGACCACAACATAACCGGTCCGAAGACATCGGAAACGATCGGGCTGAAGGTGTCGGATGTGCAGAAGATCCGGGTGTCCGTCTTCGCATCCAGTGAGCCGCCACCACCGCCACTCGAGGAAGCCGTGGAGCCCTCTGCAACGGGTCCGGCAATCGGGCCGGGTACGCAACCTGCGGAGCCCGGCCGGCCGGCACTGCCGCTGCCGCCACGGCCGGCGAATCCATAGCCGAAAACCATGAGTCGATCGACCGCCATCCGCCGACTGGTCCTGGGCGCAGCAGGTTGGTGTCTGCTGCTGACGGCTGGGTGCGTCTCGCCGAACAAGCCTCGCGTCGTGCGGCAGTTCCCGCCGGCGCCGGTCTACCCGGCGGATCACGAGTATGCATTGGACGAGTTGATCGAACTGTCCATTTACCACAACGCGAGCCTCGATGTTGCGCGTCATACAGCACAGGCGACGGAAGGGCTGATCGACCAGGTCAAATCCCTGTGGCTGCCGGTCGTACGATACGACTTCATCGCAGCCGCCTATGACAATGACCTGAACTTCCGGCTGCGGGCGCTGGGTCTGGCGACGATCAACGTGCCCCTGACCGGCGCGTACAACATCAATAACTCGGCGACGCTGGCGCAGATCGTGGCGACCTTCGGCAAACGCACCAGCGCGCTGCGGCAGGCGAAAAACCTGGCGGCGATCCAGAGGCTGGAGATCCTGACGATCCAGGACTGCGTGGCGTTCCAGGTGGCCAACTTCTACTTCCTGGTCTGCCTGACGAACGATGTCGATGCGGTACTGGAGGACACACTGCGGCGAGCGCGAGTCTTCGCGCAGGTGGCACAAGGGCTGAACCAGCGCGGATCGCTCCGGGCGACGGACCTGGACACCTTGCAGGCCCAATTGCTGATTACGCAGATCGAGCAACTGCGCATTCTCACGCAGACCAGCCGGCAGCAGGCATACGAGGCCCTGCGGACCTTCGTCGGCGTGCCGCACGACCGGGTGTTGTCGCTGCGCAGCGCGTCGCTGCCGCCGCTGCTCAGCACGACCGACGTGCTCGGCAAGGCAGCCACAATGGCCCGGGCGTTCTGGCGCCGGCCGGAACTGCGACAACTGGACCTCGTGGTCGAAATCTTCCGAGAGCAGGTGAACTTCACCAAGGCGGCCTGGGCCAATATCGCATTTGTCGGCAGCGCCACGTACACGACGGGCAATCAGAACGCGGTGCTCAACGCGGTCCAGAGCCTGATCGGCACGCTGGTGCTCGACTGGCCGATCTACGAGCCGGCCCGCGGCGGGCAACTTCGCGCGGCGCTTGCGCTGGAGCAGGCGTCGGAGGCACTCCAGCGCCAGGTCGAGCAACTGATCGCTCTGGAGACCGAGACGACCCGGCTCGATGCGCAAAAGAGCCTGGCCATCGCCCTGCGCGCGGCGGAGGCGGTGCGGACGGCCGGCCGGCACGAACAGGCGGCCCGGCAGGCTTCGACCCGGGAATTGGTGCCGGCCTCCCAAGTCGTCCTGGCGATCGCACTAAACATGGCCGCCAGGATCGAGCACCTGACGACAGTCTATGGCTATCACTGCAGCCGGGCGAGGCTGAAGCGGGTCATGGCGGATCGGGACATCAAGTATGGGTTCTAAGCAACATTCCATTGCCCGTGGTCCCTTGCCCGTTGATCCGGCGTCGGCAGTGCGTGCCGGCCGCCAGGGAGTATGGGGATGAACCACGGGCGACTACTGGTTGTATGGATCCTGCTGACCGGGGCGAATTGCGTGGAGAGGTCGCCGCGCACGTCACAGGCGCCCCAGACGCAGCCCGCCGCGGCGTCCGCCGTGCCGGGCCCTGATACGCGGGCACAGACAACACAGGCGACCCCAACGCAGCCGGCCGGCAGACCCAATACGATCGTCATCCATGATACGCTGCAGGCCAAGCCCAGGCCGCCGCGCGACCTGCTGGAGCGCTGGGCCCAGTGGCGCGGGCCTGATATGCAACTGATCGACAAGCTCATGGACGAACGAACCGAGCCGCCGCCATACGATCGGCTGCCGCCCCCGCCGGTGCCGGCCGACGCGAGGATCGCTCGGGGTCTGGCCTTCCTGAACGAGGACGACCCCTTCCCCCGGCCGCTGCCGTTTGGACCGAAGGAAATCACGGTTCGCGTCGGGATCGCCCGGTCAACCTACCGCACGCGCACCCGCGAGGAGGTGCTCAGTGCGGCCCAGCCGTTCGTGGACATCGTGCATCGTGACGTGAACATGCGGGGCGAGCCGGTGTTGTACGAGACGGCGGAGGGGATGTTCTACAGGTTGCAGGACGGCCGGGTCCAGATGGGCATCGCCAATGTCTTTGACTACTACCTGATCCAGGGCTGGTTCGCGAATTTCCCGCAGAATCGGGCCATCCTGCTGATGTGGGCACAGCCGGCGTTTCCCTACACGACGCCTCTGGACGAGGATGCACCGGGGCCGCGCGGGGCGGGCATCGTGCTGCTGGTGGCACAAGAGGCGCCTTACAAGACATTCGCCGATCTGAACGGAACGAGGCTGGCGCTGCCGGCGCACTACACCAACGCGCCCGGTACATTCCTGACACAGCAACTGCGCGAGATCAACCGGCCGGCAGCCGAACCATTCTTCGGATCGGTAACACTGCGGCGGTACTCGAAGGATGCGGTGATCGATGTGCTGAAGGGTAAGGCCGACGTCGCCTGCGTCGACGAGAGCACGCTGGGGGCCATTGAGCGGTTCTATGGGATCGGAAGGCGGCTGCGCGTAGTGGCGGTCTCGCCGCACTACAAGGTCGATGTACTGATGACAAGTCTGAACAACGTGCGGACGCATCGCACGCAGATCGAGTTGACCCAGCGCATGCTGCTGACGCTTGGCAAGGATCCGGAAGGCCAGGAAGTGCTGTTCTTTTTCGATTTCGCCCAGTGGAACCCCTACCGCCAGAACGACCTGCAGGCGGCGGCGCAGCATTTCGATGACTTCCTGAGGTTCTTCCAGGAGACACCCGCCGACTTAAAGCCGCTGCTCGATCCCAAGGCGCAGATCGATATGCAGACGTATGATCGGTACGGGGATGAATGAGCTACTCACTGGCGACGCAGGCGCGCACGGCGGTGATCACGGTTTCGGGCGAAGAGGTCTTCGTGAGGTATTGGCACACACCGGCTTGGCGCATGGCGAGGTCCATGTCAGCGGCGGTGTACATGGACAGGCCGATGATCTTGACGTCGGGCAGCTTGGCCAGGATCCGGCGCGCAGCCTGAATCCCGTTGAGCCGGGGCATGTTCGCGTCGAGCACGATCACGTCAGGGCGCAACTGCAGCGCCAGGTCCACCGCCTCCAGGCCATCGGCGGCCTGCGCGACCACCTCCATATCGGGCTGCATCTGCAGCAGGCGTCGCAGACCGTCGCGCACGACCGCGTGATCGTCCGCCAGCAGAACGCGGATCTTCGGAACATCGCCGGCCGGCGGGGGCTCCTCGGCGGGTCCCTCCGTTTCCGCCTCCGCGGCAGCCGGCGTGGCCGCGGCTTGCTGCACGGCAACCCCAGGATTCATGGGCGCCAGCAGAACCACGAGCGTTCCCACACCGGCAGCGCTGTGCACTTCCATCCGGCCGCCCCATTTCTCCAGTTGTACGCGGATGCTCTCAAAGCCAAGGCTGGCGCCTGCCCGGCCGGAACCGCGCACCGCTTCGATATCAAAACCAACGCCTTCATCGGCTACGCCGATCTGTACGAACTCGGGGCTGGGCACCAGCGTGATGGTTGCCTTGTGCGTACCGGCATGCCGCAGGACGCTGAACAACAGTTCGCGCACGGCGTGGAACAGGAAGATGCGAACCTCCTCGGACCGAGGGTTGGCCTGCTCGTCGGCATTGACCTGGACGCTCATGCCGTGCTTCTCCCGCATCCAGCGGGCCAGCCAGTGGAGGATCTGGCTCATGCTGCCGTGGTGAAGGATCGGCGGACTGAACTGCCCGGCCAGCGAGCGAGGGCTGTCCAACGGCTGGTCCAACAGATCGTCCACCTGCACGAGGAACTGATAGAGGCAGTCCGCGTAAGGGTGGCCCTGCAGGATCGAGGCGCTGAACCGGGCCGCGCCGAGCAGTTGCAGCAGTTGATCGTGCAACGCATGGGCCAGCCGCTGACGCTCGCGCTGCTCCGCCTGGCTGAGCTGTGTCGCCAGCGTACGGACCTGGGCCGTCAAGTCGGCAACGCGCTGCTCGAGGGCGTGATTGGCCGCCTGGATCTGCTCGTCGGCCTGCTTGCGCTGGGTGATGTCGCGCGCGGTCTCCAGCACGTACTGCGCCACATCGGTCGACGGAAGCAGGACCATGCGGCTTTCGACGACGACTTGCCGACCGTCCGCGGTGCGCTGGTACAACTGGCCGATCCAATGGCCGGTTCGCGCGAGGACGTCCTGGAAATGCCGGGCCGAGAGGGGATGATGGGTCCGCAGCAATTCGTGGCTTGTGCGACCCATGGCCTGTGCAGCAGTGTAGCCATAGACGCGCTCGGCGCCGCGATTCCAGTAGACGATGCGTCCGTAGAGCTCCCAGACCAGGACGGCGTCGTGCATCTGCTCGAGCAATTCGGCGCGGCAGCGCAGCGCATCTTCCGCCGACTGGCTGCCCGCACCGCGCCAGACAGCCGGCGTGCCGGACCCGAACCGCTCGCCCTTCGGAGGATTCCCAGGTTGGTTGGCCATTCACTCACTCGCAGCGCATCCGCCAAGTACCCCGCATCCCGGATGCTCCTCACGCGGCGCCGCAAACAAGCGAACCGTGCTTGTCGCTACACCGCTGTCCCGGCGACACTCGATAATGGTATGCCGGTCGGGGTGGAGATTCCCTTCCGGGCCGGCTGGAAGGAAAAACAAGCCACCCCGAACGTTGTCGGGACCTATACCAGCGACAAGGATGCCCGCACGGCAACCGACCGTTGCTTCTGCCAGGCGGAACCATGTCCCGTAAGACGAACCGCCCAAGGATGATGGGAGGCAAGGGGAGTAGTCTCTGCCGTCTCCAGGCCGCGGCCGGCCGCCGGCATTATTCTGGTGAACGCGGGGGCAAGATCCCGGCCCGAAATGCCGGCGGACCATCTCCACGCGTTCCCCGAGCCGCTGGAATGGTGGCCCCGATCAGCGATAGTACTTTTCGATCTCCCTGCGGGCGATCTCAACGCAGCGCCTGGGGTTGTTCAGGTTGCCGTGGACGGTGTAGACGTCGCGGACGATGAACTCGACGAAGACACCGCGCGTGGCTTCGAGCGTCTCGCGGATGTGGGCTGCCCAGCCCTCCTCGTTGAGGGTCTTGTCGACGCTGAGGAAGTTGGGATCAGGCTTGCGGGAGAATACGATGTCCGTGCCGCGCAGGGCCTCGCCCATCATCTTCTGGTCGCACCAGCGGCTGATCGACACCTTGCTCAGGTGCGGCAACCGGCGGATGTCGTCCCAGAACGGATGGGCCGGCTCGCAGCAACCGTAGTACAACCGGCCCATTGGCGCCACCACGTCGCGGTAGTAGGGGAAGACGAACTCGTGGTACATCGCCGGCGAGACGCCCACCGTCTCCTGGCTGTTGATGCAGCCCCACATGTCGCACAGACGGGCGGCCGGCGCCTGGTAACCCGGGGCCGGCAACTTCTTCGTGAAGTTGTAACTCGAGCCAAAACTCACCTGGTTGCCGTTGTTGAGGCGGTGCAGCTTCTCGCCTTCGGCCCACTTCATGACCCGCAGCGCGTTGTCCCGCAGGAAGGCCATCAGCTGGTGCAGCTGGTCGGGCATGTCGTACATCGCCATGAAGTACGCCTCCATGCCCATCAACTCGATCACGCGGTGCGTCAGCATCGTCGCCCCGAACGTGCCGGTGCGCAAAGCCACCGGCAGGATGCCGTCGAACAGCTCCTCGAGGAATGCCTGGTAGGCGGCGGTCCGCTCGCGGTTGACCCGGCACGCAGCCGGCTTGAGAATGCCAAGGTCGCGCTTCAGGTCCTTGATCGGGTGGACCCACTCGTAACCCGTCGGTACGCCTTCGGCATCGGCAACGGTGCGGCGCTCGATCTTCAGCCCGAACTCGTCGATATCGACGAACCAGCCGAAGTCGAAGGTCTCGGGCATCACCTTGTCATCGTCAATCAATTCATGGTTGCGGATGTTGCGCAGGAGTTGACGCTCGATGTTCCGCCCGGCCTGGCTCGTGCAGTGATAGACGCTCTCGGGCATGAAGTCGCGGTCGAACGTCCAGGTCTCGACGATAAAAGGCGGACGAGCACCGGCGCACCCGTCGTTCAGGTCATACCACATCTGCCTGCGCTGCGCCATGACGGGCAGGGCCGCGTACGCGGCCTGCTTGCGGGCCAGTTCACGCAGGTACGTTCGTTCGCTTTGGGAAATCTGCCATTCCATCGTATATACCTTCTCTGTTTCTCCGGACCATCAACCAAGCACCTCCGGCATTCGTACACCGTGCGGGTTCTTCCGCAGCAGTGCCCTGGAGACATCCGTCCTCTCCAGCCGCAGGAACACGCCCCAGGCGCCGCCGTGCGAGCCCAGCGCCACCAGGACATCGTGGTTGCCGGCCCTGGCGGCAAACGGCACCTTCGCGTCTTCCGGCCGGGCCGGGTTCGTCCCCTTCGGGTCGCAGAAGATCGGCTTGCGGTCCACCCACACCTTCACCGGCCCGTCGTAGCCGAGCAGCAGGTTGAGATTCATCGGGCCGCCACAGCGGAACTCGAAGGCGTAATACACCAATGCCTCACCCGCCGCAGCGAGTTCCAGGTGACGATCGCAGAACGCCGTGTCGAACTGTCGCGGCTGGAGCTTGAGCCCCTGGGGAAAAATCAGCTTCCGCACATCGACGCCCGGCAGGATCTTGCTGACCCGCAGGCGGTTGATGAACGGCGTAATCGCCCGCGGCCTATCCGCTCGCATGGGCAGCGGTCCGAAGGCGGGGATTGATCGGCCCGCCTCATCCGTTACATTGCAGTACGGATTGAAGCCCCGGCCATAGTACAGGCTGCCGTCCGCCATCTCGGGCGTAAGCTGCGTGCGGAGGATGACCTTGTCACCATCGAGATCGACGCGGTAGTGGTCGGCGATTGCTGTCTGGCTGTCGACGTGGAAGCCCGTCGGCAGGCCGGCGGACTTCAGCGAACCAACCACGTTGCTGAAGCGCACGATGATGTCGGCGAACTTGCTGATGGCGTTGGGCTTGACCGTGATATCGCGGACCTCGATCGGCGGCTGGCCGGCCTTCCTGCCTTCGCGCAGTACGAGCATCGCTTCGGCACAGCGCCTGCCGAGCACGTGTTGACCTTTGCCGCTGATGTGGATGCCGTCATCCAGCGGCAGGTCGATGGCAGGCACAACCAGCAGATTGCGGATCTGTTCCGGCAACCGGCGCTGCTGCTCGCGGATCGAGTCCCACCACTGGCCGTCGCCGCGCTGGGTCACCCGGCTGATCTGCACCGCCACCACCGGCAGGCGCGGATCGGCAAAATCTCGCCGCATCGCCTGAACGAGTTTCTTCATTCGCTGAGTATAGCATGGCGCCGCCTGCGGATTGGCATCGGAGCAGCCCTGGTACCAGAACACCCCGGCCACCGCGCCGCCGTTCTTCCTGACACGCCGGCACATCGCACCGTAGAGGCTCCTGCCGCCTTCCTTCTTCAGTGCCGGGTCCCACTGGCTCATGCTCGTGCCGCCGTGGGCACAGGCGAGCAGGCCCTGCGGCACGCCGGTCCGCTTTTGGAGTTCCTGTGCGAATGCGACGCCCGGGCCGACACCGGCATGCCGCTGCGGCTGCACCCGCGACGCCTTGGGATTGCCGCCATGTACGGCATCGACCGCGCACCAGAGCGTGTGCAGCGGGTCGGCCGCCACGTCCCACTCGTCGGTCATGTAGAACGCGCGAACCTGCTCCATCGGGCGCAGCCTGTCCTTCAGCCAGCCGATGCCTTCCATGTTGGACTGGCCCGCCAGTACCCAGACGTCGCCGACGAGAACGTCTTCGATGGTGACGGTCTCCAGGGTCTGACCTTGGGCAACGATTCGAAGGTCGATGTCGTACGGGCCGCCGACCGTCAGGCCATTGATTACCCCGGCGAACTTGCCACGGGCGGCATGGCCGACCCTCTTCCAGTTCCAGCCAGGGACGACTCTGCCATCGGCACGAACGCGAGCCTCGACGGCCCCCCCGGCCTGACAGGTGCCGCGGAACCTGGCACGGCTTCGGCCCGACCTGCTCCTCTGGAGAACCATTCGGCTGAACAGGCCTTCCACAATCTGCATGACCGAGAGCTCCTATATGCTGGCCCGCGACCGACAGAGTACACACATCACTGCCCAGAGCAGTTGACCCGACGGGGTGCTGCACGTCAAGGCACCCAGACCACGCGACCTGCCTGCAGTGACGTGCCTGCAAAGCACCGGACAGCGACCTCGCCACACGAACCAGCAATTCGGATCGAAAACATCCCTAACGAATCCGCCACCAAGGCGTTATGTTGCCTCGAAAGTCGCGTTTTTTTCGCTTGCGGCGGGCTCGAGCCTCACATTAGAATCCGCGTGTGCGATTCTGTGCGGTTGCACCTTCAGTTCAACCGGGCGTCTTATCAGTTCGCCCGAATCGTCTGTCTGGCAGCGAATGCTTTGCCTCTATCAGGGACGCCGCCCGTGCGGGGCTCCAGAAAACGACGACAGAAATCCTTGTGCAGGACGTTCAAAAAGGGATCCTGCGGAACCGGCATCGGTCAGGGCTGCGCTATCCGTGCCCGCGCCGCCCCGCTTGCCTGGGGAGCAACAGATGAGCGTGAAGAAGCTTAGCCAGGAGGAACTGCGCAACTGGGTCGAGGCACTGATCCAACAGTATCGGGTGCATGGGCCTCAATCTCGCCAGGGACGGTTCGTGTACGACCGCCTGGACGACCCGGCGGACCTGCGGCTCGATCATGACGTGACTGTCCTGCCACCCAAGAAGTACCTCATGCCGCCTCGGGAGACACTGCTGGAGTTCACACGCGGGGAATTCCGATC
>Ga0101944_10008180_pt1 | contig 10080 bp, 6 predicted proteins | sample DewCreD2012metaG_FD_75245 | JGI IMG/M metagenome (GOLD analysis project Ga0101944, IMG submission 75245) | Hot spring sediment bacterial and archeal communities from British Columbia, Canada, to study Microbial Dark Matter (Phase II) - Dewar... ...
CCGCCCGTGAGCACATCCGTCCCCACGGACACCTGGGATGCGCCGCCGCCGCCGCCGCCGCCGCCGGGCCAGCGCGGTCCACCGGACTTCGCGCCACCGTCCTGGCCATTGCCGCCGACGATGATGCTCAGCACCGCGCCCGGCGTCACCGGCAGGCTGGCGGCGATGATGCCGCCCAGGGCGCCCGCGCCGGGCGTGCTGGCGTGGCCGTGGGATTCGCCGCCTGCCCCGCCCTTGCCGCCCTTGGCCCACACCCAAATCTTGCGCACCCCCGCCGGCACCGTCCAGGTGTAGCCGCCGCCGGCGGTCGAGAACACGACTACTTGATTGGGCGCCTGCGTGCTGGCCAGCTGGGCGGCAACGTAGGCTACCACCCAGTCCTTGGTCACCAGCGTGGTCGCCGGATCGGTGTCGATGGTCGACACGCCCTGCACCTTGCCGGTGAACGCCTGCGAGCCATCGAGCAGCGCCACCATGTCCCGACGCACGGCGGCGGCAGGGTTGACGATGAGATTGGCGGCGATTTGCAGCAGCTGCCCGTCCATCGTGTCGCCGGCCTTGGCGACGAAGTTGCCGCCAACCAGCGTGGCGACGATAGCCATCACCTCATCGCGGCGCACGGCATGGTGCGCCTGGGTCGATGCGCCCAGGTTGGCGATGGGGTAGTTGCCCATGTCCAGGCTGCCGAGCATCGCCGCCAGCCCGGTGCGGGCAAGGTAGCCGCTGCCAGCGCCGGGCGAGACATGGATGATGACCTGGCTGCCCTGCGGCGCGGTCACCGGCAGTGCCACGGTGTCGCCGTCGACCCAGGTGATCGTGCCGGTCACCCGCTGGCCGTTGATCCAGGCCATCGGCGTGTCGTGGGTCGTGTTCCAGCCGCCCGGCGGCGCGTTGATGTCGAACGTGCTCTGGCCGCCGCCAGCCGTGACCACGCGCATGGTGCGGCTGGCCCACACCACCGTGGCGAAGAAGTCCAGCAGCGCAGCCTTCTCGTAGCGGTCCATCAGCGCACCCCCTGCACGTCCAACCACAGGTTGTCGAGGCGCCAGCCGGCCTTAGCTGCGGAATCATGCACGCGCACGCTGAATGTCCTCCCCAGCTTGCCGACGATGGCGCGCACCGGCTCGGGCGAGCGCGGCGGCAAGGTGATGGGCAGTCCAACAGGCTCATCGTTGATATCCACCCCCGGCCTACCATCGGCAACCACCTGCACCCGCACGGGCTCGGTGGACGAGGCTGACACGGCCTCGGCAATCGCCTGCTTCGTGCCGCGGTATGGCAACGTCTCGACCAGCACCGGCACGTCGACGTACCCGCCCTGGGTGATCTCGTCGCTGTCCTCATCGTCCGAGAGGCTGTAGAGGGTGTTGCCCGAGCGGATCCAGGTCGTGCCGGCTGTCTCCGCCATGTAATCCACGGGCACCGGCATGCGCCACCGCGTCCAGCCCAGCACCCGGCGCAGAATTGTATCCGCTGTCGCCACCAGCAGCAGGTTCACCAGCGACAGCGGCACCAGAAACTTCCAGTTGAAGGCCATCAGCTGATCGATGCGGAAGCGCGGCAGCGTAAACTTGATCCACATCATGATGAAGAACAGCCCGAATGCCTTGATGAAGAACCAGATATACGGTGGCAAGATCGGCCCCTGCCAGCCGTTCAGGAACACGGTAGCAAACACCGCGCACACCGCAAAAGCATGGATGAACTCACCCAGGAAGAACAGCGAGAACTTCATGCCCGAATACTCGATGTGATAGCCGGCCACGATCTCGGACTCGGCTTCCACCAGGTCGAACGGCACGCGGCCTGACTCGGCAATGCCGCTGATGAAGAACACCAGCGCCGTCACAAACAACGGCAGCAGGAACGGCACGCTTTGCGCCGCGACGATACCCGTCATCTGCATCGTGCCCGCGATCATCACCACCGTCGAAATGCTCAACACCTGCGGCACTTCGTAAGACAGCAGCTCCGCCACCGCGCGGAACGCGCCCAGCAGCGCGTACTTGTTATTGCTGCTGATGCCCGCCATCAGCACCGCAATCAAAGACACTGCGCCCACCGCCAGAATGTAGAACAACCCCAGATTCATGTCCGTGCCCGACAGCGCGCCGTAGCCCGTGTTCGGCCCCAACGGAATCACACCGTACACCAGCATGGCCGACACGCCCGCCACAATCGGCGCCGCGTTGAAGATATGCACGTCTGCGCCGGCCGGCGTTGTGTCCTCTTTGGTGATGGCCTTCACCCCGTCGGCGATGGGCTGCAGCAGCCCCCACGGCCCCGCCAGATTCGGGCCGATGCGGTCCTGAATACGCGCCACCACCTTGCGCTCCAGCCACGTCAGCAGCATGAAGACCAGCAGGCCCACCGTGCCCAGCGTCGCCGCGCGCAGCAGCCCCATGACCAGATCGATCAGCCACGACGCGAAGCCCAGGTTCTCCATGAGCGCGCGCAGCCATAACGCGATGATGATGAAGATGTCGTTGATCGGATGCAAATTTTCCATCGACCCATCCCTCACAACAAACGCCCCGACACCCAAACTCAGGTGCGGGGCAGTTGGGCTAGCGCCCGTTATCTAAGCCCACTCCAGCGCTCCCTTGCGCCACGCATACACCAGACCGCCGGCCAGGATCAAGATAAACAACACCATCTCCAGCAGCGGGAAGATCGTCGCAAAGTCTTTGTAAGCCAGCGCCCACGGCAGCAGGAAGATCGTCTCAATGTCGAAGATGGCGAAGATCAGCGCGTAAATGTAGTATTGCGCCTTGAATTGCACCCACGTCTCGCCCACGGTCTCCATGCCGCATTCGTAAGTTTCAGATTTGATGGGGTTGGGTTTTCGGGGAGCCAGCAATGCGGCCAGAACCAACGGCAGTGAAAGCAAGACGACGGCAACTATTACAAAGATGCCGACAAACGCGAAATCTTGAAGCACAGCGTGCCTCCCGACGGGTGGTTTACGGACAGGTGAAGTTGGTCACAAGCGATGCCGGGGTATAATAACACACACCTGATTGAAAATCAATCTAGGTTAGAAATTGGTTAAGTGTGTGTGCGCATCCGCGGGCGGTATTCTACCATCAAGTCAACCCAGGCGCAACGACGACAAACTTCGTTGATCATGAACCTTGAAGCCATCACCGATCCGATCTTTTGGAACACCCGACTGTCTACCCTGCCCGGTCGGCACGTCTTGCAGACTTGGGAATGGGGTCAGTTCAAGAGCCGGTGGGGCTGGTCGCCGCGCTATCTCATGAACCCGGAGCGCACCGCCGCCGCGCTGGTGCTGCGCCGCACCCTGCCCCCGCTCAAACTCAACGTCCTGTACGTGCCCAAAGGCCCCGCGCTGGACTATTCCGATCGGCGGCAGGTGGATGCGTTTCTGTCGGCCCTGATCGCTATCGCCCGACGCGACCGTGCCCTCTTCATCAAGATCGATCCCGATCTGCCGGCTTCCGATCGATCGATCCTGTGCGATCGGGGCTGGCGCTACTCCCGCGAGCAGATCCAGTTCCGCAACACCATGCTGATCGATCTGGCGCGCTCCGACGATGAACTGCGAGCCGCCATGAAACCCAAGACACGCTACAACGTGCGCCTGGCACAGAAGAAAGGCGTCCTCATCCGATCGGGCAATCGCGGCGATCTGGATTTGCTCTACGCCATGTACGCCGAGACTGCCCGGCGCGACGGCTTCATCATCCGCCCTCTCGCTTACTATCGGGACGCCTGGGGCAGCTTCATCCAATCGGGTCTGGCACAACCGCTCATCGCCGAAGTCGAAGGCGAGGCGGTCGCCGGACTGATCCTGTTCCACTTCGCCGATCGCGCCTGGTACATGTACGGCATGTCGCGCAATCTGCATCGCGACAAGATGCCCAACCACCTGCTGCAATGGGCGGCGATGCAGCACGCCCGGGCAGCCGGCTGCACCGTCTACGATCTGTGGGGGGCACCCGATGCCCTCGACGAAACGGACCCGATGTGGGGCGTGTACAAGTTCAAAGACGGGTTGGGCGCGCAATTTGTCGAGCAGGCCGGCGCGCACGATTACGTAATTTCACGTTTCGGGTACTGGCTGTATTCCGCCGCCCGACCGCGCCTGCTGGACGCACTGCGCCGGCGGCAGCGCGCCGCCTGACCGCCCGCCCGGCTGCGCCGGATCGATTATAATTCCAACTACTCGCGCGTTTTCACCGTCGTCCGATGAGCAACCCGATTAACTCTGACCGGCGTTTTAACCAACAGCTGTGGAGCGACCTGACCGTCGAGGCCAGCCCGTTTCGCAGCGCCTTCGAGCACGCGGCGATCGGCATGGTGTTGGCCGACATCGACGGACGCTGCCTGGCCGCCAATCGCGTCTTCTGCGACATGATCGGCTACACCGAAGCCGAATTGCTGCAGCTGGACTTTGCCCAGCTGACACACCCCGACGATCTGCCTGAAAACCTGCGCTTGGGACAACAGTTGTTCGCCGGCGAAATCTCGTCGTTCCGGTATGAAAAACGCTACTTCCACAAACAGGGCCACGTCATCTGGGTGCTGCTCAGCGCCTCCCTGGTGCGCGACAATGACGGTCTGCCGCTCTACGTTATCTCGCAGATCCAGGACATTACCGCGCAGAAAGCCACGGAGGCCGCCGAGCGCGAGCAGCGCGCGCTGGCCGAGGCCCTGCGCGACACCGCCGCCGCACTGAACTCCACGTTAAACATGGACGAGCTACTAGATCGGCTGCTCCTCAACGTGCAACATGCCATGCCGCACGAACTGGCCAGCGTGATGCTGGTCGATGCCGACGGCCTGGCTCATCTCACGCGTTACCGGAGCAACGTCGAAGTCGATGCGGAGGATCTGGCGCCGGCGCTGCGCTTTCCGGTGACAACCACCACCGGTCTACGGCGCATGGCCGAGACCGCCCGCCCGCTGGTCATCGACGATGTGCGCGCCTGGCCGGGCTGGAATGCGCTGCCCAAACTCAACTGGGTGCGATCATATGTGGGCGCACCGATCATCACCAAGCAGGCCGTCATCGGCTTCATCGGCCTGATGTCATCGCAGCTCGGTTACTTCACCACCCAGCATGCCGAGCGGCTGCAGGCGTTTGCCCAACAGGCCGCCATCGCCATCGACAACGTGCGCCTGTTTCAGGCCGAGCGCGCCCAGTCCGATCTGGCCGAGGCGCTGCGCGACACCGCCGCCGCCCTCAACAGCACGCTCGATCTGGATGAGGTGCTCGATCGAATTCTGGCCAATGCCAGCCGGGTAGTGCCGTATGATGCCATCAACATCATGCTACTCGACAGCCAGCGCGCGACCGCGCACGTCGTGCGGCAGCTGGGCTATGCGGAGCGCGGCGTTGACTTACAAATCACGCAGCTCACGGTGCCGCTGGCCTCCATCTTCGGCTTCCGTTACATGGCCGATACCGGCCATATCTACGTTGTGCCCGATACACGCCGTGCACCCGACTGGGTGAGTTTCCCGGAGACAGCCTGGATCCGATCCTACATCGGCGTCCCGTTTCAGATCGACGGGCAGGTGGGCGGCTTCTTGAATCTGGACAGCGCCACACCCGAGTTCTTCACACACGAGCACGCCGCCCGCTTGCGCGCCTTCGCCGATCAGATCGCCATCGCCATTCGCAACGCGCGGCTGTTTGACAGCGCGCAAGAGAACCTGCGGCGGCTGAGCCAGGTGTACGATGCCAGCCTGGATATTGCGCGGGCGAACACGCTGCAGGGGTTCCATCAGCAGCTGCTCCGATCGGCCATCCGGCTCGTTAAGGGACATGCCGCCGCACTGTTGCTGTACGATGGCAATCAGCATCTGATCGTAACGGCGGTGGACAACCTGCCCGATCGGCTGCTGGGCGAACGCGTGCCGTTGGGGCACGGTCTGAGCGGTCGAGCCGCCGTCGCGCGCCGCATCCTGCAAGTCCGCGATTACCACGAGTACAGTGATCGGGTCGAGATGCTCGAAGGTCTGCCCATCGCCGGCGCCGTCGTTGTCCCGCTCATCTGGCAAGATCGGCTGGTGGGCACCCTCAACGTCAGCGATCACAAGTCGCGCACGTTTGACGACTATGACGTGCGCACCCTGTCACTCTTTAGCACCCTGGCGGCCATCGCCGTAGAACAACGCCGCTCGGCCGCCGAGGTCGAGGCCAGCGAGACGGAGGCGCGTCAGCTTAGCGCCCGCCTGTCCAACGCCCAAGAACAGGAGCGCGCCCGTATCGCCAGTTTGCTACACGACACGGTAGGCACCTACTTGGTGACGCTGCAGAAGAACACCGAGATGATGGAGCAAGCGCTGGGCAGCGACGCCGCCCCGCGCTATCTGGCCGCCAACCTGGAGCTGCTTCAGCGCGCACACACACTGGTGCGCGACCTGGCCGCCGATCTCGATTCGCGCGTGCTGGCCGATCTGGGCCTGGCGCCGACGGTCCGCCAGTACATCGATCGGCTGCACAACTCCACCGGCCTCAAGATCGATCTTCACATCACGGGCAGCGTGCGGCGACTGTCCCCTGAGATCGAGCGCACGGCCTTCCGCGGCCTGCAGGAAGCGCTCACCAACGCCCTGCGCCATGCCCGGGCCAGCGAGATCGTGGCGCAGCTGCACTTGGGCAGCAACGCCTTGCGGCTGACGATTCAAGACAACGGGCGCGGCTTCAACCCGGCCGATCGGCTGCCCGGCACCAATTTGGGACTGCCGCAGCTGCGCCGTCAGGTCGAGGCGCTGAACGGCGAAGTCATCTTGGAAAGCGCGCCGGGCGCCGGCACGATGATTGTGCTGCAACTGCCTTTGCAGCCGCAGCCGGCGGTCGATCTGCGCAAAGCGCGCGTCCTCATCGTGGACGATCACGAGATGACGCGGCACGGCTTGAGCGACTTGCTGGCCGCCACCGACGACCTGGCGTGCATCGGCGAGGCGGCCCGCATCGATGAGGCGCTCCAGCTGGCCGAGCAGCTGCTGCCCGACGTGGTTCTGATGGATGTGCGGCTGCCCGACGGCAGCGGCATCGACGCTGCGCGCCGCCTGCGGCGGCTGATGCCGCGCGCCCGCATCGTGATACTCACTTATCACGACGACGAGATGTACCTGGATCAGGCCATGCAGGTCGGCGCGGCCGGCTATCTGCTCAAGTCCGATCACGGCCGCGTGGTCGTCGCGGCACTGCGCGCCGTGCTGGCCGGCGAGACATTCATCAGCCCCGCGCTGGCCGATACCTGGGCCAGGCTCAAAGCGCGGCCCGCCGCCGCCAACCCGCTCGACCTGCTCACCCTGCGCGAGCGACAAGTGCTGCAGTTCATCGCGTCCGGCCGGCAAAGCCACGAAACCGCCGCGACGCTGGGCATCAGCGTGCGCACGGTAGAAGTGCACCGCCGCAACATCATGGACAAGCTAGGCTATCGCAACACGGCGCAGCTGGTTCAATTCGCGCTGCAACACGGCGTGGTATAAGACCCGTCGGCATGGATTTCCTCGAAGGCGTCGTCGAGCGTATCACCTACTACAACGCCGAGAACGGCTATACCGTGCTCCGCCTGTCCGCGCGCGGCATGCCGAGCACCGACCTCGTCACCGTCGTCGGCGCCCTGCCCGAAGTCACCCCCGGTGAATCGCTGCGGCTGCAAGGCCAATGGACCACCAACGCGCAATACGGCAAGCAGTTCAAAGCCGACACCTGTGAGCAAGTGCTGCCCGCCACCGTCGAAGGCATCCGCAAATATCTGGGCTCCGGCCTGATCAAAGGCGTCGGGCCGGTGACGGCGCAGCGCATCGTCAAGAAATTTGGCGCGGACACCCTCACCATACTCGATCAATCGCCGGAACGAATCCGTGAAGTGTTGGGCATCGGGCCCAAGCGCGCGGCCGCCATTGCGCACGCCTGGGAGGAGCAAAAGTCCATTAAGCAAGTGATGGTCTTTCTGCAAAGCCACGGCGTGACCACCGGCCTGGCAGTCAAAATCTACAAGCAGTACGGCGACGCCGCCATCGATCTGGTACAGGCCGATCCATATCGCCTTGCTTACGATGTATACGGCATCGGCTTTAAGACCGCCGACAAGATCGCGCACGATCTGGGCCTGCCACACGACGCGCCGTCGCGCGTGGCGGCGGGCGTGGTTTACACGCTCAGCACGCTCACCGATGACGGTCACGTGTTTGCGCCGCAAAGCAGGCTGATTCACGACGCAGCCGAATTGCTCGCCGTCACCCCCGATCAGGTGGCGGCCTCGTTCGCCACGCTGGAACAAGCGGCGCAGATCAAACGTGACGTAATTTACCTGACGAAAGACGAGCGGCGTCAAGCGGACGCAAGCGTGAAAGATGAAACGGCGATCTATCTCACGCCCTTTTATCAAGGCGAAGTCAACGTCGCCAAACGACTGAATACCATCATCGGCTCGCCGCAAACCCGATTGGCCGATCTGCGCCTCCGTGACTTTCAAGAGGAACTGATCGCGTTAAGCAGCACCGTCGCCGATCACCCCACGGCCCGGCTCAGCGATCAGCAGCGTGAAGCCGTGAAAGCGGCGCTGACGAACAAAATTACGGTGCTGACCGGCGGGCCGGGCACAGGCAAGACCACAACCGTGCGCGCGCTGATCGAATTGCTGGAGAAGCATCACAAGCGCTATGCGCTGGCCTCGCCCACGGGCCGCGCCGCTAAGCGCCTGAGTCAGGCAACGAATCGATCGGCCAGGACCATCCATCGGTTGCTGGAGTTCGCCCCCGCCGAAGGCTTCAAGCGTAACGCGCAAAATCCGCTGGACGTGGATATGCTGATCGTGGACGAAGCCAGCATGATCGATCTGCTGCTGATGAACCATCTGCTCAAGGCCGTGCCGCCCGACGCCCACCTGCTGCTGGTCGGCGACGTGGATCAGCTGCCCAGCGTCGGCGCGGGCGACGTGCTGCGTGACATCATCGCCAGCGGGCGCGCGGCCGTCATCCGGCTCAACGTCATCTTCCGGCAGGCGCAGACCTCGCATATCATCACCAACTCACATCGCATCAACCAGGGGCAAATGCCCTTCACGCCCAAAGACGCCAATGATTTCTTTCTGTTCGTCAAAGATGACCCCGACGCGGCCGCCGAATTGATCGTCGATCTGGTGGCCGCCCGCATTCCCGCCAAATTCGGCCTGAAGCCCGCCGATATTCAGGTGCTGTCACCGATGTATCGCGGCGCGACCGGCGTGACGAACCTGAACGCCCTGCTGCAGGCCAAACTCAATCCGCCGGCCGCGCGCAAGATCGAGCGGCGGCTGAGCGGCACGCTGTTCAGGGCAGGCGATCGGGTCTTGCAGACGCGCAACAACTACGATAAGGAGGTGTACAACGGCGACTTGGGCTACGTGACGGCCATCGATCTTGAGAATCAGACGTTGTCGGTGTCGATCGACGATCGGGTGGTGGAGTACGACTGGAGCGAAGCGGATGAATTGACTTTGGCTTATGCGATCAGCGTCCACAAGGCGCAGGGCAGCGAATATCCCGTCGTCGTCATGCCGCTGCTGACGCAGCACTACCTGTTGCTGCAGCGCAATCTGCTCTACACCGGCATCACGCGCGCCAAACGCCTGGTGGTGCTGGTGGGCAGCAGACGCGCTCTAGCAATGGCTGTCAAGAATAATCAGCCCGCCCAGCGTTATTCAGGGCTGGCTGAACGGCTGAATAAAAAAACTTCCGAAGCCTGACAGCCCCGGAAGTTCTCTCGTCGGTCACTCGGTACCCGTCACTTCTCCCGCTTCACCACAAAGCCCGCTTCCATCGCAAACATCGTGAGCAAAGTACAACTGGATCGACGCGGCGTATAGACGCCCTTCTCCCACTCGCTGATGGTCTGCTGGCGCACGCCCAGTTCTTCGGCCAGTTGGCGCTGCGTCAGCCCCAAGTGCTCACGCAGCGCCCGGACCTTGCCCGCGTCCCATTCGATTGAATCGACCGCCAGCCGACGTGCCGTCATGCGCCGCTCCATGTGAGCTACAGTGTAGCATCACGGGCGGCCAGAAGCAAATGGCCTACGCCTGCGGCTTGCGAAACAGAGGCAGCAGCATCACCACG
>Ga0101944_10008181_pt1 | contig 10079 bp, 10 predicted proteins | sample DewCreD2012metaG_FD_75245 | JGI IMG/M metagenome (GOLD analysis project Ga0101944, IMG submission 75245) | Hot spring sediment bacterial and archeal communities from British Columbia, Canada, to study Microbial Dark Matter (Phase II) - Dewar... ...
GGCTCTGGGTGGAGGACGAAGACTCGGTTCGGGATCTGACGGAGCGGATGCTGCGAAGCGCGGGGCATCGGGTTATAAGTGCAAGTACGGGGTCGGAGGCCTTGACTCTCTTAGATTCCCACGCCGACATCGACGTGCTCGTGACGGACGTCGTTCTTCCCGGCGGCATGAACGGAGCAGATGTAGCGCGTGCTGTGCGCAGGGCCATCCCCGGTGCGAAGGTGCTGTTCGTTTCTGGCTACCCGCGAGATGTGAGTCTCGACCTCGAGGACGAAGAGTCGGTCTCTTATTACCTGGAGAAGCCGTTCACCGCGGAAGCATTGTTGGCCAAGGTGCAGGAGATACTGTCAAGCCGCGACTAGTAGGGGCAGGCTCAGTTCTTCTTGTAATCGGCCTTTACCGCTAGAACTGGGCACTCCGCCGTCAGTAGGATGTCTTGCGCGTCGCTGCCCACTAGGAGTTTGCCTGTGCGTGAGCGACGGCGGATGCCTATGACGATCAGGTCGGCGCCCTCTTCTTTCACCACCTCGTTCAGGTCCTCAGCTGGTGTCAGGCCGCGGATGAGACGCCGGATGACATGGGGGATACCCTCGGCCGTCAAGCGCTCCTCGATCTGGTCAAGTTCCTTGCGGTAGGTGAGTATCTCCTCTTCCTCGGCCTCCCAGCTCCCTCCGCCCTTGATGGAGTGGACTACGATGACCTCGCTCCCGCAGCGGCGCGAGTCGGCGATGGCCCACTCCAGGGCCGCCTTACCTTCCGGGGTGTTCACGTAGCCGACGACCAGCTTCATCATGGTCTCCTTCCTTGGCGCAGTTGTCACAAACGCGGCCTAGTGCCCAGTCTGGTGCGGTGCGGAGACCTATCCGGGCGGCAGCGCGAATTCCGCCCAGGTCCCGCAACGATCGCGGTATTCGAAATGCTTGTCGTAGTCTACCCATCTCCACAGGGGCGCATGGGCAGCTTTAACGTTCGTGAGGAAGGGCAGTGTCACGTTCTCCAAGCGGACCGGCTGTCCATCCGGACCCCGGGTCAGTCGCATGGACATCTCTCCGGAAGGCATCGTCACTCGGACACTATCCCTCGTTTCGGCGACTTCGATCGGGACATAGTGGAGTCCGATCACCTTGCGCATGAGCACTCCCCCCAGCGAATGGACGGCCACCCGCTCGAAGGCCGCTCGCTGTTCCGAAGAAGCGGCGTCGGAGAGATAGATGACACCCTCGGACCCCTTCTCCACCACCTCAGCATAGGTGGAGTGGGGGAGATCACCGATGTATACGGCGACCAGGCCGGAGAGGTCGACCCCATCCACTACTCCCTCGGCTATCCGAAACACCATGAAATAGCGGCAGCCGCCTACCTTGTCGCGACCGAAGTAATAGGGACAGTGGCCTTCCGAGGCGCAGGTCTCGTAGTAGACTCCCTTCAGTAGCGATCCCGAGGCTGAAGTCTCCACGTTCCCCCCTTTCTCCTCAGTTTCACCCCACCGCGCTAGGTGACACGGGGTGCCTCCTTGCGAGCGAGCACACTCTCCCGGGGTCCGCTCTTATGGAGAGGGTCTACCCCGTGGGGCAGTCTACCAGTCGGAGAAGTTGGTGTTGTACCAGAGCTTGTCAGTGCCCTTCTTCGCGCGTTTCTGCCAGTCCTTGGTCTTGGGCTCGGCCTCGATGCGGGCTAGCAACTCGTCGCAGCGGGCCTTGACGTGGGCCTTCTGTGCCTCGTCGAAAGCCGCCACCTGATCCACATGGGCTTTGACGCGACCCAAGTTGGTGGTCGCCGTATACCAGAAGCCCCAGTCGGCGCCTAGGCGCTTGGCCAGGTAGGTACGGTTGATCTTCTTCACTTCGTCGTCGCCCACGTCGGCCACCAGGAATAAGAACTCCAAGTCTTTGAGATCCTTGTCGTTGATCTCCCAGATTTGGAGCTTCTGCAACGTGATGTCGGTGAGCGAGATGCAGTAGTCGTCGAACTCCAGGCGGTCTTTGAAGACCACCTCATGACAGTAGTCGAGCTTGTCCAAGAACACGTCGATCATGGGCACGGCGCCACCATAGTAGATCTGGCGGGTCTTGCCGGTCATCATCAGGGTGTTGAGGTCGCATTCGTACCCCAGGCGCTCCATGAGCCCCTTGAGTTTGCCGCCACTCTTGCCGTAGGCGGCGAGGTCGATATCGGTGAAGTAGCGCTCTCCCAGGCGCTCCAGCCGGGCGTAGAGGTCCACCTGATCCGGGAAGTAATAGTGAAGGGCGAGCGGCCCCATCACGCGCAGGACGATGCCGGCCTCGCGCGCGGCATCGACTATACGGCGCCCCTCATTCAAAAAGACCTCGGGCTTGGGATATTGGTCGAGCGGGATGTCCTTGGGCAGTATGAACGGCTTCGGCATGGCGGTCCCCTTCTAGCCCGAGGTGAACACGTAGTCCTTGACCTTCTTCTTGTCGAGCATGACCACCACGCCCTTGAGGATACCCTCCGAGTACTCACTCCCCGGGTTGATGATAAGCGTGCGGCCGACTTTCTGTGCGCCGCGGGATTCGTGGATGTGGCCATGCAAGCCGAGAAGTGGCTGGTACTTCTCAAGTACTTGCTTGGCCCCCAGGCTCCCAGCGTGGATCTTCTCCTCAGCGGCCATCCGCATCTGTGCGTCCAGCTTGGGACAGAGGTCGAGCGAGTACCCGTAGGGAGGGACGTGGAAATTGAAGATGACGTTCTCGAAGTCCTTGGGCGAATCGCCTACCCGCCGGCAAAGACCATCCAAGTATTCAGCCAGCTCTTCTTCAGGGCCCTCGCGGGGGGTGTCCCACGGGGTCGGGTTGGAGCGAGAAGAAGAAATCATCGTATACCCGTCGAACTCCACCACCATGTCGTCGCAGGGCAGCAAGGAACGGGACTGGGCGATCATGTCGTCGATCTCCCACCAGTCGTCGTTGCCTGGGCAGATATAGACCCGGGTGGACTTACCGGCCAGACGCTCGTCAGCTAGCTGCAGCCATTCCTCGATGCGCTCGATGGCGCGCTTCTTGAATAGGGCGTCGATGGCAGCGGGGTCGTCCTTCATGGCGTCGTACTCTTCCCGGGACTGCTCGACCCAGTAATAACCGGCGTTCTCGATAGTCTTCTTGGTAGCGGCGATCTCCTCGGGCGTGTCCATGGCCGTGTACTGGCCCATGAGGTGGCATTCCCGCCCGCCGCCAGGTTTCTCCACCAAAGGGATGAGCACCTTGCCCAGGAGGTCGCCGTTAAGGATGGCGACGTCCACTTGGTAGATGGGGAGGGCATTCAGAAACTTGCGGTAGCAGACGTTGGAGCCGTGGATGTCGGTGACGTAGAACAGTCTGAGCAACTATCACTCCTCTCCGGCCGGCCCCATTCTGCCACGGGTCGCGTCCGGGGCCGAGTTCAGTTCGAGGCCGTGCTTCTTACTACGAGGGGGCCGCAAAAGCTTGGTGCGGCCCCCTCGACCTGCGGCCACAAGCCCCCCTGCGCCGGCCGCGTACAGTCGCGGGATCACTCCGGCGGCAGCTCGCCGGTAAGCATACCAGTGCTGATGCCGGCTGTCCGCTTGGTCCTCCAGCTCCAGAACCCGTACCAAAGCAGACCGGCGGCCCAAGTGACGAGTATGAGTAGGCCGGTGGCTAGAGTGAAGTCCTCCAGCTTGGTGTCCTGGAAGAAGAAGAACACGGCGAGGATGGCGAGGTAGGCCAGGTTCACCACCGCGCCCAGGGTCACCACCGGGACGCCGAGCAGCTTCCACTTGCGGTAAGGCGAAGCCTCCCAGATGCCCCGGGACCGCCGGGAGAAGGGGAAGATAGCGGCAGCGATGGCGGTCACGCCGAACACCGAGAAGATCGCTAGCGCCGTCACGGACAGCCCTTGCTCCTGGAAGGGTAGGTAGAAGGTGTATACGGCGATGAGGATCTCGGCGAGCACAAAGCAGAGGATGTAGTTCTTGATGGGGGAAGCGAAACGCGGGTTGACGTCGGTGAACCACTTGGGTCCCATCCGGTCCATTCCCCAGGCGAAGATGATGCGGGGGAAAGCCAGGTAGGAGAGGGCCACCCACCACAGTGTGAAGAGCAGGAAGGAGAACGCCATCAAGAACAAGAGGACGGGGTTCTGATTCACCACGGCCGCTAGGCCCACGAAATGCGGGCTCCAGGGCAGGTTGTACCCGGCGATGGCGTCAGTCCCGTTGTTGTCGACCCAGGCGGCAGCGGACAGGAAGTTGAAGTCGACCAGGGTGTACAGGCCGGCTGCCACCAATATCATGAACACCGCCGGCACGATGATGGCGAAGAGGTTGGCCAGGATGATGCTCTTGTCCGGGCGCTTGACCTCGCCCGCGATGAAGGTGATGCAGTAGGAATAGGCGAAGAGCCAAGACCCAGCCACCATCACCCCGAAGGTGTCGTACCAGTTCCAGGTGGTCGGCATGTCGCTACCCGCGGCCGCGCTGGCAGCTGCGATGAAGTCGTTGTAGTTGAGCGAGTCGTGCTGGGCAGCCAGGGCGTTCCAGGAGGCGATGAAGTCGTCCTTGCCATATGCCAGCAGGACTACCACGATGATGGCTGCTCCCAGCAGGCCCAGGCCCATCACCACCTTCTGCACCCGAGCGAAGACCTTCACGCCGAAAACCACGAAGAAGAAAGCGATGATGCTGGTGATGGTGGCGATGACGAAGGTACCCCAGTTGTAAGGCAGGCCCCCGAAAAACTGGTTAGTCTCTGCGTTGTACAGCCACTTCCAACCCATGAACTCCGAGAGCATGACGCAGCCCGGGTCGGCCATCCAGGGAGCCAACACATAGATCCACATGAGCCAGATGAAGGCGTTCCCGAACGACTCGCCGATGCCGATGAGGGGGTGGATGATGCGGGAGTTGTAAATGTACTCGCCACCCGAACGAGGCATGGAGCCCCCCAGGATGCCCCACACCAGGGGGAAGCCGATACCGGCGAGCACTACCGAGATGATGGTGGCGATGATGAGGTTGCCGCCCAAGTAAACGCCCAGGCCGAGACTCACCATCACCCAGATGCTGGGGGTGAGGCCCTGGTTCATGAACCCTACCCCGAAGGCGTCCCACAGGCTGAGGCCGCGGACTAATCCGCTGGCCTTCCTCGCGAAAGCTATCTCCCCTTGTGGTCGCATGTCATCTCCCCTTTCGCTCCCCTTCGGCCGCAGCAAGACTCCGGGCCAATCTGAGCAGACCCCGCCTGAAAAGTCAATCGACGCCCCGGCGAAGCCGGTTCGGTCGGCGGAGGGGCGCAAGGCGACCGTGGGACTGCAACCGGTAGACCGTGCCTCGCCACACCACTTTCCGCCCCGCCACCCCGGCGCACCATACCAGGGCGCTCAACATGTCGCGCAGGGGAAGCCAGGCTAACCAACGCCGCAACGCCCGGTTGTCGGTGTAGCCCGTGACCAACCAGGCGGTGGCCCAGCGCACTACCAAGGCCGCTCCCAGGACCCCCCAGCCCCAAGCCCCTCGCGGATCCAGGGGAAGCAGCACTACGGCCAGCGGGACTGGAAGGGTCAGCAGGATCCCCGGGTATTCCCGGGGGCGGTTGACGCGGTTGGTACGGGCCCAGCGGACCTCCCGTTGCCACTGTTCCCGCCAGGTGGTGGTCCCCAGGTAACAGTCGACGATGTACCGAGAGAGGACCACTCTGAGGCCGCAGTCCCGTAGCCGGCGCGCGAGCTGGGTGTCTTCGGCCAGCTGGTCCGCGACCGCCTGCCAGCTGCCCGCCCGCTCCAGGTCGCTAGCCCGCAGCGCGATGGTCCCGCCGAGGGCGAAGTGCATGTCAAGAAAGCGTCTGGCTACCACCACCTGGGGCAGAAAAGTCACCCCCATGTGGAGGGCCTCGAGCTTAGCCGTCAGCGTCTTGGGTGCCGCTCCGCGGTAGCAGCAGGTGACCATCCCCACCGTGGGGTCGTCTAGTGGGCCCGTCACCCGCTTGAGATAGGAGGGGTCGACTCGGATGTCGCTGTCAGAGATGACCAGGAGGCCATGCGCGGCCTCCGCTGTAAGGGCGGCGAGCGAACTGACCTTGGGGTTGGGAAAGATCTGGGGCACTTCGCTTAGCAACTTGGCAGGCCGTTCGGGGTGCCCAGCCATCACCTGACGGATCACCGGGACCGCCGGGTCGTCGGGGAGGGCCGTGGCGAACAGGACCTCATATTCTGGGTAGTCCTGGTGGAAGAAGCTATGGAAATTCTCGTAGGCCCCGTCGTCCAGACCCCGCACCGGCTTGAGGATGGAGACGGCGACGGGTGGCGCGCCTATTCCCGCAGAGGAGTCGCCGGCGCTGGGAGACTGGGCTGCGTCGGGGGCTTTTCCCACCTCGGGGGGGCTGTGGCGCGGCTTAGCGAAGAAATCCCTGACCCACCAGCAGGACACCATGAGGTAGAGACAGGCGGCGATCGGCACGACATAAGCGAGCTTCTCCACGGACTACTCTCCACCCGCTGTGCGGAAGTTGACGAGTCGTATCCCGGCGGTCCGCACGGCCTCGCGGACTCGGGGATCCAGCAAGGCGGCCAGATCGCCCGGATTGGGGCCCAAGTCGCTACTCTCGGCGCGGAGCGAGGGGTGGCAGAAGATCTCGACCAGCGGGGGGGCTGCGGCTCGGACACGCTCTAGGCAGGCGAGGAGGTATGGCGGCGTGACGTTGCCTGACTGCAAGAGGCCGTAGGCACGGGTAGCAGTGGGCAGTGGGCGGCGGCGCAAGAGGCGCCGGCAATAGGCGGCAAGTAGCGTGTAGACGATCTTCCAGCCCAACTTGAGTAACAGATGGCGCCGGTCGTAACGCAGGCTGAGGCGCAGGTCATCGGCCACGTTCACTCTGATCGCTCTTGCTCCGAACTCGTGTGCCAAAGTCAGCACTAGTCGGAACACCATGGGGTGGAGGTGGAGGTGATGGTGACTGTCGACGTGGGAGAGGGGCAGGCCGGTGGCCTGGAACCGCTCGAACTGGGCTCTTAGCTCCCGAGCCAGTTCTCGCTTCGCGGCCGGACTGAACGCGTAGCAGAGTCCCGCCAAGACGACGTTCCGCCGGAAGCGGCCTTCTTCGTCGACGAGATGGGGGATGTTCTGCGGTCGGCTCGCGGCCCGGCCGCGGGCCAGAACCAGGTGAAGACCGACCCCCAGACCGGGGCGCACCCGAGCCGCCTCCACCGCCTGGGTCGCGGCGGCTCCGGTGACCATGAGGCTGGCGCTCGCCAGTATCCCTCGGTCGCATGCTTGGCTTACTGCCGCCACCACCTCTTCGGAGCGGCCGAAGTCGTCCGCGTTCACGACCAAGCGGACCGGGGGGCGGTCCTCTCCGACTTTCCCGTGTTCGGCGTCCGACGCGGTTTGCAATGCGAGGCTCCGAGACCGCACAATGAAGAGGAGTCCAGGTCGCTCGAGTAAGCTTCGTCGGGCGAGCACTCAGTCCATCATAGAAGCACGGGGCTGCCAAGAAGGCAATGCCCGAGCCCCTGTAGACGGCGCCAGGGCCGCCCCGGGGCGGACATGATCTTGGCGGACAGGCGGTAGGAACATGGCGGCTCATAAGCAAGGTGCACGGCTAGTCGTCCGCGAAATGCAGGCGCACGAGTATCCAGCTGTCATGCGACTATGGGAGGAGGCTGGTCTGCCCTTCAAGCCCCTCGGTCGAGACGCACCACAACGAGTTAGAGCCGAACTGAAGGCCGGGCGGGCCGTCTTCCTGGTGGCTGAGGCCGAAGGCAGACTTGTGGGGAGTGTCATCGGGACCCACGATGGGCGCAAGGGCTGGATCAATCGTCTGGCCGTGCTTCCTGCCTTTCAACGGCGCGGGATAGCGCGGTGCCTGGTCGAGGAAGCGGAGGCGCGGTTGATGGAGTCCGGGATCGAAGTGGTCGCTGCTCTCATCGAGAGCAGTAACATCGCGTCGCTTGCCTTCTTCGCGGACATCGGCTATCTGCACGACCCCGACATCGAGTATGTGAGCAAGCGTAAGTCGGCCGAGGCGTGATTTCGCGTATGGCCCGCTTGTGTGCCGCGTCTGTGAGGAGGAGTACGGTGAGCGGATGCAGGCGTTGATTCTAGCGGGGACCGCTTTGCCGCTTGTCGGTGTACTTGGGTGTGGCGCGAGTGACGAGACCGGGTCGACCGCATCACCGGGGACTCCCAGCACGACGCCCCCGCGCGAGACCACGACCACAGGGACAAGCGAGCCCGCCAGGCTAGACGAGGAGTATGCGGTCTACAGCGCCCTGATCGAAAGCATGTTCGACGAAACTCTGATCGTGATCGAAGACACCACCGCGAAACCTGATTCGGGGCTGTTCCCGCTTGACGACCTTCTCCGTTCTCTGCGTGACCAGTGGCCCGCCCTTAGCGGCGATCTCCTGGCCGATTTCGAGACTAAGAATCGTTCGACCTCTACCTTGGAACGCAGATTCACTCTGCGCGCGAGATACATCCTCATCAGCCTGCAGGAACTAGATTCGATCTTCGCCGCTGAGGACGGGTGGAAGGAGTTCTACAAGAGATACCCGGGGTCACAAGGCGTCCTCACGCTCTCGCGCGTCGGGTTCAGCAGCGCGGGGGACACGGCCTTGCTGTACGTCGGCAACCAGAGCCACTGGGTGGCAGGCGAGGGGAACATGGTGCTCCTGAAGAAAGCGGGCGGCCGGTGGACGGTCGTGGGGACCCGCATGATATGGATCTCGTGACAGCGATTGACGGTGGCTGCGCGCTTGTCACGTGCCACCGCTTGCCCGGCGGGCCGTGGAAGACGCCCCCACGCCACGAACGGTCGGGAGACATGTCACCACGGCCCGCCACCAAGTGCGCCGTCGTTGCCAGCCCGGCGCTAGCTTCTCCTACCTCTTGTCACCAGGTACTCGCCCAGTAGTCGAGACGGTCGGCAGCGGGGCACAAGTACCCGGAAGCGTCCTGGAGCCCCCACGGCCAGACCAGACACGCCTGCTTCACCCAAGTCAGCCCGAAGGGCTCGTAGCCTGGGATGATGAAGTGGAGCGACATGCCGGGGATTCCCTGCGGGTTAGAAGATGCCCCCACGCAGCATCCTCCCTCCACAGGAGTCCGTTCGGCACCCACCGTCCAGGTCCCGCTGTAACGGAGGGTGACCCAGTCACCCACGCCAGGCAGATCGTGACCCACGTTGAGAAAATCCGGGGCGATTCCCACGAAGGCGGCTGTCTCCGCGGTGGCATAGAGGCGGGCGCGTAACTCATAACGGACCCCGTCGTAGGTCCAGGCCGCAGCTACCCGCCCTCCGACGCGCAGGGTTGAGGGCGCGAGTTGATAGACCGGCACCATCTTGAACTCGGTCTGCCCCGCTATCAAACCTTGCCCGTAGCAAGCCAGGAACCCGTCAGCCTCCAGCACATATTCGCGCTCCGGGTAGGTCTCCTTCTTCTGTAGGTCGACCAGACATGGTCCTTGGGCCTGGATACCGAACTGGGCTCGCTCGCCGCTGGACGCTGCGACCGCCGCAGTGGGGGCTATCGCCGGCAACAGAACCAGAGAGAGGGCGCAAAGGAAGGCGACCACAAGTACACGATTGGGCTTCATACGGCAGGCACCTCCTTGCGGGGCAGACCAGGGTCTGTAGGGGCGAAGGCGCGTGCCGATGTGTCGCGAGGCCCCATCCAGGCGGCCTCCCCGGGTCTCCAACGGGGGAGACTCACATACTCCCCCTCTACATCCAGTCTACGCCGGGTGCGCGGTGAATCAAGAGCACAGGAGTGAGCTCGTCCTACTCCTTCGGCCGCGCTGTCAACTGCGAATCCCTTTCCCGGGCGGGGAAAGGCCGGCTCGGCCTACCCACGGCGGTCATATAGATGACTCCCTCGCTTACCCCGTCCACGCCGAGCAGCGCGTTAGCCTCGTCATCATAGAAAGCGGCGAGGGGACAGCTGCCCAGCCCTTGCGCCACCGCGGCCAGTGACACGTGGGCCGCCATGTGCCCCGCGTCGAGGTAGATGTAGCGGTAGGCTCGGTCCCGATACTTCCACTCCGCACGTCCGAAGACAGCGGTCCATAGAAACACCACCGCGGCCCGTGCGCAAAGCGGCTGGTCGAG
>Ga0101944_10008182_pt1 | contig 10078 bp, 7 predicted proteins | sample DewCreD2012metaG_FD_75245 | JGI IMG/M metagenome (GOLD analysis project Ga0101944, IMG submission 75245) | Hot spring sediment bacterial and archeal communities from British Columbia, Canada, to study Microbial Dark Matter (Phase II) - Dewar... ...
ATCGCGGCCAGGCGTCGGCCGCGGCCAGACGACCTATCCTTTTCGCGGGTCTTCCAGCGACAGCCCTCAGCATGGCTCACGAAATCGCCAAGCTGCTTTTGGAGCACGCGGAGACGTTCCTCGAACGGACCGAGGCGATCCAGGCAGCGTTGTCGCTCGGCATGCCGCTGGACGAGATCGAAGAGTACCTCGACTGGCTCGATGCGGTCCGTGGAAAGCCCCGAAACGACGCATCCACAAACGCTGCGCAGAAAGCGCGGGAAACGCCTCGATCGCCGCCCTCTTTGCCGCCGGAGGCAGCCGCTGGTCAGGGGGCTTCCCACGAGGAGCCGACCTCGCCAGCAGACAAGGCCCGGGGAGAGAATGCCGCAGCCGGGCCGCCTTCCCCAGCGGCCAGGTCGCGTCCTGCCGAGCAAGTACCGTTGGCAAGCGAGCGACCGCCGCCTTCGACCTTGCCCAAGCCGCCTTCTTCAGGTGCGCCCGAGTCGGCGTGAATCCCAAGGCGGCGGAATCTTCGCGGCGTTCGGCCGACCAGCCCTGCCGGACCCAAGCCGGGGTCCGGCCGCGGTTCAGAAGTTCGCGTTCGTTCCAGTGTTCACCGGCCCGACCATGTGGAAGTGGTTATGGTCGATATAGATCACTTCCTGCGCGTCTTCGTCGACCAGGGTATGCGGCACCGGCCAGCCGACGCGGGTGATCTCGGTGTAGTAGATCGTGCACTTGTAGTGGGCATGGTGGAGCTGCACCGGCCCGATCAGCGGCACGACCCGCGGCGGGTCGACGTAGTCGGCGATCTTCTCTTTCACGATCCGCACATTGTTCCGCTGCACTTCGTGGAGCAGCGGCAGCCCGCCCTGCATCGGGTTGGCCTTCTCCCAGGCGCGGATCACCTCGTCGTCGCTAGGCGGATCGAGAGCCTCGGTCGGACCGCCCGGCACCAGCGGCCCGAGGATCGGAGCCCGCTCGTACCGTTCATGATTCCAGAACTCGTCCTCCTTGATTTTCTGGAAATAGGGGCTGACTGGGATCGGAATCGCCCACGGCCCCAGGTCGATCCCCGATTTGATCCCGATGCAGCCGGCAGCTCCCAGCGATAGCCCGGCGAGGAGGAAGCTGGTGAGGGCAGAGGCGGTCGTACGCTTCATGTCTGAAACCTCGCTGTCCGTGCCGGCACGGCAAACCCTCCGTGGCATGCCGCAACCTCGGAGGCCCCTGGGCAGTCCACAGCCAAGAGACCTACGTCACCCGGCGGACGGGGCGTCCGTCGATTTCCAGACCTATTTATCGTGTGAAGCTGGAGCGAACTTGCGGATTTTTCCGTTTCGCACGGAAAAAACGCCCGTCGGCCCTCCCACCCGGCGCGCCGCCCCTCTTTTTCCAGCATGCATGCTGGCACTTCAGCCCGCACCGGCTGCGGTGGAAGATGCCGGCATCGGCTGCAAGCAGATGAGATAATCGCACCCGACCTCGCGGCCTGAACGGATCGGTCCTTCCCAGACCCCCTCGACGAGCAGCCATTCCGTCTCCTGCCGACCGCCATGGGTGCGGACCCGCAGCACGCCGCCGAGATCGGGGTCGTGGAGGAACTGAGCCTGACCCCGCAGCACGCGGCTCTGCGCTGCGACCTTCAGCAGGATGGCCACGCTGCGGCCATGCAACTGATCCAGCGACAGATCGAGAGGCTCCGCGCTTTCGCAAGGGCATTCGCCAGCCGCCTGCGGGAATGGCACGCTGGAGGAAACCTGACGACCCGGCCGGGTCACGTGGGAAAAATCACCCCGGCAGGTGCGAAGGGTGGGAGGGCTGGGCATGATCGGCGGCAGCGTGAAAGGGGAGTGACGGCAAGGTCGTGCGTCCGCGGGATCTCGGTCCGATCTCCGCGGACCATCGTCCCTTGCGGCCGCCACCGGTGGCGGATGCGAGCCCTCGCGCAAAAGGACGCACACTCGCAGGCCGGGTGGCACAATGGAGGATCCCCGACCTGCAACGCGACGCAGACGACCTTCAAAACCTGGGCACAGCTTCTTCTCGGTCCCTTCACCTTTCTATGGTCCGCAAAGCATACAAACCTGACGAAAAATGATTGCAGATTGCGGACTTCCGCATTTTCCGGGGCCGTGGAGCGGCTAGGCAGTGGGGCCAGCCTTGGCGGGGGCGGACCGCGCTCCGTCGTGGCCGGCGGACGTTCTCTACCCATCCCCTCCTCTTGTGGAGAAGGCCACGTGTGGTGACTGATCTGCCTGGCCCGTACAATCGCCACGGTGGTTGGCCACCGTCGCCGCGGGCCGGCGGCGCCCACAACTTGCCCAGGAGAGACCGACGATGGTTCGCATGTGCCAAGCGCGGAGTGGGATGCGAAGGGTTCAGACGCTTTGGGCCTGCCTGGCGGTCGTGGGGCTGTGTCTGGTTGCATCTCCGCTGCGAGCCCAGAGCACCCCCAACCTGGAAAGCTACCTCCGCTTGCACTACGCCAAGCGGGAGTACCTGGTGCCGATGCGGGACGGCGTGCGGCTGTTCACCGCGGTGTACACGCCGCGCGACACGACCAGAAAGTACCCGATCCTCCTGCGGCGGACCCCGTATTCCGTCGCTCCGTACGGCGAGGACAAATACCCAGCCTCCTTGGGTCCCAGCGACGCCTTCGCCCGCGCCGGCTACATCTTCGTCTATCAGGACGTGCGGGGGCGGTTCATGTCGGAGGGAGAATTCGTCGAGATGACGCCGCACCGGCCCGTCAAGTCCAGCCCCCGCGACATCGACGAAAGCAGCGACACCCACGACACGATCCAGTGGCTTTTAGACAACATCCCGCAGCACAACGGCCGGGTGGGTATGTATGGCATCTCCTACCCGGGGTTCTACTGCTCGGCGGGAATGATCGATGCCCATCCGGCGCTCAAAGCCGTCTCGCCGCAAGCGCCGGTGGCCGACTGGTATTTCGACGACTTCTTGCACAACGGCGCGTTCTTTCTGGCGCATGCCTTCCGCTGGCTGGGCGGCAACGACCTGGTGCGTCCCAAGCCCACGACCGAGCGCCCCCCGCCGCTGGTCTATCCGACCCCCGACGGCTACGACTTGTTTCTGCGGGCCGGCAATATGGAGAACGTGACCCGCACGCTGCTGAAGGACAGCGCGCCCTTCTGGCGCGAGATGATGGCCCATCCCCAGCGCGACGCCTTCTGGCAGCAGCGCAACATCCTGCCGCACTTGAAAAACGTCGCCCCGGCGGTGATGGTCGTCGGCGGCTGGTTCGACGCGGAAGATTTGTACGGCACGTTCAAGACGTATCAAGCGATCGAGCGGCAGAATCCCGGTGTGACCAACACGCTGGTCATCGGCCCCTGGCACCACGGCGGCTGGGCTTCCACCGACGGCGAGCGGCTGGGCCCCGTCACCTTCGGCGCCAAAACCGCCGCCTTCTACCGGTCGGACATCGAATTCCCCTTCTTCGAAAAACATCTCAAGGACCAGCCGCACCCGCCGCTACCCGAAGCGACCGTGTTCGAGACCGGCAGCAACATCTGGCGAACCTTCGACGCCTGGCCACCCCGCGAGGTCCGCCGCCAGACGATTTACCTGCGCGAGCATGGCCGGCTGTCGTGGGAGGCGCCGCCCGCCGGCGACCATTTCGATGAATACCTCAGCGACCCCGCCCGGCCCGTGCCCTACACCGCCGCCATCACCCCCCAAATGACCATCGAATACATGGTCGAAGACCAGCGGTTCGCCGCCCGTCGGCCCGACGTGCTGGTCTACGAGTTCCCACCCCAAGAGGAAGACCTGATCCTGGCCGGGCCGATCGAGGTCGAGCTGTGGGTGACCACCACCGGCAGCGACGCCGACTTCATCGTGAAGCTGATCGACGTGTTCCCCGACCACCCCGACCCGACCCAGCAGCCCGGCTTTCAGATGCACGTCCGCAGCGAGGTGTTCCGCGCCCGCTACCGCAACAGCTTCGAGCACCCCGAGCCGCTGGTCAGCGGTCAGCCGACCCGCCTGCGCTTCGAGCTGCAAGACATCCTGCACCGCTTCCAGAAGGGGCACCGCCTGATGGTGCACATCCACAGCACCTGGTTCCCGCTGGTGGACCGCAACCCCCAGACGTTCGTGCCGAACATCTACCTGGCCCGGCCAGAAGATTATCAGAAGGCAACGCACCGCGTGCTTCGCTCGTCTGCCCACGCTTCCCAGCTTACCGTGGGCGTCTTGCCAGTGGCCAGGCTGCCGAAGTAGCCGCGCTGGGAGGATGCCGGCGACGCGGGAAGGTCCGCCCGGCCTCATGGTGCCGGCGGCAGCGGCGGCGCGAGGCGCGTTTGTGCCGTGCGCGACAGGCGGCTACAATGCCGGCATGGAACGCTGGGTGGAAATCGCGTTTGATTGCCTGCCGCTGCGGACGGTGGGGCGGCTGGATGTGCCGCTGGATGCTTCGCCGGGCTACCGGGCGCGCTGCGAGGCGATCCAGCGGGCGATCCAGCGGCATGGCGCCCACAATACGTATTATCTGTACAACGCAACCTGCGTGTTTCACCTTACCAACCGGCCCGAGGTCGGCACTCTCGAGTTCTCGTTCGAGGGCACGGTGATCACCGACGCGGCCGACCTATCGGCCCAGCATGCCGACCTGACGGTGGAGCTGGTGCGGGAGACGTGCGACTGGCTGACGGCGCCGGTGGTCGAGTGGTTCCGGCAGACCGTGGCCTGCGCGGTGCGTGTCGAGTTCGACCGCTTCATCGAGGCAGGCGACCTGTCACGGGCCAAAGAGCGGGCAGCCCGATTGCAAGCCGAGATCGAAAAATCGGGCGGGCATATCGGGATGTACCTCTAGGGTCTTCGGCAGCCTATCGCGCGGCAACCTGTGGGCGGTGGGTCGGCGGGGATCGTTTCACGCCGTACCGTGCGCTGGCCTCCCGTCGTGCAGCAAGAGATATTCCTCGGCACGAGGCGGGTCGTCTTAGGTGGCCTCGGCCAGCGCGGCCAGCGTTCGCGACAAAAGCTCGGCGTGCACGGCGGCCGGCGGCCGGTCGGCGTCGATCACCGCGATCTTCTCCGGCTGCCGGGCCGCTTCGTCCAGAAACCCCGCGCGCACCCGCTCCAGATAATCGATCCCCTGAGCCTCCATCCGATCGGGCGGCCGCTGCATCCGCGCCAAGGCCCGCGCCACCGGCAGATCGAGCACGAAGGTCCACCGCGGCAGGACCCCCGCCACGCTCACCAGCCCCACCTGCCACACATCCTCCGGCCGCAGCCCTCCCGCATGCCCTTGATAGACGACGTTTGCCAGAAGGTAGCGGTCGCTGAGCACCAGCTTGCCGCCGGCCAGCGCTGGTCGGATCACTTCCTCCACAAGCTGCGCCCGGGCCGCCATGTACAGCAGCATCTCGCTGCGGCGATGGATCGGCGTGCCATGGTGATGCAGCAGAATCTCCCGCAGCCGTTCCCCCAGGGCGGTGCTGCCCGGGTCGCGGCAAACCGCCACGTCGTAGCCCCGCTGCGCTAGGGCGTCGCCCAGTAGCCGCACCTGCGTCGATTTGCCCGACCCGTCGATCCCGTCCAGACAGAAAAACATGCGCACCTGCCCGCGCTGACCCTTTGGCACCGGGCCGCATTGTAAACGCCGATCCCCTGCACCCGCCAGTCGCGGCTCGGACGCTTGCGCACGCACGTCCCAGGCCCTACAATACGCCCGTCCACCGCCCTACGGGCCGATGCTGCTGGTCCCAGGTCCGGCATCGACCCGCAAGGCCGGGGTTCTCTCCGGGAGCGTTGCAAGGAGCCGCCCATGCATGTCGACCGCGACCCTGCCCATCCTCTCCTGTCGCGCCGGCGTCTTTTGAAGCTGCTGGCGGCCAGCGGTCTGGGAATGACCGCCATCCAGCCGCGGGAGGTCCGGGCGGCCGCCGCGCCGATCGTCCGATCTGCGAACCCGCTGAATGCCGAACCGCCGCTGGCGGAGCTGGTGGCCAGTCACGTGACGCCCGTTGCGACGTGGTTCGTCCGCAATCATGGGCCGACCCCGCAGATCGCGGTGGCCGACTTCCGTTTGCGGATCGAAGGTCTGGTTCGCCGGCCGCAGACGTTCACCCTTTCGGAGCTGACCGGGCGTTTCCGCGCCCAGACGGTGGAAGCGACGCTCACGTGTGCGGGCAATCGCCGCCAGGAACTAAGCCAGATCCGGCCCGTGGCCGGCGTGGCCTGGGATGCCGGCGCGATCAGCCACGGACAGTTCCGCGGGGTGGCGCTGCGTGACGTCCTTCAGGCTGCCGAGCCGCTGCCCGAGGCACGGCACGTCTGGCTGGAGGGGCTGGACCCCGTGCGCGAGGCGGACGGCAGCGAGGCGCCCTTTGGCGGTTCGATCCCGATCGAGAAGGCGCTGGCCCAGACGCTGCCCGCGCTACTGGCCCACATGATGAACGACCAGCCGCTGACGCCAGAGCATGGCTTCCCGCTGCGGTGCGTGGTGCCCGGCTACATCGGTGCCCGCAGCGTGAAATGGCTGACGCGGATCGTGCTCAGCGACCGCCCCTCTCCCAATCGCTATGTCGCCGTGGCGTATAAGGTGGTCCAAAGCGACGATCCGCAGGAGGCGGCCGCCGCCGAGCCGATCTACGCCATGCCTGTCAACGCGGCGATCTGCATCCCGGGGGACGGCCAGCAGTTGCCCGCCGGCAAGGTACGGGTGGCCGGCTACGCCTTGCCCAGCGGGCTGGAAGAGGCGGTCCTCACGGCCGTGGAATTGTCGGTGGACGGCGGCCGCACCTGGCAATCCGTGCAGCGGCACGGACCGAGCCGGCCTGCGACCTGGCAGCTCTGGTCGTGGGAAGGGCATCTGCCGACGGGCCGTCACGAACTGGTGGTGCGAGCCCGCGATTCGCGCGGGCAGCAGATGCCCCGTGAAGGGAGCTGGAACTTCCGTGGCTACCTGTTCAACGCCTGGCACCGCGTGCGCGTGGAGGTGGTCTGAAAAAGGCGACATGCCGGGCGGGGTCGGCCCAGACCACCACCGCCGCAGAACCGCCAGCCCCGTGGAGGTGGTCTCCATGGGGGTGAGATGCCGCGCGGGGACCAAGACGCTCGGCAGCCAGCCGCCGTGGCACGCTATCGCAGGACGATCGCTTCGTCCCCCACGCTGATCTGGCTGAGGCTGCTGCCCTCGCGCGGGACGGCGGCGGCGATCCCATCCTGCCCTCGCACCACCTCCAGATCGCACACCGCTTTCTTGCCCACCAGGGCGTATTCATGATAGACCCGCACAAGCGAACCGGTCGGCACGGCCGTCCCCGGCGCAAACTGCAGCACCACGAGCTGGTCTTTCGGACGGATCGACAGGACGCTGCCGGTCCCGAATTGCGCTCCGGGCAGCGGCGGCAGGGGGTGGCGGGGCGAGGCCGACCGCGACGGGGCTGGATGGGGCGCAGGCTCGGTGGTGCGCACCTCCGCGGCGGTGCCTGGGGCGGGAAGGGGGGCGGCCGTGGCGACCACGGGCGAGAGCTTTGTCGAGGCCGACGCTGCGGAGGCCCCTGGCGGTACAGAAGTTGGCGGCGCTGCGGCCAGAGGCAAACCGTCACTACGCTTCAGGAACGACATCTGAGCCCGAGCGGCCGACACCGGGACGGCTACGGGGCTGGGCGTGGCCGCAGCCGGGCCTGCCGCCGGTGCGGGAGGTAGTGGCGGCAGCGGCAGGGTGCGACCGGCCGCCCAAGAGGCCGAACCATCCGCGGGAGTTGGGGACGGCGTCCGATCTGCCAGCGGCTCGCTCCCGTGGATCGAAGGCAACCGCTGGAAGCTGGCTTTGGCCACCTCGCTCTGTGCCGCCGCGTGCGCCAGGGCCGCCGGTGACGGCACCACATCGGCAACCAGCGGCACGTCCGCAGCCCGGCGATCGAGAGGCAACAAGCCGCTGGGAGGCAGGAACGTCACGCGGATGGTCGAAGAGGCGGGGGCCCAGTGCGGCCGGCTCTCCAGGGCGCTGGCCGACAACCAGGCGCTGGCGTCCAGCGACGGGCCGGCCGACGGTCGTTGCGGCGTGCGCACGGCCGGATCGGGTCCGGCTGGGGTGCTGGGCGGCGTCTGGCTGGTCCGGCGGCTGGAACGGGGCGAACCGGAAGTGGGCGAGACCTCACGGGGTGTCACCACCGGTGGCAGGACCGCTGGCTCGGGCGAAAAACGGGGCAGGGCGGCAGCCGGCGGCTGTGCGGGGGTGGGCTGGGGCGGCTGCGGCCGTTCGCCCCCTTCAGGAGGCGCAGTTCCGGGCCGCTCGCCTCCGCTGGGGACGGGCGTGGCCGGCACGAATTCCTCGGTTTGGGCACAGCAGGCCCGCAGGGCTTCGGCCGCCGCATTCCGCACCCGCTCGGACGGTTCGAGATAGCAGCCCGTCTCGTCGCGTTCGTAGGCGATCTCGTAGAGCTTATTGGTCAGCTCTTCGCTGCAGCAGCTCTTCCGCTTGCAGTTGACGCAGATTTCGCCCATCGCCGCTTCGGTGATCGCCTGCACGGTGGCCAGGCGGACCTCCTCGGTGCAGTCGTCCATCGCTTTGACCAGGGCGTCGGTGATGCTGCCGTCGCGGTTGTAGCAGCCGCAGCCGATCTGGGCGAGGAACTTGACCGCTTTGATCTTCTGCTTCTTCTGGTCCTCGGCTTGTTTGATCTCCGCCGCTTTCTTGATCGCCGGGTCTTCCGATTTGAGGTTGGAAGGATCGCCGATCGGCTTCAGCGGCGGCTTGCGCTCCAGGCCCGGTCGATTGCCCGTGCGATTCAGGGTGTTGTCGCGAAGGTAGCGCAGCCCTTGCGGGATGCCCAGGAAACTCCAGAGCGTGGGCGGTGGCGGGGGTGGAGCGGGGACTTGCCCCCAAGCGGCCGACACGGCTCCGGCTAGGGCGACAGTCGCCACGAGCGACCTTCCGATGCGTCGAATCTGCATGACTGGGGCTCCTTCCCCGGCTCCCGGCGGTTTGCCGCGGCAAGCCGCCGCGGCGACCGGTCTGCCGACCGCGGACGACCGTTTGGGCCATGACCTGCGCAAGTCGCTTCTTCTCGGCGTCCGTGGGCCAGAGTCGGACTTGCCGCGCGATGCGATGTTGCGGGAAGCCGGCCGTCCGTTGTATTCCATCGGATGCCTTCCTTCACGAGGTCTTGAAAAACCTCCTCGTCGGCACAGATTCCCCAGCTTGCCCAGTTTCGTTTGTCCAGTCTGTCCCGGGGCTATCATGGACCGTGGGACAGCCGCCGTTTCCATGGCCGCCAGGCAGGTTCGCCAGACGGGCGACAAGCGATTGGCCCTCGCAAGCAGGGGCAAAGGCGGCCGGCGGCCGCAGGTGCTAGTGGCCGCCGGCGGCGTCATCGCGCCCGTCGCTCCCCCGCACCCAAACCGTCAGAACGAGGGGCGGCAAGCCACCCGCGCCGATCCGCGGACGGCTTGGGTGACCCGCCGATGCATGGCCTAGCGGTCCCGCCGTCCCAGCGCCAAAAGCAGGCTGACCAGCGTCATCAACAGCAGCGGTGCGGCCAGGAGCATCAAGACACCGATCAGACGGTGCGGCGCCGCGCGGACGTGCTGATCACCGCGCGCGCGGAAGGGTTCCAGTCCCAGAAGGCACGCTTGTTCGCCAGGTTCTCCGGCGCGGCGAAGTGGGAGCAGACGCCCATGCAGCCGCGTCCGGCCGGATCGGAGTTCGAATTTCTGTTCGCCGGGCTGAACGATGACGTCGAGTACTATGTCGAGAGTGAAGGGATCCGTTCCAAACACTTCAAGCTGACGCTGGTCGACCTGCCGGGCATCAAGCGCATGCGGGTCACCTACCGTTTTCCGGAGTGGATGGGGATCCAGCCTGTCTCCGAGGAGGCGGGCGGGGATCTGCGGGCGGTGGAAGGCACGGAGGCCGAAGTCGCGGTCGAGACCGACCGCCCGCTCGCCAATGGTTTGTTTGTGATCGAGGACGGCGCCCGCATCCGGCTCGAAGCCGGGGAAGGGAATTGGGTCAAGGGACGCATCCCGATCCGCGAGGACGGGCTGTATCATCTCGCGGTTCTCGAGAAAGGGCAGGAAATCCGGCTGAGCGAGGACTTCTTCATCGAGGCCCGCA
>Ga0101944_10008183_pt1 | contig 10078 bp, 8 predicted proteins | sample DewCreD2012metaG_FD_75245 | JGI IMG/M metagenome (GOLD analysis project Ga0101944, IMG submission 75245) | Hot spring sediment bacterial and archeal communities from British Columbia, Canada, to study Microbial Dark Matter (Phase II) - Dewar... ...
GTCTCCACTACTCTCCCATCTTCATCTTTCAGTAAGTATCGACTCTCCATTACCTTCAGTTGATTAGGAGTCAAATCAAGATCATCTTTTACTCCAATAATCCGCTCCACCCTTCTTTCTTCACTGCGTTTCTCTCGATACAGAATATACGCTTTAGCTGTCTTATAATGTCCCGCCGCCATTAATACTTGCTCAACAACATCTTGAACCGACTCAACAGTCGGCACTTCTTCCTTTACTAGGTTTACCACTATCTCTGCTAGTCTCTTTGCCTCCACAAGATCATATTCCCCAACTTCAACACCTGCTTTCTCTATAACCGCGACCAACTTCGACTTCTCAAACTTTACAACCCTACCATCTCTTTTGGTGATTTGTTTTGGCATATTATTTATCCGCATATACTATAACCGCAGTCAATGCACTTGCTGCATCCATCCTGCTTATGTAGTTTTCCCCCACACTCAGGGCAAGTTGCCGTATCAGCGCTTGAGGTTTTGGCACTAGTTGTAGGGACACTTAAAACTTGATCTGTCTTACTCCCGTCTCGGTAAATCGTAATCCCCTTACACCCCATCTTCCAAGCCTGCATATAGGCATTTTTTACATCCTCAACGGTTGCGTCATAAGGAAAATTAATGGTTTTACTAATTGAGTTATCAAAGTATTTTTGCCACGCCGCCTGGATCTTCACATGCCACTCAGGCGCAATTTGATGTGTCGTTACAAATAGTTTCTTCTCTTCCACCGACAAATCACTCAAATCTCCTTCTGCTACACGTTTCATTACCTCCCTCAACTTTTGGTTTAATACACCTGATGAACTTTCAACTTTTAACTTGTTTCTCAAATAATCTTCAAAAACAGGATCAACCATCACCAATTCTTTAGTTGAATGATTACTTCTATCATCCTCATAAAAAGTTCGACGCATCGTAACAAGCGAAAACACCGGCTCAATCCCCGAGGATGTATCTGCAAAAATAGAGATTGTTCCCGTCGGCGCAACCATCGTCACAGCGCAGTTACGCATCGGTTGTCCCTTGGCAGGATAGATAGATAAATCCCAGTTGGGGAAGTTGCCGCGAACTTCCGCCAGCTCCGAACTAGCCTCAACCGCGCTTTCATAAATAAATCTCGACAATTCAAGCGACAGCTTCACCGCCTCGTTACTGTTGTACGGAATCCCCAGCTTATAAAGCATATGCGCAAATCCCATCACTCCCAGACCAATTCTTCGATTACCATTCTTGACCGTAGTCTCGATCTCAGGTACTGGATAAGCATTCACCTCAATCATATTGTCCAAAAATCTCACTCCCAACCGCACCGTTTCTTTTAAGTCCTTCCAATCAACCTCCCATTGACTAATCACTATTTTTTGTTTACCCTCTGCTTTTGCGTGCTTCGCGCGCAGATGTCTAGATAAATCAATCGTTGTGAGGTTGCACGACTCATAGGGAAAAAGGAATATCTCCCCACACGGATTACACGCATCAATCTTGCCAAATTGCGGGACAGTATTACCAGCTTCAACTGTATCCAAAAACGCCAACCCCGGATCTCCTGTTCTCCACGCTAACTCCGCAATTTTATTAAAAAGTGTCCTAGCTTTCATTCGCTTCACCACTTCACGATTACGTGGATTCACCAAACTCCAATAACCATCATCTTCAACCGCTTCCATAAACTTGTCTGTCACACCAACCGAAATGTTAAAATTCTTAATCGTTCCATCCACTTCTTTCATCTCAATAAACGCTTCGATATCCGGATGATCGATATTTAGAATCGCAATATTAGCGCCTTGTCTCTTAGCACCCTGTAGTATCTGAGACAAAGCCGCCGAATACGCGCGAATAAAATCAACCGGTCCGCTCGAAGCTCCTGGGACATTCCTTACCTTATCTCCGTGTGGACGAATCGAACTAAAGTTAAAACCAGTGCCTCCATTGTTTTTATGCACTACCGCCGCATCACCCAATGTCTTAAAAATCTTCGCAATCGAATCTTCGATAGGCAAAACAAAACAAGAAGACAACTGTCCCGTCCCACCTGGATTACCCGCTTCAAACATCGCCTTCCCCGCGCATACCATTTTTAACGAAATCATACGCTCATAAAACTTGGCAGCAAATTCCATCACAATCCCATTGCCTGCATAATTAACCTCTGCTTTTGCCATGTGGTAAGCCACTCTCCACAACATCTCGCCCACACTCTCAAGCGGATGTCCCCCCATATCTGTACGCAAATATCGTTTCTTGGCAATTTCGAGCGCATTTTTACTCAACTTTGGTTCGATTATTTTTGGTTTTTTCATAGCATCATATTTTATTTATCACACCTGCTATATGCGCACGACGGACAAGTCGTGCATCCTTCAGCGCTTCTCAGCAGCGCCCCGCATTCTGGACAAAGCTCTTTCGAGGTCACTTGTTTATTTTCTTTTGTTTCATACGGCCCCTTCTTTTCCAAAACCACCTGTTCACGCGAACCCTCTACATACACCGTCATTCCCCTAAGTCCAAGCTCCCAACCCTGTTGATACGCGCTAGCCACCTGATCTGCCGTCGCTTCAGCGGGGAAGTTAATAGTTTTACTTATCGAGTTATCAATCCATCTCTGCATCACCGCTTGCATCCGCACATGCTCCTCTACAGTCAAATCCGAAGCCACCACATATATCTCAGCAATCTTTTTGGGTATACCACCAACCCCCCTCAAACTACCTCCATTTTGCCTAACCTCGTTAAATATACGATTACGCTCCTTCTTGGGCACACCCTCACGCTTAAGTGCCGACTCAAAAAGATAACTCTCATAATAAATCTCTCTCCACTCCTTGCCTTCTTTTTCCGCGCCTTCTCTTGTGTGTCTTGTGTAACTTAGAGCAAACACTGGTTCACATCCATAACCCTCAAGCCCCGAAATCGTCGCAATTGATCCTGTCGGCGCAATAGTTGTTTGAGCTCCGTTTCTAATGCCATACTGTTTAATACCACTCACAATCTCTTTCCAGTTCAAGTTTGGTCTACCAAAGTCAGTTGTGTGACGCACTAGTGGTTTGGGTACACTCCACCTCAAGTCACGCGGATCATAAATACTGCCAGTAATCGCAGGGAATGCTCCTCGCAAGCGCGCCAGCTCAATGCTCGCTTTCATTGCGTGAAAACGAATAAACTCCATTATCTGCGAAGCCAGCTCCTGTCCTCTCTGACTACCATAACGCACCTCCGTCAAATACATCATATCTGACAAACCCATAACAGACAATCCTATCCTTCTTACCTGCTTCGCCGCCTCCTCAAGCTCAGGCACTGCCGCTACATACTTATTAACATCAACCACATTGTCCATAAACCGAACCGCCAACTCCACCGTCTCTCCAAGTTGCTCCCAATCAATTTGATATCTATCGCCTTGCTTGCCACCAACCATTGACCTCACCTTACGCACATGACTGCGTAAATTAATACTCCCCAAACAACAATTTTCATACGGCCCTAAAAACTGCTCTCCGCAAGGGTTCGTTGCCTCAAGTTTATATAGATGTGGTACTGGGTTATGCCTATTTGCCTCATCCAAAAAAAGCACTCCCGGCTCACCATTTTTGTGTGCATATTTAACAATCTCGCCAAACAATTCGCGTGCTGGCACCATCTTATAAAGCTCTCCCCCCTCTGGGTGTCTGAGTGCAAAATCAGCATCGTCTCTCACTGCTTTCATAAACTCATCAGTCATCCCAACCGAGATATTAAAATTACTAATCTGGCCCTCTTCTGCCTTACACTTCACAAACTCATAAATATCAGGATGCCAAACAGGCAAGACTGCCATCGCCGCGCTTCGCCTTCCGCCGCCCTGACCAATCACCCAAAAAGCCGTATCATATACCTTGATAAAAGAAACAGCTCCCGTCGCTTTACCCTTGCTAGTCGAGATATTAGCTTCTTTTGGACGAATCCTTCCAAACGAAAACCCCACTCCACCGCCAGTCTGTAAAGTTAAAATTGCTTTACGCAACACCGCAAATATCGAGTGTGTTCCTTTCCCCAGATCGTCCTCAATCGGAAGGACAAAACAATTAGCCAACTGTCCATACTTTGTGCCTGCATTTGCTAGCGTTCTTCCATTTGGCACAAAACGCATTTCATAAAGCATCTCAAAAAACTTCTCTCGAATCTCAAGCATCCCCTCAGTTCCACGACCATAATTATTCTCTGCCTCAGCTACCACCCTTGCTGAGCGCATTAATATCTCGGCAGGCGACTCAACAGGTGATCCATTCTCGTCGCGTATACTGTAACGATTAACCATAATCGCCGCTGCGTGAGGATTAAGCTTAGTCTGTTTCATTTTTACCCTCAAGTCTGATAATCTCAGCTTTGAAATCACTCAAATCCTGAAAATCACGATAAACCGAAGCAAAGAGCAAATATGCAAGTGGATCAAGCTTTTTTAGCCTATTGATCACAAGATTACCCACTTCCCAACTCCTTACTTGCGTAGTCGCTTTTTTGCGTAGAATAGACTCTATCTCATCAATCATCGCTTCGATCTGCTCCATTGTCACTGGTCTTTTCCAGGTAGCTTTCATAATCCCGTGTCTTAACTTATCTCTACTGAAATCCTCTGTCTTTCCGCTCTTCTTAATTACCTTGATATCCACCCCCTCTGCTCGCTCGTAAGTAGTAAAACGCTTACTACACTTAATACATTCTCTTCTTCTACGCATCGCACTCCCCTCTTCTGATATCCTCGACTCAAGAACATTGGTATTGTCATATTGACAATATGGACATTGCATACACACTCCTTACACTATATTTAGTGGCGCTTATCCAAGTTATCCCCTACCATTAGCGCCGTCAACTAGTCAGGACTATATCAAAACTAACCAATTTTTACGCCTCGCCTATAACAACCTAATCCGTCATATTCTGAATCTCACGATCACAATGACGACATATCAAACAAGGACCCAACTTCCCCACCTCAACGCTAGATTTGCCACAAACCCTACAATTACCATCTTTATCAAATTCATAACTCTCAACTTCTTCCTTCTTTTCAACAATCTGTTGCCACAAAGTAGGAGGTTGTATGTTAATAACCCCACCATTTCTCATAAACATTTCTTGCCACCCACCGCCACCACAACTGCTAACCATCAATCTTTCTTGCGCTCCCTTGTTCATTTGAATATGTCTAAGTAACTCCCACAAAGAAGCTAGTTCTCTCTCACCAGCAAAATGAGACATTGTCAACCTAGAGTCACCAACCTTATCAAGTTCAAACTTCCGTCTCAATGCTGCAACATATTCTTCGAACATATGAATCACTTCATTATGCTTCATTCCCAAAAACTCTCCTGCCGATTCCAAAGCGAAAAGTGCTCTTACCACATTCCCCACAGCTCGCAATCCCAAAGTATCACGATTATTGCAATACTTCACGATCTGTTTTGCAATATAAGTATTCAATCCTACTCGCCTACTTTCCGCCAAGGAATCGCTCTCCAACTTCAGTCCATTATTGACTTCAACAAGCAAATTATTCCAAGTCCCATATCCCAATCCTTCCGCCAATTTATTAAGAGCATCTTGTCCACCCCCCACAATCATTATTGGACTCGCTGCCAGTCTAATATCCTCTCTTATACTACTCACGACCGATGGCAAAACTTTTGTAGTATTTTTGCCTATCGCCTCTTCTACAATATATTTGTGCGTTTCTATTTCCAAATTTCTACTCGGAATCGTATAAGTCACAATTTTCTTCTGCTCACCTTCAATAACGATCGTTCCGATATTCGTCATACTTACACTTCCAAACCCCTCTTCCGGCAAACCTGGCGGCATAATAGTTACCACCACATCATTTTCTCCAGCTCCATTAAAAAGTTGCTCCATCGCATAAATTGCACAAGTCTCAGCGACTATTCGCTCATAACCAACTTTACCCATCCTCTTAGCTACTGCCCGCTCCCCCATTTTGGTCAAACAAATCCCATTAACATCCACTATTTTCCCAGACTTATTAAGCCAAGCAATATATCTCGAAGGCTTCGATAAATACTCAAGTAACAATGTCTCCAGATCTTTTAAAAACTCAACTTCACTTCTCCCTGATTCTAAATAATCCAGAGCGTCAAAATCCGAGTACTGTCTCTCTACGCTGGTCACGCTTTCCTTCCACTCCTTGCTCGGGAGCAATCTCGAAGGTGAGTTTTGGCTTAGTTCCCGACTTATCGAAGATGGTGAGCATCGTCGAACCACGGTTGCGGCACAGTCCTAGATTTACCTGCCAATAGGCAGGGTTTCGCTAGGTTCCTAACATCCAAACCCCACAAAATAACAACACCCAATTTAACAACCACAAGCTCTATTGAGCAATACATCTTTCTTGTTCAAAAAGATACGTTGTATACAAACTCTCCTTTACTTTTCCAATCTCAACCTTTGCGCTACCTCTTGCAAGCTCAACCACTCTCCCCAGTCTCACAACATAGTCCTCACTCGGTAATTCGTGACATAGTCTTGGTTTACTCTCATCTCTCTTCATACTTTCTTCCCAATATCTCGCTCCCTTCAATATCTTATACGCCCCAAAACTTGCGTCTTTTTTCAAAATCATCTCCATTCCGCATTTTATTCTATTTTCGCCAAGTTCAAATCCCAACTTTTCTTTTAATTCTCCTCTTGCAAAAGAGTATCGAATACTATCCACAAAATCCAAACGGTGCCGACACCTCCACCAACTATCATTAGCAACTTCGCGCGCTACCTCATTATTATCAAAATAATTCGTATTCGAATACACAAATCCAGCCTTATTCATCGCTCCCAGAACTGCAGCTCGATACAAAGACACAACCAAAACCACCACTCCCGCGCTTAGTAAAAACACCACCCACCAACTTTTATGATTCATCACCAACTCAGTCTACCACGTTACCCAACCATATTTAAAATATACTTAGCATAAACCTTGGTTACCAACTTCAGCGAAGCCAAGTCCACCCACTCACTCGCCCCATGCTCTCCACCTCCATCTGGTCCATAACCACAAACTGTTGGAATATCGCGTTTTATTAAGAAGTGTGCATCATTTCCGGGACCTGCTCCCCTCACTTCCGCATCTCTCCCTTCCACTTCTTTAATTGCTAACAATAAACCTGTCACTACTTCTTCTCTTGAATCTATCTCAACCGCCGGGACAAATAACAAATCCTGCAGATCATACCTAATTCCCAATTTATGTAAACGCTCAACAATCAACAACTTCACTTGCGTATCCGAGTTTCCCGGCAGAAGTCTCACATCGCCATATGCTTCAGCTTTCGAAGGCACTGCATTCATCGCCACCCCTCCCTCTACCTTGGTCGGGAAAGTAAATACCGGCTTCCTATCAGGAAATGTCTTTGATTGTTTAAACGGGATCTCCAAGTTTTGCAAAGCCTCTATCGCCTTTGCCATATCTACAACTGCATTATGTCCCCGCTCGCCCCGCTCCCATGCTCCAACGCCCGTATGCACCGACTCCCCATAGACAATCAATCGAAAACGATACAACCCTCGGTGCCCTATTCTCACATACTCAGTTCCTGGCTCACCAATTAAACAAGCTTTGGGCAAAAATCCCTCTTCAAGCAAATACTGTGTTCCGTATCGACTTGATGCTCCCGACTCCTCATCTACCACAAAAGCCAAAATCACTCTCCCACAAATCTCCACCCCAAGATCACGCAAAGCCGCAACCGCAAAAATATACGCCGAGAGAGTCGCTTTCATATCCGCAGCCCCAACACCATACAACTTACCATCTCGAACTCTCCCCGAAAACGGGTCTTTAGCTCTTTTTTCATCAACCGGAATTGTGTCCATATGCCCATTAAGCATAAGGGTTCGCCTTGCCCTCCTATCCCCCCACTCAGCTACTACATTCTGCCTAATCTTATTGATGCCCCTATATTGAGGTGCTAGCCCCAACTCTTCTAGTTTGGCAAACAATACTTCTGCCACTCTCCCTTCTATTGCTTCATTTATCGGAGACTCGCTCGCAATATATGGGTTCACACTCTTTGCTCTCACAAGTTGCCGCAAAAACCCAACCTGCTCCTCAAACCGAGCATCCACTGCTTGGGAAATAGTCTTTACGGTTATCGCCTTTACAACCACAACACCAAATAGTATACCACCAGAAGCCAGTTATCTCGCAACCCGCATTCTTGTCGCTTCGACTATTTTCCCTATCACTTCAATTGCTTCCTCAAGTTCTCCATCTTCGTTAGCCACTACATAGTCAAAATCATGCCACTGTCTTTGTTCCCACTCTGCCATATCCATACTCCACAACAACTCTTCTGCATTTTCACTAGCTCGCTCTTCCATTCTCTTTTTCAAAACAGAAAGATCAGTCACAGCAAGCATTACAAATGCCGAATGTGGAAACATCTCTTTTACTTTTTCTTTGATATTCTTTACTCCTCTTACATCAATCCGCCAAATCACATCATGCCCCGAAGACAGCGCTTCTTGTACATGCTTTTTCTGCCCTCCCCTATAATGTCCACGATACTCCACCCACTCAAAAAATGCCTCTTCAGCAATCAGGCGCTCAAACTCTTCTCTCGTTACAAAATAATAATCAAATCCATCCTTTTCATCTTCACGCTTTGGTCTACTATTCGTAGTCACCAACTTTTGCATATTCGGATATTTCTCAAGCAATCGCAACATCACTGTATCTTTTCCAACACCAGATGGTCCAGACAGAACCAACAAAACCCCGCGCTGCTTCTGTCTTTCAATTTCAGCAACTGCACCATCCAATCTATCTTCTCCAACTACCTGTTTACCTATCATAAGGACGATTATAGCTCATTTCGGTATAATATTACTATGAATTTCTACGAACTTGTCAAAAAAAAACTAAATCGAAGAAAAACACAACCTCCCAACCCTTATCTATATCCCTTTTTAATCATTGGCTGTACTCTCTTTCTGTTTGCAATCATTTATTTTTTCAGAAACCTCCCCTCTCCCACCAAACTTGAAGAAAACTCTTACCCCATCTCCACCAAAATCACGGATCGCAATGGTAAACTACTTTACGAGATCTACGATCTTCAAAACAGAACCCCCATCAAACTCGACTCACTTCCCAAACATGTGGTATTAGCAAGTATTGCCATTGAAGACAAAAACTTCTATCGACACCATGGTTTTGACACCGGTGGCATTATTCGCGCTTTCTACAAAACAATTTCCGGTCAAAGGCTAGAAGGCGGCAGCACCATTACTCAACAACTTGTCAAAGTTGCCCTCCTCACCCCAGAGCGTACTCTAAGTCGCAAATTAAAAGAAGCAGTTCTCACAATCGGCACCGAACTCTTATACAGCAAAAATCAAATCATCGAAATGTATCTCAATCACATCCCCTATGGGGGAACAGTCTACGGCATAGAAGCTGCCGCTCATACTTTTTTCAATAAACAAAGTAGTGACCTAACTCTCTCCGAAGCAGCTCTTCTTGCTGGACTACCTCAAGCGCCAACTCGCTACTCTCCTTTTTACAATCAAGAAACAGCCATTTCCCGTATGAAACAGGTTCTCGCTGCTATGCTTGATCAAAAATTGATATCACAAGAAGAACACGACTCCGCGCTTAGCCAAAAACTAGTTTTCGCAACTCCCAGATCAGACATCCAAGCCCCTCATTTTGTGATGTATGTTCGAGAACTTCTCGAAGAAAAATATGGCAGAGAAAGACTTAATATCGGCGGACTAAGAGTTACCACCACTCTTGATCTAGATATTCAAAAAGCCGCCGAAGCTACTCTCTCCGCCGAACTAGAAAAACTCCAAAAACTAAAAATCTCCAACGGCGCCGCTCTTATTACCAAGCCACAAACTGGTGAAATACTAGCCATGCTTGGCAGTAAAAACTATTTCGATGACAAAATTGACGGCAAAGTTAACGTAACAACCAGGCTACGTCAACCAGGTAGCAGTATCAAACCCCTAAACTACGCCCTAGGAATTGAAACAAGAGTTATTACTCCAAGCACCAT
>Ga0101944_10008184_pt1 | contig 10077 bp, 7 predicted proteins | sample DewCreD2012metaG_FD_75245 | JGI IMG/M metagenome (GOLD analysis project Ga0101944, IMG submission 75245) | Hot spring sediment bacterial and archeal communities from British Columbia, Canada, to study Microbial Dark Matter (Phase II) - Dewar... ...
TTGAAGGTCGGCTTCGTGCCGTTCGATTACTCGCAGGCAGGCAGAACGACCAAACCCACTCTGACCGCGAACCTGCCGCCGGCGCCCGAGGCCTTCGAGTAGTCTCGGCCTTGCCGGGTCGATGTCCGAGCGTCTCGATGCCGATTCAAGAGACAGCGAAGAAGGGGGCGGGGCGCGGCTGCCGGGGCCTCGCCTTGTCGCGGCTGCGGCCGGGCGGTGGCCCGGACTCGTTTTTTCGCATAAGCGATTGGCCTGTCGCAGCCCCCTTCGCGCCCTGCGAACGCGACACGGCTCACCCATTGGGGGCGGGTGCGCGCCCCCTCGACGAATCGCAACGAACGATTAAAATGCAGTGTGCCGATTGTCGTCCGGTTTGAACATTCGGTTTGTGTTTGCGCGGGGCAAGCAATCGCCGCACCTGTTCGAGGCCGGAACAACGAGGCGGCGGGGCGACCGCCGATCACTCTTTCCGGTCGTCTTCCGTGCCCGTGTTGCCTGGATGGTTGGTTTCGACGGCCGGCGATTCGGCCGTTCGCTTTCAATTGCGAGCCGAAACAGCCCGTTGAATAGGCCCCACCACCCCAAGCGGTCGTCGGAATCCTCGGGAAAGACGCAGCAAAAAGCTAACACAACCAACTTTTTCAACGGCTGTTAAACCAACCGGCCGATGCCGGCAAGGGGCGGCGCGGCATTGCAAAGACGGCAGCCCGCGAAGCCGGAAACAGCGAACGGGATTTCGGCGAAATCTTTCGAGACAAGTATTGATGGGTTCAACACTCCGCGGCGGCACGGCCGACAACCTCACCGAGTTATACGCCCCGATCCGAGACGACTTGTCTCGCGTCGATGCCTTGTTGCGCTCGCAACTGAGCAGCAGCTACCCGTTCATCGACGAGCTGGCCAAGCACAGCTTTCGATTGGGCGGCAAGCGGATGCGGCCGGCGTTGGTTCTTCTGTCGGCCCGCGCGTCCGGAACGTTGGTCGATGCGCACTACACGCTTGCCGCAATTGTGGAGCTAATCCACACGGCCACCTTGGTCCACGACGATGTGCTCGACGAAGCCCAGTTGCGGCGCCATGTGGCGACCGTCAACTCGGCCCACGACAACGAAACAAGCGTGCTGCTCGGCGATCTGCTCTTTGCCCAAGCGCTTTGCCTGATGGGCGAATTGAACGACGTGCGCGCGACGCAGGCGCTGGGCCGCGCCGCCCGGCAAATGTGCGAGGGCGAACTGCGGCAAATCGCCAGCCGCGGCAATTTCGAGCTGCGGGAAGACGACTATTTCGGCATTATCGCGGCAAAAACGGCCGCGCTGACCGCGGTTTGCACTCAACTGGGCGGTCTCTACGCCGGCGCAAACGAGGAGCGATGCGCCGCGCTGGAAGCGTACGGCCGCGAACTGGGCATCGCGTTTCAGGTGGCCGACGATCTTCTCGATCTGCTCGGCGACGAACACACCGCCGGAAAATCGCTCGGCACCGACCTGGTCAAGCAAAAGCTCACCTTGCCGCTGATTCGTCTGCTGGCCACGGCGCCCGACGACGATCGCCGCGCGGTGATCGATGCGATTTCGGCCGACGGCGGAAATCATCGCGAGGCGCTGCGCTCGTGGCTCGATCGCTCCGACGCCGTGGCATACGCCCGGCAACGAGCCGAGACGCACGTCCGCCGCGCGATCGATCTGCTTGAACAACTGCCGCCAAGCGCGGCGAGGCGTTCGCTCCAGGGGCTGGCCGAATTCGCCCTGTGGCGCAGCACCTGATCGGGGTGATGGGCGAACGCCCCCGCCCCCCTCTTCGGCCGTCTCGATCGGCGCCCCGCCTACAGTTCGCGGCGATCCTTGAGAATAGGACGCAATTCGCTGACGAAATCACGCGCATCTTTGAACTGCCGATACACGCTGGCGAATCGCACGTAGGCCACCTCGTCCAACTCGCGCAAATGCTGCATCAGCAGCTCGCCGATGTGGCGGCTTTCGACCTCGGTTTGGAAGTTGCTTTCCAATTCGCTCTCCACGGCCGCGACTACCCGCTCGATCTCCGCATCGCTGATCGGCCGTTTCCAGCACGCCTTTTCCAGACCGCGCTTTAGCTTGTCGTGGTCGAACGGTTCGCGGGTTTGATCCTTTTTGATCACGCGAATCGTCAACCGTTCGATGCGTTCGAACGTGGTGAAGCGATGTTTGCAGCCCAAACACTCGCGGCGACGGCGGATGGCAGAGCCGTCTTCGCTGGACCGCGTGTCGATTACGCGGTCGTTGTCGATCTGACACCGGGGACATTTCATCGCAACCCGCCCTTGGCTCGCGGCGCCGCTGATCCGCCGACGCGCCCCAAAAAGAAACCGGACCAGCGACGTGGGAAAAGTCTTGAATCCGCAGGGGAAAACGGCGACCGCCTTCCCCCGTGCACGGCCTGATTTTGCGACCGCCCCAAGCGGCCATCCTCCTGCGACTGGCTGCGGCGCCGCCGTCCTGATCACCTGCAAGGTCTGGCGATTCTCTCGCACCTCGGGGCTTTCATACTAAGAGTGTTACGGAAAACGCGCTGATTGCCAAGTGGCGTGCAGCGCCAGACGAAGAGAATCAGCCGATTCGCCGGCCGGCAGGGCCGCATACCAATAGCATCCGGCCCTTCGCATCTGCAATACCCCGCCAGCAATCCCATGCCCCGACGAACAAGCAACGCCCGCAGCAAGCTCAATGCCGCAAGCGCGCAATGGGTGAACACCTGTCCGGCAATAAAAACAGGGCAAACCGCCGCAGCGGCTCGCCCTGCTCAAGAAGGGATACGATGAACGGCCCGCAATTGCCGCGTGCGCCCCGTCCCGCGCCGCGAGCCGCGCTCGCACCAGCCGCCGGGCATCGGCGCGCAGATCGCGTCTTCAACCGAGGGCGGACGCGAGCGGCCGGAGCGGCGCCCTTCGGACCTCAGCCTGCGAACCGAGAAGTTCTCGCCTGTCCTCGATGCGAACGCGGGACGGCCGAAGCAACGCCTACCACGGTCCGCGAACCGAATACACGCCCAATTGCGTGGTATCGCTCGGCTGGCTGGGCACGGGCCGGAACAAACGCCGCTGATAAACGCCGGCCTCCGGATAGCCCGGAGCATATTGCGGAGCGACCGGCGACGTTCGATAGCTCGGCACCCCCCAACTGTAGTCCGATTGGCTCTTGGCCGTCGGCGGCACCACGACGGCCAAGGGCATTCCCCACTCGGCCTTGTAGTACATGCCGTTCCAGCTCTGCGTCGCGTTGCGTGCGGCCGTGCGCCGCGCGAACTCGATGGCGGACGCTTGATTCGCAATCGCCGCGGCAAGCAGCGTGGAAAGGAAGAACAGCCCGATTACGGTTATTCGCCGGGTCATAGCTTTGACATTCCTTATCCGACTATGGGTTCAAGAAGCAGCCTTCACTCATCGCCAATGTTGAATCGTGCAATCGCCCGCGGCGTATTGTCACCGGATTTCGATGCGTCGGAATATCCTGTGCGCGGGCCGAAATAAGCAAATCCCTCCTGCGAGAAAGAAGTCATGTCGTGCCGCGCAAGTATCGATTCTGTCCCTTGGGAAAACGCCCCCGAGCATGGCCCGGCGGCCTTTCTCCTGTTGCTCCCGCCCAAGCCGCTATCCGTCTTTTTGCAGTCTCCTTTAGAAATGCTGGAGATGGGCGGTCGACTTCGAGTCGCGCGGCCAATCGCGCAGCCTCGACGGCGAAAGCAACGGGTTCCAGCCCCAGCGGGCGCGAGTCACCGACCGGCCGCCGTTGGCGTTCGTGGCGTAATACGCGCGTTTGTGCTGGTAGAGGAATTCGTGCGGCGCCAGCGGGGGATAGGTGATTTGCGTGTGGCCCACCAGCGGCGGCGTCGGCCGCGGGCAAGGATACAATTCGGCCGCCACCCCGCCGTAGCCGGGTGCGGTGTAGTAGTTGGGATACATGCCCGCCTGCACTTGCCCGCAAGCGGCGTTCAGTCCTCCAACGAGAAGGGCCAAGGCCATGACGGACGCACTCAAACAGATGCGATGAACCATCGCAAGGCTCCTCATCAATACTGCGGAATACGGAAAGCGACGCAAGCGCCGGGTCAACACGACGAAAGGCCGACATTTTTTGCCGGGCAGAGTCTTCGTTGCTGGTCGAGGCGTTGACAGGCGGGGTGCAGCAGGTTGGTCGAGGGCGGCCGGAACGATACGGGCGATCGATCGCCTTCGCGTCGTCGCGGCCCGTTCCCATAGCAGTTTCGGCAAGTGCGGGTGGAAGGGTAAAGACTTTATCTGCCGCCTAGGAGAAAGGTTCCTAAATTACCGAAAAAGACGGAAAAACCCCCGTTCGACGCCAGCCCAAAAATCGTTATAATTGCTGTTTTCCGCACATCTTCTCAAGCAGCCATGAGCAAAACGACTACTCCCGAACCGACTGGCGATCACCAGGCGGAACTCACGGATGGATCGGGCAACGGCGAGGCCATCGGGCGACCGCGGCAGCGAGCCACGGCCCAAACCATGGCCGCCAAACAACGCGATATTTCCGTCAGCGAGTTCTTCGCCAAGAACCGGCATTTGTTGGGTTTCGATAATCCGCGCAAAGCGCTGCTCACCACGGTCAAAGAGGCCGTTGACAATGCGCTGGACGCCTGCGAAGAGGCCGGCATCTTGCCCGAGATCTGGATTCATATCGAACGGCTCGGTGCCGAACGCTACAAAGTCGGCGTGCAAGACAACGGGCCGGGCATCCTCAAGAAGACGATCCCGCTGATCTTCGGCAAGCTGCTCTACGGATCGAAGTTCCACCGGCTTCGCATGAGCCGCGGCCAGCAAGGGATCGGCATCAGCGCGGCCGGAATGTACGGTTTGCTGACCACCGGAAGACCCGTCAAGATCATGTCGAAGACGGGGCGCAACAAAGAGGCCCATTATTACGAAATCCAAATCGACACGAAGCGCAACCAGCCGGAAATCCTCAACGGCAAAGGGGAAGGAGTGGAAATTCCCCCGGGTGCTCGGGGACAGGAAGCCATCGCCAAACACGGCATCGAGTGGATCGAAGTCGATCACGGCACGCGCGTTACCATCGAGCTGGAAGCCAAATACCAGCGCGGCCGGGGCAGCGTCGATGAATATATCGAGCAAACGGTCATCGCCAATCCGCACGTGACGGTGCACTATCGCGATCCGGACAACAACGACCGCGATTTCGTGCGGGTGACTGAGCAACTGCCGCCCGAACCGAAGGAGATTCGGCCGCATCCCTACGGCGTGGAGTTGGGCCGGTTGGTCACCATGCTCAAAGAGACCAAAGCGCCGACGTTGGCCCAGTTCCTCGTGCATTCGTTTTCCCGAGTCAGTCCGAAGGTCGCGCGGCGGATCTGCGAGACGGCGAAACTGAGCGTGCGCGCCCGGCCGTCCCGCGTCGGGCGAAACGAAGCGGATGCTCTTTTCCGCGCCATTCAAGAGACGAAGATTCCGGCGCCGGCGACGGATTGCGTTGTACCCATCGGCGAAGAGCTGATCCTCAAAGGCCTGCACCAGATGGTGCCCGGCGAGTTCTATGCCGCGGCCACCCGGCCGCCGGCCGTCTATCGCGGGAACCCCTTTGTGATCGAAGTGGGGTTGGCCTACGGCGGCGGGCCGGCCAACCACAAGGTTTCGCGCGAAGTGCTCGACGAGCTGCTCGATCAGAGCGATGTCCGCACCCTGCGCCAATTCATTCTTACCACGTTTCAGGGGATCAGCGCCGAATCGGCCGACAAGATCATCGAGGCCGCGCAACTGAAGCCGCGGACCTCGCCGAAAAGTTTGAACCGCGACGAGATCGCCCGGTTTCACGAAGCGCTTCAGCGCATCAATCTCGACGACGGACAGTCGATGAACGTGCTCCGCTACGCCAACCGCGTCCCGCTGCAATTTCAGGCCGGCGCGTGCGCCATTACGCAGTCGGTGATGCAGACCAATTGGCGCGGGTACGGGCTGTCGCAATCGCGCGGGGCGTTGCCCTCGGGACCGGCGACGGTCATGGTGCATATCGCCAGCGTTTGGGTGCCGTTCACCAGCGAATCGAAAGAGGCCGTCGCCGCCTATCCCGAAATCGTCAAAGAGCTGCGGCTCGCCCTGCAGGCCGTGGGGCGGAAATTGGGAATGTACTTGCGGCGGCGCGTCCGCGCGCGGCACGAAGGCGAACGCCGCAACCTCTTCCTCCGTTATCTCGGAGAGGTGGCCACCGCGGTCAGCCAAATGAATCAAGTTCCGCGCGACGAGCTTTACGAACGGCTTGTCCGCGTGGCCAAACGCAAGACCGCCGAGGCCGATCTGAAACTCGACGAACGCGGGCGACTGCTCGCATGCGAGTCGGACGACGAAGACTTCGGCGAACATGTGTTGATTGTGCCGAACGACAACGGCGACGGCCGGGCCGCCGCCGCGCCTGAAGGCCGGACGCCGTAACCGCACATCGCCGCGGGCAAGCGGGGACAATCGCCCCGGATCAATGCGGCACGCAAGACAGAGAGGTTTTCTCGGCGCAACGGAGCACTTCCCCGCGCGGCGGCACATCGCCCCATTGATCAACCCATTGATCGGCCCCTCGACGGCCTCGGCGACAGGCTCCCCGCAACACCGCTCACTGCTTGAACGGACGATTTCCATGGCGAAGAAAACGGAGATTACCAAAAGGCTTTCCCGCGAAGAACTCAACGATCGCGACCGCCGCACGCTGCGGCAGTTGCTCGCCTTGGCCGACGATGTCGTGAAAGCGGCCGAGACGGGCCGCGATCCGGCGATCGACATTCCTGCACGCACTCTCTCGAACGTCCGCTACAACAAGGCGAAGCGGTTCATCGAAATGGGCGCCGCAAAGAACCGCCGCCAGTTGTTCAACCTGAACCAAGCCAAGAGCTACATGCAGACGATCTTGGTGGCCGGCGGCGCCGAAAAGCTGATCTCGCAGGGCAAAACGACGAGCCTCCGGGGAATGTACTACCTGCTGAAACACACGATCGAAGGCACGCGCGAAGAGACCTTCAGCGACCAAGAAGAGTCGGATTCGATCATCGAGGATCTGGAAGTGGCCATCGAGGTGCTCCGCGAAGAGCTGCATCTCTACGCGAAGAACGCGGGGGCGATGGTGGGCCAAATCACCTTGATCGACAGCGGCGACACGATCGACTGCACGCGGATGGGATCGGGCGGCTACAGCATTCCTTCCATCGTCGAGCCTGAGGTGGTGCAGTTCAAAAAGTGCGACGCCGAATTCGTCCTGCATGTCGAAAAAGACACCGTGTGGCGGCGATTCAATGAAGATAAGTTCTGGCGGAAGCACAATTGCATTCTCACGCACGGCGGCGGCCAACCGCCGCGCGGGGTGCGCCGCTTGCTCTACCGCCTGCACAACGAGCTGAAACTGCCCGTGTATTGCCTGCTCGACAACGATCCGTGGGGATATTACATCTACAGCGTGATCAAACAGGGTTCGATCAACTTGGCCCACGAGTCGAAACGCATGGCAATTCCCGACGCGCGCTACCTGGGGTTGCGGTCGAAGGATTTCGTCGAGTGCGAGCTTTCCGACAGTGTGAAGATCTCATTGAACGACACCGATCGGAAGCGCGCACGGCAAATCATGGAATATCCCTGGTTCGCTCATAAGAAACCCTGGCAGAAAGAAATCCGGCAGCTTCTCGACAACGGATTCAAGCTGGAAGTGGAAGCGCTGATCAGCAAAGACATCAGCTACGTCACCGAAGAATATACGCCGCAGCGATTGCGCGACGGCGATTGGCTCGACTAGACAGGTCCGCACCATTGCGAAAGCGGCCGCCGGCGCAACGGCGCGGCCGATTGCGTGCGGGCTTCGTTCGAACCGTTTGCCGTTTTTCGCGGTTTTATTTGGATTGCCCCATATAATGGCAGGAAAGGCCGCCGGGCAGCGCAGCGGCCGATTGCGTGCGGGCCCGGTTGGAACCGATTGCCGTTTTATGCGTTTCGCGTTTCACGGTTCTTGCTTAGACGCGCCGATCGTTTCGGGCAGGACCGGCACGGCCAATCGCGCCGCTTGAACGCCCCGTTGGAACCACTGCGAACCATGGCCGTCCGCATCCGCATTTGTCGGCAGGGTTGGTATTACTTGGCGGTCGTGTTGTTGATCTTCGCCGGCGCGCTGTTTCGACAGGTCAACCTGCTGTTGATTCTGTCGGGAATTATCATGTCGCCATTGGTGCTCGGCTGGCTGTTGGCCTGGCGCACGGTCGGCCGGCTAACCGTTCGGCGATTGCCGCCCAGCCAAGCGATGGCCGGCGAGCCGCTCAGCGTGTCGTACGTCGTTTCCAATCCGCGAAAACGTTTGGGCGCGTGGGCGGTGCTGTGCGAAGATTCGGCCGTCCGCGAAAACGAGCCAAGCGCCGCCGAGCCGCTGCGCGTTCTCTTTCCCCACATTGCCGCCCGGGGACAATGCAAAGGCGTTGTCCGCGGCGCGCTGGTGCGGCGGGGCATCTACCGCTTTGGTCCGCTGCGTCTTTCGACCCGATTCCCCTTCGGCCTGTTCGAGGCGCAGCGGGTGTTTGCCGAACCGCAATCGATTCTCGTTTTGCCGCGGCTCGGACGACTCAATCCGGCCTGGACCGCGCGGCGCCGCGCGGCGCTGGCCGGTTCGCATCAGCGGGCGGCGCGGCGCGGAAGCGACGGCGATTTTTTCGGGCTGCGCGAATGGAACCGCGGCGACGGCTTGCGTCGCGTGGCATGGCGGGCGGCCGCCAAACGAGGAAGCCCCGTTGTCCGCGACCTCGAACAATCGCATAGCCGCGATGCCGCCTTGCTGGTCGATCTGTCGCAGCCGGGCGGGCCGCGGGCCGACTCGGACATATTGGTCGAACGCGCGGTCAGTTGCGCCGCGACCATCGCGGCCGACCTCTGCCGCCGCGGCGGCGGCACCCTGTGGCTGATGACGACCGACGCGAGGTTCCCGCCGCTGGCCGGCGCAACCTCGGGTATCCTGCTCAAAGATGCGATGGAGCGACTGGCCCTGGTCGAATCCAGCCCGGGCGACCGCTCCGCCGCCTTGATCGAGCAGGCGACGACCTTCGTCGATGCCGATGCCGAGATCATCCTGATCACGACGCGCCCCTGGACGCCCGACACCTGCGGCACAACGCTTCGCGCCGGATTGACCAAGCGTTTGTTGGTAATCGACGTTTCCAGCGAAGAATTGCGGCACTACTTCGACTATCAGGACACCCTGCCGGGAATCGCCCCGCGGTAAAACCACTGGTCATGAACCAATCTGCGGCAGATCAATCGGCCGAGAATCAATCAACAATAAACGATTGCACCATAGGAGCGCGATGGAGATGGATGCATGTGCAGCATACGGCGATTCGGCAAGCAATTCCACGATGAGCGAGGCGATGCGTTGGTCCGCTGCCGCGCGTCAGCGTGCCGCGCGCCGCATTTCGCAATGCCGCAGGGGCGATGCAGTTTCGTGCAGCCCGCCCTTTTTCGCTACACCCGATTGAATGGGAATGCTCCCTGTGCAGCTTGAACGCTTGCTTCAGATCAACTTGGCGACGACCGCGGTGCTCAGCTCGCTGCTTTTCGGAATGGGCGAGCGGAGCCTTGCCGCGCCGTTGATGCTGGGGGCGGCCGCAACCCTGTCGCTGTGGCTGACCGACATCACGGGCGTTTTCCGGCTGAATCGAACGCTGGCCGGCTTGGGCGCAATGATCGCCCTGGGGTTGGCGTTTTGGCGCACGCGCGGCCTCTCGGGCGAGATGCTTCTTTGGAACATCGCCCATCTTTTGGTCGTCTTGCAGATCATCATGTTCTTCCAAAAGAAGGACGACCGCACCTACGGGCAATTGGCGATGCTCAGCCTGCTGCTGGCAATGGTCTCCACCCTGTTCAATCAGAGCATGGTGTTTGGGCTTCTGCTGATAGTCTATGCGCTGGCCGGGCTTTCCACGATGGTGCTGCTCTTTCTGGTCAAGCAGCACCGCGAGTTCCTTCCGCCCGATTCCGATGCCCGCGCACGCGGTGCCCGATCGGCGACCGGGACCTGTTTCCGCCCTTCGCTTGCCGGCCCGCCGCGTTCG
>Ga0101944_10008185_pt1 | contig 10077 bp, 4 predicted proteins | sample DewCreD2012metaG_FD_75245 | JGI IMG/M metagenome (GOLD analysis project Ga0101944, IMG submission 75245) | Hot spring sediment bacterial and archeal communities from British Columbia, Canada, to study Microbial Dark Matter (Phase II) - Dewar... ...
AAGGAGCGCGAAGACCACCATGGCGGTGTCGCGCGTGGAGCGCCAGTAAGCGCCTCCCTTGCGGTTGCGCACCAGCCAGCGCGCTGCCTGTGTGATCTCGGGCGCATCCGGCGACACCGCGGACAGCGCGCGCATGCACATGGCCGTGGTCTCGTACACATCGTCCTGCCAGTTGTAATGCCACTGCTTGCCTTCCCAGCGGATGAGGCCGTTTTCCTTGACGGCGCGCTTCTTGATGTCCTTGACCACTTCGGCGGCCGGCTTCTCCCGGCCCAGCCGGTGCAGGGTGAGCGCGAGCAGGGCGCGGCCGTAGTTGTTGATTTCCGCCTTGCCTGCTGTCAGTTCGCGGTACAGGGACGCCGCCGGCTCGGCCTCGGTATCGCCCGCGGACGCCAGCGCAAAAGCCATGTACAGCCTCGTGGTGAGATCAATCACTCCGCCGCCGGTTTTGTTTTCCTCAAGCTGCTTGCGCAGCGAGATCACGCCGTTCTGGAACACGGTTTCACGCACCGGGAAGCCCGCATCTTTGGCCAGGGACATGCCGTACACCACATACGCAGTCATGAACGGGTGCGTTTCGTCGTCCTCCCACCAGCCCCAGCCGCCGTCTCCATGCTGATACTTGTACAGACGGTCCAGGCCCTGCGCCACCATGTCCGGCAATTTTTTGAACCGCTTGTGCTTGGCCTGGTCCGTGCCCTTGATGGCCTGCGCCACCACGATGTTGGGCAGGAACGAACTCATGGTCTGCTCCACGCACCCATAGGGGTAGCTGATCAGGTAATCCAGGGCCGAGAAAACGCCCGCCGCGAGCGAGGGCGAAACCTCGATGCGGACGGATGCGTTGGCGAGTTTGGCGGATTGCGGCAGGGTGAAGTCCAGATCCCCGGAAGCCTTTTTGCCGGACAGCTCCAGGAACCCGGTCTGCGTGACCTGGGCGCCGAACGGCAGGCGCGGGATTTTAAGTTCCACGGCGTCGGATTCGGCGCCCGTGGCCGCGGAGGCGCGCAGGGTGACGCTGCCGCCGCCCGCGGGCACGCTCGCGGTCCAGTCCAGCCGCTTGCTGGCGCCGCGCGCGAGCGTGATTTTGCGCGTTCCCGCGGGCGACACCTTTAGCCCGTCCGCGTCCAGAGATACGCGGATCTCGCGCTCGCCGTCCAGGTAATTGTGCACCGTGGTGGTGAGAGTCACGGTGTCGTTTTCGCGGAAAAAGCGGGGCAGGCCCAGAGACAGGATGAGCTGCTTTCTGGTGACGAAATAACTTGTGGCCTGGCCCACGCGGGTCCTTCCGTCCAGGGCGCGCGCGGTGATGCGCCACGAGGTGAGATTGTCCGGGCATTTGGCCTTGATCACGGCCTTGCCGTCCTTGCCCGTGCGCACCGACGGCGCCCAGTGCATGGTGTCCCGGAAGTCCTTGCGCACCTTGTCCTGGCCCGGCTTGAAATCCGCGAGCGCAAGCGCCCGGCCACGGTTGCGCGCGAGAAGCGCGTGCAACTCTTTGCTGTACCCGAAGCTGTAGAATCCCCACGCGAAATCCGTCTGCACCCGGTTCCACCGCTTGCTGTGGAAAAACTTCTTGATGTCCGGCGCGATCTCTTCGGAGATGGAGTATATGGCCTCGTCCACGATGCCCACGGACACCTCGGCGTCCACAGGCTTTCCGTTTCGGTCCGTGACGCGCACCGTGACCTGCGCCTCGTCTCCGGGCCGGTAATGTTTCTTGTCCGTTTTCAGTTCCACATTCAGGAACTTGTCCAGGGGCGGGAACACGATCTCTTTCTCGCTGGTGTACAATTCGCGGTTCGAAACCAGTGTGGCGTTCACGAAGATATTGGGCGCGTATTCGTTCTTGAGTTTGACTTCATAATAGGCGTTGGCGCCGTCCAGGGTAACGACCTTGTGCTCGTACACGCGGTCGCCCTCCACGGTGATGAGCAGGGTCGCCTTCTCCAGCGAGGAAATGAAGATGATCTTGGCGGTGTCCCCGGCCTGGTAGCCCTTGCGATCCGGGATGATCTGCACGCTTTGATCTTCGCCGGGGATGTACCATTCCCCGTTTTTCTCATACACATACACCGAGTCCTGATCCTCGATGGTGTTGCCGCGTTCGTCCTGCGCGGAAAGCGCGATCACATAACTGCCCGCGTCCCGTGCCTTGAACTCCAGCGCGGCTTTGCCATTTTTCGAGGTGCGCACGGTTTTTTCCAGGACCGGGTGCGACTTCTGCGTCCAGTCGCCCTGCTTGTCTTTGACCCACTCCGTGCGCGTGACCGTGGCGCGCACGGCCTCGGACACGGCCTTGCCGTCAATTGTCTGCGCGGTGATCGTGGCTTTGACCGTGCCGCCCGTATCATAGGTGTAGCGATCCGTTGATGCGCGCAGGGTGAACAGGCCGCGGGACACCTGGATCATGGCCTGCCCGTCCACGGTCATGCGGCTCTTGTCCGTGACTTTGGCTGCGATGCGGAACACGGAATCGTACCCCAGCGCGCCCGTGGGGATGGCGATGCGCGCTCGCCCGTTTTCGTCCAGAACCGCCTCGCCCTTGTCCACCATCTTGGAATCCCAGATCTCGTATTCCTCGTCTGTGGCGTAGTACCAGCCGTACTGGTATTCCTCGCCGTATTCTTGCCACCATGGTATGTAGTACCGCGACTGATAGATGAAATATTCCACGGACGCCTGGGCCACCGGCTCGCCGAAGAAATAATCGGCCTGCACCGTGGCCTCGACCGTGTCCCCGGCGATATAGCTCTTCTTGTCCGGGGTGATTTTGACTTTGTACTCGGGCTTGCGGTATTCCTCGACCTTGAACTGGCCGTAATACGAGTGATCGCCGATCACGACTTCGATCTGGTAGCGGCCCAGCTCCGCAAAGCTCTTGAGCGCAAACGAGCCGCCAAGGGCGCCCATGTCGTTGGTGCGCAGGGACTTCTCCTCGACCTTGTCGTAGTTCGAGTTGAGGATGTTGACCGTGACCTTTTTGTTGGCCAGGGGCGTGAGCTTGCGGTCCGAGTCCTCGCGCAGCACGGCCTTGAAGTGAACGGTGTGGCCGGGGCGGTACACGGGGCGATCCGTGTATATGTAAACTTTGTTGGGATCGGACATCCAGTCGTAGTAATAGAAGTCCGCGGCCAGAAAATCGTTGTCCTTGCGCACGAGATAAGTGATGCTGTCGTCGCGGCCGTGGTCCAGGGCGGCGAGGCCGTCCTTGCCGGTTTTCACGGTGCGCAGGGTTTTGTATCCGTTGCCGGTGCGCAACATGAACACGACTTCCGCGCCGGCCAGCGGGCGGCCGCTGACCCCTTCGCACACAAACACGAGCTTGTCCGTGGGGCCGCTTTTGTCCACGAAACGCATGTTGGTCACGGGCACCACGGCGTATGCGGCGCGGTCCCCGGCCACGGCTTCCACAAGATACGCCCCGGCGTCCTTGACCGGCAGTTCCGCGCGCTCGTAGTTCCAGTTGTCCATGTCCGGATTTTTGACTTTGTAATCGAACCGCGCCTCGAGCGCGTATCCGTCCTTTTCCTTCAACAGGGGGACCTGGCGGGGCTTGTCCGGTTTTTTCCCGTCCAGGTTGATGTCGAATGCGTCCACGGCGGTCTGCCGTGCGTCGCCTTTCGTCACCTTGTGCAACAGGCCCCGGTAGCGCTTTTTGGCCGTGTCGTTGAACTCGTCCAAAAGATTTTTACGGCGTCCCTCGTCCATGACTTTGTAGGGATTGGGGTAATTCATGTCCTTCTGGCGTTTGAAGAAAGCCACGGGGTCCTTGATGCGGTAAACGCGCATGTCCACGGTGTCAATGTCGTAGGCGTTGACGCCGATGGTGGGTTTTGCGCCCGGGGCGAAGATGTCGTAGCCCTCGATGCGGAAGGTGCGGCGCTCCTGCGCGGCCGCGTGCGCGGGCGCGAGCGCGGCGAACAGCGCGCAGAACAGGGCCGCGGCCAGGGCGCGGGCGGCCCAGTGATTGGTTTCGTGATTACGGCGCTTCATGATGCGTCACTCCTTCGGGCTGCGGCGCGCGGGCCGCTAATCAAGGATGTTGAAGCGGAACACACCCAGGAAGTTCGGGTTCTCCGGCGCGGGATGCCACACCGGGTCGGGCAGGGACATCAGGTCCGCCACGGTCATCAGCTTCATGGTTCCCGCTGTGTTGTTCACCGGGCCGGTATGATACACGAGCGCGGGTTCCCCGCCCGGTTCGGCCCCAACGAAAATCATGGAATGATACGGAAGCGTGCTTTCGGAGAACCGCAGATAGAAGATCAGGTCGCCGGACAGCGCGTGGTCGAGGCTGCGGGACACGAAATGCGTGTTGGCCTCGTGCATCAGTTGCGCGGTCACGAAGGGCGCGAACGCGCCGTCCTCCAGATCCGCGGCGCGGAATGCGCCGGGCCGCGTGCGGAACAGCGCGTCGCCCAGCATGGGCACGGCCGGATAGTTGTATTTGCGCACATCGGGCATGTCCGAGCGCGCCAGATATTTGTACCGGGACAGGGTTTGCGTGTCGTGTTTCTTGAGGGCCTCGGAAAATGCGAACCGGATCAGCCCGGCGCAGTCGCGCTTCTCCGGGGGCCACGCGTCGGACTGGTGCCTGACCTGGGACACGGCGATGGCCGTGAACCACGCGCGGAAATTGCGCCGGTCGCTCTCCGAGGTCAGCTCCACCGCGTTCGGGAATCCGTCTCCGTCCGAGTCGGCCGTGTCCTTGAGCATGGAAATGCGGCGGGAGAATTCGCGGAACCCGGTTTTAGCGGTCACGGAGATCTCGCATTCCTCGAGCGTGCTTTGAAGGATCACGGAGCGCGGGGTCTGCTCGATGATTACGGCGCAAGGCGGCTGCGGTTCGATGGCCCATTCGGCCTGCTCGCCGCCTTTGCCGCCGGACAGAGACACAGTGGCGCGGTCCGTGCCGTTGGCGCGGATCACGGAATGGTCCACGGCCAGCCCCAGTGGCTGCGGTTGCTTTTTGGCGCTGGCTGCGGCCGGGGCGCTTTTCCCGGCGGCCACGGGCCGCCGCGCCCTGCCCTTTTCGTTCTTGCACGACGGCGCCCCCGCGCACACAGCGGCCATGAGCAGCAGCGCAAGCATTGTTTTATGTCTCATCGGCAGCTTACCTTTTCTTTTCCTGCGGGGCGTGGAACACCTTCAGAGCGCCGTACAGCAGCCCGTCTTTATACACCAGGCTGCCCGCGCCGCCGCCCGAGTGATCGAGCATGCGCGCGGCCGGAACCACCGCCTGCTGCAGCGCCTGCGCCAGTTCTGGAGAAGAGATGTCCCCGAACCAGGTGAAATAATCCACGGCCTGCGCGCCAAGGGGTTTGCCCTGCACCAGGATGAATGCGTCCTGTTTGCCGGACATGGTTTTGAACAGAGCCTTATACGCGGCCGTGCCGGACAGGGCTGGCTTCACGCCCGCGGCCGCGTCCAGGATGCGCTCCATCTGCGTGTCCGTGAGCGTGAAGAACACGAAGTCGTCCACCAGCGCGAAACTGGGCGCGGTCACCGCGGTTTCGTCATAGCCGTTCTTGAATGTGATGTATTCCATCTGATTGCGCAGCGCCTTGCGGTCCTCGTAATCGTCCTGGATGCTCTTGCGCAGAATTTCGTAAACCTTTTCCCTGGCCTTGTCTTTGTCCGCGGCCTTGTAGATGAAAACGAGCGAGGGCACGGGCGTTCCGTCTCCCTCGCGGTACACGCCGTCCATTGCCACGCCCGTGCCGTCCTCGAAGTATTCCGCGAGTTCGCCCAGGCCGAACCCGTAAAGCTCCTGCATGAAAGTCTCTGTCTCGTCCGGGGACATGGCCTTTCCGATCAGCAAATCCTGCCACACGCGGCCGAAGCTGCGCGTGACCATGAGCAGGGACACGCTGGAGGGCAGATACTTCGAGGGGTCCATGGACAGGCTGCCGCCGGGCGCGTCTTTGCTGTGCGCACGGGAAATGAAATTCACGGTCACGCCGCCCCCGCCCGCAGTCACGCGGCCGTAATCGAGCTTGGCGTGGGTCAGCGATGACTTGAACGCGCCGTGCGGCGCGAACCACTCGGCCACCAGGCGCTCGCTCTTGTCCGCGGACTCCACGGATTTCCTGTAGAAATCCGCCGCGGCCATGCTTTTGCTGTCTTTTGCCATGCCCAGGTCCAGGGCGCGGTTCACAAGCCCGCGGTGCGTGGCCGCGATCAGATAGCCCCCGGCCAGAGTCACATGAAAGGTGCGGCCGCCAAGGACTGCCTTGTAAACCTTGAACTTGCCCTGCTTATTCACACTGCGGGAACCGCGGCCCTTGCCCAGGTTGAAAAGAATCCTCTGCGAAAAGCCCAGGCGGGACACGGCGAGCAGCTCATTGGGCGCGCCCGCGCGCGCCCCCGGCGCCGGGCACGACGAGAGCGACGCGTCACTCGCCGCAAAGCTCACCATGCGGCCTGCGGATTTCGCCGCCTCCTTCCCCTTTTCCGGGTCTTTGGGCCGCAGCACGATTTCCACGAATTTGCCCGGAGCGCCGGATTTGGCGAACTGCTGCACCGCCTGTTTCTGGCCCAGATAGCGCAGGTTGCGGCCCAGGTTGGGCGCGTGCACGAACACCGGGCAATCCGCGGGCGTGAGCGCCGCGGGCGACGGGTTTTTGATGGCCAGGCCCGGCGACCACGACAGCCACGCCAGCGCCACCGCCAGCAGCAGCACAGGGCCGGCGATGGCCGCCACAATGATTTTCATCTGTCTCTGTTGTTTGGCCGCGGCGTCCTGCGCGCCGGGCGCGGGCGGTTCCGCGCCGGCCGGGCCGGGCTGGGTCGGGCTGTCGCTCACGGGACGGCCTCCTTTGCAAATAGGCTCGAAGCACTACCGATCAAGTTTCGTTCCAACAGGGCGCTTATCTTGCGTCATTCAATGCTCTGTTAAACATTTTACCTTGAAAAATGTTCGGAAATATTTGTGGAATCAATTAAAAAGCGCAACCTTCGGACCGGGCCGCAGCGGCCAGGGACCGTGTCTGCCGTGACACGGCCCTGTGGAAATCCCGCGGAACTGTCTCTGCCGCCCCCCAACGCGCCAGGGCGTTCATGCCGGATTCGCAGACTGGGGCACATCCCCCTTGATCCCCCTTTGCTAAGGGGGACCCTTGAGCCTCAACAACTTTGTTTGCCTATACACAAAGACTTCTGTAAATGCGCATCCACCTATTCGTTATCTCTATGAAAGCACAATAACATGCGCAATTATTCATGACCGTATGTACAAAAGCGCGAGGCATCCGCGCGCACCGGGTTCTTCGCCATTTTTGCTGCTGGCGCCGGTTTGCTCATGCAATCGGGCATGCGCGTTCACATCGGGTTCACTGCAATGTTGGCTGCGGACGCCGTTTTGTCCGCGTTGCCGGACAAGTTGTGCGGGTCCAGTTTTTGGGTCCCCCTTAGCAAAGGGGGATCAAGGGGGATGTGCCTTTGTTACGCAAGATGCAAACTGCCAGGAAATGCCCGAAACATCTCGAAAATCAGAAAATGAAGGGTCAAAGACAAATCACGCCCTGCTCCCTATTGATAAAGTAGCGCGCGCAAAGGCGGATTTGACATGCGCGACGCGGGCGCAATAATTAAACAAGACCATGACGAAACGAGCGGTTCACTGGCTCCGGGCGAACCAGACGCCCCTGTTGCTCGCGGCCATCGCGCTGTGCCTGCGCGTGTACGGCAACGGGTTCGGGCTGCCGGACGAGTTTCATGTTGACGAAGCGCACCTTGTGCCGCGCGCCATCCGCTTCGGGACCGGCGACCTCGACCCGCACTGGTATTTCTATCCGCCGCTGTACATGTTCGTTCTGTTCGCGCTGTACGCCGTGTATTTTGCGCTGGGCCGCGCGCTGGGCGCGTTCGCGTCGGCCGCGGATTTCGGCATGCAGTATTTCCTGGATCCCACGGGGTTCTATCTGATCGGGCGCACGGCCACGGCCGTGCTGGGCGCGGCCACGGTGTGGCTGGCGTACCGGTTCGCGGAGCGCGCGTACGGCCGCGCCGCAGGCGTGTGCGCGGGGTTGTTGCTGGCGCTGTGCGCGCTGCACGCGGATAATTCTCACTTCGTGACCACGGATACGCCCCTGGCGTTCGCGGCCATGGCGTGCCTGTGGCTGGCCTGGCGGTTTACGCAGACCGGCAACCGGCGCACGCTGGCCGCCGCGGGCCTGGCCGCGGGCCTGGCCGCCGCAATCAAGTACACGGGCGTGCTGCTGGTTCCCGCGCTGTGCCTGGCGGTGTTCGCGCGCTTGCGCGGCACGGGCGCGAATCCTTACTACGAACTCGACCCGGACCGGGGCCGCGCCGGCCGTGCGGCGCGCGCGCTGGCCCTTGCGGCCGCATGCGCCGCAGCCGGGTTCCTCATCGGCTGCCCGTGGGCCGTGCTCAACCCCGGGCCGTTTTACACGGATGTGGCGCTGGCGCAGGGCGAGAACATCAAGCAGACGGGCCTGGGCATGGAGCACATCCGCAACATGTGGTGGCATGTGCCCGCGGTGTTTCTGCGCGAGGGCATGACCCTGCCCGTGCTGCTCGTTTGCGCGGCCGGGCTGGGCTGGGCGCTGTGGAAACGCACGGCCGCGGACATTGTGATGGCCGGGTTCGTGGTGGTCTACTATGTGTGGGTGGCGCACTACCGGCATTACGGGTTCGCGCGGTACTGGGTGGCGGTGACGCCCATGCTGTGCGTGCTTGGCGGGCGCGCGCTTGCATGCGCGGCGGCGCGGGTGTCCGCGCGCCATGCCCTGTCCCTGGCCGCGGTCCTGGCTCTGCTCGTTTCCGCGGCCAGCGGCTGGCAGGCGTTCGCTTTCGGCCGCGAGTTGACTCTCCCGAACACGCGGACGCTGGCCAAGGCGTGGTTTTGCGACAATGTGCCGCCGGGCGCGCGCGTGGCCCTCGAACTGCACGGCCCCATGCTGAAACCCACGCCCGAAGCACTGCTGCGCAACGCAGCAAACCCCGCGCCGTTCCAGAAAGGCCGCATTGCGGAAACCACAAAATTCGACCGCCTCCACACCCTGAACCGCCCGTGGGAAAAACACTCGGCCACCAAAAAGAAACTCCATCTCGCGGCCCTGGAGCGCTTCCACTGCAAATACGATCTGATCGGGTCTTTTTCTCTTGCGGAATATCCCCTGGACGCATACCGGGAAAATGGCGTCCAGTACCTTGTGGTGAACAGCGGGATTTACGATCGCTACCTTGCGGCGCGCACGAGGTTTCCCGCGGCCGCGGTGAAGTACACCAGGGGGATGAGCAGCAGCCCCGGCACCTGAAACAACCACAACAACAGCCGGCGGCTGACGATCCGCACCACGAGCAAGGCCAGCGCGAACCGTCCTGCCAGCCCCCCCACCTCCTGGAAAAGCTGCACATTGGCCACGGAAGCCTTGCGCCTCGTCTCCAAGGGGTCGAGCTGCTCCTTGATCCGGTCGTATTCCTTGCTCTTCCTGTAGTCTTCCCCCAGTTCCTCCTTCTCCTTGCCCGGCGTGAAGTGCCATTCCAGGTCCCTTATTCCCAGTCCGGCCAGGTGTTGGTAAGCCTTGGGGCCGAGATACTTGCCATAGGAGTACGGCCGGCAGGCGATGATGTTCTTCATTCTCCTCTCCCGTCATGCGTTGAAGAATCTTGTTATTCCGTTGCATGTCGCGCAAAGACGCGCCTGCCTTACATTCTACTCTTTTATCGTTTCGGAAAAAATGCGAAACAGTGTCGCGGTCGAACTCGGCCGGCTATACTTTAGAAAGAATTTTTGGCAATTCGCAGGAACGCGCGATGTCTGGAAGATTTACACGACTTCTGAAACATTACGGCCCACACGGCGCGCTCCTGGTGTTTTTTTCATTCGTGTGGGTGGAAGCCTCATTTCGACGCCATTGGCACTCTACAAGCGATCCCGACGCCACCTATGCAATCTCCGCCGCCGCGATCGCCGCCTGGGACGGCGTGCCGAAATATGTTGACCATCCCGGTTTTCCGACCCAGTATGCAGTTGCCGCCCTCCTTCGGCTCTCGGGTTTTCGCCTCGACCGTTCCAACCCCCGCGCGCTTGAGGAGATGCCTGAACGC
>Ga0101944_10008186_pt1 | contig 10076 bp, 8 predicted proteins | sample DewCreD2012metaG_FD_75245 | JGI IMG/M metagenome (GOLD analysis project Ga0101944, IMG submission 75245) | Hot spring sediment bacterial and archeal communities from British Columbia, Canada, to study Microbial Dark Matter (Phase II) - Dewar... ...
CCACGCGGGCGCGCTTTTGGCCCGCTCCCTGAAGGCCGACGCCTATCTGATGCTCACTGACGCCGAAGCGGTTTGGGAAGGTTGGGGCACGGCAGAGGCCAGAGCTATCCGGCGGGCGCATCCCGACGCGCTGGAAAGACTTTTCTTCGCCCCGGGTTCCATGGGGCCCAAAGTGGAGGCTGCTTGCGACTTCGTGCGGCAGACGGGTGGACTGGCCGGGATAGGCGCGCTGGAGGACGCGGCGGCCATCTTAGAGGGGCGCGCGGGGACGTTGGTCTCCTTGGAGTTCGAAGGCATCGACTACTGGCCGTCTCTTCTCTACCTCCCTGAGGAGTGAGAACGGGTAAGACCAAATCGTTCAGCCCGCGGGCTTGGACAACCGTGCCTGGGCCGAAGAGGCTACAATCAAGGGGCCGATGTGCTCTAGGCGGTAGCGTGCACGCTCGGCGGATCAGTTAAGCTCCAGGTCAAGCCGGAGGTATCTACAATATGAGGATCGCACTGATCGGACAGGCTGCGTTCGGCGAAAAGGTGCTCCGCGCCCTTTGCGAGAAAGGCGAACAAGTGGTGGTCGCCTATATGCCCCCTGACTCTCCAGGCGGAAAAGGCAACCCGCTTCGTGAGGCGGCCGAGACCCTCGGGGTCCCGGTTCGGCAGCCCGCCCGGATGCGCGACCCCGAGGTGTTCGAGGACTACAGGACCTTCACTCCCGACCTCAACGTCATGGCCTTCGTGACGGACATCGTCCCGCGTACCATCCTCGACTATCCGACACACGGGACGATTCAGTACCATCCTTCGCTTCTGCCGCGTCATCGTGGGGCCAGCGCCATCAACTGGGCGGTGATCAACGGCGAGACCAAGACCGGACTCACTATCTTCTGGCCCGATGAAGGATTGGACACCGGTCCTATCCTTCTGCAGAAGGAGGTCACCATCGAGCCCGACGATACGGTAGGCACTGTGTATTTCAACAAACTCTTCGATCTGGGTGTGGAAACCCTGCTGGAGTCGGTGCAGCTGGTCAAGGAAGGCCTGGCCCCCAAAATCGCCCAGGACCTTACCCAGGGCGAGTATGAGCCCATCTGCCGGCGGATGGTGATCGACTGGATGTACCCCGTGGGGGTGGTCTATAACGTGATACGCGGCTGCAACCCCTCGCCGGGTGCCATCACTACTTGCCAGGGCCAGGAGATCAAGATATTCGACTGCGAGCGACGGGCGCGCAGCGGCCCAGAAGACCCGGGGACCGTGTTGGAGGTGCAAGCGGACGGTTTCTTGGTCGCCGGCTGCGGCGGCAGTCTCTTCGTCAAGCGGGTGCAGCCAAAGGGCGCGGGCAAGATGCCGGCCGCCGAATTCGCGGCTTCGGTCGGACTGAAGGCGGGAGATAGGTTGGGCGGCTAGATCCTTGCTGGGTGCCGGGCGAGCCCGCAGTGGTTTGAGGACTGTGTCGAAGCTCCGATCGCCCGCATTACGCCGCCGGGTGGCTGCGCTAGAACCGAATCCCGGTGGCTTTGCATCACTGCGTTGCGCGACCGGGCCAGATGAGGACCGAGAAGGGGTTGCCGGATGTCGACGTTCGAAGAGCACGGTCCGCTTGACGAACGAGTGCTGTGGCGGGCCTTGGAGACCCTGCCGGACGGGGTGGCGTTGATCGACGAACGGTGTGTGGTTCACTGGGTCAACACCTGGGTCAAGGAGCACTTCGCGGAACACGCCCCCTTCGTCGGCAGAACCTGCCATGAAGTCTTCTGGGGGCGGTCGGATCCTTGCGAAGGCTGTGAGAAGGTCGTCCGGAGCGCTCAGGCCTCTCCTCAAGTGCGCCTTCTGGAATACCCCCTGCCCCATGGGGCGTCGCGATGGTACGAACTTTCAGTGCGAGCGTTGCACGACCCTGGTGACCGCTGGCAGGGAGGCCTGGTCCACGTAAGAGATGTGACCGCCCATCGGCGAGCAGAGCTCGAGCTGGAGGCCGAGGTGACGAGGCGGCGACTCCTTGTGGAGCAGTCACGAGATGGGGTGGTGGTCCTAGATGAGGAGGGCCGGGTCTACGAGACCAATCTGCAGTTCGCCCGCATGCTGGGCTACACGCTGGAGGAGATGTCTACTCTCCACGTGTGGGACTGGGAGTATCTCTATCCGAAGGAAAGGGTCTGGGAGATGCTGCGCACCGTGAACAGCAGCGGCGACCATTTCGAAACCCAGCACCGCCGGAAGGACGGGAGCGTCTACGACGTCGAGATCAGTACTAACGGTGCGGTCATCGGCGGCAAGAAATATGTGTTCTGTGTCTGCCGGGACGTCACGGAGCGGAAGCAGGCTGAGAGGGAGCGTGAAGCGCTCATCCGGCGACTGCAGGACGCTTTGGCGGAAGTCAAGCTGCTGCGCGGGATGGTGCCCATCTGCTCTTACTGCAAGCGGGTGCGTGACGACAAGGGCTACTGGGAGCAAGTCGAGGTCTACATCGAGAGACAGTCGGGTGCCGGCGTCACTCACGGCATCTGCCCGGAGTGCCTGAAGAAGTATTTCCCTGATCTGGATGAGGGCGAAGTGTAGGCGCGCGGATGTCGAGCGGCAAGCGGGGCCTCTGATTCTGGTCTTGTGGCGACCAGCGCTTCGCATGGCAACGAAGAGAAAGTCGCAGCGCCGACGATTCTCGTCCTGTCTTTAGTTTACGTCCGTGTTGCGCTAGCATAGGTCGACCTTTAATCGAGCCCTGTGAGGCCGAAAGGAAGAGAGGCTGAAGCATGCCCCGCCGCACCGATATCCGTAAGATCCTCGTTCTGGGGTCGGGTCCCATCGTCATCGGCCAAGCCTGTGAATTCGACTATTCCGGCACGCAGGCCTGTCGCGTACTGATGCAGGAAGGTTTCGAGGTGGTCCTGGTCAACTCCAATCCGGCCACCATCATGACTGATCCTTCTTTCTCTCACCGCACCTACATCGAGCCCTTGACACCCGAGGTGGTGGCCAAGGTCATCGAGGTTGAACGTCCGGATGCTCTCCTTCCCACACTGGGCGGCCAGACGGCGCTCAACTTGGCTGTAGCCCTCTGGGAGGACGGTACCTTGCAGCGGTATGGGGTGGAACTCATCGGGGCCGACTACCAAGCGATCCGCCGAGCAGAAGCGCGCGACGAGTTCCGGGCCACCATGGCGTCCATAGGATTGCGTGTCCCGGACAGCGCAGTGGTCAAGAGTGTGGCCGAAGCCCGAGCGGCGCTGGAGAACGGCCTCCGTCTACCCTTGATCGTCCGGCCCAGTTTCACCTTGGGTGGTCACGGCGGTGGGGTGGCAGCGACCGACCGCGAATTCGACAGTGTGGTACAGGCTGGACTCGACGCCTCTCCGGTGCACCAGGTGCTCCTGGAAGAGAGTGTCATCGGGTGGAAGGAATTCGAGCTGGAGGTCATGCGTGACCGCAAGGACAACGTAGTCATCGTCTGCTCCATCGAGAACATCGACCCCATGGGTGTCCATACGGGTGATTCTGTCACCGTGGCCCCACAGCAGACGCTCACCGATGTGCAATACCAACGCTTGCGCGACGCTTCGCTAGACATCATCCGGGCGATCGGAGTGGAAACGGGCGGCTCAAACATCCAGTTCGCCTATTCGCCCGAGACCGACGAACTGGTGGTCATCGAGATGAACCCGCGCGTGAGTCGCAGCTCTGCCCTGGCTTCGAAAGCCACCGGCTTCCCCATCGCGAAGATCGCGGCCAAGCTCGCGGTCGGCTATACGCTCGACGAGATCGCGAACGACATCACACGCAAGACCCCGGCCTGCTTCGAGCCTACCATCGACTACGTGGTGGTTAAGACGCCGCGCTGGGCCTTCGAGAAGTTCCCGCTGGCCGACGCTCGGCTTACGACGCACATGAAAAGCGTGGGGGAGAACATGGCCATCGGGCGGACGTTCAAGGAGGCCTTCCAGAAGTCCATGCGCTCTCGGGAGTTGGACGTGCGTCCGGACATACCTGAGGACAACGAGGCGCTAGTTGCCCTCATCGCCACCCCCTCCGCTGAGCGATACGACCTCATTCTGGAAGCGTTCCGGAGGGGAGTCCCGCTAGAGGCCATCTTCCAGGCTACCATGATCGATGAGTGGTTCTTGGAAGAGTTTCGGGAGATCGCCGAGGCCGAGAATCATCTGCGGTCTTTCGCGCTGCGTGGCGGTCTGGAGAGCCTGCCGCGTGAGGAACTCCGACAGGCTAAGCGCTTGGGCTTCAGTGACGAGCAGATCGGTCGATTGCTGGGAGCTGATGAGTGGGAGGTCCGCCAACGCCGGATAGCGGACGGCATAATCCCCACGTACAAAGCGGTGGACACCTGTGCGGCGGAGTTCGAAGCGTACACCCCTTACTTCTACTCCACCTACGAGGAAGAGAACGAGGCTCTCCCCGCTTCTGACAAGCAATCTGTCATCATCTTGGGCAGCGGGCCCAACCGCATCGGCCAGGGCATCGAGTTTGACTACTGCTGTGTGCATGCGGTCCAGGAGATGCGAGAGTTGGGCTACCAAGCAATTATGATCAACTGCAACCCGGAGACGGTCTCCACCGACTATGACGTCTCCGACCGCCTGTACTTCGAGCCGCTCACCTTCGAGGACGTGCTCAATGTGGTCGAGAACGAGAGGCCCAAAGGAGTGGTGGTCCAGTTCGGCGGTCAGACTCCGCTGAAGATCGCGGAGCGCCTGCAGGCGGCAGGAGTCACCATCCTGGGCACTTCTCAAGAGGCTATCGACCTAGCCGAAGACCGGGAAAGATTCGGCGAGGTGTTGCGTAAGCTGAATCTCAAGGCTCCTCCCTACGGGACTGTGCGGAACGAAGAAGAGGCCGTCGCCGTGGCCGAACGTATTGGGTACCCGGTCTTGGTCCGTCCTTCGTATGTGCTGGGCGGGCGGGCGATGGAGATCGTTTATGACCGGGAGAGCCTGGAGCATTACCTCCGGACGGCGGTGAAGGCCTCACCACGACACCCGGTGCTTATCGACCGTTTTCTGGAACACTCCACCGAGATCGACGTCGACGCGCTCTGCGATGGCGAGGACGTCTATATCGGTGCGGTGATGCAGCACGTGGAAGAAGCAGGCATCCACTCCGGCGACTCCGCCTGCGTCATCCCGACTGTGTCGCTGGGCGAGGACACGGTCCGACGGATCGAAGAACAGACAGCTGCCCTTGCTCGCGCACTGGGCGTCATCGGTCTGATGAATGTGCAGTTCGCCGTCCAGCAGAGTGACCATGGGGGAGCGAGTATCTACGTGCTGGAGGTCAATCCGAGGGGTAGCCGCACGGTGCCTTTCGTGAGTAAGGCGACCGGCGTCCCGCTGGCTCGCATCGCCGCCCGGGTGATCGGCGGGCAGAAGTTGCGTGATCTGGGACTGCCCGGTTGGGCGGAGTCGCTGGCCGCCGGCCGCGTGCCGCGGCGACGCGACCTAAGACATGTGGCAGTGAAAGAGGCAGTGCTGCCCTTCCCTCGCTTCCCAGGGGTGGACACTACGCTCGGTCCAGAGATGAAATCCACCGGCGAGGTGATGGGGGTCGGTCGCGACTTCCCGGAGGCCTTCGCCAAGGCCTCTCTGGCTGCCGGGGACAGATTGCCGCGGGAGGGAACCATCTTCATATCGGTGGCCGATGCCGAGAAAGACGCCGTGGTGCTGATGGCTCTCGTCCTTAGCACTTTGGGCTTCCGTATCTTGGCCACGGAAGGGACGCATCGTGTCCTGCGGCTGAACGGCATCGAGGCCGAGCCAGTGCTCAAGCACACGGTGGGTATGGAGCTGCGGGCGGCACAGTGCGAGGAGGAGAGTAGACGCTCCATCACCACGATCGTCGACTTGATAGAGGCTGGCGCGGTGGACCTGGTGATAAACGTGCCGCGCGGTCGGGGGGCGCGGGCCGACGGATATGAGATCCGACGCGCCGCCTTGCGACGTGGTGTGCCGACGATGACCAACGCAGCAGCGGCCCACGCGGCGGTGCAGGCCATCGCCAATGACCGCAAACGCGGCGGAGAGGTGACGGTCACCTGTCTTCAGGACCTACACAAGGGCCTGGCCTTGGCGGGGGGCGGACTGGATTCGGCCGCCGGCCTCGGAGCGGAGGTAGAGTCTTGACCGGGGTCTCTACCCGGGGTGAAGTGGCCGCCCGCAAAAGGCTGGGCAGTCTTACCTGGCTTGAAGTGGAGGTTCCTGGTTGGCCGGGGGCGGCTCCCGGTCAGTTCGCGATGCTCCGCTCGGTGTCATCCGGTTGCTTTCTGGGTCGTCCGTTGTCTGTGTCGGACCAAGAGGGGGAGCGGGTCTTCTTCTTGATAGCTCCCGTCGGTCAGGGGACCCGGGAGCTTTGTCGACTCGGGGTGGGAGACCAGGTCGAGGTGGTCGGTCCGCTGGGCAAAGGATTCGACCTGGTTGCCATGGGGTGGCCGGCCGGTGCTACGGGCCGCTTGCTGTTAGTGGGCGGTGGAGTAGGAGTGGCACCCTTCCCGCTGTTGTTGCGGAGCGCGGCAGTCCTTGCCGGGGTCGCGCATGGGTGGTCGGGAGAAGTTCTGGTCCTAGTGGGCTTTCGGGACCAAGAACAAGCCGAAGGTGCACGGCCGGTGGAAGAGGCGGTCCGTGCTCTCCGGAACGCGGGTATTGGGACACGGTTAGAGGTGGCTACCGAAGATGGGTCACGGGGAAGGCGCGGGACTGTGGTCGACCTGCTTGCAGAGGAGATCGCGCCCCAGGACCTGCTTGCCGTATGCGGGCCGCCAGCTATGAGCGAAGCTGTGGCCCGGCTCGCTTCTAGCGTTGCTGGCAGCAGGGCCTGGTTCTCTCTCGAGACCTTCATGGCTTGCGGGGTGGGTGCTTGCCACGGGTGTGTCGTGGTCCAACGCGATGGCTCCATGGTCAGGGTGTGCCGAGAGGGCCCGGTATTCCCGTGGGAAGCTCTCTACGGCGACGCAGGAGCCAAGGGAGGGGGCCCAGGATGCTAGTCGGCGCCGCGACAGCAGTCCCAGCCGGCGGACTGGCCGTCGAGCTGGGTCCGCTTCATCTCGAGCATCCCCTTATCAACGCTTCGGGCACGATGGAGCTGTTGGAGCTGGCGGACACGCTCGGAGACGAGATCCTCAGCCGGCCTCCGATAGCGGCCTACGTTCCAAAGACGGTCACGTTGGCGCCTCGGTCCGGGAACTCGCCCCCCCGCATCTTGGAGACTGCGGCCGGCGTTATCAATGCCATAGGACTGCCCAACGAGGGGGCCGCGGTTTTCATTAAGGAGCGCTTGCCCCGGCTGCTGGAGCTACCTTGTCCGGTCATAGTCAGTATCGGTGGTTTCTCCCCAAGTGAATATGAGATCCTCGCGCGCCGCTTGCGCGAGACCTTGGAGGAGCGATTCTCGACTGAAGGGGCGGCGGGCGAGGGCGGGATGACACCGAGCTGGGTGAGCAAGGTGGGGCTTGAGCTCAACATATCCTGTCCCAATGTGCACACAGGTTGCATGAGCATCGGGGCCGACTCCTCAGAGACGCGGGAAGTAGTCGCGGCCGTGCGCTCAGTGTGGCCGGGCTTGCTGATAGCCAAGCTCACCCCTAACGTCACGGACGTGACAGAGGTCGGTCGGGCTGCAGTCGAGGCCGGCGCCGACGCTCTTGCTGCGGTCAACACTTTCAAAGGTTTGGTCATCGATCGCAAGACTTTGCGGCCTTACTTAGGCAATGTCACTGGAGGGTTATCGGGCCCCGCCATAAAGGCGCTGGCTTTGCGCGTCGTTTACGAACTATACGAAGCAGTCGCCGTACCGCTGATAGGCATGGGCGGTGTGGCCGAGGTCCAAGATGTGCTCGATTTCATGTCTTGTGGCGCTCGAGTGGTCGCAGTCGGTTCTGCCGGTCTTCGCGACCCGCTTCTAGGCAGCCGACTCGCCCAGGCCTTGTCGCATGAACTTGAGGTCCGCGGTCTCAGCCTCGGCCAGTTGGTGGGACGGGCTCACCGGACCGATTCCTGATAGAGCAGGTTCAAGCTCATCTGGAGCTTCATCCAGCGTGGAAAAAGCCGTGCAAAATACTTGTTGCGTCAGGTAAGGACGTGTGTATAATGGCCGCCATGAGCCAGTCTGTCAGCCCACTACCGCAAACACCCGAACGCAGCCGACAGCAGCGTATGGAAGCCTTGCGCAAGGCGAACGATATCCGCTCTGAGCGCGCCAGATTGAAGGAGCGCCTGCGGCGGGGTGAGCTGACCATCACTGACGTGCTGCGTGATCCCCCGCCTTGTGTGTCGACCGCCAAGGTTCTTGACCTGATTTTGGCAGTCCCCAAGTATGGTCGAGTAAAGGCCAACCGGCTTCTGGAGCAGTGCCGGGTGAGTTCGTCCAAGACTGTGAACGGACTTACCCCTCGCCAACGGAGTGCGCTGCTCGACATGCTGAGCAACTGATTCTCGTTCCTGGTAGGCGGCTATCCCCAGGGTCATCGTCATCTCCGGTCCTTCAGGCGTGGGCAAAGGCACCCTGATTAGGCAGGTGCTGCGTATGGTCCCCGACCTCGCACTGTCAGTCTCAGCGACCACGCGAGCGAAGCGCGAAGGCGAGGTGGAAGGGCGTGACTACTTCTTCCTTGAGCCAAGCGACTTCCAACGACTTGCCGCCCAGGGAGAGTTCCTGGAGTGGGCGGAATACGCTGGCAACCTCTACGGGACTCCGCGCACGAAGGTGGAGGAAGAGCTGGCTGCGGGACGAGACGTGATCCTGGAGATCGAACTCGAGGGGGCCCGTGCAGTAGCGGAGCGTTGTCCGGACGCTCTGTTGATCTTCATCATGCCGCCGTCTCTCGAGGAGCTGCACCGGAGACTGAAGGGGCGGAAGACCGAGAGTGAGGTCTCTTTGAAGCGGCGCCTGTCGCGGGCCCGGGAGGAGATCGCAGAGATCAAGCAGGGGACGTGGCAGGCTCCACGGCAGTTCGACTATGTTATATTGAACGACACTGTCGAGAGGGCAAGCCGAGAGCTAGCCGACATCATCAGGCGAACTAGAGAGCACCATGAACAAACCCACAGTTGACGAGATTCTTGCTGGTCTGTCGAGGTCCCGGGAAGAAGGGACCGAAGAGCCCAACCGCTACACTGCCGTGATGGTCGTTGCGAAGCGGGCACGTCAGATCAACTCTTACTACCACAGCCTGGGAGAGGGGGCGGGCTTGGACGTCTTCTCCGCTCCGCCGGTCACCGGCTTCTCCCGGAACTACCTAAGCATCGCCCTGGGTGAGGCTGCCCGCGGCGAGATCAAGTACAGGTTGCGCGCGACCCGACAGTAAGGTCCGGTCGAGGGCTTGCCATGGCCGATACGCCCGTCGTTCTCCTAGGAGTAACGGGCGGCATCGCCGCTTATAAAGCGGCCGAGCTGTTGCGCGGTTTGCAGAGGGCGGGGATGGACGTCCGGGTGGTGATGACCCGGGCAGCCACTCGCTTCGTCGGACCGTGGACGTTCGAGACCTTGTCGACCCACCCCGTCCGTCTCGACGAGATCAGCGAGATCCGCTCGGACTCTCGCATCACCCACGTCGAGGACAGCAAAGAGGCCGATATCATGGTCATCGCTCCGGCGACTGCCAACACCTTAGCGAAGATGGCCAACGGCATAGCCGACAACCTTCTCACTTCCATGTATTTGGCGTTCGGCAAGACGGTCGTGGTGGCGCCGGCGATGAACACGCAGATGTGGGAGCACCCGGCCACCCAGCGTAACGTGGCCATCTTGCGCGAACAGGGCGTGTTCGTGGTGGAACCGGGGGCAGGCGAACTGGCGTGCGGCGATTTTGGCTCCGGTCGGATGGCGGATCCGGCCAGCATCGTGGCGGAAGTCAAGTTGCGGTTGCAGGTACAGCGCAAGCGAGACCTGCGTGGCCTGCGTGTCATCATCACGGCAGGCGGCACGAGGGAGCCCATCGATGCGGTTCGCTTCATCGGAAACCGTAGCTCCGGGAAGATGGGCTTCGCCCTGGCCCGGGCCGCTTTCGACCGAGGTGCTCAGGTCGACCTGATTCAAGCCAACGTGGACCTGCCGCCGGTGCCGGGGGTACGGCACGTGGAGAC
>Ga0101944_10008187_pt1 | contig 10076 bp, 12 predicted proteins | sample DewCreD2012metaG_FD_75245 | JGI IMG/M metagenome (GOLD analysis project Ga0101944, IMG submission 75245) | Hot spring sediment bacterial and archeal communities from British Columbia, Canada, to study Microbial Dark Matter (Phase II) - Dewar... ...
AGTAACCGGTCTTGACTTTACTGAAGAAGAGTTCCAGGAAATTGGTGAGCGCATCTATAACCTGGAGCGTGCATACTGGGCACGGCTCATGTCCGGTGCGCGAGAAGACACCGTCCCAGAACGGTTCACCAAGGAACCAATGCCTCAGCGGGTAGATTATCAGACCAATGTGGGCGTGGTTTTCCCCTTAACCGAAATGCTGCAGAAATACTATAAGTACCGCGACTATGAGCCGGGAACAGGCTTCCCCAGCGAACGGAAGCTGAAACAGCTTGGGCTTGACTATGTGGCAAAAGATCTTGCGCCACTGCGCGCCAAGTACATGTCTGAAGCTGAAAAGAAAAAGAAAAAGTACTATTATTAAACAGCATGTAGTTGAAGGGAGGTCATGAGATTATGAGCATTTTGACTAAAGCACAGGCCAAGAATTTTGCCGAAATGGATGACTTTATGCTCGAGCTTTGCGACCTATTGAAAAGCAAGGGCATTATAGATGCTAAAATGCACCGGCGTATATTGCTTACCGGTTTTTTCAGGCTGGTTGAGTATCTGCAAGAGAAGAAGATAATAAACGCCAAACAGGCAAAAGAAGCGATGGAGAAAGGCTTCACGTCTCTGGTATATGCCTTAGCTAAATAGCATCTCGTTTCAGCAACCGTAGATATAAATGGCCTGAAGCTGTTCCGCCCGCAGGGGTGAACAGCTTCAGGCCATTTTCATTTTCGTATTGAAAATCTGCAAGAACTTGTTAAAAATACAAAGTAATAATCATCAAGTCTTGGATACAAAAGCCTATGTGAATTTTTTCGCAGTATGTGAACCTTTGAATCTTCTCATCTTTGATCCATTTATTGTGTCAGGGTTATGTATAAAATTATTTTTTTGGCGTTTAGTCTTCTTCTGTATCTGTTTATGGGAAAAATAGAGGCAGCCTCACTGTACGACACGCTGCAAAGAGGAAACAAACTGTATCGCGAGGGGAAATTTGATGAGGCGCTTAAAACTTACATAGAAGGTCAGATCGAGAATGCCGGCGATGCAAATCTGCGATACAATATAGCCTCGTCCCATTACAAAATGAAAAACTATGAAGAAGCACTTAAAGGCTATCTTGATGTAGCGGCAACAGCGCCTCATGAAAAGCTTCAAGAGAAAGCATTGTATGGTTGCGGCAATGCGCTGTTTCGCCAAGGAAAGTTAGAACAGGCGATTGAATATTACCAGAAAGCGCTGGATTTAGATCCGCAAGACCAGGATGCACAGCATAATCTTGAGTTTGCCCGTGAGGAGTTAAAACGGCGCATTAATGAAGCGCAGGAAACTGCAAAAAAACAGCAGGAACAAAATCAACAAAAAGATCAGCAAAAGAACCAGGGCCAGCAGCAGGACCAGAATAAACTGCAGGAAAAGAAGCAACAGCAGCAAGGGCAGAAGCCGGAAGAGCAGAAAGAGGCAAGCCGGCAGGAGCAAAAGGAACAGCAGTCCCAGGCTGGTGAACAAAAGCCCGAAGAACAGCGGCAGACTCAGGGACAGCTAAGCTCTGCAAAGAATAAGCAAGAAGATAAAGTTGAGGAGGGTCAGGTGCTTCCTCAGCAGGTGCGGCCCATGAACAAAGAAGAGGCAGATCAATGGCTTAACAGCATTAAAGAAAATCGCGATAAATTTGCCAAAAAGAAAACTCAGGAAAACATTGCCGGGCAGTACCGACCCGATAAGGACTGGTAACCATTGTAGATGTTCAAATCTGATGAATCGTATAGCGACGGTATTCATTGTTTTTATTTTTTTAATTATATGCTCGGTTGCGTTTGCCGATACTGCATCCCTCACCATTACAGTTGATAAGGAAATCGCCACCCTGGAGGATGTCATTAATCTCACCATTTCGGTTGCAGGCAATGGTGGCGAGCCGAGACTTCCCGCGCTGCCGTCATTTGAGTCAATACGACAGGGCAGCACTTCCCGCGTTCAAATTATAAACGGTCAGATGTCCGCGCACATGGATTACAGTTACCTGCTTTATCCAAAGCAGGAAGGTGTCTTCATCATTGGGCCAGCCACTCTTGACTATAAAGGCTCAAAAATCACCAGCAACACGGTAAAAATTACTGTCCGTAAAGCTGTTGCGCGCCCTGCTGAAGTGTCTGATAAAGAGCTATTTGTAACCGCGGAAGTGGATAACACCAATCCCTACGTCAATCAGCAAATTATTTACACGTTGAAATTTTATCGTCGGATTAGAGTTGCCAATGCACGGCTTGCCGAATCGCCCTCATTTGAAGGATGTATCGTTGTGCCACTGGAAAAGCAAAAAGAGTATCAAACAGTCATAAATGGACAGCAGTTCATAGTTTCTGAAATAAAACAAGCGCTTTTTCCGGCACGGGCGGGTGTGCTGACTATTTCGCCCTCCACACTGCAATGCGATGTGGTAGTGAAACGGCAGCGTCGCGGCGGGGTTTTTAATGACCCTTTTTTTGACGATTCTTTCTTTGGTTTTGCTCAGACTGAGTCAAAAATATTGCGGACATCGCCGCTTGAAATTTTGGTCAAACCTTTGCCTGAAGAAGGGAAACCTTTTGATTATACCAATTTGGTGGGTAATTTTCGTGCAACCGCAGAAATAAGCAAACAGAAGCTTGAAGTCGGGGAGTCTGCGACCTTTACGTCACCCTCACCGGGACCGGCAATTTAAAAGGCTTTTTAGATATTAAGCTTGAAAACCTTGACGGGTTCAAGGTGTATGATGACAAGCCATCGTTTAAGCAGCACGTTATTGGAGAACAGGTCGGCGGCACCCTGATAATTAAAAAAGCTCTCGTGCCGCTGCATGAGGGGACCCTGCAGATACCTGCAATTGCGGTTTGCTATTTCAACCCGCAGTCAGGCAGATATGAAACGGCGCGCACGCAGCCCCATACACTGGAAGTATTTCCGGCACAAGAAAAAGAAAAGCTGCAGGTGGCAGAATCTGCGCCATCCGGTGTCGCCCGGCAGGAGATTAAAATTATCGGTAAAGACATTCTGCCCATTCATACCTCTGTTGAAGTCCTTACCCCCGTCAATCTCTTTTTGTTTAACTGGGTAACTGCGCTACTTATTCTTTTTCCCATTATTAGCTTTAGCTGTTGTTATATGCTCAAACACCAGAAAGAAAAATCTGCGACAGAATCTGCTCTGGCCCGCAGAAGAACGGCATTTAAAAATTTTAATCGCAAACTTGCTGTTATAAAAAAATCCATCGCGCAAGATGACTTTCCATTTTACCGTGATGTCGGAAAGGCAATACGGGATTTTATTGGCGACATACTCAATGTGAGCGGCAGCGCCCTCACGTCTGCAGAAATTGAGCAAAAACTTATTGATGCCCGCGTGGCGCGGGAAACCATCGATAAATTTAAAAATACGGTTGAAAAAATAGAAACTGCGCAGTTTGCTTTTAAGAATTATTCCCGGCACGAACGGGAAGAGATGCTCAGCTTACTACAAAACGCTGCCAAAGAAATTGATAAAAAAATGAGATAAAGATTATGCAAAAAACTTTCAGTCTCGTGCTTTTCAGTGTTATGGTAATCTGTGCACGCGGCTTGGTTCATAGTGCCAACGATAAGAGTCCCGACATAGCTGATCCCACCCATATTTTTTTTACTGCCAACCAGGCATACAGAGACGGCCGCTTTGCACAGGCGGCAGAACTCTATGAAACACTTCGTGCGCGTGGAGTCATCAATGGCGATATATTTTACAATCTTGGCAATGCGTATTTGAAGAGCGGAAAGATTGGCAAGGCACTGGTTAATTATCGTAAGGCAGAACTGTTTATGCCCCGCAATGAGGACCTGCTGGCAAACATCCAGTATACACTTCAGCACACCAGTGATAAAATTGAAGGCCGCGACCCATACTACTTTCTAAAAAGTTTTTGTTTCTGGTACTCACGGTTGAGCTTGAAAGAACTGGTTACCGTTTTTGTTATTGTGCATAGCGGTATGTGGAGTATCGCACTGGTGCTTCTTTTTAAAAAGCTGGACCATCTTCCTCTGGCCCTTTATATTCTTATTGGCGCAGTAACAGTATTCGGCTTATCAGCCGCGGTAAAAGCGTATGACATATACAATAATCCGCAAGGGGTCGTAACCGCGACAGAAATAACCGTAAGGTCGGGGAGCAGCAATAATGACACAGCCCTGTTTGCATTACATGAGGGAACTGAATTTGATTGGCTGGAAGAGGGCGATGGATGGGTGAAAATTCGTCTGCGTGATGGCAAACGGGGATGGGTGCAGAAACAAACTGTTGAAAAAGTCGCTATAGAGTAATATGTGGTTACGAGGCACAGTGTAAGAGTAAGGACATCGCTATGTATAAAAACATGAACAAGGAAGAATTATTGAAGATTTTACAGGGTCTGTTACGAACAGATGCGCCGCTTAATTTTTTGCTCTACTTGAAAAAAAGTGAGCTTGAGAATCTGGTAGCAGTCGTGAGAGATAGAGTGGAGGGCTGTAATAAAGATTAGGAGATTGAAAGCGACATGTGTAATGCAGTGCTATTTCATGTTCCCGTTATTATTCAGACATCGATATTGCTGGTATTGTCCAATGTTTTCATGACCTTTGCGTGGTATGCGCATTTAAGAAACCTATCAGATAAAAAATGGTTCATTGCTGCAATCATAAGCTGGGGGATTGCGTTTTTTGAATACCTGATTCAGGTTCCGGCAAACCGGGTGGGCTATACTGAGCTTACCCTGTCCCAATTAAAAATACTTCAGGAAGTAATAACGCTCACCGTATTTATTCCGTTTACGGTCTTATACATGCAGCAACCGATGAAATTGGATTATCTGTGGGCCGGGTTGTGTATATTGGGCGCAGTCTATTTTATTTTCAGGGCGTAAGAACGTACACCACGAAGGGGTGAGAATTAAATATGAAGGGTAGATTATCTGTAGTTTCTAATATTTTTTCCGTGAAAGTGCTCTCAAGGCTGCTAATACTTTTCAGCGTGCTTGTTGTTCCTGCAAACCTTTTTTCTTATCCACGGACGCCGGCGGATTTGATAGAAATAAGCTGTGGCGAAGAGCATCCGGAAGCAAAAAGAATTCTTGTTGCCTATGATACGATTCATGGCTCAACCGCAGAGGTTGCAGAACGGATCGGCACTGAATTATGTGCACGGGGATTTCAGGTGGATGTCAGGCTGGCGCGAAACGTCCTGTCTGTGGATGCGTATGATGTCATTATCCTCGGCAGCGCCATCTATCGGTTTAACTGGCTGCCGGATGCCCGCAAACTTTTAAAGAACTTTTATGCAACTTTGTCTTCAAAGCCAACAGCGTTCTTTATTGTCTGCGCTGCAATGTATGATGATACGCCTGAAAACAAAGCTGCTGTTCAAGAGTCATTTGTGGATCCGATCCTTGTGCGCTATCCCGGCATCACCCCGCTCGCAATCGGTCTTTTTGGAGGCGCGGTTGACTTTAAAACGAACCGCTATAATTTTTTTGAAAAAATTGTTCTGAGAATTCTGGAGAAGGTGCTTGATTTTAAGGACAGCGCTGACTGGCGAGACTGGCAATATATCAGCACTTGGTCTGAGGAAGTTTGGAGTAAGCTGCAGTAGCTTGCAGCAGGTGCCGCAGCACATGGTGTTGGCCAAAAAATGGGCACAGCCTGTGCAGACGCTGCGGCCTGCGCCCACTATAATCTAAAATATTTCCGGTATGTTAATAATCTAATAATAATAACACAGTAACTGTAGTACCGGCACCAGTATCTCGAGCAGTTTTTTTGCAAAAATTCTTATTGCCGGTTTCTGCTCGCACAGCGCAACCAGGCGCTGACTATTTTTGTAATATATCTTAATCAAATTCTTGCCCATAGTGCTTTTAACCAGTACCATATCACGGAACCGTCTTAATGCGTCAACTTGTTGATCCTGCTTACCCAGCAGAAACGTTGCAGCGCAGAACCTCTTGTTTACCTGCCCAAGAAACTTGACGGTATGGTATATAATCTGACACTGCTGCTGCTCCCTGGTAATTCCGGGAGAGTTATCGCCCGGCTGCACCGGGTTGGGATAGACGTCGTACCAGCCAAACTGGGTATGATTGCCGCCTTCGATCGCCACAAATTTTGTGTTTGCAGGCAGGTCTGCTCGCGATGCCTCGATTTCTTCTACCGTGGCCAGCCCATCGTATGTTCCGTAAATAGACAGGACTTTTAAATCTGTATCCGTGATGCTGAAAGCGGGCGATGGATAAGCTGCCCACAGCACCACTCCCGTAATCGTTTCAGTATGGTCTTTTGCATAGGAACAGGCTATAGCCCCGCCAAAAGAATGGCCGCCAATGACCCACGTTTCAATGTCAGGGTAATCGCTTATTACCACGCCAGCCCGATCAGGGCTCAAGATGGCAAGATCCCCTACCATCTTCACAATTACCGTTAAGTATCCCTGCGCTGCGATTGCCTGTGCAAGAGGAGCATAAGACCGCGGGTCCACCAGCGCGCCCGGATAGAAGATAAATCCGGTTTTTCGCTGACCATGCGTCGGTTCAAAAGCATAATAAAAATTTGCCCCCTTTTCCCACTCCGGAACGATCACCGTTTTTACGGTCACCCTGCAGTTTGATTCCAGTGCGGCAACAGCATTAGGCAGTGGCGGCCAAGACAGGGTTTCTTCTGCCAACGCAATACAGGCGCAGAAAATGGACAACATTGCCAGGAAAATCGGTCTAATAACTGCATAACCTCTCATGGTGTTTCCTTAACAGGGTAGCTGATCGTATGCTTATGACGCCTGCAAAACCGTCTGAGGCACTGGGCTACAAGTCAAGCGTTTCCTGCTTATGGGCGGGGAAATCCAGGTAGATCACCTTTTGTGGCACCACTTTAATGAGCACATAGGCGGGATCCGTCGGACCTGTTTTCCAGAACGCCGACCATTTTTCCTTCCAGTACTGTTTGCGGATTGCATCGTCGCTAACAATCTCAGCAGTGCCAAGAGCTGAGACGCTGCTATGATCAGATGGGCGATAGACAAAAACACTTGCTTGACAATTTTTCTTAATCTCTTGAACTTTGTTTGACTGGACGCCGGTGGCAAACCAGAAGATCAGATCTTCCTTGAACGGTAAATTTTCCATCATTCTGCCTTTAGGTCTTCCTGAGGCATCAATGGTTATAAGATTTGAATAGTCGTATGATTTTACAAGTTCTACAATTTTTTTGCGAAGCTCAATCTGCTCCATAGGAACCTCCTTATTCGAAAATAAAACCTTTTTATTAAGCACACCAGTTTTTAAAATTGCCGTGCAATTGACTCGTCGCCCCCATTTCAAATCATTATCTTTTACTATATATCAGAATAAATTTTTACACAATGCTGATTTATCGGTCGCACAGGAGCAGCAGTTTCTGCTTCCATTCTCTTTGCCCTTGAAAATTATAAATAGATACCTTATAAAGAAGTAAAATGTTTTTTTCGCTTTGAATGGATGTATTATGGGAGCTCGACACATTGAACGCCTTTATAAAAAAATGATCACGTTTCAGAACACTCCGGGCAATGAGCGAACAATTGATCCACGCGTCCGGGCTGAATTGTTCGAGGCTATAATGGATGACTTGGAGGTGCTGGTAAAAAAAATAAAACGGTGCAAGAAAGGCACCCGAGAGTCTCAAGACCTTGCGCTCCAAATACGCAACCTGTTGCTCAAAGAAGTTCAAGTAATTATTGATGAATATGTGCTGTCACAAAAAAACGGCACTTTGGAGCAATGGAAGGAGATGTATGGCGACATTAAATACTATATCAAGAACTTTTATTGCTACCGCGCTGAAAGTATTTTCAAAAGCAATCCTTCCATCAGCAGCGCCTGTGGTTTTTATGAAGGCGAAGAATAAGCACGATTGCTTGTCAAGCAGTGGCGAGCACGTTGTATTTTATACAAAAAACAAGAACACATTATCATCGGAGCAGTGCTGCGAGAATCTCATGCATCGGACACCGCGTTGCCATATCGCAGCGCATAACACCGGGAGGAAATAGCCATGGTACTGGATGCAGAAATTAACCGTCTGGCTCAGGATATCGTGAACGCAAAAAAGGTGGTTGCATTAAGTGGCGCCGGTATGTCTGTTGAGAGCGACATTGCGCCGTTTCGCGGCAAAGGTGGTCTGTGGGAACAATACGACCCGGAGGAATACGCGCACATTTCAACACTGCGGCATCACCCTGAAAAAGCCTGGATACTGCTGAGCGCAATGCAGAAAGAGATTGCTAAAGCCCGGCCTAATCCCGGTCATCTGGCGCTCGCCGAACTCGAACAGATGGGATATTTAAAAACGATTATTACCCAGAATGTTGACGGGCTGCATCATGTGGCGGGAAATAAGGATATTATAGAATTTCATGGCAATCTGCAGACGGTCACCTGCATGGACTGTGGCAACCATCTGCCCAGCTCAGAGATTTCACTTGATGACCGGCCTCCGCGTTGCAACAAGTGCAAAGGGGTGTTAAAACCGGATTGTGTTTTTTTTGGCGAGGCGATTCCGGTGGAAGCGCTCACCAGAGCGCATCATGAATCGCGCACCTGCGATTTGATGCTGGTATTGGGAACGTCGGCAGTAGTCTATCCAGCGGCAAGCATGCCTGAGATTGCTAAAAGCGCTGGAGCAAAAGTGGTTGAAATAAATCCCTCGGAAACCGCGCTCACGCGGTTTGTGTCTGACTATATTATTCTGGGTAAAACCGGTGAGGTTCTGCCACGAGTAGTGGAAAAAGTGCGAACCCTGAAAGATGCTTAGAATTCTATCTGGGTTTGTAAGAAAAAATAATCAACATCTTTGTTTTTACCTGTCGCCGCTCTGAAGATATCGGCAGTAAAAAAACGATTAACACTGCCAAGAATACTGATTTTATCAGACACCTCGTATTCAATATAAAAATCAACTTCATTTCCTAAAGTCGTAGAAATGCCCTTTGGCGTTTTATCAGCGACAAAATAATGATAGTCAAAATTAATGGTCAGTCTTGGAGTTGGCTTTATTGATGATGCCAGTGTAGTTGCTCTGATACCGCTTGCTCTAATCTGTCCGATATCCACGCCGCTCATGTCAGGGATTATATTCATATCTCCCACCACTGCGATATCATTGTAGATATTTCCATGGAATTCCCGCATGGTTCCATCCCTAGTATTGCGGTCCCCCGTGCCAAACGCATAACAGACCCTTAACGATGGGTATAAGGGAAGATTAAAGTCATAGGTCAGATGGGCGTGACCGCCATAAGCCCTGATCTGGCTGCTTCCTGCCGGATTGTTAAATCGAACCCGGCCAAACTGATACATCGGCTCAAACTCAACTGTAAGCTGTTGAGCAATCTTTAACTCAATCCTGGTTCCAACAGTAAACCAAAGAGGACTGGCAGGGAGGTGATCGTACAGATTCTGGAATCCATGCCGGTCATAAAAAAAATAAACATCCCAGTCAATATCCGGCAGGCCCGTGTAAGTAGAATAGAACCCATACAGTCCTGGCTTATTAGCTTTATTATTTGTAAAGCTTACCAAGCGTGCTGCGATCAGATCAACGGTTAAGCTGGAGAGAGGTTGAATGTTTATTTTTGCCCCATCCCATGATAAACCCTGATAGAAATCGTCGTTGCCGAGAAAGAATGCCGAGCCATATACCAGTTCGTGCCGTCCGATTCTTAACGTAACGGGAATTTGCCCGCCTTTTAAAAACTCAATGTATCCCTGATAAAGCGACAACCGGTTTTCATTGTCATAACCTCCCCAGCGGCCGTAAAACTGCGGTTCAAAATAAAACCGTACCCATTCTGCCGGATGTGCCGCCACATGGATGCGGCTTCTGTTTAACAACTGTGTTTCACGCTTGGCAGGGTCATAACTGAAATTATCAAGAGACTGGTTATTAGTTGCATCAATACGCATCCGCATCTGACCGCCAAGGCTCACGAGTTCCTTGTGGTTTGCAGACAGATTTTCTTCTGACTGCACAGCCTGTGAGTGTATTATTAGAATCAGAAGCAATAATAAGGGC
>Ga0101944_10008188_pt1 | contig 10076 bp, 9 predicted proteins | sample DewCreD2012metaG_FD_75245 | JGI IMG/M metagenome (GOLD analysis project Ga0101944, IMG submission 75245) | Hot spring sediment bacterial and archeal communities from British Columbia, Canada, to study Microbial Dark Matter (Phase II) - Dewar... ...
CGCGGCTGGTCAGGACGCGCATCGCCCCAATCGCCATGGCATCGTTGGCGGCACACACGCCATCCAGGTCCGGCCAGCGTTCGAGCGCTTCGGCCATGGCTTGCTCACCGCTGGGGATGGTGGTTTCGGCGGCATACACCACCTGCGGAGAGAGGTGCGCCTCGCTGAGCGCCTGAGCATAACCCCGCCCGCGCTCGCGGCTGCTGACCCATTCGAGCGGTCCGGAAAGGAAGACGATCTTGCGGCGGCCTTTCTGGATCAGATGGCGTGCAGCCTGATATTCACCCCCAAAGTCATCATTCAGGACACAGTTGACCTCACTGTTTTGCAGGCAGTTGTCAATGATCACCAGCGGGACGCCCTGCGAGAGGTGGTAAAGGATGAAGTTGGGCGAAATATCCGGGCCGGCCAGAATCAGCCCATCCACCCGCCGCTCAGCGACCGCCGTAAAGGTCTGCGGCTTTTGCATGGTGTCGTCATCCAGGCTGGTGAAGAGAATGTGAACCTGTTGGCTGCTGAGAAAGCTCTCCGCGCCGGCGACAATGAAGGGATAGAAAGGGTCTTCTCGGGAATCATGGCTGGACTGATGGACGACAAAAGCGATCAAGCCGGTGCGCGAGGTGGCCAGCGAGCGGGCTGCCCCGTTGGGGGCATAGCCGGCCTGAGCCATCAGTTCCAGCACCCGTTCGCGGATTTCATCGCTGACGCCGGGCTTATCGTTAAGCACCCGCGAGATGGTGGCGACGGAAACGCCGAGTTGATGAGCAAGTTGTTTTTGGGTGAGCTTGGTGGTCATAGGCGCTGAAAATTTGCGTAAATTTTACGTAATCGGTTACTATCATTTTAAGTAAATTTTACGCAAATTTCAAGAGCCATTTTTTGCAGGCTTTTGCAAAAATGGATATGGTTAGGCTGAGAATATTCCCGCCCCGGACAGGGGAGAGGATGAAACTAAACCTATCCTTTCAGCGAACCAGCCAGCAGACCGCGCAGGAAGTAGCGGCTGGCCAGAACATAGACCAGCAGAGGCGGGAGCGCCGTCAGCAGTGCCCCCGCCATCTGTACATTCCAGGCGATGATCTGGCTGCCGGCCATGTTATTCAACGCAACCGTGATCGGCCAATCCCGATTGCCGGATAAGTGACTGTTCCAAAATTGGTAAATTGATAAACTGGAGCAAGCCCCGTCCATAAAACATTCTTTCGGATGCTTCAAGGGATAATCGAAGCCAAATCGAGACCCTTGGATAAATGATTGCCGCAAAAAGCGATCAACCGACTGACATTAAGCACAGACTGTTCTCGTTTGTAACCACGCATGGAGCGATAACGCTCTTTGACCCACCAACCAATGGCACGTTCATTGGCATTATTGGTACCATCCAAGATTGGTTTGCCTTCTTTGTCTTTCCAGGTGCGATAATAGGTCAAACGTGGCCATAGGTTCCAACGATCCAGAAAGAGATTACGCATGCGATAGGCCACACTGGCTGGACTGCCCTTGCGAGGTGGAGCAGCCTGAGCATACCGTTCATATAATGCCTGTACTTCCGCTTGCTGATTGGGCTGCCGCGAATGGATTAATTCACTCAATCGTCGCAAATCGGCTAATGCCTGGCTGGGCTCAATGTGGATCTGAGCAAGCGAGGTATCTTTGTCCGTTTCAATCGATTGGCTGATCGAGGTGATCAATTCCTCGGTATTCCGTACCACATGACTTTTACAAACCTGCTGATCCAGTCCACTTTTATCGGCTGCTTGCTTGAATGCATCGGCATCATCCGTTACCAGCGTATGCGCTCCGACGATTTCTGCTACAGGTTCAATCCATTTCTGCAATTCTTCTGCATCTTCGCCACTCAAATGGTCAATGCTCAAGACCAACCCATTGATTGGATCGACAATCACCCCAACCGGCAGCCATTTTCCTTTGCATTTCACCCTGGTGATATCGGCTCCGATGGCTTTCGTACGGTATCCACTGAATAACTCGGTGCGTTTCATTCCTGGAACGGCTTTTCCCGCTGCCTGGACTGCCCGATAAACACTCGTTTTCCCTAAGAATACTCCTAATGCTTCCATCACGATGGCCACCGCCCCATAACTAAGCCCCAGCACATATAACATCACCGCCATCCCTTTGACCCGTTGAGATACATGGGCTTTCTGTACTCCCTGCGGATACACCCGAAAGGTCCGCCTGCATTTCAAACATTCATACCGCAATACCCTTACTTCGGTATATTTCCTGTCGCGAATTGCTTTCTTCACCTCTTGGTGTACTTTGAAGTGTTTTCCACTACATTTCTTGTGTGGGCATTTTTCAGGTTTTGTTATTTGTTCAGGGTTAATCACTGGTAGAATCAACTTGAGGCGCATATTGTCCATGTGTCTCCTGTTTGGATTTCCGGGATGAACGGTCAATCGTCCCGGAAATACTTTTATACACCTTTTTCACCATTATTGGAACAGTCACTGTCCAACCCCCTCATTCCGGCGTTCTGCAGATTTTGATATAATCCGCTGCAATGAACACAGCCGCGCCCACCAAACTTTCTCTCTGGCAGGTCTGGCTGCTGGCAGCCCGCCCGCGTACGCTGCCGGCGGCGGCTGCGCCGGTGCTGGTAGGCTGCGCAGTGGCTGCCTATGAGGGGGTCTTTCGTCCACTGCCGGCGCTGGCGGCTTTTCTGGTCGGGTTGTTGCTGCAAATTGGCGCCAACATCTCTAACGATTATTTCGATTTCAAAAAAGGGGCCGATACCAGCGAACGGGTTGGGCCGCTGCGGGTGACTCAGGCCGGGCTGCTTACCCCACGCCAGGTGATTGGCGGAATGGTGGTGGTATTTGGCGCGGCCGCGCTGATCGGCATCTATCTGATCTGGGTGGCGGGACTGCCGGCATTGGTGTTGGGGGTGGTGGCAATCCTTTCGGCGCTGGCCTATACCGGCGGGCCGTACCCGCTGGCTTATCATGGCTGGGGAGAGGTATTCGTACTGCTCTTCTTCGGTCTGGCGGCGGTATGCGGTACGTATTATGTCCAGGCCGGCATGCTCAGCATGGCAGCCGTGTGGTCATCTCTGCCGGTTGGTTTGCTGGCGATGGCGATTTTGACGGTCAACAACTTGCGCGATATTGCCACCGACCGCGCCAGCGGCAAGCATACCCTGGCGGTGCGACTGGGTGAGCGCGGCGCCGTGCTGGAATACGGCGTGTGGGTTGGGCTGGCTTATGGGGTGGTGCTGACGGGGGTCATTCTGGGCGTTCTGCCCCTTGCGGCGCTGCTCAGCCTGCTCAGTCTGCCGCTGGCAGTGCGCCTGATGAAGCAGGTAGCCCGGACGCGCGGGCGGGCGCTGAATCCCCTGCTGGCAAAAACCGGTCAGCTGGAATTGCTGTTTGCGTCCTTGTATGCGGCTGGTCTGCTGTTCAGCCGCTGGTGGAGCGGTTTTTAACCTGCCACGGGCAGAGCAGGCGTTCCAATCCGTCCACGGTGAAATAAAGCCCCAGTCCTAAAATACTCATGGCGATTACCCCGGCATACATGGCCGGATAATTGAACAGGGTGTTGCCGTTCAGGTAGATGTAATACCCCAGTCCTTGCTGGGTGGCAAATAATTCGGCAATATACAGTACGGCAACCGCAGTGCCGACCGACTGGCGCAGAGCGGTCAGGATGCCGGGGATGCTGGCGGGGAGAAACACAAAGCGGAAGAGCGCCAGCCTGCCCGCTCCCAGACTGCGCACACTGCGAATCAGTTCCGGGTGCAGATTGGCGGCTTGATCGCGCACCAGGACCAGAATCTGGAAGAATAAAATCAAATAAATCACCACAATTTTGGAAAGGTCGCCGATGCCCAAAAAGAGCAGCACTACCGGCACGAAAACCACCTTAGGGACGGGGTAGAGAATGTAGATGATGGGCGAAAAAAACGCGTTCAGGCGTTTGAACTGCCCCAATGCCAGACCGGCCGGCGCAGCAGTGAAAATTGCCAGCAGCGTGCTGGCAGCCACCCGCGACAGACTGGCGAAGAAATGGCCGCTCAAGTTACCGGTGATTGTTTCGTTCCACAGGGTGATCAAAACGCGGTCGGGTGGCGGCAGGATCGGCTGGTTGACCACCTTCGCAATCACCTGCCAGAACAGCAGCAAGCCAGCGCTGGCCAGCAGCAGATCGCGGCGTTTCATACTCCCTCCAAACGCTCGCGCAGGTGACGGCACAGGGCGCGGTAGGCGTCCGTTTCACGGTAGCCGGGCTGCAGGTTGAGGGGGTTTTCGATGATCTGCGCCGTGCGGTTGGGCGGCTGATTGAGCAGTAAGATTTTTTGTCCCAGCAGGGCGGCTTCTTCAATGGCGTGGGTAACCAGAATCAGTGTCAGGCCGCCTTCCTGCCATAATTCCAGTGTCAGGCGCTGTAATCCCTCACGGGTGGGCGCATCCAGCGAAGAAAACGGTTCATCCATCAGCATAACATCCGGGTTGAGGGCCAGCGTGCGGGCAATGGCGGTACGCTGGCGCTGTCCACCCGAAAGCTGCGCCGGATACTGACCGGCGAAGGGCAGCAATCCCAGCCGTTCCAGCCATGGCTCTACATCCAGTGTGCGCTGATAGTCGGCCGGGGCATGGACGCCATCCGGCCCGTAAAAATTGCGCACCCGCAACCCCAGCCGGGCGTTTTCGCGCACGGTTGCCCAGGGCAGCAAGCCGTAATCCTGAATGATCAAGCCGGTTTGCGGACGTGGGCGGGTGAGCGGTTGTCCATCCACCCGAATACTGCCCTGCTGAGGGCGCAGCAGACCGGCAATCAACGAGAGCAGGGTGCTTTTGCCGCAGCCGGAAGGCCCGATGACCGCCCAGGCTTCGCCGCGCTGTACCTGCCATGAGAAATTTTCGAAGATCGGCAGCGCGGGCTGGTAGCCAAAGGTGATTGAGTCGATTTCAATCATCACAATTTGTGAAAAAAAGAGGCGTTGACAAGCCACCCATGGCTTTCTTAAAGTCGAAGGCTGTCATATTGCGACCTGCCAGCGCCAACAGATGTCGGTTTGGAGAAGTCCATTTTCAAATCCCTTTGAACATTCTCAGCCCCGTCCTGCGCCTCCCCCAATATCGCGTGAGCGATATTGGGGGAGGTGGGAGGGGGTTCGTTTTGCCACAATCCAGTTTTTGGATGGATACCAAATATTTTTAAAAACAACCTTTCAGGATTTTCCAGAAACTTTGAGAAAACCATTCCAAGCCACCCCTTTTGGGGTAACCCTTTCAGGGCAACAAGCTCCCATTGACACAATCGGTATAGGCCAGGTCTTTGTTCAGGTAACCCTTTTCTTTGACCCATGCCAGCGTATCGTCAAATTGGGCCTGAGTGGGAACCCCCTTGAGCGGGTAGGTGGGTACTTTGAAACTTTCGGCCAGTGGAGCAGGCACCATCTTTTGTTCCACCATCAAACCGCTGTACTTTTGCGGATCGGCGTTGATGAGGGTCACGGCTTCTTCAATGGCAGCCAAAAAGGCGCGCACTGCCTGCGGCTGCTGGTCAATGACTGCCTTGCGGAAGGTGATCAGGCTGAAGGAGTATTCCGGGCGCAGGGTATCATCCAGCACAACCGTTGCGCCTTGCTGCGCGGCAAGGGTGGAAAACGGCTCCGGCAGCATGGCGGCTTTCAACTCGCCGCTGGCGAGCAACGCCAGCCGGTCGGGGATTTTTGGAACGGCAACGGTCTGGATTTCATCCCCGCTCAGTCCTTCGGCCTGCAGCAGGCGCTCGGTCAGATATTCGATGACGGTAGCCTGCGAGACGCCCACGGCAACGCCTTTCAAATCGGCAGCGCTTTGAATGCCGCTGTCTTTGGCGGCTAGAATACGGAACAGGGCTTGATCGGCTGTGGCTGTGCGGGCAAAGCGGACTGCTTGAACCTGAATCTGATCCTGATTAAGGAACATGACCGAAGCCAGTTCGTTGACCATGCCGTCGGCCTGACCGGCTGAAATCAATTGATCGCGTTCGGGAGCCGAGCCAACCGGAATCAGTTCAACGTTGACGCCGTTGTTGGTGAACAAGCCCTCTTGTTGGGCAACCACCATCGGTAAAACATCCAGAATAGGCAGCACCGCCACTTTGAGGGTGACCACTTCGGTGGGCTGGGCCGGGCTGCAAGCCGAAACCAGCAGGCTAAAAAGGAGAACCAGTAGCGCAACTTTATGTTTCATCCAGTTAATCCTCTCAGGCGACAGGGTAGAGATTTCAGCAGAACCTGAAGTTCCACTGCGAAGGAATTATACTCCGCTCCGAAACATTAACTGGTCAAATGGCTAAGGTTTGCACCTCCTTCAGCAGGATGAGGTCAACCCAAGGCCGCAGTATATTCAACAAGGTTGTTATGGATCGGGCGTATTGCTTTCAGCAGAAAGACGAAGTGAAATCATGCTTGATTTTCAAAATCCATTTCAGGACTCCTTTTCAGGGTATCACGGACGGGGCAATCCCCATCATGTGGATAGTTTCAAGCAAGCGCTGAAGCTTTTTGAACATGCCCGTTTTTCGGCGGCTTTTTACCGCCTGAAGAATGCCCTGCGCCGCCGCCTGGGCCGCCTGGTTGATCTCAATCGTCTGCCGGCCAGCCGGGTCAGCAACCGACACTATGGCGGTATTCGGGCGGTGCTGATTGATCAAATTCACGGCACGCTCGGCCGTAGTGAGGATTTCGACGATCAATTTCACCCGTTGGATGAACGCAGCCGCGACCGCTGGGTGGCGATTGCCATGCTGCGTTTTCAGGGGCAGCCGCTGGATGCCGTCAAACTGATTCAGGTCGGTGACCATTATTTCGTCGAAGACGGGCATCACCGCATTTCAGTTGCGCGCGCCTTGGGTCAGGCGGTGGTGGATGCCGAAGTCACTGTATGGGAAGTCAACGGCGGGCTGCCATGGCAACCCCAAACCGCCAGAGGGGAAACGAGCGCAGCAGTGCCGGAAGGAAGCCATACTCGCCTGCTGGGCGCCTGATTCGCCCTACAACCCCATCTTTTTTCTTGACCGATTGTCATCCAGGCAAGAGCAGCCTCTCCCCCAAGGGGAGAGGCTGTGTTGGTGAGGAAATATCCAGGTGGATCAGGTTGGCGCTGTGAATTGGTCAGCGCAGCCGGAAGCGTGCCACCAGCATGTTGAAGGTGTTTGCCATCTCTTGCAGCGAGTTGGCAGCCGCAGCCACTTCTTCCACCTGCGCGCTCATCTCTTCCACCGAGGCGGAAACTTCCTCAACTGCGGCGCTGTTTTCCTCGCTGACCGAGGCAATCGTTTCAATGGCGATGTTAACCTCGTTGGAGCCGATTGCCATTTGTTGGGCGGCAGCCGTGTTCTGGGTCACAATCCGTGAGACGGCATCCATTGCGCTGACCAGGGCACTGGCGGATTGGTTGATCTGCTGCACTGCTTTGGAAGTCTGTTGCGACTGATCCAGCACCACCTGCGCCGATTTCAGGATGCTTTCCAGCGCGCTGCCGGCTTCGTCTGCCTGACGCACACCTTCTTCCACCTGTTGAGCGCTGACCTGCATGGCGGTGACGGCTTCGTGAACGGTGTTTTGAATGTTGTTAATCAGCGTACTGATTTCGCGGGTGGAGGCGGCTGCCCGCTCGGCCAGTTTGCGGACTTCGTCGGCGACCACTGCAAACCCTTTGCCGTGTTCGCCGGCGCGCGCGGCTTCGATGGCGGCGTTGAGCGCCAGCAGATTGGTTTGGGCGGCAATTTCTTCGATGGTTTCAACGATGAGGGTAATCTTTTCGGACTGCTCGCCCATCTGCTCCACTTTATCGGCGGAAAGCGCCACCTGATTGCGGATGACCTCCATTCCTTTTAACGTAGCGTTGACCTTTTTGGCGCCGCTTTGGGCGTATTCGGCCGCCTTTGCGGCTTCTTCACTGCCAGACAGCGAGTTGTCCGCCACCCGGCGCAGGGCGGCGCTGATTTCGGCGGTGATGACGGCGGCCTGTTCGGCTGCGGTGGCTTGTTCTTTGGAACCCTGCGAAACATCCTGAATGGCGTTTGCCATTTGCTGGAAGGTGGCCGTTGTCAACCCGACCGACTCGGCTTGTTGAGAGATTCCACTGGTCACCTGCTGCATGGTGGTGGCAATCTGGCTGGCAGCCTGCCCGGCCTGCTCGGCGGCCAGGGTCAGCTGGCTGGAAGCCGAGAGCAGACTTTGCGCGTTTTCGACAATCTCTGCCACCAGCCCGCGCAGATTAGCGGTCATTTGCACAAAGGCGTGTCCCAGCCGGTCTTTTTCACTGCGTGGTTGTACCTGCACCTGCAGGTTGCCGCCGGCAATTTGCCCGGCGACCTCGATCATTTCGCGCAGAAACTCGGCTGCCTGGTGGGTTTCGCGGGCTACAAGGCCAATTTCATCGGCGCGGTTGAGGATGCGCTGGTCAAGGCGCAGGTCATCTTCCAGTTCGCCGCGCGCCATGTGCTGCAAGGATTGGGTAACAGCCTGCAGCGGTTGGGTCAGGCTGCGGGAATACTGCAGCAGTACCCCGGCCAGCAGCAGGGCTGCCAGCAGGATGACCACCGCCAGCGTGATCATCAGCGCTGAAACGCGCTGCTGCACCAGCGCCTGCGGCACAAAGGTGATCAGCGTCCAGCCGCTGGCGGGAAGTTGAGCAAAGGCGGCATACACCTGCCCGGCGTTGCCAAACGGGTCTTTGATCAACCGATAGCCGTAAGATGTGGCTGCAGATTGTTCCAGAATGGGCTGCAGTGCCCCGCCGAACAGGGAGGCGGCGTTGACTTCCAGCAAGCCTTCGACCGAATCAGCTGCCAGCCGGTAATCATCTATGCCGAGTATGTTGCCTTCCTCATCGAACAAAATGGCGTGGGCCTGGCGGTTGTATTCTTCGCTGGCGGCAATCCCTTGCAGTACTTGATTGAGAGCCTCGGTGGAGATGTCGGCGGTGGCAATCCCCCAGAACTTGCCATCCCGGTGAAAGGGGACCGAGATGGTGGTCATCAGGACATTTCCCAAACCCTCGTCGAAATAAGGCGGCGTCCAGAAGGGTTTGGGGCTGGTCTTGCCGGGCGCATACCAGACAGCGTCCAGATAGTCCTGATCGGTGGTCACGACGAAATCGGGCTTGCCGTTGTCGTACCAGTGGTAGGCTGCCAGCAGCTGCTGATCGGGCTGGTAGGTGTAGGGTTCAAAACCCGCCCAGGTACCGTAAATGTCCGGGTTGCTTTTGAGGATGGCGGCCATGCGCTGGTTGAGAAGGTCCAGATCGGGCTGCGGGTCGGCTTCGATGCTGGCGGCCAGTTGAACCGGTACGCGGGCAATGGCGGCCAGAAAGCCGTCCATCTGGTTGGCTTTGGCGAGGGTGTAGTCCATCAGCCCGCGCTCGACCTCGGCGCGCACGGCGTTGGCGCTGACCAGTACGCTGATGACCCCGGCAATCAGCAGCACCAGCACCACTCCAGCCAGCAGGGTCAATAACTGGTTGCGGATGGAACGATTGAAAAAGTTGAACATGGTCACTCCACTGTAAAGGGTTTGAATGGTAAAGAGAGAATTCTCTAAAAAGCCGATTAAGCCGGTATCAAATTAACACGGTCCATCAGCAGCGTCCATAAATGGGCTGTAAAAGCGGTCTAAATTAGGCGTAAAAGCGGCTGTCTAAAAGCAAGGGGCTGCCTCAGACAGGAGGACAGACGAAGGCAGGTAGGCGGGAAGGAAAAATAAAGACCTGTTCAGGTGTTTGGAGAGAGCCGCGCGCCTTATCCTCTGCCTGCTTGCCGGTTGGCACACTATCGTTATAATATTAGTAAACAAAGTAAATATTTTGAATCGCGTCGAAAACAGATGCTATGAAACGTTTTTATCGGATTTCCGCCTTCCTTTTTATTCTTCTGTTTGCCCTGAACGGTACGGTCATTGCCCGCCCCGCCCTGCAAACCGACTTCTGCCAGACCGTCACCGACATTCCCCGGGCAGAGTGTGAGGCACTGGCAGCCTTTTACGCCTCCACCGGCGGTGACGGCTGGAACGTCAACAGCGGCTGGCTGACCGACACTGAGGCAGCCAGCTGGTACGGTGT
>Ga0101944_10008190_pt1 | contig 10072 bp, 9 predicted proteins | sample DewCreD2012metaG_FD_75245 | JGI IMG/M metagenome (GOLD analysis project Ga0101944, IMG submission 75245) | Hot spring sediment bacterial and archeal communities from British Columbia, Canada, to study Microbial Dark Matter (Phase II) - Dewar... ...
CCGGCCCCGGCGCCGAGCCCGGACCCGATGCCGCACAGGCCGCGAACACGGCGATCTGGCGGCGGGGGAAGACCTGATCTGAGTTTCGAGTTCCGCGACTGACAGCGCCGCTCGGACTTCGAATGCGAAACTCGAAACCCTAAACTCGAAACTCGAAAGCACCCATGCCCGTCCTCGGCATCGACCTCGGCACCTCCGGCTGCAAGACCGTCCTCGTGGCGGAGGACGGCCGCATCCTCGCCAGCGCGACGGCGGAATATCCGCTGTCGACGCCCCAGCCGCTGTGGAGCGAGCAGAATCCCACCGATTGGTGGCGCGGCGTGGTCGCCTCGGTGCGCGCGGTGCTGGCGCAGCAGCCGGGCGTCGCGGTCGCCGGCATCGGCATCGGCGGCCAGATGCATGGCGCGACGCTGATGGATGCGCAGGACCGCGTCGTGCGTCCGGCCATCCTGTGGAATGACGGCCGCTGCCAGGCGGAGTGCGATCTGCTGCATCAACGGGTGAAGGGCCTGATCAAGGAGACCGGCAACCGCGCGCTGGTCGGCTTCACCGCCCCGAAGCTGCTGTGGGTGCAGCGGCATGAACCCACGGTGTGGAAGCAGGTGCGCAGCGTGCTGCTGGGCGGTGGTGCGGTCCTGGGCACCGGCGCATTCGAGGAGGCCATGCTCGAAACCGAAAGCCGGCGTCTCTGGATCCTGGCCTGCGGCGATTGGTTGCTGGCCGTGTTGGCCGATGTACAGGTGGAACCCACGCCGCTTTTGGAGGTGGTTCGCGAATGCGCCAAGCAGGCCGCGCAGATGAAACGGTAGCATCCGGTGGCGGCGCGATGGAGGTTTCCGTGATTCGGGCTCTTGGCTCTTCGAAGCGTGGACCTTCGGAAAGAACCCAGCGCTGAAAGCCAAGAGCAAAATCAGGTGCGACGCGCTGCGGTTCGGATTCGAAAGGAGCCCATCGTGGTCAATCTGCTGTCCAAGCTCAGACAGGCGCCGGGCGTTCATGGAGCCCTGGTGATCGACCGCGACGGCATGGTCGTCGCTAGCGACTGGCCGGCAGAGCCCGAGGCCACCACGACCGGTGCCGTCGCCTCGGGGGTGCGCGTGGTCTTCGAAGAGACCGCGCGTCGACTCGACATCGGCCGGATCCAGCGCTGCGTGGTCAAGGGCAAGGACCGCCAGCTGGCTTTTCTGGCCGCCGAGCAGGTGCTCTTGCTGGTCCTCTTGGACCACTCCGTCGATCTGAAGGCCGCCGATCCGGCGCTCCAGGCGGCCATCAAGGCGGTCAATAAGCGCATCGAGGGCTGAAACGGCCGGTTAAAGCCGTTGGCACTTCGGGCAAAACCACGTGCCGCGCTGTCCCACGACGATGCGACGGACGATGCCGACACCGCACGAACGGCAAAGCTCGTTTTCGCGACCGTACGCCTTCAATGCGCGCTTGAACCACCCCGGACTCCCGTCGGGCCGGAAGTAGTCGCGGCGCGTCGTGCCGCCTGCGCGGATCGCGCGCCGCAACACGTCCCGAATGGAAGCATGCAGCCGTTTCGCCGACGAAACCGACAGGCGCGAGGCTTCCCGCAAGGGATGCAGTCCCGCATCGTGCAACACTTCATCGACGTAGATGTTGCCCAGCCCGGCCAGAAACCGCTGGTTCAAGAGCAGGCTCTTCAGGCGACCACGGCGTTCACGCAGGCGAGCGACGAAATCCGACTCGGAAATCTCCAACGGCTCGGGACCGAGCCGGCTCATTTCGGGTAGCGCGACGATCCGGTTGCGCGGACCGCACCAAAGACGCCCGAAACGACGAATGTCCCGGAACACCAGCCAGCCGGGCGGTTGCCACCCCGATCCGACCAATTCCATCAGCACACGGACGTGCTTCAGGTCTTCCGGTGGAGCGAGCCCTTCGCGGATGCCGAGCCACCCGGTCATGCGCAGGTGAATCGCCAGGCTCCAATCGCCGGAGAGCACGACGATAAGATACTTCGCACGGCGCCCGATCCGTTCGATCGCACGCCCGGACAGACGGTGCAACGATTCCGGCGAACGCGAGACCGCGGAGGGGGAAAGCACGCGCACTTCGCCGAAGCGGCGCCTTGCCAACGCTGGGGCGAGAGCACGGGCCACGCTCTCCACTTCGGGCAGTTCGGGCATGCCCAATCGCTCCTTGCGCACAGGCGGAATCGCGCCGGCCGGTTGCCTTTTTTCTGTCCACCAGATCCTGCCTTCCCATCCTGATCGTTCTATGCATCCTGTCTATTCCATCCGGTCCGGCCTTCATCGGGAGTGTTTCGTTTGGGCCTCCGAGCTGACGAGACCCCCGGAAGTGGAATCGCCCATCCTGTCTATCCTGGCGAAAAGCGTCCTGTCCTCCTGTCCGGAACTTTTTCGGTACGCCCCCGCCATCGTCCAACCCATCAGCCTGCGCTTTTGCGCCGCCGGGTTTCGATTATGATGGGGTTCGCCTGACGCTTCGAACGGTTTGCCAGTGGGAGGGTTCTCGCATGGAGAAGCTTCGTCTCGTTTCCAGCCAATACAACTTCGCGGCTTCCGAACCTTCTACCGCGTTGATCCTGGGGCGTCTCGACAGCTGTCAGTGGAAGGTGCCGGAAGTATCGATCTCGCGGAGGCATTGCCAGTTCGGGTTTCGGGCCGGGGGATGGTACGTTTGCGATCTGGGCAGTCGGCATGGCACCATGCTGAACGGAACTGCGGTCCAGATGGCGCGTCTGGAAAATGGCGACGAGATCAAACTGGGCGACGTCGTTTTCACCGTCGAATTGGGCGAAAAATCGGCTCCGGCTCCGGTCGTGCCACCGCCTCAGCCGGAAAACAGGTCTTCGTCACGACGTGCTCCGGCGCTCCAGCCCGAGCCCCGTCCGGCGTCCCGTCGAGGGCCGGCCGTCTCGCCCACAGCGGTCACCCAGCGACGCATGAAGGCGCCGGACCCCGATCGGGAATTGCCGCCGGAGGACGATGCGGATCTTTTCAGAGAAGAACCCGCCGCCGAGGAGGAAACCGAGGCCGCGGAGCGAAAGGACGCGCCCGGATCGCGGCGCTTGGCCGACCCCGCCCGCCTGCCTCGTCCCGGTGCCCGGCGCTTCGGCATCCGAAAACCGCTCGCGCCAAGCAAACCGCGCCCATCCGAGGAGCTGCCAGCCGAGGAAGAAGCCCCCACTGTCCGGGCAGAGGAACCGCCGGCAGACGAAGAAGGCGTGGGCACGGACGCGACGTCGGACGAACAGGAACGGCCGCCGGAGGAAGAGCGGAACGTTCTGGGTGTCGAGCCGCTTGGCGAAGAACCCGATGCAAACGAGGATCGCGAACCGGAACCCCAATCCGAGCCGGCGGATGAAGTGCATTCCGAGGTCGTCGAACAGCCCGCGTTGCAGGCGGAAGTTGTCGAAGCCCCGGTATCACCCCCCGCCTTGGGAGAAGAGGATGCCGGTGCCGAAGAACACGGGGAGGACGAGCACGGCGAAGAAGTGGAAGAGCGCACCGAGAAACTTGGGCAAGCCAAGGGCCAATCGGAGGAGGGCGAAACGACTGCCTCGCCCGCAAGCGACGATCGGCAGGAAAAGCCGGATCAGGAGCAGGAAGAGCGAACCGAGGCGGACGCATCCGTTAAGCAATCAAGCAATGAGACGCAGGAAAAGACGGAAGAGGAAGCGGCGACCCAGCCGGAGTCCTCGGCGGAGGAGCACGACCCTGAGGCCCTTGCCGAAGAGCATGAAGCCGAGAGTGTTTCCGAGCGGAGTTCGCCTTCGGAAGAAGAACGAATCTCCGAAGACAAACCGGCCGAAGAAGCAATGAAAAGGTCCGGCGATGCTGCAACCGCTGCACTGGAAGCTGGCAGCGAGGATCCCGCACCGAAGAAGCTCAAAAAGCCCAAGCGCAAGCCGGACGAGTCGGAGGAGCATTTCCTGCGACGGCTCAAGAAATGGAAGAAGAAACGCAAGTTGCTGAAACGAGCCCAACGCGCGGCCGAAACCTCCGCGAGTCCTGAAGGCGGGTCGTCCGCGCCGACCGACGAGAAGGAACCCGAAGAACCGGAACGTGAGCCTTCGATTTCATCGGAAGAAGCGCCAGCCGCCGTTGTTGCGGAAACGGATGGCGAACCGAAGCCGGCCGAAAAGGAGCCCGCGAAGGAGGAAGGGGCAGATAAGGCTGCCCGAAAGGCCCCGCCCACACGTAAACCGACGAAACTTTCAAAATTCGGAAAGTCCAAGGACCCTCATAAAGAAGCCGTTGAAGGGGATGCAAAGACAGTGGCCGGAACGAACGGCAAAAAGACCGCGGCAAAAGACATCAGCGAGAAGACCGCATCGGAGAAGATTCTTTCGCCCGCCGAACGCATGCGGCAGCGCCGCTTGGCGCGGGAAGGCAAAAAGGAAGGAACTGCGGAAGCGACTGCAGACAGAAAGAGCGCAGGGGCCAAGCGGGCAGGTCGATTGGCGAAGCGTGGGGCGGTCGAAGGCGGCGAAGAGGGCAAGCCGAAAGGAAAGCTCCTGCTTGTGGTCGTGCTTCTTGCACTCGTGCTTGTCGGGGGAGGAGCTGCCTATTACTTGCTGGTCGTAAAGCCGGAAGCAGCTGCGGTTGATCCCGCGAAGACGGCTCCAGCCAAGGGAGCAGGAGAAGAAGGAAAGGACGCGCAGGTTGAAGCGGGAGTTGAGAAGTAACTCTTTTCGCATGCACGCAGTTCTGGCTGGGCGAGTACAGGGCGTAGGGATGCGTGCCACGGTGGCGCACTTGGCCAGACGGTACGGTCTGGTCGGATGGGTCAAGAATTTGCAAGATGGGCGGGTCGAACTGTGGGTGGAAGGATCGGAAGAGCCGGTTACGAAATTCTTGGCCGAACTTAAAGGAACGATGGGCACTTTTATCAGGGAGACTCAAGAAGACTTGGGGCAGGCTACCGGTCAGTACCGCTCGTTTGAGATCGAGTTCTGATGCGCCAAGCATGTTCGGGATAAAGCAGTTCGACTCCTTATATTGCTCACCACCGCAATCGGCGTATTGCTTGATTTATATCGAACATCTTTCCCTGCCAATAGATCACCGCCCGACGATTTATGTGTAACTATCGTTTTTAAAAATGGTTGCGTCTATATTAAATTGACGGAAACATGTTGACGCGAGGACTCATCTCGGTATCATTCATTTGCCAATTGTTAGCGATTTGTGTGGCATGGAAGATGCGAACAGCGTTTCTGCATCTCCAGGAAGGCAAAGAGGTAGTAACACATTTCCCATTTTGGGAGGGAGCAACGCATGAACCGTTTTCTGTGGTGGGGGCCGTTGGTCGCCCTGTTCGCGGTGGCCGGATACGTTTCGGCTGGCGAATCGACGGACGTGAAGGAACTGCTTGAGCGCATGAAGAAGATGGAAGCCAAGATGGCCGAGCAGGAGAAGACCATCAAGGACCTGCGCGCGGGTAACGAGACGAAGATGAGCGCGTCGCAGCAGGTGGACAAGGCGCTTGCGAATTCGTCGGCCAACGCGATCTTCCATGACCCGAATCTTCACAAGCGCCCGATCAAGATGGGCGGCTACTTGGATCTGACGTACCAGTACGCGATCAACCAGCCGACGACGCCGGTTCCGAGCTACAATAACGACCGTGTCTTCGACGACATGGACAACAACGATTTCAATGTTCACTTGGCCAAGATCTACTTCGATGGTACCGCAAAGGAGAAGGGACAGGCAGGTTTCCGAATCGATTTGGCTTTCGGAACGGACGCCGATCGCATCGCTTCTTTCGGCGAGGCGACCCGCGGACAGTTGGCAGCCATGGATGATGATGCCTACCTCGTTTCGGGCATCGACAATTTCAGCATTGAACAGGCTTACATCGATTACATCATCCCGGTGGCCAATGGCATTCGGATGAAGGTCGGCAAGTTTGCTTCTCCGATTGGGTTCGAGGTCATCGAGGCTCAGGATAACTGGAATGCCACACGGTCATTCAACTACGGGCATGCCTTGCCCGCTACCCACACGGGTATCGGTTTTGAGTACCAGGTTTTCTCAAACTGGTATGTGGCTGGTTATCTTGTTAATGGTTGGAACAACATGATTGACAACAATGAAGGCAAGTCCGGCATCATTCAGAGTAAGTGGTCGCCTGTAAAATGGATTACGTGGACGGTTAGCGGCATGGTGGGTAACGAGGTTGATTCTTCTCTGGAAACAGAAAATAATGGAGATCAATCCGGTGAAGATACGCGATATCTCGTGAATACTGTGATCACCTTCCAGCCTTGGGAAAAGTGGGAGTTCGCGGCGGAAGCCACCTACGGTTTGGAAGAAGGTCAGAATTATGACGATGCAGGGGGGCATTCGGGCGACGATGCTGCGTGGTGGGGAGCCGCTGGATACCTCAAGTACAAATTCCTGCCCGGGTGGTATCTGGCTGCACGCGGCGAATACTTCAAAGATGATGGTGCGACACGAACGGTTTATGGCAATCGTTTCGCCAACAATCTCGAGTTGTACAGTGGTACTCTCACGATGTCCTATTCTCCTGTCAGCCCTTTCGAGATCCGCCTCGAATATCGCTACGATGCGGCTTCCGAAGATTGGTTTGTTGCCAAAGAATACGATGGTGGACCTACACTCGACGATGGGAACTCGATCTATCGCGTGAACACGCAGGATACGCTGACGATCCAGTTCCTCTACAAGTTCTAAGGCTGAAGATCGCCTGGCAAGAGAAAGGCGAGCCGGCAACGGCTCGCTTTTTTTGTTTCATCGGCTTACCGAAACGCCACGACAGTCACCGATACACCCGGCAGATTCAAGCCCGAGAGCAAGTTGTCTTTCACATGGACCGCGGGCAGTTCTGCCCACTTCGGCGTGCGATCTTCGGGGCCGGAACCCGATAGCCGGAACATCGTCGCTTGGGTGAAATGGCTGGCAGGCAGCACCGAAAGCCGTACAGGACTCAACGGTTCATAACCCTTGTTCACGATCACGACGTTCATTGACTTGCCATCCGCACTTCGGCTGGCGAAGGCGGCGAGCGTGTCCGGCTGACCGGTGATGCTCACCATCTGTTCCCGTGCGAACCGGCCCCAGATCGCCACGGCGTGCCCGGCGGCCGTCAGGGCATTGCCCGCGTCGAACGCGTATCACTGGCTGTCGAGGGCCTCCTCATCCTTCATCCAACGCGTGGTCCACAGCATCGCCGAGGCGACACGGGGTTCGAGAAGCAACTTGCCCAACGTGTCGCATGTCACCAGGGCGTGGCCGAGCGTGTTCTCAGAGGACCACGGCTTGTCCTTGGCGAAGTCCTTCGAATTGGTCTCGGCGACGACCGCCTGGATGCGTTTGCGGTCGGCTTCGGGCGCGTGCTGGTCGATGCCTTTCAAGGCCTGGCGCACCGATCCGATCAGATCGACGTGGGGATGCTTGGGATAATAGTCGTAGCTTTGCCATCCGCCGGTGTTGTAGAGGCTGACGGAAACGAAATCGATGTGAGGCGCGGCCTTGGGCAGGAAGGCGGCCCACCAGCCGGGGCTGTTTCCGTTCGAGCCGATCCGGATCGTCGGATCGACGGCCTTCATCGCCTTGGCGAACTCGACGACGATCCCGGCCATCTCGGCCGGCCTGGCCGTCTCGTTGTGCCAGTTCTCGTTGCCGATCTCCCAGTACCTGACGCCGTACTTCTTTTCGATGTTGGCGTAACGGACCCAGGCGACGGCCATCTCCAGAAACTGCGCCTTGGTCATCCCCGTGCGTTTTTCGTTGTCGTACGCAGCGACGAGATAGGGTTCGCACTTCAACGTCTGCGCCAACGTCATGAATTCGTCGAAGTTCATCCGTCGCCCCGCGCATGTGGCGTACCAGCCTTGAGATACCGATTCGGCCCTGGCGTAAGGCGGCCTGGCCCAGAGATGGAAATCGGATTTTTCGCCACCGGGGAAGCGCAGCCAGCGGACGCCCATCTCTCCGAGCGCCTGCCGAATCGGGCGCGCCTTAGGCCGATTCTCGTCGTGATCGCGGATGTAATTGACGTTGATGCCGATGACGCGGTCGGCGCCGGTGCGGAGCACCTGGTCAGTATGCACGACGAGTTCGCAGTCCTGCGCGGTTGCGCGACCGATGCTCATGGCCCAAAGCGCTCCTGCAAGAAAAGCAGTCCGCATGGACGAAAACCCCAATGGAAGAGTCTCCGCGGGCCGGAAATGCTTCCCCTCTTCACTACACCACCGCCGCTGCCCTTGACCTGGTGCGCCCTGCAACATTATCCTGTGATGGCCTCTTACGGCAAAGGAATCGCCCATGCTCCGTTTTCCCGCCATCTTCGCCATGTTTTTTTTCTGCGCTGCGAGCGTTCGGGCCGGCGCCGACGTGACGGATCGGTTCGAAGCGCGTGCGTTCAAGGGTTCGACGGAGGAGCTGCCGTATCGCCTGCTGAAGCCGAAGGACTACGATGCGAAGAAGAGCTACCCCCTGGTGCTCTTCTTCCACGGAGCCGGCGAGCGGGGAAAGGACAACATCGCTCAGCTCAAGCATGGCGTGAAGGCGTTCGCATCCGACGAACATCTCGTGAAGTTCCCTTGTTTCGTGATCGCACCCCAGTGCCCGAACGGCGAACAGTGGGTGAATACGCCGTGGGGCGCACCGGAGCACACCATGCCGGAGCAGCCCAGCAAGTCGATGACGGTGGCCTTCGAGCTGCTGGACGCGATACGCAAGGAGTTTCCCATCGATCCGACGCGCATCTATGTGACGGGCATTTCGATGGGCGGCTTCGGAACGTGGGACGCACTGCAGCGACACCCCGAAATCTTCGCGGCAGGCGTTCCGGTCTGCGGTGGAGCCGATACTGCGCAGGCGCCGAAGATTGCCGGGATTCCCGTCTGGGTCTTTCATGGCGGGAATGACGGCGTGGTGAAGACGAAGCGTTCGCGGGACATGGTTGCGGCGCTCGAAGCCGCCGGCGGTCGGCCCAAGTACGACGAGTACCCCGGCGTCGGACACGACTGCTGGGGGCGCGCCTACGCCACGAAGGAACTCTACGAGTGGCTCTTTGCACAGCGACGAACGGAACCGGCGCCAGCGCCGAAAAAATGAAGCTGGGGGGTTTGGAAAGAGCCGCTCTCAAGCCTCGAGATCCGCGCCTCGAGTCACAAGGACGCAACCGAATGAGGCAAAAACCGGATGCCGAAACGTCGGGGGTGTACCCCCATTCACGCTCCTCGTCCCTCGTCGCTATCGTGTATCGAAAAATGTCGACGATTTCAACCATGGTCGTCTCCTGGAACCTGCCGGGACGTTTGCTTGCATGGCGGATCCTGCCGATCGGCGTCTTCCTGATCGGCACATGGCCATGCGTTGCGGAAGGGGGCCCGATCGTGTACGAGTTCGCCGCAAAGGACACGCTGACTCCGGTGGAACTGAACCACGGCGACGCAGTACGCTTTACGCTGCGCAATGGTGAAGTCCGCACGCTGGTCCTGGAGGCGACGCAGGCCGAGATTCTCGAACGTCCTCCCGGGCTGCCCGGCATCGTCTATGGATTTACCTGCCGCCTTCAGGTGGACGGCCATCCGCTGACGATCCAGCGTTACGTCTGCACGCAGGAAAGCTTCTACGAGCCGCTGGTGGTCAACGGGTTGCGTGTCTGGTTCGATATGGTACTCGACACCTTCCGCAAGATTCCCATGCGATATCCGCATCAGGGGAACCTGCGCCAGCGGCCGCACAAGGATGCGCGTTTCGCGCTGCAGGACGCCACGCTGCCCATCTGCCCGCAGGAGATGCGGCCGTGGTATCCCAACGAACAGGGCTGGATCTCGATCGCCGACTGCTACAACGGCGAAGACTGCTGGATGGGACCGTATCTGGGCCAAGCCTGTCACGGTGGGCTGGATATCAATCACCAGCGCGGCACGCCGCTGTGGGCGCCGATCGACTTCGACGACCAGTGGTACTTCAACAGTCTCAAGGCCGGCCACAACAACAACCGCTGGCGCGGCATCCGGATCTGGCCCGGGGGCGACGTCTGGGCGCTGCAGACGCACCATCTGATCGAGCTGCACGTCCCGGAGCGCACGCCGTTGAAGGCC